>Ga0126313_10001175_pt1 | contig 13588 bp, 14 predicted proteins | sample Plot105A_FD_89954 | JGI IMG/M metagenome (GOLD analysis project Ga0126313, IMG submission 89954) | Serpentine soil microbial communities from UC McLaughlin Reserve, CA, USA - Plot105A | ecosystem: Environmental > Terrestrial > Soil > Grasslands | place: USA: UC McLaughlin Reserve, Lake County...
CCTCCGGCTTGCAAAGCCGGCGCTCTCCCAGCTGAGCTAACGCCCCACGCGGTTCGAGTGTAGCCCTGCCGTCGGCTCGGGCGGGCGCCCGCTATGGTCGTGGCGTGGGCATCGCGGAGCGTCGTTCGACGTTCGCGGTCGCGGCGGTGGGGCTCGCGACCGTTGCCGCGCCGCTCGACAGGCCGATCGAGCCCGGCGGCACCGCAACGATCCCGGCGGCACCCGCGCGGCACGTTTCGCCGGCGCCCGAGCAATCGACGGCGGCCCGCGCGCCCGGGCGGGCCGGGCACGTACGCGTCGTCCCCGGTGCCAGTCGGGTCTACGGGCACGGCGTCGTACACCGCTTCCGCGTCGAGGTCGAGGGCGGACTGCCTGTCCGGCCGCGGGTTTTCGTGCGAACCGTCGAGCGGATTCTCGCCGACCACAGGAGCTGGGCCGCCCGCGGGGGGTTCGCGCTTCGCCGTGTATCGAAGGGGCCCGTTTCGTTCACGGTCACCCTAGCCCGGCCGGCGACGACGGACCGGCTCTGCTACCCGCTAGCGACGCAAGGGCGACTCTCGTGCTGGAACGGCCGCAGTGCGGTTCTCAATTTCCGCCGCTGGCGGCTCGGCGCGAAGGCCTATGCGTCTCACCTCCGGGCCTATCGGACGTACGTCGTGAACCACGAGGTCGGACACGGATTCGGTCACGGGCACGCGCAGTGCTCGGCGGCCGGCGACAAGGCGCCGGTGATGATGCAGCAGACGAAAGGCGTCAGTCCGTGCCGCCCGAACCCGTGGCCGCTCAGGTCGGAGGTCGGCTGGGCTGGCTAGACGGCGAGGTGGCTCACCGGTAGACCGAAGCGCTCGTAGGCCTCCGCGCTTGCGTCCTGCTCGAGGAAGCTCGCCTCCTCGTCGCGGCGGGTGACGACGATCAGCTCGTCTGCGGGAAACTCGCGCAGCGCGTCCTCGATCGCCTGCACTGGGTCGTCGGCGCCGACCTGCGCCTCGACCTGCGAGGCCTCGGGATCGGCCGCGGCGGCCACCGACCGCGCCCGCTCCTCGGCGCTTCGTCGCGCCTCGTCCTCTTCGTTCGCGAGCCACTGGAGCGGCGAGAGTTCCGAGAACGGCGCGACGACTCGAACCTCCGCCTCCTCAGCGCCGGATCGGCGCCCGAGCTCCTCGCGGAGCGTGCTCTCGTCGACGGACGCGGTCGCGACCACGAGCAACCGTCGTGCCATAGCGAGTTCGTACCCTGGCCATTGCGGCCACGAAACCGACGGCGTACCATCACCCCCGATCGAGGATCTAAAGGGTCGGCGCCTCGCACGCCGAAAATCGGGTCATGCGGCCACTCCTAGTTTTGTCCGTCTTCATGCTCTCGCTCGCGGCTACGACCGCTGTGAGCGCGGCCGACCTGCCCGAGTCCGGCTTCCTCGTCTTCAAGGATGCGGTCGTAAGCGGCGGGACGGTCGAGGTCCGCGACAACGCAACCGGACGCGTCGTCGACACGCTCGAGGCGGCGTCGGGGCAAGCCGACCAACACTCCGAGTGCACCGACGCACGCCGCGCGACCTTCGCGGCCTGGCAGACCACGCCGACGTACCGCGTCAACGTCGACACGATCCCGGCCTACCTGTCGTCCGCGCTCGCGCGCGCCCAGCTCGTGACGTCCCAGGAGGCTTGGGAAGACGGCTTCACGACGGACTGTACGCCGCCCAGCGGGACGAACACCTACGACGCCGACGAGGGCGAGACGACAGATCGACTCCCGACGCTCGTCACCGAGCTCAAGACCAACCACGAGAACACGGTCGGATTCGTCCCCCTCGATGACACCGTCTGCGCCGGCGCGCTCGCGTGCGTCATCGCCGACTTTACGGGCCACCGGATCAACGAGGCCGACCTCGCTCTGGACGACGACCTACGGACACCAGGTCGGAACGACGTCTGGACGACGTCGCCGACGACGTGGAGGGACGAGACGGGCGGTGAGTTCGCGCTCCTCGACGTCGCCACCCACGAGTTCGGTCACTTCGCAGGCCTGGGCCACGCGCTGAAGTCTCCGGAGCTGACGATGTATCCGATCATCCACGACGGCGACCAGACGCTCGGCCTCGGCGACATGAAGGGAATCCTGACGCTGTACTAGCCCCGCGCTCGCGCCGGCCGGCCGAGGGTCTGGCCCTCAGGGCCTGGCCCGTCGAGACACCGTAGCGGCAGCAAGAGCGCAACAGAAGCGCCACGAAACGCGCGCTTTCGCCCGGCGCGGCCCCCCGCGGACGCAAGCTGACCCTGCGGGCGCAGTTCGGCGCGTCAGCGGCTCTCGGACCAGAGACGCTCTCCCGGCCTCCTCGAAGCGGCGGCGAATAGGGGCTTTATCGTCGCGGCGGCGGGCTTCGCCCGCCGTCGCTCGAAAGCTAGCCCGGACGGCCGGCTGCTCTGATCCCGAACGAAGTCGTCATGGCGCCGCGTGAGCGGAGCCGGACTTCGTCCGGTTAATCACCCCAGTCGAAGTCCCGCGAGCGGCCCCAGAGCGTGTCTTCGGGGTCGGCGGCCTCCTCGACCGGCGCGGAGGCTTCGACGGGCCAGGCGAGCACCCGCTCGGGATCGATGTCCGGGTCGCTGCCCGAGAGCGTGTCCTCGATGCGGGCCTGCTCCTCCGTCTTGAAGAGCGGATGGTTCTGGAAGGGATCGTCGACGCGATACCGGTCGAGCGGCATCTGGTTGTCCAGCGTCGAGTTCTTGCGCTTGAGCTCGAGATGGTCCTCGATGATCTGCGCGAAGGTCAATGCACCGCCTCCGTTGGGGGGTTACTGGGTCGGCGGATTGTAGATACCCGCGAAAGTTTTCGTCAGCGTACGGTCACGGGCGGACGGTCGGACGGGCGGCGGCACTCACCCGGTTCTTTCCTGCGGCCTTCGCCGCGTAGAGCGCCTCGTCAGCGGCGGCGAACAATTCATCCTTGTTCGCCTGTTCGGGGTACGAGCCGACGCCGAAGCTCGCGGTGACCCCGAATGGCATGTCCCGGTGGCCCCGGACGCGCCGCGATTCCATGGCCGCACGCAGACGCTCGGCAACGAGCTCGGCGCCCTCGAGGTCGGTGGCGGGGAGAACGACGGCGAACTCCTCGCCGCCGTAGCGGGCCGCGACGTCGATCTCCCGGACGGTCTCGCGCAGCACGTCGGCGAAGACCCGCAGGACATCGTCGCCCGCGAGGTGGCCGTGGCGGTCGTTCACCTGCTTGAAGTCGTCGAGGTCGGCGAGGATCAGGCCGACCGTCCCGTTCAGGCGCTCGGCGCGGAGGAGCTCGGTCTCGAGCGCCTGCTCGAACGCGCGCCGGTTCGGGAGCTCGGTGAGCCCGTCGGTCACGACCTCGCGCTTCAGGCGTCCGTGGAGTCGCGCGTTCTCGAGCGCCGTCCAGGCCTGCGACCCGAGCCAGTACGCGAGCTCGCGCGCGTCGTCGGAGAAATCCGCGTCGTGCGGCGTCAGGAGCAGCAGGCCGGATTCCTCCGAAACCTTGCCGAGCGGGACCTCGAGCGACCGGCGTCCGGAATCGGGGCGCCCGGCGCGGGCCAGCTCCTGACCGTCCGCGAGCAGGCGGCCGCCTGCGGCGCCTGTTGCCTCGACGATCGACTCGACGATGACCGGCAGGAGTTGGAGCGGGTCGTTCGTCGCGGCGAGCGCCTCGCCGAAGCGCGTAAGCGCATCGCGGGTCCGACCGCGCTCCTCCGCGAGCTCCTCGAGTCGGGTCTCGAGTTGGGCCGCCATCTCGTTGAATGTCGTTCCGAGGCGTGCGAACTCGTCGCGCCCGCGGACGGGGACGCGCATGCCGAAGTTCCCGCGGGCGATCGCGCCGGCGGCATCCGCGAGCTCGCCGAGGGCACGGACGATCGACCGGCCGAGCGCGTATGCGAGCAGGGCGACGACGAGGAGCGCGATGACCGAGAACAGGATCACGCGGCGGAGAAGGTCGTCCGCGGCCGCGTCGATCTTCGCCTGTGGCACGAGGACGGCGAGGCCGACCCCGAGGTCCGGGGAGATGGTCGCGCCGGCGGCGCGGTACTCGGTTCCATCGAACCCCACCTCGGTGGGATGCTCATCGAGCTGGCGAAGCGAACCGCCGACGTCTTGCCCGACGATCACGTGACCGCCGCGGACGAGCGCGAGCGCGTCGTCCTCCTGCAGCCCGGACTTCGTGTGCACGCGCTCGAGGAGCCCCATGTCGAGCGGGACGTAGACCACAGCGCGGCCGAGCCGGTGGCCGGCGCGATCCTCCACGACGGCCTCCCTCTTGTCGGCGAGTGTGCTTGGCTCGAGCCCCGCAACCAGCGTCCCGCCGCGATAGAAGGCGGCGTTCGGCTCCTGGCGGAAGAGGTGCGAGAGCGCAACTCTGCTCGGCCCCGACAGGGCCTGTTCGTACCCGGCTCGCTGTGCGAGGGATTCTGCCTTCGCGGCTGCCGCCTCGACGCGATCGCGGAAGTCCGTTGTGGCGACCGCGAGCGCGGCATTCAGCCGTGTGTCCGCGCGCGCCCGTTCAGAGCGCGCCGCCACGCCGCTGAAGGCCCAGAGCGTCGCGATCAACGGGAGCAGCGAGAGCAGGAGGAAGTACGCGACCAGGCGGACGCGGAAGCTCCCCATGTGCCGCCCGACTCGCGTTCCCATCGACTCCATACCCGATCTATCCATCGGCCCCACCGCAATGCCTCTTTAGGGGGATCTGACCGGAACCCTCCCGCATCGGACGCTGGAGCCGCCCTGGGTCGCTAGAAGAGCGGACGGTCGAGCGAGATCGCAATGACCATCCCGACGAACCACCAGAGGGTCGCCGCCGCAACGGCTGAGCCGACGATGCGCGAAGGCGCTGTCGCGATCCCCGCTGCGATGAGGGCGACGAGCATCGTCCCCGGCCCGATGCGCCCGGGGTAGTAGACGAGAGCTACCGGCGCGGCGAAGTGGACGAACGTTGCAAGGAAGGCCGCGACCGTGTCCCGTGGCGTGTGCCTGACGACGAGCTCCTGGCCGTTCGCGCTCACGCGCGCATTCTGTCACGCGCCCTGGTGAGCGCGACGCGCGCATGGCGGCGCCTCGGCGACCCGTGCGGGCCCGCGTGCCGCGGCCGCGGCAGGAAGCGGCGGCGGCGCCGTCCGAGCGCGGGGTCGGAGCCGTCGAGCGGCTCCCGCACGGCGACAGGATGCTCTTCCCCGGGCTGCGGCGGGTCCTTGATCGCCCACCAGAGAACCAAGCAGAGGTACGCGATCGGGATCTTGAGGATCAGCAGAAACCAGACCGTGATCCACCAATGCACACGGCGAGTGTAGACCATCTCCCCGCGATCTAGACGCCGCGCGGAGGAGGCCGGAGCACCGCGAACTGGTCGGTCACCTCGAGCTCACGCGCGCGGAAGCGGTACACGGCCGCCGGGCGGCCGCCGACCCGTCCGGGCGCCCGCGTCTCGCCGGTCGGCTCGAGGACGCCCCGGCGGAGAAGCACGCGCTGGAGGTTCGTCGCGTTGACGTCGTGCCCGAGCGCGGCGCGGTAGAGGGCGCGGAGCTCCGACACCGTGAACGTCGGCGCCGCGAGCGCGAAGCCGAGATTCGTGTAGGAGAGCTTCGCACGCAGGCGCTCGCGGCCGGCCGCGATCACGTCGCCGTGGTCGAAGGCCGGCTCCGGAAGGCGCTCGACGGGATGCCAGGCCGTATCGGCCGGAACGGCTGGATCGACGCCCTCGGGCACCAGGCCGAGGAACGCCGTCGCGAGCACCCCGGCCTCGGCGCCGCGTCCGGGGTCGCTGAGCGTCTCGAGCTGCTCGAGGTGCGCCACCTCGCGGACGTCGACCTTCGCCGCGAGATGGCGGCGGATCGAGGTCTCGAGGGTCTCGTCGAAGCCGAGAGCACCGCCGGGAAGCGCCCAGCCGCCGCTGTGCGGCTCGCGCGCGCGCTGCCAGAGGAGCACCTGGAGCTCGCCGTTTCGCACCTGCAGGACGACGGCGAGAACTTCGTGGCCGCGGCTCTCTCCGGTACACTCTCGCATGGAAGTTATCGACTCATAGTCGCAAACTAGGCGGAGAGGATACGCGATGGCTGTGGCAACGGCTCCGGTCGAGGCGGCACGAACGGGGGTCGAGGACGTCCTGCGCGTGGCAGGCTTCACGCGCTTCCATCGCCGCGCCGTGTTCGTCACCGGCGTCGCCTGGACGTTCGTGGCGATGGAGATCCTGCTCGTCGGCTTCACCCTCCCCGTCTTCGCGGCAGAGTGGAGCCTGTCGAGCACCTGGCAGGGCTGGATCGGCGCCTCGGCGCTCGCAGGCTCGCTCGCCGGCAGCCTCGTCCTCGGGCGTCTCGCAGATCGCGTGGGCCGGCGACGAATCTTCCAGCTCTCCATCCTCTGGTACGCGGTCTTCACGGCGATCACCGCGCTCTCCTGGGGCCCGTGGTCGGTGATGACGTTCCGCTTCCTGGCCGGCCTCGGTCTCGGCGGAATGCTCGTCGTCGATCCATCGCTCCTCGCCGAGTACCTCCCTCCCCAGCGGCGCGGCCGCTTCCTTGCCTTCCTCGACTTCTTCTGGCCATTCGGGCTCCTGATCGCCGTCGGACTCTCGTGGATCTTCCTCGACCAGCTCGGCAACGAGTGGCGCTGGCTCTACGTCGCAGCGGCCTTCCCGGCGCTCTTCGCCTTCGTCATCCGCCGGACGCTGCCCGAGAGCCCGTACTTCCTCGCACGGACGGGGCGCGTGGACGAAGCCGCCGACGTGCTGGAGGAGATCACAGGCGCGCCGGTCGAGCCGGCCGGGATCGAGCCCGTCGCGGAGCGCAGGTCGTCCGTCCGCGAGCTCTTCTCGAAGCGGCTGCGGTCGACCTCGACGCTCGTCGTCCTCGTCTGGATCGCCCTCAACATCTCCTACTACGGGCTCTTCCTCTGGCTCCCGACCGTCCTCGGCTCGCAGGGGAAGTACGACCTGAACATCTACGTCCTTCTGACGCTCGTCGCGCTCGCCCAGTTCCCCGGGTACGCGGCCGCGATCTGGCTCGTCGAGGCGTGGGGCCGCAAGCCGACGCTCGCGACGTTCCTCGTCCTCGGCGGGGTCAGCGCCCTCACGTTCGCGCTCGCCGACTCGACGGCCGTCTACGTCGCGGCGCTCTTCTTCGTGGGCTTCTTCAACCTCGGCGCCTGGGGAGCCGTCTACCCGTTCACGTCCGAGCTGTTCCCGACGCGGCTTCGCTCGAGCGGCTTCGGGCTCGCAGAGGGCTTCGGGAAGGGCGCGGCGATCGGCGGGCCGTACCTCTTCGGCTACCTGATCGACGCGACCGGATCGACGACCTGGTCGCTTGCCTTCGTCGCGGCGGTGATGGTGTTCGGCGGCGCGGTCGCGGTCCTCGGGCGCGAGACGCGCGGCGCACGGCTGGCGTAGGCGCGCGCGCCGAGCCGAATACCGTTCGCCCATGAGCGAATGGGCGAACGCGCGGCTGCTCGTCATCGCGGCTGCCGGAGCAAGCGCCGGGGTCCACGCCGGGCTCGTGCCGGCGCACTACGACGAGTCGCCGGCCCTCGGCGTCCTGTTTGCCCTCGCCGCGGCCGGCCTCGCGGCCGCCGCGGCCGCGCTCGCGCTCTGGCCCGGCTGGCTCCTCCCGATCGCAGGGGCCGGGTTCCTCTTCGCAGCGCTCCTCGTCGCGTATCCGATCTTCCGGGACGAGCCGTTCGACGCCGTCGCCGCGTTCTCGAAGTTGGTCGAGACGATCGGCCTCGCCGCCGCCCTCTGGCTGGCGTGGAGGCGTCCGACGAGCCGCCCGGGCGACCTGGCGCTCGCCTACTTCGGGCTGACGTTCGTGCTCGCATTCGTGATCGCGGCGAGCTCCGAGCACGCGCACGGAAACGACGGCGCGAGACCCGTCGAGCTACGCCGGGGAATCGGTGCACCCCTGTGACTTTGTGTTGCATCACTCGGACTCCGCCGGAGCGATCCTCGGTGGAGCATGCCGCGCTGGCCGCCGATCCACCCCGACTTGATCGTGGCCATCCGGGTGCTCGACGCCGACGGGATGCCGTACGCGGAGCTCTGGCGGCAGATGCGCGGCGTCGCTCGAAACCTCGGCATCCGCTGCCCGACGTACTGGATGGTGCGCCGCTCGCGATCGTCGAGCGCGAGCGGAAGGCCGTCCGGATGCTTGCGCTCCGGGAGCTGAAGCGCGACCGCTACATCCGGCCGCTGCTTCCCAGGATCCTTCGGTGATACAACACAAAGACGGTTCGGTCGCTGCCGATTGGGGGCGACCGGGATGGCTACGCTGGCCCGGTGAACCGCCTCGCGGACGAGACCAGCCCGTACCTCCTCCAGCACGCCGACAACCCCGTCGACTGGTACCCGTGGGGCGACGAGGCGTTCGAGCGTGCGCGGGCCGAGGACAGGCCGATCCTCCTCTCGGTGGGGTACGCCGCGTGCCACTGGTGCCACGTCATGGAGCACGAGTCGTTCGAGGACGTCGAGACCGCGACGCTCATGAACGAGCGCTTCGTGTGCATCAAGGTCGACAGGGAGGAGCGCCCCGACGTCGACGGCCTCTACATGGAGGCGGTGGTCGCGCTCTCCGGCCACGGCGGCTGGCCGATGACCGTGTTCCTGACGCCCGACGGGCGACCGTTCTGGGGCGGCACGTACTTCCCACCCGTGCCGCGGCAGGGCATGCCCGCCTTCCACGAGGTCCTGACGGCCATGGCCCACGTGTACGCGAGCCGCCGCGGCGACCTCGAGCGTCAGGCCGACCAGCTCGTCGATGCCATCCGCGCCGCCAGCGAGCAGGAAGCCTCGTCCGAGCCGCTCTCCGGTGGTCTCGTGACGAACGCCGTTTCAGTCCTCCGGCGGCAGTTCGACCCGCGACACGGCGGCTTCGGCGGCGCGCCGAAGTTCCCGCCGTCGGCCAACCTCGAGCTTCTGCTGCGCCTGCACGCCGCCCACGAGACGCCGGGCGCCTGGGACATGGCGCGCGTGACGCTCGACCGGATGGCGGCGGGCGGCGTGTACGACCAGCTCGGCGGCGGCTTCCACCGCTACTCGGTGGACGCCATCTGGCTCGTCCCACACTTCGAGAAGATGCTCTATGACAACGCCCTCCTCGCCGCCGCCTACCTCCACGCGTGGGCGATCGCCGGCGAGGAGCGCGACCGCCGCGTCGTCGAGGAGACGCTCGACTACCTCCTACGCGACCTAAGGCTCCCGGAGGGGGGCTTCGCCTCGGCGCAGGATGCCGACACCGAGGGCGTCGAGGGCCTGACGTACACGTGGACGCCCGAGGAGATCCACGCGGTCGTCGGCGACGACGCCGGAGCGCGGATCGAGCGGCGCTACGGCGTCGAACCGGGCGGGAACTTCGAGGGCCGCAGCATCCTGTGGCTAGCCGACCCGGACACCGAGGACGCCGAGGCTCGCGCCGCCCTTTTCGAGGCCCGAGCGACCCGTCCGCAGCCACTCCGCGACGACAAGGCTCTCGCGGGATGGAACGGGCTCGCGCTCGCGGCGTTCGCCGAGGCTGGCCGGCGGCTGGAGCATCCCGACTACGTCGCCGCAGCTCGCGAGCTCGCCGCGTTCCTCCTCGGCCCGCTCTCCCGCGAAGACGGCCGCCTGTGGCGCACGTACCGCGAGGGGCAGGCGAAGATCCCCGCGTACCTCGAGGACTACGCCGACGTCGCGCACGGCCTCCTCGAGCTCTACTGGACGACCGGGGAGCTCCGCTGGTACGAGGAGGCCGACCGCCTCGCGCGCCTTGCCGTCGAGCTCTTCGGCGACCCCGAGCGCGGCGGGTTCTACGTCGACGCGCCCGAGGGGGATGGGCTCGTAGCCCGGAGGAAGGAGCTCGACGACCACCCGGTGCCGTCGGGGAACTCGATGCTGGCCTTCGTCCTCCTCCGGCTCTCGCGCCTCGCCGGCGACGACGAGCTCGAGCGACGGGCCGTGTCGGTCTTCCGGCTCGCCCGGCCGGTGATCGAGCGTGCGCCGCACGCTGTCGGCTGGGCGGTCGCCGCGCTCGACCTCCACCTCGGGACGCCGCAGGAGATCGCGGTCGTCGGCCCCGGGGACGAGCTCCGCCGGGCCGCGCTCGAGCCGTTCGCTCCGAACGCCGTCTTCGCCTTCGCCGGAGGGGCGGACGACCCGGCGCTCGAGCGGATCCCGCTGCTCGCAGGAAAAACACCCGTGGACGGGAGCGCCGCCGGCTACGTCTGCGAGCGCTTCGCCTGTCAGGCGCCGGTCACGGAGCCGGAGGCGCTCCGAGCGCAGCTCAGCCCGCGTCGATGAGGCCCGCCACGACCTCGAGGTCGGCCACGAAGTCGCGCATCGCCTGAGCGCGCGCCTCCTCGTCGGGCGCACGGAGGATCGACGACGGATGCACCGTCGCGACCACGTGCTCGGCCAGGTCCGAGTCGAGCGGCACGCCCCGCATCTGAGTGACCCGGAACTTCGAGCCGAGGAGCGACTGTGCCGCGGTCGCGCCCATCAGGACGAGAACCCGCGGCTGGAGCACCGCCAGCTCCGCCTCGAGCCACGGTCGGCACGCGGCCATCTCCGCCGCGTTCGGCCTCTGGTGGATGCGGCGCTTGCCGCGCGCCTGCCACTTGAAGTGCTTGACGGCGTTCGTGATGTAGACGGTCCCGCGGTCGACCCCGGCCGTCTCGAGCCCTTCGTCGAGGAGCCGCCCGGCCGGGCCGACGAACGGCTTGCCGGCGAGATCCTCCTGGTCGCCCGGCTGTTCGCCGACGAAGACGACGTCCGCGTTCGCCGCCCCTTCACCGAAGACGGTCTGCGTGCCGAGCTTGTGCAGGTGGCACGCGGTGCAGCCCGCAGCGGCCTCGCGCAGGGACCCGATCGTCGGGCGTTCCGGGACGAGCGGCGCTGCGGTCTCGGTCTCGAGGCGCGCGGGGGTCACCGGGTTCGTCTACCCGGTCTCACCCCCGGCGACGCATGCCCGCGGGCGCGGACGGATCAGTTGTGCTGGCGCGGATCGCGGCGCCGGGTCGCCGCGACCACCCCGGCAGCGACCGCGACGAGCGCCATCCCGATCAGCAACGCGACGCCGTAGTTGCCGTCCGAGGCGGCCACCGCGTCGACGGCGTCGCCGAAGGCGTTGCCGCCCGTCGGCGCAGGCGCCGGCTCGACCTTGGCCTGCGGGGACGATGTCGACTGCGGCGAGGTCGTCGCGTTCGCGTCGTTCTTCGTCTGTGAGCCCTTGTCGGAGTTCGTGGAACTCGCCGCCGGGCTCGTCGCTGCAAGCGCCTCGAGCGCCTGCTCAGTGTTCCCGCTCCCGATCGCGGACGCGATCTGGTCGTGCGTCGCCGCCGAGATGTGACCGCTTCCGCCGGAGCCGCCCGACCCTCCGCCGGCCAGGTCCGCGCCGCCGCCGCCACCACCGCCGCCGCCCAGGTCCGCGCCGCCGCCACCACCGCCGCCGCCGCCGCCCAGGTCCGCGCCGCCGCCACCACCACCGCCGGAATGCGTCCCTCCGCCGCCACCACCGCCACCGCTCGTGCCTCCGTCGTACGTCGGGAAGCCGGGCTGGTACTCGTCGAGGACGGGCGATTGGCCGGCCCAGGCGGGTCCGGCGCACGCCAGTGCGAGAACAGAGACCACCGCCGCAAGTGTCCGCTTCATCTCGAGCTCCTATCTCACTGGTGCTGGCAACCGAAGGGGAAGATGTGGCGCCTCAGCTTCGGCGCGGTCAGCGCGAATCCGGCGCTCGCGCGGGTCGACGTCTTGGCCCGCAGGGTGCCGCTCTTGGTGATCGAGAGCGAGAACCGCTTGCTGAAGATGCCGTTCGCGTTCGTGCTGAGCGTCTTGACGCTCTTCCACCCGCTCCGTGTCTTCCTCTGGATCACGACGTCGCCCGAGGTCCCCCAGGGCCGGATTCCCCAGACATAGACGCCGCCGGTGCGCTTGAAGGCCACGAACGGAAAACGGAACGCCCTGGTCGCGCTCTTCTCGGAGCCGACCGATCCATTTGAGCCGGCAAAGAAGAGGCCTCCCTGGTACGGGCGGTTTGGCCCCGGCGACGGGTTGTCCTTGATTTGGTGCCAGATCAGCGCGCTGAAGCCCGCCTTCCAGGCCCGGTAGTCGGCCTCGGCGGTCCAGCGCGTCAGGATGTTCATGGGCGTTGCTCCCCACCTGTCCCCGTTGGCCGGGTTGATGCAAATCTGGTTGTCGGGCGGGCTCGAATCCCATGAGAACTCGTCGATCCAGTACTGCGTGCTGCTCGGGATCTTCCCGGCCCTCTTCGCACTGTTGAGGATGCCCGCGGCCTTGGGAAGGTCGCCCATCCAGATGCTGTTCCCGTAGCTGGGATCCTGGCGCAGGGTCGGGGACTGCTTCGTCGGCCCACCGAGCGTGTACGGGTGCACGCCCCACACGTCGAAGTCAGGCGGGTTCGACACCGAGAGGAAGTCCTTCAGGAACTGCATGGGCGTGTAGCGCGTGCCCTTGCTCTCGTTGAACCATCCGACCGGGGTCAGTCCCCCGGCCACGATCTTGTCGTTCGGGTCGACGGCCTTGATCGCCGCTCGGGACTGTCCAACCATCTGCCGGTAGCGATTCATCATCGCCGACTTCGACGTGTCGTTGTTCCAGAACTTTCCGTTGGGCTCGTTCCAGACCTCGAAGTACTGGAGCTCGGAATACTCGGCCGAGAGCGCGGTCATGAAGTCGGCCAGGTCCGCAGGAGACACCTTGAAGACACCCCTGTCCCTCGTCGGGTGGTCCGGGCACGCCAGGAACCCCTGGCCGTCGCACTCGGCCCACGAGGGCGCGTAGAAGACCATGACGAGAGGCGTGAGCCCTTGCTGCAGCGCGCCTCGGATGGCTGCATCTGTGCCGTAGTTCGTCCAACTGTAGGCGCTCGGGTTCGTCGGGTCTCCGGGCCTCGTGGTCGGGCTCACTCGATTCCAGTAGACCGGAATCCGAACGAGCCTCGCGCCGACGCTGTCCGTCTTGCTATACGCGATTCCCGGCTCCAGCCACGAGAACGCGGCGCTGGTGTTCCCGCCGAGCGACTGCGGATCGTTCACGCCCGTCCGGAGGATGCCGGGCAGCGCAAACGCCGTCCCGGCGAGCGCCAGCGCCACGACGGCGACGGCGCCCAGGGTTGCGAGCGACCGAAGGCTCCTGTACGACGAAACACGCCTTTGACAAGCACGACGTGGCAGGCGATTCTGAGAGGTATCCACGTGTTCTGACTCCCGGGGTAGTCGGACCGCCCCGGCCTCGTCCGACGAGACCGGCGACTTACTTGGCCTTTACCGTACTTAACACGAAAACAAGCGTGAGCGCGAGCGACAAAAGTTTAGGCTTTGCTTACGCACGGCCAAGGGAGGGCTGGCGCGGACGGCGGCTTCCCCGCTACGCGCAGATCGTCGTCGTCGCCGTCGCGACGTTCCTCGCCGCCTACGACTCGGGCTCGTACGGGGTCGGCGCGAGGACGACGATCACGTTCCTTCTCCTCTGGTGCCTCGCGATCGCCGTCGTGCTCGGGCTCTGGCCGCGCGCAAGACTGCCGTGGGCAGCCATCGCGGTCGGCGTCGCGCTCGTCGGGCTTACCGCCTGGACGGCGTTCTCCCTCCTCTGGAGCTCGGAC
>Ga0126313_10001176_pt1 | contig 13582 bp, 13 predicted proteins | sample Plot105A_FD_89954 | JGI IMG/M metagenome (GOLD analysis project Ga0126313, IMG submission 89954) | Serpentine soil microbial communities from UC McLaughlin Reserve, CA, USA - Plot105A | ecosystem: Environmental > Terrestrial > Soil > Grasslands | place: USA: UC McLaughlin Reserve, Lake County...
CATCAAGCATGGCCTGATGACGACGATCCACGCCTACACCGCCGACCAGCGCCTCCAGGACGCCCCGCACAAGGACCTGCGCCGGGCGCGGGCCGCCGCGGTCAACCTCGTGCCGACCTCGACGGGCGCCGCCAAGGCGGTCGGCCTCGTGCTCCCCGAGCTCAACGGCAAGCTGCACGGCTTCGCGGTCCGCGCCCCCGTCATCACCGGCTCGGTCGTGGACCTCACCTTCGAGGCCGAGCGCGAGACGAGCGTCGAAGAGCTCAACGACGCCTTCCGCGACGCCAGCGAGAGCGAGGCGCTCAAGGGCATCCTCAAGTACACCGAGGACCCGATCGTCTCGACCGACATCGTCAGCGACCCGCACTCGTCGATCGTCGACGGCCTGCTGACCGCGGTGATGGAGGGCACGCTGGTCAAGGTCGTCAGCTGGTACGACAACGAGTGGGGCTACTCGAACCGCTGCGTCGACGTGCTCCAGAAGCTGCTGTGAGGACGCTCGACGACCTCGACGTCGAGCGCAAGCGCGTCCTGCTGCGCGTCGACTTCAACGTTCCGCTCGAGAACGGGCCGGCACCCAGCGCGAAGCGCTTGGTGACCGACGACGCGCGGATCCGGGCGGCGCTGCCCACGATCCAGGCGCTGCGCGAGCGCGGCGCGCGGCTGCTGCTCGCCGCGCACCTCGGCCGTCCCAAGGACCGCGAGCCCGAGCTGTCGCTGCGGCCAGTCGCCGAGCGGCTCAGCGAGCTCCTCGACGGCGCCGAGGTGAAGCTGGCCGAGAGCCTCGACGACGTGCCCGACGGCGAGATCGTCATGCTCGAGAACGTCCGCTACGAGAAGGGCGAGACGAAGAACGACCCGGAGCTCGCCAAGCGCTACGCGGCGCTGGCCGACGTCTACGTCAACGACGCGTTCGGGGCCGCGCACCGCGCGCACGCGTCGACCGAGGGCGTCGCCCGGCTCGTGCCCAGCGCCGCCGGCCTGCTCCTCCAGCGCGAGGTCGAGACGCTCACCGGCATCCTGGCCGACCCGAAGCGGCCGCTCGTGGCGATCGTCGGCGGGGCGAAGGTGACCGACAAGATCGGCGTGCTCGAGGCGTTCCTCGATCGCGCCGACGCGATCCTCATCGGCGGGGCGATGTGCTTCCCGTTCTTCTCCGCTCAGGGCCACGACGTCGGCGACTCGCTGTGCGAGGAGGAGGGCATCGACCCGGCCCGCCGCATCCTCGACGCGGGCGGCGACAAGCTCACGCTGCCCACCGACCTCGTCGCGGGCCGGGCGTTCGAGGCGGACACCGCGAAGCGCGAGATCGACGGCGTCGACGTGCCCGACGGCTGGATGGGCCTCGACGTCGGCGCCGGCACGGCGAGCGCTTACGCGGTCGTGATCCGCGACGCCGGCACCGTGTTCTGGAACGGGCCCATGGGGGCGTTCGAGCTCGAGCCGTTCGCCGCCGGCACCCGCGCCGTCGCGGAGGCGGTCGCCGACGCGCCCGGCACCACCGTCGTCGGCGGCGGCGACAGCGCCGCGGCGCTCGCGAAGTTCGGCCTCGCCGACCGTGTCGACCACCTGTCCACGGGCGGCGGCGCGTCGCTGGAGCTCATCGAGGGCAAGGCGCTGCCCGGAGTGGAGGTGCTCAGCACATGACCACAGCGCGCACGCCGCTCATCGCAGGCAACTGGAAGATGCACAAGACGATCGCCGAGGCCGAGCAGCTCGTGCAGGCGCTGCTGCCGCGCGTGTCGAGCGCCGACGGCGTCGAGGTCGCCGTGTGCACGCCGTTCACCGCGCTGCAGGCGGTGGTCGAGTCGACCCGCGGCTCGCGCATCGAGGTCTACGCGCAGAACATGCACCAGGCGCCCGAGGGCGCGTTCACCGGCGAGGTCAGCGGGCCGATGCTGACCGAGATCGAGGTGCACGGCGTCGTGCTCGGGCACTCCGAGCGCCGCGAGTACTACAACGAGACCGACCGCGCCCTGGCCGAGAAGGTGGCCGCGGCGTTCGGCCACGGCCTGCGCCCGATCCTATGCGTCGGCGAGACCGAGGAGGAGCGGGAGCGCGGCGACACCGAGCGCAAGCTCCGCCACCAGGTGCAGGACGGCCTCGAGAAGCTCGCCACCGAGCAGCTCGGCGCGGTCGTCATCGCCTACGAGCCGATCTGGGCGATCGGGACCGGGCTCACCGCCACACCCGAGCAGGCGCAGGACGCGATCGCGTTCGTGCGCGCCCTCGTCGCCGACCGCGACCGCGAGCAGGCGGAGAGCACCCGAATCCTCTACGGCGGCAGCGTCAAGCCGGAGAACGCCGAGGAGCTCCTCGCGCTGCCCGACGTCGACGGCGCGCTCGTCGGCGGGGCGTCGCTCGACGTGGACTCGTTCGCCGGGATCGTCGACGCCGCCGCGCGGCTCGTGAGGTCGTGAGGCGCTGAGCCGGTGAGCGACGCCCCGGTCCCCGCCGTCTGCCTCGTCGTCCTCGACGGCTGGGGCCTGGCCGAGCCGGGCCCCGGCAACGCCGTCGACCTCGCCGACACGCCGGTCTTCGACGAGCTCTGGGAGCGCTGTCCCCACACGCAGCTCACCGCGCAGGGCGAGGCGGTCGGGCTGCCGGAGGGGCAGATGGGCAACAGCGAGGTCGGGCATCTCAACCTCGGCGCGGGCGCCGTCGTCAAGCAGGACCTCACGCGCATCGACGAGGCCGTCGAGCAGGGCACCCTGGCCGACAACGAGGTGCTCGGCGCGGCGCTCGGCGACGCCGAGCGCGTGCACCTCATCGGGCTGGTCAGCGACGGCGGCGTCCACTCGGGCTGGCGGCACGTGCGCGCGCTCATCAAGCTGGCCAACGAGCGTGGCGTCCCCGACCTCGTCGTGCACGCGTTCACCGACGGCCGCGACACGCTGCCGAGCGCGGGCGCCGGCTACCTCGAGACCGTCGAGGAGTGGCTCCGCGAGGCGGGCGGCGGCCGGGTGGGAAGCGTCGTCGGGCGCTACTTCGCGATGGACCGCGACAATCGCTGGGACCGCATCCAGAAGGCGTACGACCTGCTCGTGCACGGGACCGCCGAGCACCACGCCGACAGCGGGTCGGAGGCGGTCCGCGCCGCCTACGAGCGCGACGAGACCGACGAGTTCATCACGCCCACCACGGTCGGCGACGAGGCGCGCATCCGCCCCCAGGACAGCGTCATCGCGTTCAACTTCCGCCCCGACCGCATGCGGGAGATCACCCGCGCGCTGGCCGAGCCCGGATTCGACGAGATCGACCGCGGCGGCGGCGACCCGGTCGAGCGCTACACCACCCTGACCGAGTACGACGAGGACTGGGACTACCCGATTGCGTTCCCGCCCGAGCGCCCGGCGATCACGCTCGCGCACATCATCGCGCAGGACGGCGGCAGGCAGCTCCACGTCGCCGAGACCGAGAAGTACCCGCATGTGACGTACTTCTTCGGCGGCGGCGAGGAGGACCCGGAGGAGGGCGAGCGGCGCGAGCTGGTGCCGTCGCCGCGGGACGTCGCCACGTACGACGAGAAGCCCGAGATGAGCGCCCGCGAGGCGGCCGACGCGTTCGTCCGCGCGTGGGGCGAGGACGAGCCGCGCTTCGCGATAATCAACTTCGCCAACCCCGACATGGTCGGCCACACGGGGGTGATCGAGGCGGCGGTGAAGGCGGTCGAGACGGTGGACGCGTGCCTCGGCGACGTGGTGCGCGCCGTGGAGTCGACGGGCGGCGCGCTCGTGATCACCGCCGACCACGGCAACGCGGACAACATGCTCGAGCCGGACGGCTCGCCGAACACCGCCCACTCGCTGAACCCGGTGCCGCTGATCGTCACGGTCGAGGGCGTGGCGCTGCGCGACGGCGGCGTGCTAGCCGATGTTGCGCCGACCGTGCTCGAGCTCCTCGGCATCGAGCAGCCGGAGCAGATGACCGGCCGCTCGCTGCTGCGCGACGCCGGCGGGTAGCCGTGGCCGCCGACGAGGCCGACGACCTCTACGGCCTGCCGCTCGACGCTTTCGTGCCCGAGCGCGACGCGCTTGCCAAGCGCCTGCGCGCCGACGGTCGCCGCGACGACGCCAACGAGGTCAAGGCCCTGCGCAAGCCCAGCGTGGCCGTCTGGGCGGTCAACCAGGCGGTCCGCTCGCAGCCGAAGGCGGCCCGCGCGCTATGGGAGGCGGGCGACGCGCTCATCGCCGCGCAGGAGGACCTGCTCGCCGGCCGGGGGGACGCGCGCGCGTTGCGCGCCGCCGCCGACGCCGAGCGCGCGGCGCTCGACGAACTCGTCGGCGCGGCCCGCGGCCTGCTCACCGGGGAGGGCAAGGACCTGGGGGAGGGGACGCTCGAGCGCGTGCGCGAGACGCTGCACGCCGCCGCGATCGAGCCCGACGCCCGCGAGGACGTCGCGGCCGGCCGGGCGGTGCGCGAACGCGCGCACGCGGGGCTGGGCGGGCTGGGCTTCGGCGCCGCGGTGTTCGAGGCGCCGCCCGCGCCGCGGCGCAAGGCCGAGCCCGCGGACCGCGAGACGGCCGCGCCGGCCACGGAGCGCGACGAGCGAGCGAAGCCGAAGGCCAAGAAGGGCGCCGCGCCGGCCAAGGCCGCGGGCACGAAGGCGCAGGAGGCCGAGCGGCGGCGCGCCGAGGCCGCCCGGCGCGAGGAGGAGCGCCGCGAGGCGGCCGAGCGGGAGGCGGCGCGGCGCGAGGCCGCGCGGCGCCGCGCCGACGCCGAGCGTGAGCTGCGCGAGGCCACGCGCGCGCTGGAGAAGGCCGAGCGCGCCGCCGCGCGCGCCGACGAGCGCCTGCGCGAGGCGGAGGCCGCGGCCAACGAGGCGAACGCGGCGCTCGAGGACGCACGCGACCGCCGCAGCGAGGCCGAGGCCGAGCTGGAGACCGCCCGCGCCGAGGCCGAGGCCCTCGACTAGCTCAGGTCACGAGGCCACCGGCGCGCGCGGGTTGCGCAGCGGCGTCAGCCGGCGCTCGAGCTCCGCCCGCCGCGACTCGTACTGCGGCGGCAGCTTGAGCGCCAGGCCCAGCGCCTCCTCCGGCTCGTCGTACTGGAAGCCGATGTCGCGGCTGGCCAGCTCGAACAGGACCCCGCTGCGCTCGCGGAAGTACACGGAGTGGAAGTACTGGCGGTCGATGATATCGGTCGCGTGCGCGCCCGCGTGCACGGCGCGCTCGCGGTACGCCCGCAGCTCGTCGTCGTCGGCGGCCGACCACGCGATGTGGTGGATCGTGCCGGCGCTCGTGCGCCCGCGCTCGGCCGGGGGCGGCTCGTAGCGCAGCTCGGCGTGCCGCTCGGTGCCCGCGACCCGCCAACGCGAGCCGTCGCCCGCGCCCGACGGCGCGAACCCGAGCGCCTCGAGCAGCGGCGCGCTGCGCGCGGGCGCCGACGCGTACGCCCGCACGCCGTGGAAGCCGAGCAGCGCGTGCTCGGACGGCACGTCGGGCGCCTGCGCCGCGAGGGGCGGGTCGGGCACCTCCGCTGCGAGCAGCTCGTGGCGCAGGCCCTCGAAGTCCGCGAAGCCAAGTGGGCCGCCGTCGCCGTCGCCGCGCTCGACCGCGACACCGGCCTCGGCGAGCCGCGCCGCCCAGAACCCCAGCGCCTCCTCCGAGGCGACGCGCCACCGGATCGTGTGCACCATCCCGTCGCCGTGGCGGCCGGGGACGGCGCCGGGGAACTCGAAGAAGGTCAGGATCGAGCCGGGCGCGCCGCGCTCGTCGCCGAAGTACAGGTGGTAGACGTCCGGCGCGTCGAAGTTGACGGTCTTCTTCACGAGCCGCAGGCCGAGCAGCCGGGCGTAGAAGTCGACGTTGCGCGGCGCGTCGCCGGTGATGGCGGTGATGTGATGCAGACCCTCGAGAGGCATGCCGGGCTCCTTGGGGAATGTGATTGCGTGTGCAACAATAGAAGGCGATCGGGTCGGCACCGGCCCGCTGGAATCGCCTCACCGGCGCCGATAGCGTTGCTACCGTCGCACCCGCAACCAACGTCGTCCCCATGGCCACCACCGCGAAACCCCACCCGACCGCCGAGCCCGCGCGCGGCGAGAGCCTCGACGAGGGCGAGCTGCGCGCCTGGCGCGGCATGCTGCGCGCCCACGCCATGCTCACCAAGGCGCTCGACGCCGAGCTCGACGCCGCCCACGGGCTGCCGCTGAGCTCCTACGAGGTGCTGCTGCACCTCCACGACGCCGAGGGCCGGCGCATGCGCATGTCGGACCTCGCGGCCACGGTCATCCTCAGCCGCAGCGGCCTCACCCGGCTCGTGGACCGCCTCGAGCGCGAGGGCCTCATCGAGCGCCAGTCGTGCCCGAGCGACGCGCGCGGGTCGTTCGCCACGCTGACCCCCGCCGGGGAGCGCAAGCTGCGGGCCGCCCGCGCGACCCACCTCGCCGGCGTGCGCTCGCTCTTCCTCGACCACTTCACCGCGGAGGAGCAGGACATGCTCGGCGCCGCGTGGGAGCGCCTGCTGCCGGGCGTCGTCGACGCCCCCGGGCCCGCCTGCGGCTGACGCGGCCGTAGCGCGGGCCGCGCTCAAGAACCGGCGGGCGCGCGGAGGCCCCGCCAGACCATCTCGTCGACGTGCGGCGCCTCCGCGATGACCCCGTAGCGCTGCGTGTGGTCGGCCGCCCGCCGGAGCAGCCGCGGTCGGGCTTCGAGCTCCACACCGGCAGGCGGATCTTCTCCGCCACCGCGGGCGGGATCTTGGGGAACGTCGGGATCGTCCGCCGCACCTCGTCGGGATGCTCGTAGTCGACCGAGCGGCTCATCGCGCGGTTCAAGCGCTCGACGAGGTCGCCGTTCTGGGCGATGTACTTGTCGCTCGCGTCGTGGCCGCCGTTGACGAAGTTCGGCGCCGGCGTGACGAGCGGCGCGTCGACCTCGCGCGCGCCTCGCCAAGCTCCCGGCTCAGGAACGGCTCGGCCGCCCAGATCGCGTCGACCGCGACCGGCGTCTCGGGGAACGGCGCCTCGAGAACTTGATGCGGGTCGACCCTCCTGCTCGCGAGCGAGGCCTTGATGACGACCTCGTTGACGCCTCTGCTCGGCGCCGTTCCGCGCGACGTGCGGGACGAGCTCGAGAGCGCGAAGCTTCACCGGCCGAAACTTGACAAGCTGCGACTCAGATTTCATACTTCCAGCCAGACAGCAAGTGCGAGTCCCCAGGAGGTATGCATATGGCACTTGTCCGCTGGGAGCCCGTTCGTGAGCTCACCTCTCTTCAGACCGAGATGAACCGCCTCTTCAACACGTTCTTCGACACGCCGTCCGGCGGCGGCGGCGGCAACGGCGGCGCCCTCCGGCGGTGGCTGCCGCCCATGGACCTCGTCGAGACCGAGGACCACTTCGTGCTGCGCGCCGACCTGCCCGGCCTGTCCGAGGAGGACGTCAGCATCGAGCTCGAGGACAGCGTCCTGACCGTCGCCGGCGAGCGCAAGACCGAGCACGAGGACAAGAAGGAGGGCTTCTACCGGATGGAGCGCTCCTTCGGCCAGTTCCGTCGCTCGCTGACGCTCCCCGAGGGCGTCGACGCCGACGGCATCACGGCCAGCTTCGACAAGGGCGTGCTCGAGGTGCGCATCCCCAAGCCCGAGGAGCGCAAGCCGCGCCGGGTCGCCATCCAGGTCGGCGGCCAGAACCCGGCCATCGAGGGCAGCGAGACCGCGTAGCCGCCGTCAATCTTCGCCGCGGCGCCGCACCGGCGCCGCGGCGTGCCGGCGGCCGACGACGACCCAGGCGACCAGCGCGGCCGCCAGCACGGCGACCGCCGCACCGGCCCCGAGCGCCCGCACGATCTCCTCGGCTCCGCGGCCCAGGAAGTACGCCGCCAGCGCGACCGACGCCGCCCAGGCGATCCCGCCCAGCGCGTTCCAGAACAGGAACGTCGGCCACGCCATCCGGTTGACGCCGGCCAGCCAGGCGGAGGTGATCCGCAGGCCGGCGACCCAGCGCCCGAGGAACACCGCCTTCGGGCCGTGACGCTCGAAGAACGGCTCGCCGATCTCGACGATGCGCCGGCGGTGGCGCTGGAGCGGTCCGCTGGCCAGGAGCACGCGGCGCCCGAGCTTGCGCCCGAGCAGGAACCCGACGTTGTCGCCTAGGATCGCCGCCGCCGCGGCGACCGCGATCACCGCCTCGATGCTCAGGTGCCCTGCCGCGGCGAGGACGCCGGCGCCCAGCAGCGCGGTCTCGCCCGGCACCGGGATGCCCATCGTCTCGATCGCGATGAGGGCGAACAGCACCGGGTAGCCGACGTCCTTCGCGACGGAGAGGAAGGTCCCGAGCAAGACCCTGCTTCTACCATGCCCCGGTGCCCGCCCTGGCCGCTGCCCTGACGATCACGGCGCGCGACCCCGCCTCGCGCGCCCGGGCCGGCGTCCTGCGCACCGCGCACGGCGAGATCCGCACGCCGCACTTCGTCCCCCTCGCGACCAAGGCGACCGTCAAGGGCCTGCTGCCGGCCGAGGTGGCCGCGCTCGGCTACGACATCGTCCTCGGCAACACGTACCACCTGTTCCTCGACCCCGGGCACGAACGCATCGCCCGCCTCGGCGGGCTGCACGAGTTCATGGGCTGGCGGGCGCCGATCGTCACGGACTCGGGCGGCTTCCAAGTGTTCTCGATGGGGTACGGGACGGTCGCCGACGAGATCAAGGGCCGCGCGCCGAGCGGGCCGGACCGCGCCGGCAAGGTGCTCGAGATCGCCGAGGACGGCGTGCGCTTCCGCTCCTACCTCGACGGCTCGGAGAAGTTCCTCGCCCCCGAGACGTCGATGGAGATCCAGGCCGCGCTGGGCTCCGACCTCGCGCTCGTGTTCGACGAGTGCACGCCGTTCCACGCCGACCGCGACTACACCGCGCGCTCGACCGAGCGCACGCACCGCTGGCTGCGACGCTGCCTGGACTGGCACCGCGAGCACGGGCCCGAGGGGCAGCTCGTCTACGGGATCGTGCAGGGCGGCGTGTACGAGGACCTACGCACCGAGTCGGCGCGGACGGTCGCGGCGAGCGAGGTCGACGGCATCGCGATCGGCGGCTCGCTCGGCGCCGCGAAGCCCGAGATGTACGCGGTCGTCGACATGACGACCGCGGCGCTGCCCGACGACCGCCCGCGCCACCTGCTCGGGATCGGGGAGATCGACGACCTCATCCGCGGCGTGGAGCTCGGCATCGACACCTTCGACTGCGCCATGCCCACGCGCCTCGGCCGGCACGGCATGGCGCTCGTGCCCGACCCCGAGCGCCGCTGGCGGGTCGACCTGACCGCGGCGCGGTTCCGCGACAGCGACGCGCCGCTCATGGAGGGGTGCCCGTGCCCGGCGTGCGCGCTCGGGCTGACGCGCGGCTACTTCCGGTACCTGGCCAAGGCGCGCGAGCTGACCGGGATGCGGCTGCTCACGGTGCACAACCTCGCGTTCATCGCGCGGCTGATGGCGCGGCTGCGCGCGGCGATCGAGGCGGGGACGCTCGCCGAGGAGGCGGCGGCGTTGCGGGGTGGGGCGACGCCGTAGTTGGTGGCGTCCCGCTCCGGCGCTGCATCGCTGCGCGGCGTGGGCGGGTCGGCATCGAGGGGAGCGGGCCGTGAGGAGGCCCCGCACGATCGAGCGTGCAGTTGTGCACGGCATGCGTGCTTGATCGCGCACTCGATTTGCGGACCGCGACCAGGCCCGAGAGAGGCGCCGGTCAGCGCGTGTTGTCGTCGATCAGCTGCTGCATCTGATCGACGGCCTCGTTGACCTGGTCGTACACGACCCGCCGCAGCCGCACAGCGTCCGAGGAGTTCGACGTCGCGACCACCGCCGCGATCGCGCCCGCCGCGAGGAGCGCGAGCACGAGCAGCGTCCCAACCGTCCGCCGCATCCGGCCGCGGCGGCGCGCGCGGGCCGCCTGCTTCGCGGCCCCCCGGGGGGCGGGCGCGGCCGCGGCCGGCCCGGTCGTGGGGAACCCGGCCGGCGCGGCGCTCGGGGCCCGCGGCGCGCGGGGCTGGCGGGCGGCCGCGGTGGGCGGCGCGGTCGGGCGCGCGACGTTCGTGGCGCCGGTGGACGGCGTCAGGGCGCGAGTGGCGTCGGTCGCCGGCGGCACCGCGCGCGTCGCCTCGGTCGGGCCGACCCCGCGGGCGCCGTCGATCAGCGCCCCGCGCATCGCCTCCGCGTCGGGGTAGCGGTCGCGAGGGTCGAGCGAGAGCGCGTTCTCGACCGCGACCGCGAGCTCGCGCGGCACCTCGGGGTTCAGCTCGTCCAGCGGCGGGGGCACCTCGCGCTGCTGCTTGAGGGCGAGCTCGGTGAGCGACTGCGCCTCGTAGGGCAGCCGGCCCGACAGGAATTGGTACGTCACGACGCCGAGCGCATAGAGGTCGGCGGACGGGCCGACCTGCTCGCCCGCCGCCTGCTCGGGCGCGAGGTACGCCGCGGTCCCGATGACCGAGCCGACCTGCGTGATCGCGGTGCCCTCGGTCGCCGCCTTGGCGATCCCGAAATCGGCGAGCTTGACGACGCCGTCCTCGGCGCGCAGCAGGTTGCCGGGCTTGACGTCGCGGTGCACGACCCCGTTGCGGTGCGCGTAGTCCAGGCCGCGGCACGCCTGGACGACCATCGACAGCGCCTCCTGGACGCTGAGCACGCCCTCGTCGCGCAGGATCTCCGCTCCGGACTGCCCGCTGACGAGCTCCATGACGATGTAGTGGCGGCCGCTGCGCTCGTCGAGGCCGAAGTCGAACACCTGCACGATGTTCGGGTGCACGAGTCGCGCGGCGGACAGCGCCTCGCGCCGGAACCGGGCCACGAACCGCTCGTCGTCGGCGAGGTGCTCGGCGAGGAGCTTGACGGCGACGGGGCGCTCGAGCCGCCGGTCGAGCGCGCTCACGACCGTGGACATGCCGCCCACTCCGAGGCGGTCGCCCAGCTCGTAGCGCTCGGCCAGGACCTGGGTCGCCATCAGGGGGTCGTCGTCCCGCCGCTCGGGTCGGCCGGCTCGGCCGGGGTCGTGTCGGGCGGCGGCGCCTCGTCCGTCGGCGTCGTGTCGGGCGGCGCGGTGGTCGTCGTGTCGGGCGGCGTGGTCTCCGTCGTGGTCGTCGTCTCCGACGGCGTCGTGTCGGTGGTCGTGGTCTCCTCGGGCGTCGTCTCCGGCGCCGTGGTGGTCGTCGTCTCCTGCGTCTCGGTCTGCGTGTCCTGCTGCTCGCACTCCCGCGGGGCCACCTCCTCCAGGTTGTCGAGTCCCTGGCGCAGGCGCGTCACCAGGTCGTCGTTGACCGCCGACGGCAGGTTCACGAGCACGCCGCGCGCCCGGCTCACGGCGCGGCGCGCCTGGTCGCAGTTGCCGTCCGCGACGGCCGAGCGCACGTCGGACAGCGCCGACTTCAGGCGGTCGGCGCTGCGCTCGGGGATCAGCTCCCGCCGGTCGCTCCCGCTGCTGCCGCAGGCGACGAGCCCGGCGGCGGCCACGCCCAGAAGGGCCGCGAGCACGAAGGGCAACACGCGCATGCTCATTGACCGTACTGGAGGCGCTCGGCCAGGGAGTCAGGCAGCCGCGCGGCCCGGATCGCCGCGGCGGCGCCCTTGATGTCGTACTCGACCCGGCGCCACTCGGCGCGCCAGGCCTCGGTGTCGAGCAGCATCCAGGCCGCGCGCGGGTCGCCGTCGCGGGGCTGGCCGACGCTGCCCGGGTTGACGAGCCACTCGCCGCGGGAGAGGTCGAGCGCGTCACCGCCGCGCCGCGGCTCGCCGGTGGCGGCCTCGCCATCGGGCCGCACGAACGACAGCGCCACGTGCGAGTGCCCGACGAGCGACACGCGCTCGGGCGCCGCGTCGAGGCACAGCTCGGCCAGCAGCGTGCTCACCACGTACTCCCACACCGGATCGCGCGGGCTGGCGTGGTACAGGCCGACGCCGACCTCGCCGCCCTTCGGGCTGAGCGAGCGCAGCCAGTCGGCGTGCTCGTCGGCGATGACCTCCTGCGTCCAGCGCGCGGCGAGCGCGGCGCCGGGCGAGAACTCCTCGAGCGACAGCTCGCCGGTCACGGCCAGGTCGTGGTTGCCCGCCAGGCACACCGCCGCGTGGTCGCGCGCGAGCGCGCAGCAGTCGTTGGGGTCGGCGCCGTAGCCGACGAGGTCGCCCAGGCACCAGAGCTCCCGCGCCTCGCCGGCGTCGATGTCGCGCAGCACCGCCTCGAAGGCGTGGCGGTTGGCGTGGATGTCGGAGACGATGGCGACGAGCATGGGCAGCGCGCCGCCCGCCGGCCGGCGGGCGAACGTCCGATTGCATCAGACCGCGCGCTCCGGCGCGGGCCGGGCCAGCAGCGCGGCGCCGATCGCGCCGCCCAGGTCGCCCAGCTCCGCGACGTGCATCGCCGGCGGATGCTGGTCATCGAAGAGCGAGGGGAGCATCGCGTCGGCGACGCGCCGCGCGTAGGGCTCGCCGAGCCGCACGCCGAGCCCGCCCCCCATGATGATGGCCTCGACGTCGAGGACGTTCTGCACCGACGCGACGCCCGCGCCGAGCGCCTCGACCGCGTCGTCGATGAGCTCGACCGCGAGCGGATCGCCCTTCTTGAGCGCCCGGGCCCAGACGCCGCTCATCAGCCGGGTGCGCCCGCGCTCCTTCATGATCTTGAACAGGTCGGTCTTGGCGCCGTTGTCATGGCGCTCGCGCGCGCGGCGCTCCATCGAAGCCCGGCCCGCGTAGGCCTCCATACAGCCGAGCCGGCCGCAGCCGCAGCGCTCGCCGCCGATCCGCACGACGACGTGGCCGATCTCGCCGCCGGTCCCGCGCCCGACCCACGGCCGGCCGTCGAGCACGATCCCGCCGCCGACGCCCGTGCCCCAGAACACGCCCAGCAGCGAGCGGTACGGGCGTCCGGCGCCCAGCTCGAACTCGGCGTCGGTGGCAACCTGGACGTCGTTGCCGAGGCGGGCACGGGTGCCGAGCGCGTCCTCGAGCTCGGCGCCGAGGGCGAACTCGCCGGCCCAGTCGGGCAGGTTGCGCGCGCTCGTCACCGTCCCGCGCTCGGCGTCGACGTCACCCGGCGAGCCGACGCCCACGCCCGCCAGCGCCCGCGTCCCGACGCCCGCCTGCTCGGCCGCCTCCCGCATCGCCGCCGCCATGGCCGCGGCGACGTCGGCCGGCCCGCCCTCGGTCGGGGTCGGATGCCGCGCCTCGCCGAGCACCTTGTGGTTGCCGTCGACGACCACGGTCTGGATCTTCGTGCCGCCGAGGTCGATGCCCCCGCGCGGTGCGCCGCCGCTCCCGGTGCTCATGGCCGCCATGCTATGCGCATGGCGCGTCGCTGGAAGATGCCGCTGGCCCTCGTGGCCGCCCTGGCCGTGGCCGAGGCCGGCGTGCTGCTGCTGCGCCCGCGCGACGGCATCGTGCAGCCCGCGCCCGTGCGCACGACCGAGTACTTCACCCCGGCCCAGATCGCGCGCGCCCGCGAGTTCCGCGGGCCGCAGCGTGCGCTTGGGCTCGCGTCGCTCGGCGTCGAGGTCGCCGTTCTCGTCTGGCTCGTCGCGTGGCCGCCCGGGCCGCTGCGCCGCCGGTACGGCCGGCCGGTGCTCGCCGCCGCGGCGGCCGGCGCCCTCCTCTCGGTCGGGCTC
>Ga0126313_10001177_pt1 | contig 13579 bp, 12 predicted proteins | sample Plot105A_FD_89954 | JGI IMG/M metagenome (GOLD analysis project Ga0126313, IMG submission 89954) | Serpentine soil microbial communities from UC McLaughlin Reserve, CA, USA - Plot105A | ecosystem: Environmental > Terrestrial > Soil > Grasslands | place: USA: UC McLaughlin Reserve, Lake County...
AAGCTGCGTGAACGCGGCCCAGTCTTGATCGCCTGCCCCACCTGTGGTCGGCTGCAGTTCGACATGGACACCGTGGTCGCGGATATCGAGGAGCGCCTGCGCCAGTACGACGATCCAATCGAGGTTGCAGTGCTCGGCTGCGCCGTGAACGGGATCGGCGAGGCCTCGCACGCAGACTTCGGGATCACCGGCGCAAAGAACGAGGGCCTGATCTTCGCCCACGGCAAGCCCCTGCGAAAGGTGCCGCAGGAGCGGCTCGTCGACGAGCTCTTCGCTGAGATCGACAAGTCCCTCGATGTCGGTCAGGTGGTCGTCGACCAGCGGAAGGCGGCCGAGGGGGCGGAGTGGCTCGAGCGGATCGAGGAGGAGAACGCGGGAGAGCTGACGCCCGAGCGGATCGCCGCAATGGAGGCTGCGGCCGCCACCGACGACGCGCTCGGAAACGGGCAGGCTCTGCCGATGGCCGGCGCGCCGAAGGGCAAACGAATAGCGCTCGACGAGGAAGCCTCGCCGATCGCCGGGCGTCGTTTCACACGGGCCTAGCGAGCGCGAAGCCGCCCGTCGCTTCACGCCGGCCTAGCGAGCGCGAAGCCGCGCGTGCCGCCAATCAGATCCGGCCGAGCAGCCGGAGCGGCCCGCCCGGTCGGATGTGAAACAGCCGAATGCGGTTCCGACCTTGCTGGAGGGAGCGTGGCGGGATCATCATCGCGAAGTGCGCAGCCCTGTCGCCGGGCAGGTGGAAGCTTCGACCGACCGCCTCGATCCGACCGTTCACGGCGACCGCGAGCGCGTAGCGACGGCGGCGAGATACACGCCGAAGGCGACCCCCGATCTGGATCGGCCAGATGCCCGAGGCGCGCCGCAGCCGGCGCAGGCGATCCGCGAAGATGAACTCGGCCCGCGGGCGCCCGGCCGAACGGAACCGGATCTGCGAGACGCGCCGCCCGACGAGCTGGCGGCTCGGCCCGATTCCGTCCCAGAATCCGTGTCTGCCGAATCCGAACAGGCGCAGCCGCCGGCGGTTCCAGGCTTCTCGGCGCTGCAAGAACGCGGCGGGGGAGACGCCTACCTTGTCGGCGAGGAGGAACGACCCGCGCGACCGCACGGCCGCACCGAGGAGCGGTGCGCCGTCGGGCGGGCCGCCGAGCGGGACGCCGACCGCCCCCGCGACCGTCGGGGCAACGTCGGCGTTCACCGCATACGTGTCCTGTCGATGTCCGGTTCGCTGACGCGGCAGCTTGAGGAACAGCGGCACCGGGGCGATCTGGTGGACGTTGCGCGGACCCAGGCGCCGGTGCTCCCCGCGCCCGCCGACGAAGGAATAGCCGTGATCGCTCGTCACGACGACGAGGCTCTGGTGGAACATCCCCCGCCGGGCCAGCCGATCGAGCAGCCTGCCGACCAGCGTGTCCGCGAAGCGGAGCTGGAGCAGATGGCGCTGATAGTTGTGGAGGCGAACGAACGCGTCGGACGGGCCCCCGAAGCGGTTGAGGCCCGTGATTGGATTCTTGAGCCGGCCGCTCGGCTGGGTCTGTAGACCGGAGGGCAGGTAGATCCAGGGCCGGTGCGGCACGAGGAGATGCTTCACCCACAGAGTGGGCGTCGTGGATGGGCGCACCGTGGCGAGCCACCGCTCGAACCGGCGAACCCGGCCGGGACGGATGAAGCGGCAGCTGCGAACGCGGCAGGGCGGCGACCGGATCGCGAGCCGCGCGCAGAGGCGTTGCGGACACAGGGCGGTCGTCTCCTCGCCGTTGACGATCCGGTACCCGGCGCGCCCGAGGGCCGTGTAGAGCGACACGGGATGCCCGCCGCTCGTTGGCGGCACGCCCGCTCGCGGGAGACGTCCGTCGAGGATCGCCGGGACCGCGGTGGAGGTCGCCGGGCTCCACGTCGACGCGTTCGGGAACCAATACGCGCGGCGCGCGAGCCGAGTGAACGCGGGGAAGCGGACCGGGTCGGGGACGCCATCCGGGCCCAGCATGTGATCGCCGGGAAACTCGTCGAGGATGACGATGATCACGTGCGGACGCGGTGGAGCCGGTGGATCGGGAGGTGCCGCCGCCGTCGCAGGCTCCCCCGCAGGGACGAACGCCAGCGTCGAGCCGAGGATGCAGCAGCATGCGACGCGCGTCGCGGTGTGAGCCTGAGGCCGGGGCGGTGCGCGACCGTGAGATCCGCCACACAAGGCTTGACTGGCCCCGTAGTCGGCGCCTACGGTCGGCTCGGTGACTCGCGAAGAACGGATTCTGCGCGGCTCCCTGATAGTCCTCACGGTCTTCTTCGCGGCGCAGGCGGCAGTCTACCTCCCGGAGTTCTGGGGCGGGCCTGCCGAGGCACGTCCGTTCGCGATCAACTCGTTCGCGAAGGACGCCGTCTTCGCCGCGCTGACCGGCGTGGCCGCCGCCGACGTGCGGCGCTTCAGCCGGCTGATCGGGTTCGTGATCGCCGGACACGTCGCGATCGTCGCCCTGCTGGCCGTCAGCCTCGCGAGCGGGAGGTACGAGGCGGCGTTCCCGCCCCCGGATTGGCTCGGCGACTCCTCCGGCCGATGGCCACTCGCGAGCTGGCTTGCCTGTGCGGTTGCCATGACCGTCCTCTTGATCTGGCTGTACCGAAGAGCGCTGCGGGCCCGATACCACCTGCGGTACCTCTGGCCAATCGAGCACGACACGCTCGCCGCGGTGGCAGATGCGATTATCGACGAGCCGAAGGTGCCGCCGCGCGAGATCGCCACCGCGGTCGACGCCTATTGGGACTCCCTGCGGATCCGCGAGAAGCACCGCCTGCGGTTTGTGCTCTGGGTCGTGTGCCTCCTGCCGCTCTTCTGGCTGAAGGCGCCGCTACCGCTCCTCAGTCGCGAGCGGCGGCGTGAATTCATCGATCGCCGTCTGCTCGCGGACATAGCGTCCCGCGAGCGCCTCGGTCCGTTCCGCACCGCCGTGCAGGGCGCGATCCGCTTCGTGATGCAGCTGTCATACGTCGGCTACTACGGCGACGAGCGCAGTTACTCCGACACCGGCTACGTGCCGTTCAGCAAGCGTCCGCATCGGGCGGCCGACCGGCCGCCACACGAGCCTCTCCGGACGCTCACGCCACGAGACGCCGCGAGCGGCCGGCTCGAGGCTGAGGTCGTAGTCGTCGGGAGCGGGGCCGGCGGCGCAATGGTCGCGCACGCGCTGGCAGATCGCGGGCGCGACGTGCTGATCGTTGAGCGCGGACCTCACATCGACCGCTCGGATATGAGCGAGGACGAGCGCGACATGTACGCGCGCCTCTACTCTGATGGCGCGCTACAGCTGTCCCGCGACTTCAGCGTTCAGGTGCTGCAAGGGATGTGCGTGGGCGGCAGCACGGTCGTCAACAACGGCGTCAGCTTCGACCTCCCACCCGCCGTCCTCGAAGAATGGACCGGCCGCTGGGACGCCGGACTCGACCCGGCGGAGATCGAGGACTCGTTCGCGCGGGTGCGGAAGCTCATCTCAGTCCAGCGTCAGAACGAGACCCCGTCGAATCCGATCGCAAGCCGGCTCGGAGACGACCTCCAACCCGTCGAGGCAAACCTCGAGAACTGTCTCGGCTGCGGCTACTGCAACATCGGCTGCAAGTACGGCAGGAAGCTCTCGATGCTCGACCGCGTGCTTCCAGAAGCCCAACGCGCTCACGGCGAGCGCGTGCGGATCATCCCGGACTGCGCCGTGGAGCGGGTCATCTTGCGGGGGAGGCGCGCCACCGGTGTTCGCTGCCGCCTGCGGTCGGGACGCCGGCGAGGCGACGTCGTTGAGATCGGAGCTAGCAAGGCGGTTGTCATCGCCGCCGGCGCCGTTCACTCCAGCTTGATTCTCATGCGCAGCGGTGTCGACGGGGACCGCGTCGGCCGTCGGCTATGCGCGAACCTCGGGTCGCACCTGACCGCGTACTTTGCCGACGGAGAGCCGCTGAACGCGTTCGACGGCCTTCAGATGTCGCATTACGTGAACGGCAGCGATCGAAACGGGCACTTGATCGAGACGTGGTTCAACCCGGTCATGTCACAGGCGCTCGTCATGCCGGGGTGGCTCGGCGACCACGAACGCAACATGAGGCGCTACGACCGGCTGTCGTGCCTCGGCGTACTGGTCGGGAGCGAGCCCCAAGAGCGTAACCGCGTCCTGCGCCGGCCGGCCTTGAACGGTGCCCAGCTCGACTTCAAGCCGTCGGGTGCCGACCTCGACGCCGTCCTCCGCGGGCTGCGTGATGCGGGGGAGCTGCTGTTCGGGCGGGGCGCCACGTGTGTAATGCCGGCCACGTTCCGATACCGGGAGTTCGGCTCCGTGGTGGAGCTCGCGCAGTTACGCCGGGGAGAGGTGGTCCTGGACGCCAGCGACATATCGGTGAACACCGGGCATCCCCAGGGCGGCAATCCGATGAGCCGCGACCCCGAGCGGGGCGTGGTCGACGAGCGGTTCCGCGTACACGGCTACGAGAACGTGCATGTCTGCGACGCCAGCGTCTTCCCAAGCGCCATCACCGTGAATCCGCAGCTAACCGTGATGGCGCTGGCTCACCGCGCGGGCTCGACCTACATCACGTGAGCAGGGCGAGCGCCTCCAACGCCTCGCGCTTCTCGAGATAGGCGCGCATTCGGCAGGCCCGGCGTCCGCGCAGGGTCCAGACGTGGACGAACCGCTGCGCAACCTCCGCGCCCGAGGCACGTCCCCGAGCCAGCTCGAGGACCTCGACGAGCACATGGTCGCCGGCCTGATGGAGCACCTCGGGTTCGAGCCGGAAATCGTCCCAGTGTCGGCTCAGGCTCCGGAGATAGGACTCGAACTGCTCCCGGGTGTAGACGTCGCCGCCGCCGGGGACCTCGGAGGCCTCGTGCCACTCGAAGTGGGGGTCGACGAGCTCGAGCACCGCGGCCAGGTCGCCTCGGTTCCAGGCGTCATACCCGCGCTTGACGATCTCGGCGTTGTTGCTCGGCAAGGGAGCCATTCCCGCTTGGGTTCGCGATGGAGGCTCCCAGGGCCCGCCCGGGGCAAGTGAGAGCTTCGTCACAGAGGTGCTGGCGCCAGCACTAGACTCGCCCGCGGTGACCCGACTTTCCGGCTATTTCCTGCCCACCACGCGGGAGGCGCCCGCGGACGCCGAGGCGGCGTCTCATCGGCTCACCGTGCGCGCGGGCCTCGCCCGCCAGGTCGGCGCCGGCATGTGGACCTGGCTGCCCGCCGGCTGGCGCGCCCATCGCAAGGTGGAGCAGATCGTGCGCGAGGAGCTCGATGCCATCGGGGCGGCGGAGCTCCTGATGCCGGTCATCCAGCCGGCCGAGCTCTGGAAGCGCAGCGGGCGCTACGACATTGACGAGGTGTTCAAGCTGAAGGACCGTCGGGGCGCCGAGCTGGTTCTCGCCATGACCCACGAGGAGAATCTCACCTGGCATGTAGCGCGCGAGATTCGGTCCTACCGTGACCTGCCCAAGCTCCTCTACCACTTTCAGACGAAGGAGCGGGACGAGCCTCGCCCGCGCGCCGGGGTGCTTCGCACGCGCGAGTTCATCATGAAGGACTCGTACAGCTTCGACCGCGATCCCGAGGGACTCGATCGCTCGTACCAGCGCCACATCGAGGCCTACGACCGCATCTTCGACCGCACCGGACTCGAGTGGTATCGGGTGGAGTCCGACGTGGGGATGATGGGTGGGCTCGGGGCACACGAGTACATGGCGCCGTGCGCCGCCGGCGAGAATGAGGTTGCGCTCTCGGACGCCGGCTATGCGGCAAACGTTGAGATCGCCTCGGCCACGCCCCAGCCGGTCGCTGAGCTGCCAGAGCCGCTGCCGGCCCCGCGGCCCGTGGAGACCCCCGGTGCGACGACGATCGAGGCCGTGTCGAACATGCTCGGCGTGCCCGGCGGGGCGCTCATCAAGGCATTTCCGTTGTTCGTGGACGGCCGCGGGCCGGTGCTCGTGGTCGTGCGTGGCGACCACCGATTGAACGAGATAAAGCTCCGAAACGCCCTTGGGGCCGCCACGCGGCCGGCCGAGGGCGACGAGGTACGCGAGGTCTTCGGTGCCGAGGCCGGGTTCATCGGCCCGGTGGGAGCACGCGTCGACGTGGTGGCCGACGAGGCTCTGAGCGGTCTCCGCGGGCTCGTAGCGGGCGGGAACGAGCCAGATTTGCACGTTATCGGCGTCGACCCCGGGCGCGATTTCGAGCCCAAGTGGGTCGACGTGCGCCGGGTCGAGCCCGGCGACACCTGTCCGAGTGGCGGCACGATCCGGGTCGAGCCCGCGATCGAGGTCGGCAACATCTTCAAGCTCGGCACCCGTTACTCCGAGCCGCTTGGCGCGCGGTATCTCGACGAGGAGGGTCGCGAGCAGCTGATCTGGATGGGCTCCTACGGGATCGGGCCGGCGCGGATCGTGGCGGCCGCGATCGAGCAGTTCCACGATGAGGACGGGATCGCCTGGCCGCGATCAATGGCCCCCTTCGATGTCGAGCTAGTGGCGCTGGGCAAGGAGGGCGAGGAGCCTCGGCGGCTGGCCGAGGACCTCTATGGAGCGCTGCGGGACACGGGGCTCGAGGTTCTCTATGACGATCGCGCCGTGAGCGCGGGGGAGAAGTTCGCCGATGCCGAGCTTCTCGGATGCCCGCTCCGACTCACCGTCGGAAGGCGAAGCCTCGAGGCCGGAGAGGTCGACGTGCAGGTGCGCCGCGGCCGGGAGAAGCGGTCGCTTCCACTCGAGGGAGCCGCGGAGGCGGCGGCGGATCTGTGGCGTACGCTGCCGTGAGGCAATCCCTGACGAAGCGCCGCCTGCTGGGCCTCGACCGCTCCGGCGGCCCTCCGCCGGAGACCCGCCGCGACCAGCCGCTCCACCCCTGGACGATCCCGAACGCAATCGGGTTCCTGCGGATCGGGCTCATACCGGTGTTCCTAGCGCTCGCGCTCGACTCGGGCGACGGGCGCGACACCGCCGCGACGATCCTGTTCGCCTTCATCGCCGCGGGCGACTACCTCGATGGCATGGTCGCGAGGATCACCGGCCAGTACAGCCGTCTCGGTGCGCTGCTCGATCCGCTCACCGACCGCCTCCTGGTCATCTCGGGGGCGATCGTGGCATGGGAGTTCGAGCTGCTACCACGCTGGGCCCTCCTCGTGCTGGCGGTGCGGGAGGCACTCATGCTGCTCTTGACGCAGATCGCGCTCCGTCGGGGGCTCGACCTGAGCGTGAACATGCTGGGTCGCTGGGCGGTCTGGCCGACGATGGGCGCCTTGGGGCTCGCGATGATTATGGAAACCTGGTTGTCAGAGGTGCTCCTCTACGTTGGGCTCGCACTCACGCTTGCGGCGACCGCCCGCTACCTGGAAGATGGGCGACGGGCGCTCGTCGCCGAAGGCTCAACCTCTACTTGAGCATGGGCTATAGTCGGCCCTCTGCCGGAACGGACTGCAGTGGATACCTTCCCCGACCTAGGCGCGCTCTCTGACCAAGAGCTCAAGGAGCTCATCCGGCAGCTGAGCGAGGAGGAGCAGGAGCTGTCGTTCAGGCGCCGCATCCTGCACGGAAGGATCGACATCCTGAGGGCCGAGCTCGTCAACCGCCTCCGCCGCAAGCACGCGAAGAGCGAGTCGGTGATCAGCGGGTCGGACGTCCGGCAGCTGACCGCCATCCTTGCCGGCAAGGGCATCCCCGACGCGGACATCGAGTAGCTGCGGATGTCGGTGCACTGCCCAGAATGCGGCTTCGTCAACGCGGAGGGGGCGAACTACTGCCAGAAGTGCGGTGCCTTCCTTGGCGAGCGCAAGGAGGGCGACACGACCGAGGTGTACCAGGTCGACGAGACCGGTGAGATCCGACCGATGGACCTCGACGACGTTACCGGCGAGGGCGCGACGCTCGTGATCCGCTCCGGCGGCGGACGGTCGGGTGAGGCGTTCAACGTCGGCGGTGAGCGGATGACGATCGGGCGAAGCCCCGACGCCGAGATCTTCCTGGACGACGTAACGGTGTCCCGCAACCACGCACTGCTCGTCCGTCGCCGCGACGGGATGTACATCGATGACCTGGGGTCGTTGAACGGGACCTACGTCAACCGGCGACGGATCGAGTCGCACCGGCTCCAGAACGGCGACGAGCTGCAGGTGGGCAAGTACAAGCTGACCTACATCGACGAGCGGTGAACGCCGACGTTCAGACCGGCGCGCCGTCCCGCAAGGAGAAGGCGCTGACGATCGGCGCCGTCTGCAAGCACCTGGAGCGCGAGTTCCCCGACATCTCGATCTCGAAGATCCGTTACCTCGAGGACCAGAAGCTGCTGTCGCCGCGGCGGACGCCGGGCGGCTACCGCCTCTACGGGCCGGCCGATGTGGACCGGCTGAGGACCATCCTGCGGCTCCAACGCGACGAGTTCCTTCCGCTGCGCGTGATCCGCCAGGAGCTCGCCTCCGGGCGATCCGACAGCGACCTGGCGCAGGCCAGCGCCCCCGAGCCGCGTGCTCTGCGGCGCTCGAGCTTCGCGCTCCGCGGTCCGGGCTCCCTCTATCGCCTCGACGAGGTGCTCGACGACACCGGTGCCGACCGGGCGCTCGTCAAGGAGCTCGAGGACTACGGCGTGATCAAGGGGGAGCGGCACGACGGCGAGGCCTTCTACGACGACACCGAACGCGAGATCGTGCGCGCGGTGAAGGAGCTCAAGCGGTTCGGCGTCGGCGGTCGCAATTTGCGGGTATTCCGGACTTCGGCGGACCGCGAGGCGGCGCTTCTCGAGCAGATCCTGGCGCCGGCGCTGCGGTCGCGAAACCCGGAGCGGCGCAAGGAAGCGGTGGAGGCGCTCGAGAACCTCGCCGCGATCGCCTCGCACCTCAAGCACCTGCTGCTGATAAGGGATCTGCGCAAGCTCGCGCGCTAGGTGGCGCCACTCCCAGTGCGGCTCGAGGACCACATACAGGACATACCGGACTTTCCCAAGCCGGGGATCGTCTTCAAGGACATCACCCCACTCTTCCTCGACGGCGAGGCCCTGCGGGCGACCGTCGGCGCCCTCGCCGAGTACGCGCACTCTCGGGAGGCCGACTACATCCTGTCGGCGGAGGCGCGCGGCTTCGTGCTCGGCGGCGCCCTGGCCGCCGAGCTCGGCGCCGGCTTCATCGTGGCGCGCAAGCCCGGAAAGCTTCCGCGGGAGACGGCGTCGATCGAATACCAGCTCGAGTACGGCGTAGACGCGCTCGAGGTGCATGCCGATGCGGTGGCCGGGGGCGCGCGCGTACTCGTTCATGATGACCTGCTCGCCACGGGAGGGACCGCGCAGGCGTTGTGCGGCCTCGTGGAGCGGGCCGGCGGAGTGGTGGCAGGATGCGCCTTCGTGATCGAGCTGGCATTCCTGCGGGGGCGCGAGCGGCTGAAGGGCTACGACGTCCACAGCCTGATCGTGTACGAGTCGGAGTGATAGTTCGCAGGGAGCGAACGCTGCCGGCGCCGCAGGCCAACGTGTGGGGCGTGGTCAGCGACCCGGCGCGGTTGCCGCAGTGGTGGCCGGGCGTAGCGCGGGTGGAGGGAGCCTCGCCCGAGGCTTGGACCAACGTGCTCACCTCCCCGAAGGGGAAGCTCGTTCGGGCGGACTACACGCGGCTCGAGGCGGATGAACCCTGCCGGCTCCTGTGGCGCCACGAGGTCGAGGAATCCCCGTTCGCCCGGATCCTGGCGCGGTCGACGACCGAGATCGCGCTCGCCCCCGAGAACGGGCATACCCGCGTCGAGATCGCAGTGCACCATCAGCCGCGCGGTTGGGCGCGCCTCAGCCCGTTTCAGCTGCGGGCCGCCGCGACGAAGCAGGTGGAGGGGGCGCTTGACGGGTTGGAGCGCCTGCTGGGACCGGGGGCATAGCGATGCGCTGGTGGGGCTGGGGGGAGGACGGTCACGAGGTGGCCATGCCCGAACCCGCCGCGGCCATCCTGCGCGACGAGCTCGGCACCGATGAATCGATGCGCCGGCGTCCGGTCGCACTCGAGGAGGTCCGCCTTCCCGAGCCCCGGCTGTCGGCGGCGGCGCGCGAGCGCCTGGCCGGCGCCGTCGGGGCCGACCACGTCCGCGACGATCGGGGCATCCGCGTCGCTCACGCCGCAGGTCGCTCGTATCCGGACCTGGTTCGGTTGCGGTCCGGAGACGGGTCGAGCGCCCCGGATGCGGTTGTGCTGCCGGGGTCGGCGGAGGACGTGGCCGCGGTCTTGGCCGCTTGTGCGGAGCAGCGGGTGGCGGTCGTTCCGTTCGGTGGCGGCACGAGCGTGGTCGGCGGCGTCGAGCCGGTCAGCGACGGGTTCGGTGGCGCCGTGTCGATCGACCTGCACCGTCTCGACCGGGTCGTGTCGATCGACAACATGTCCCTGACCGCCACGCTCGAGGCGGGCCTGAGCGGGCCGCAGATCGAGAGCGCGCTTGCCGCCGAGGGCCTGACGCTCGGTCATTTTCCGCAGTCGTTCGAGTACTCCACCGTGGGCGGCTGGGTCGCCACCCGCTCGGCCGGGCAGGCCTCGACCGGCTACGGCCGGATCGACGAGCTCGTGGAGGGCCTGTGGTTCGTGGCGCCGGCCGGGGAAGTCGGGGCGCGTCCGTTGCCCGCGTCCGCGGCCGGCCCGGACCTGCGCGAGCTGCTGGTGGGTTCCGAGGGCGTCCTGGGCGTCATCTGCGATGTCACGGTGCGCGTGCGCCGGGCGCCCGACGCCAGACGGTACGAGGGGTGGTGGTTCCGCAGCTTCGCTGAAGGCTGCGAGGCGTTCCGAGTGATGGAGCAGGCGGACGCCTCACCGGACGTGGCCCGGGTCTCGGACGAGGAGGAGAGCCGGTTCTCGCTCGCGTTCGCCTCCGCGAACAGCGTCGTGGAGCGCCTGGGCCGGGCCTACCTGCGAGCCCGCGGACGCGAATCGGGCTGTGTGGCGATCGTGGGCTTCGAGGGCGACGCCGACGACGTGGAGCGCCGCCGCGTGCGGACTGGGGCGCTCCTGCGGGCGGGCGGAGGCGTCGCGCTCGGACGACGCCCCGGTGATCTCTGGCTGCGCAACCGCTATGCGGCGCCGTACCTGCGGGACGAGCTGCTGGATAGGGGGCTACTCGTCGACACGCTCGAGACCGCGGCCACGTGGAGCGGCCTCGACGGTGTCTACAGAGCGGCGATTGACGCCCTCCGCAGCACACTCGCGGACCGGGGGACGCCGCCGCTCGTCATGTGCCACGTGTCGCACCTGTACCGGTCCGGTGCCTCGCTCTACTTCACGTTCCTGGCCCGGCAGGAGGACGACGCGCTGGCCCAGTGGCGCGCCGCGAAGCAGGCGGCCTCGGATGGGATCGTCGCCGCGGGCGGCACGATCACTCATCACCACGCCGTGGGGCGCGATCACGCGCGCTGGATGCGGGCCGAGGTGGGGGAGATGGGGTTGGAGCTGATTCGTGCCGCCAAGGAGCGGCTCGACCCGGCGGGCATCATGAACCCCGGCAAGCTCCTGCCGTCGGAGTAGCGACCGGGCGGGGCGTCGCCGGCCCCGGCTACTTGGCGCCCTTCGGCAGCGGGAGAAGCTCGATGTCCGCGAGCAGCGTGACCCGGTTCTTGCCGCTCCCCTGGACGACAGGCCGGTCGCGCAGCCGCAGCAGCCCGCGCAGGACCGACTTGCCGGTGCGGAAGCTCTGGCCGCTGACCGCGACCTCCGTTACGTCGATGAACCTGTACCGCCGGTAGTCGCTCGGGAGTGGGCCAACGGCTTGCAACGTCCCTAGGGCGTCGGTCACCTGGGCGCCGATCGACTTGCGGTCCTGATTGCTGTTGTAGAGCCAGACCTGGTACGCGGAGCGCTGGGTGGTCGGCTTGAGTCCCGAGGCGGTGACGATGATCTGCGGCCGGCTGCTCGCATCGCCCTGCGTGGCAATGAGCGCCTGGCCGCGCGTCTGTGCCGATGCGGCCTCGTCGCCGCCGGTGCTCACGCCGGTCGGTTCGGCTTGGGGCTCGTCATCCCCGCCGGTGAGGACGCCGACGGGCCAGACCAGAACGGCGACCAAGACAAGCGCCGCGACCGCTCCGGCGGCCGCGATCTGGCGTCTACGTTTGATCGCGGCCCGCGCCTCGGGGCTCAGCTCCGCGGACGGCGCTGCCGCCGCGGCGGCTTGGCGGGAACCGCGCCCGCGCGCGGAGCGGTCGCCGTCCGGAATCGCGGGCAGAGAGCCATTCGGATAGAGCTGCTCGAGGGAGTCGAGCAGGGAACGCGCCCAGGTGCGAGCGGGCTCGGATCGGCGCAGGTGACCCTTCGTCGCCGTCGCCTCCGGCCCGATCTGCTGCCCGAGCACGTAGTCCACGAGTTGGCCACGCCAGTCCTCCTCCACGCGCTGCGCGCTGACGGGAGCGAGCTTCGCGAGCGCATCGCGGGCGAGCTCGCGCACGCGCGGTTCCGGCATGCCGAGCATCCCGGCGAGCTCCTCGTACGACTTTCCCTGCTGGAGGACAAGCTCAACGATCGCCCGCTGCTCAGCGGAGAGCTGATCGAAGGTGGCCATAGGAATCGCGAACTGTAGTGCGCGCTCTGGCCGCGGCTAGCCAGCCGCCGCACACAGCACCGTCACCTGCACCTCCACCCCTGCCCAGACGCCCGGGGCCCTGGCGAGCGCATCATGCCTCGCGTCGCTCGAGCGGCTTCACGGCAGGGCCCTCGAGCACGCTGCCGTCGACGCCGAAGCGGGAGCCGTGGCAGGGGCAGTCCCAGGAACGCTCGGCGGCGTTGAAGCGCACGAGACACCCCATGTGGGTGCAGCGCAGCGAGACCGCGTGCAGTCTGCCCTTCTCGTCGCGGTAGATGCCCTTCCTCCCGAGGCCGTCCGGTGCAATGCGTGCCTCGCCGCGGGGTACGCCGGTGGCTTGCAGCGCCTGGGGGGGCCGAAGGCGGTCGCCGACGAGATCGATCGCGTACTTGGCGCCCAGCTCGGCCAGTTCATGCGCCGAGCGCAGCGAGACGCGTGTGGGCGCGAAGGTATCCGCCCATGGGTTCTCGCGGCCGGCGATTCGGTCGGCGAGGATCATCGCCGCGAACGTGGCGCTTGCGAAGCCCCACTTCATGAAGCCGGCCGTCACCCACAGGCGCGAGGAACGGGGGCGGTAGGGGCCGATCAGCGGCAGGTGGTCGTAGGGCGAGGGATCCTGGGCCGACCAGGGGTGCGTGATCGCCTCGACGTCCCAATGGTCGCGCGCGAACGTTTCGAGGCGCGCGAACCGGTCGGGATTGCCCTTCCCGGAGCCGGTGGAATGGCCCTCGCCGCCAACGATCAGTAACTCACCGTAAGAGCGCACGGAGCGGGTCGGGCTGCCGGCGCTGATGGACATCCCCTGCGGCGGACGACCGCTCGCAAGGCGCGCCGCGATGCAATAGGAGCGCTGCGGCTTGAGCCTCGCGAAATAGAGGCCACGATCGAGGAAGGGGTAATGGGTCGCGACGACGACATGGTCGGCTCGTACCTCGCCATGCTCGGTACGCACCCGGCACGGCGAGCTCTCCTCGACCGCGACCGCGCGCGTTCGCTCGAACACCTGTGAGCCGTCCCTGTCGACCGCCGCCGCCAGGCCCTGGA
>Ga0126313_10001178_pt1 | contig 13574 bp, 12 predicted proteins | sample Plot105A_FD_89954 | JGI IMG/M metagenome (GOLD analysis project Ga0126313, IMG submission 89954) | Serpentine soil microbial communities from UC McLaughlin Reserve, CA, USA - Plot105A | ecosystem: Environmental > Terrestrial > Soil > Grasslands | place: USA: UC McLaughlin Reserve, Lake County...
CAGCACGCCGACCGGAGCGGGCCGCTCACCATCTTGGCCTCCACGGGTGGGACCAGCCAGCCGGCCAGGCGCCGCAGCAGGGACGCCGGCCGGCTCAGGCCGCGGTAGGTGACGCCGAGGTCGTCGAGGTCGACCTCGGCGACGGGCACGCCGGCGGCGACCACGAACGCGCGGTCGCCGGCCGGGTCGACGGCCAGGCCGGCCTGCCGCTCCTCACCGGCGCCGTCGCTCCAGTCGGCCGGCTGCTTGAACCCGGCCGCGATCGCGCGGAGCGGCGCCGCGCGCACCCTGCCGTGGCCGTCCGCAACCGCCAGGCGTGCCGTCCCGATTCCCTCCACGGGCGTGGTGAGCATCACGACCCGGTCGCGGAGGACGACGAAGCTGGCCGTCCTGCCCTCCAGCCGCCGGCGCTGGAGCACGCGCCTCGAGAGCGGGTCGACCAGCAGCACCGAGCTTTCGCCCGGCTCGGCCGCCGGGTCGCCGGGGCTGTCCTCGGCGACGGCCACCAGCCGGCGCGGACCCAGCCACGCGAACCACTGCGGCGCGCCCGGCGCGCCCAGCCGCACCTTCCCGAGCAGGCGCATGCGGCCCACGTCGACCAGGTGCAGCACGCTCTCGTCGCTGTCGCCGAGCGCCAGGACCGAACGGTCGGGCGACCAGCCGTAGCCGGCCACGGAGCCGTCCAGGCGCAGCCGCCGGCCGGGCAGCGGCCGCAGCGAGCGGGAGTCGAGGCGGACGAGCATGGGCGGCCGGTCGCCGACGATCCCCAGCACCGGGTCGCCGGCCGGCCCGCTCGCCGCCTCCGTCGCCAACCCGGGCGGCAGGGGGAGCGAGGCCGGCGCCACCGGCCGAGGCGTCGAGGCGGCCGACGCCGCCGTGGCCGGCGACGCCGTGGTGGCCGGCGCCGGCCCGGCCGCATTCCCGGGCCCCTCGGGCGCCTCGGGCGCCAGGGCCGTGCAGCCGGCCGCCAGCAGCAACGCCAGCACGCCGCACCCGGCCAGCCGCGGCACCATCCTTCGGCCGCCGCGCATCGCACCCCTTGCCTCCTCGACGCTCCATCTCTGGTACACCGAGGGGCGGCGGCGGGTTCCCGGGCCGGGCCGGGCGAGGCCTGTGGACGGCCGCGGGCGCGGCGCACGGCTTCGGTACCATGCCCCAGCCGCCGCCGACCCGGTGGCCGCCCGCCAAGGCCGAGCCGGCCCGACGGACGCCGTCGCGGGGCCTTCCCCGCTGGTCGAAAGGTGCGAGCGTCATGGCCCGTCCCCAGGCCGAGCTCGGGGTCTTCGGTGGCTCCGGCTTCTACTCATTCCTCGACGGGGTCAAGGAGCAGAAGGTCGAGACCCCCTACGGCGACCCCTCCGACAAGGTCGCGATCGGCGAGGTCGAGGGCTGCAAGGTCGCCTTCCTTCCCCGCCACGGCCGCCGCCACCAGTACCCGCCGCACAAGATCAACTACCGGGCCAACCTGTGGGCGATGAAGGAGCTGGGCGTCACCCGGATCGTCGGCCCCTGCGCGGCCGGCTCGCTGCAGGCCGAGGCGGCCCCCGGCCACTTCGTGGTCTGCGACCAGCTGGTCGACCGGACCTGGGGACGGGACGACACCTTCTACGACGGGCCGGAGACCACCCACATCTCCTTCGCCGACCCCTATTGCCCGGAGCTTCGCGTACTGGCCCTCAAGCAGGCCAAGGCGCAGGGCATCACCGCACACGACGGCGGCGCCATGGTGGTCATCCAGGGCCCGCGCTTCTCCACCAGGGCCGAGTCGAAGTGGTTCCAGAGCGCCGGCTGGAAGGTCGTCAACATGACCGGCTACCCCGAGGCGCTGCTCGCCCGCGAGCTCGAGCTCTGCTACGTCAACGTCTCGCTGATCACCGACTACGACGTCGGGCTGGAGGGCATGCCCGGGGTGCAGCCCGTCTCCCACGCCGAGGTCGTCCGCGTGTTCGAGGAGAACAACGCCAAGCTCAAGGACCTGCTGTTCGCCCTGCTGCCGACCATCCCGGCCGAGCGTTCCTGCCCCTGCGCCACGGCCCTGGCCGGGGCCCGCTTCGAGGTCTAGGTGGACGGCCGCCCGGGGACGCCGGGCGCGCCCGCCGGTGCGGTCCAACCGCTGGGGTGGACGCCGCCGGGTGCCAGGGCACCTGGCGCGCACCGGAGGCACCGGTGGTGGCGGCGGCGAGCGCGCCGGGCGGGGCGGGGCGGACCGCCGCGGCGACCGGGGCTGCGCCGGGTCGCCGCCGGGCTGGGGGCGCTGTCGGTGGCCCTGGTCGCCGGCGTGCTCGCCGGCCGGCCCGGCCCCGACGGCCAGGACGCGCCGGCGCCCGGGGTCGCGACCCTGGTGCTTGCCCGCGACCTTCCCGCCGGCGCGGTTCCCGGCCGCGCCGACCTGCGCACCGTCCTGCTGCCCGCGCCGGCGGTCCCGGCCGACGCGATCCCGCCCGGCGCCACCGGCGAGGCCCGCGGGACCACGGCCGGCGGCCCGGCCAACGCGGGCGCAGCGGGAGGCGCGGACGGTGGCGGCGCGGCCGTTGGGCCGCTGGCGGTGGCGGTGCGGCGCGGCGACCTGCTCACCCGCCGCCAGCTCGGCGCGGGTCCGGCGCGGCCCACCGGCACCCTGCGCGCCTACACCCTGCCGGTGGGCGACGGCGTGGAGGCCGGCCCGCTCGATCCCGGCGACCGCGTCGACGTGCTGGCCGCCTCCCGCGGGCGCGCCCGCACGGTGCTCCGCGCGGCGCCCGTGCTGCGCCTGCTCCCCACCGGCGACGGCCGTGCGGCGCTGATCGTGGTCGGCGTCACCGCCGACCAGGCCGAGGCGCTGGCGGCCGCCAGGGCCGCCGCCACGCTCACGCTGGTGCAGGCGCCGCCCGGTTGAGACCACGGCCCTGCGATACTGCCGATACTGCCCCGGTCCTGCTCCCGAACCCGAAAGGCCATCCGACCCGGTGATCCGCGCCCTCGTCCTCGGGATCGTGCAGGGACTGACCGAGTTCCTGCCGATCTCCTCCTCCGCGCACCTGTCGATCGTGCCGAGGCTGCTCGGCTACAAGACGCCCGAGCTCGCCTTCGAGGTGCTGCTGCACTTCGGCACCCTGGCGGCGGTGGTCGCCTACTTCGCCCGCGACCTGTGGGCGTTCCTGCTCTGCCTGGTGGCGCCCGGCCGGCTCGGGCAGGCCGAGGCACGCACGCGGCGGCGGCTGCTCGGCCTGCTGGCGCTCGCGTCGGTGCCGGCGGCCGTCGTCGGCTTCCTGATCCAGGGCTGGGCGGACGAGCAGACCGCTCGGCCGTTGCGCGCCTCGGTCTGGCTGGTGCTCACCACCGTGATCATGATCGCGGCCGAGCTGTACGCCCGCGGCCGCAACCCCGCGGCGAGCGCTGAGGCCGCCTGGGCCGCCGACCAGCCGCGCGACCACCCGGTCGGCCCGGAGGCGCCCGGCGCCCCGGCCGGGCCGGACCCGCACGGGCAGGCGGCCGTGCCGGCCAGCCGGGTGCGGCGCCACCACGCGCGCCCGGCGGTCGCCGAGCGTCCTGGCGACGCCCAGGAGGAGCTGCGGCGGCTGCCGACGGCGAAGGCGGCCGGCATCGGGCTGGCCCAGGCGCTGGCGCTGATCCCCGGGACGAGCCGTTCCGGGGTGACCATCTCGGCCGGCCTGTTCGAGGGAGTCTCGCGCGAGGCGGCGGCCCGCTTCTCGTTCCTGCTGTCGATCCCGGCCATCCTCGGCGCCGGGATCCTCAAGCTGGACGAGCTCTCCGGCGCCACCGAGACGCCCGCCGAGCTGGTGGTCGGCACCCTGGCGGCCGCGGTCTCCGGCTTCGTGGCGGTGTCGTTCCTCATCCGCCTGCTGCGGACGCGGACGCTGTGGCCGTTCATCTGGTACCGCCTGGTCGCCGGCGGCCTGTTCGTGCTGCTGCTGGCGACCGTCCGCTCCTAGCTCGCCGGTGCCGTCGCCGCGCTCACCGCCGCGAGCATCGAGATGACGCCCCCCCGGCGTCCAACTGGACCAGCTCGGGCCTGCCCTCCTGGCGCAGCAGCTGGTCGAACCGGATGGCCGCGGCCAGCGCGAGCATGGGCAGCGCCCACGCCAGCACCGCCGGCCGGCGGCGCCTTCCGGCTGGCCGGGCGCCTCGGGCTATCGCCATGGTCGTCGCCGCATCCAGCCCTGGCATCGTCGCCACCTTCTGAGCGTGTCGATCGTGCACGGTGTCGCCGGCCTGCGGCTCGGGAGCGTCACGGACGCCGCTACGGCGGAAGCCGCCGGCGAGCACCACCCCGGCCGGCCGCTCAGCCCAGGCGCCGGGCCAGCTGGCCGATCTCGTCGGCGACCCCCGTCGGGACGGTGTAGCCGGTCTCGTCCCGGACCCGGTCGAAGTTGTCGCGCACGTCCTCGGGCGTCAGCTCCGGGTTGGCGTACCCCTCGGTGAGGCCGACGAAGAAGCGCGCGACCCGGCCGCCGCCGGCCGAGTAGACCTCGCCCGTCACCGGGCAGTCCTCGTGCACCAGCCAGGCGGCGACCGGGGCGACCAGCCGGGGGTCCAGCTTCGGCGCCAGCGGGCCGAGCAGCTCCTCGGTCATGCGGGTCCTGGCGATCGGGGCCAGCACGTTGGCCTTGATCCCGTAGCGGGCGCCCTCCTGGGCGAGCACGCGGGCCAGGCCGACCAGCCCCATCTTTGCCGCCCCGTAGTTGCTCTGGCCGAAGTTGCCGAGGATGCCGGCGTTGGAGGCGGTGAGCAGCACCCGCCCGTAGCCGGCCTCGCGCATCCGCGCCCAGGCCGGCCTGGTCACGTGGAAGGCGCCCTTCAGGTGCACGTCCAGGACCGGGTCGAGCAGCTCGGGGGTCAGGTTGTGGAACGCCTTGTCGCGCAGGATGCCGGCGTTGTTGATGACCACGTCGACCCGGCCGAAGGCCTCCATGGCGGTGTCGACCACCGCCTGGCCGCCCTCCGGGGTGGCCACCGTGCTGGCGTCGGCGACGGCCACGCCGCCGAGCTCCTCGATCTCCTTGGCGGTCCGCTTGGCCGGTCCGGCCGACCCTCCGCTGCCGTCGACGGCGCCGCCCAGGTCGTTGACGACCACCTTCGCGCCCCGCGCCGCCAGCAGCAGGGCATGCTCGCGCCCCAGTCCCCCGCCGGCGCCGGTCACGATCGCCACCCTGCCGTCGAACCGGATGTCGGCCATCTCCCGCCTCCTCGCACGTCTCCTCCTGGCGAGCACGATGCCGGGTCGGGCCGCCGCCGTCCAGCGGTCGGGGTGGCACCGGCGGGCCGGTCCGTGCACTCGGCTAGGATCGGCCGGCGCGGGCGTCGACCGGCGGGAGGGCGCATGGGACCACTTGCTGGCATCCGGGTCGTGGAGCTGGCCGGGATCGGGCCGGGGCCGTTCGCCGCCATGCTCCTGGCCGACCTCGGCGCCGAGGTGCTACGGGTGGACCGGCCCGCGGCCTCCAGGCCGGCGTGGCCGACCGTGCTGGCGCGGGGACGGCGCTCGGTCGCCGTCGACCTGAAGCACCCGGACGGGCCGGGGGTGGTGCTCGGCCTGGTCGGCGCCGCCGACGCCCTCGTCGAGGGGTTCCGGCCCGGCGTGGCCGAGCGGCTGGGGATCGGCCCCGACCCCTGCCTGGCGCGCAACCCCCGGCTGGTGTACGGCCGGGTCACCGGCTGGGGCCAGGACGGGCCGTGGCGGCTGGCGGCCGGCCACGACATCGACTACGTCGCGCTGGCCGGCGCGCTGCACCCGATCGGTCAGGCGGGCGGCCCGCCGGTGCCGCCGCTCAACCTGGTCGGCGACTTCGGCGGCGGCGGGATGCTGCTCGCCCTGGGGGTGGTCGCCGCCCTGCTGGAGGCCTCCCGCTCCGGCAGGGGCCAGGTGGTCGACGCCGCCATGGTCGACGGGGCCGCGCTGCTCACCACCCAGTTCCACGAGCTGCTCGCCGCCGGGCTCTGGCGGGAGGAGCGCGGCGCCAACCTGCTGGACGGCGGCGCACCCTTCTACGGGGTCTACGAGACCGCCGACGGCCGCCACCTGGCCGTGGGCGCCCTCGAGCCACAGTTCTGGGCCGAGCTGCTGGAGCGGCTCGGGCTCGACGCCGCCGAGCTGCCGGCCCAGCTCGACCGGAACGGCTGGCCGGAGCTGCGGGAGCGGCTCGCGGCGCTGTTCCGCACCAGGCCGCGCGACGAGTGGTGCGAGCTGCTGGCCGGGACCGACGCCTGCGTCGCGCCCGTGCTCGGCCTCGGCGAGGCGCCGGCGCACCGGCACAACCGGGCCAGGGGCACCTTCGTCGACGTCGGCGGGGTGGTGCAGCCGGCCCCGGCGCCCCGCTTCAGCCGCACCCCACCCGGCCCGCCCCAGCCGCCGGCCCGCCCTGGCGACCACACCGACCAGGCGCTGGCCGACTGGGGGGTCGCCCCTGAGGAGGTCGCCCGCCTCCGCGCCACCGGCGCGATCGGGTAACCCCGCGACCACCCCGGGGCCTCAGAGGGCCAACAGGAGCCGTCGGCGATCCTCCACCGCCCGCAGCACGGAAGCAGACACGCTGCCGAACGGGCGGGAGGCGAGCCGGTCGGCGCGGAGACGATCATGACGGGCCGCTGGCCGGTCTGCTCACGGTGAGCGCCGCTACGCCGCCAGCCAGGCGTCCAGCGCCGCCAGCCAGCCGTCGAGCGACTCCCGGTGGATGCTGTGGCCGACCGGGAGCACCCTGACGACCCGGTTGGCCGGGTCCGCGAGGCCCTCCGGCGAGAGGGCGGCGACGACCGCCTTGCGGTCGACACCGGCCAGGCTGGAGCCGAGCGCCTCCTCGGCGAGCAGCAGCAGGACCGGGAGGCGGGTGGCGGCGGTCAGGGCGGCCGGGTCGAACGGCACGCCCGGGCGGAGGGCGGCGGCGATCGCGGTGGCGTCGCAGTCGGCCAGGTCGGCGACCCGGCGTTCCGCCTCGCCCGGCGGCCAGCCCGGGTTGGCCACCTCCAGGTCGCGGCGGAGTCCCTCCGGGTCGGCGACGGCCCGCAGCGCGTCGGCCTCGATGCCGTCGGCCAGGCCGGCCCAGTCGACCGAGCCGGGTCCCGGCGGGTCCTCGACCACCAGGCGGCGCGCGAACCCCGGCCGGGCCGCCAGCAGCTCCAGCGCCACCAGCGCCCCGAGCGAGTGCCCCACCAGCAGGTCCACGACCGGGGTGGACGCGCGGGGCCCCGAGGCGACGCCAGCCGGGACGGCGGCCCCCAAGGCGCCGGGGCCTGCGGCGGCCGCCCCCTGGGCGAGCGTCTCCGCGACGTCGGCGGCCAGGTCGGCGGCGGCGAGGCCGGCGGCCGCCCGGGGACTGGCACCGTGGCCGCGCAGGTCGACCGCCACCACCCGGAACCCCCGCGCCGCCAGCGCCGGGCCGACCCGCCACCAGGTCCGCGACGACGAGGTCACCCCGTGGACCAGGACCGCCAGCGGCCTCGGCGCACCGCCGCCATCTCCCCAGGTGCGCCCGGCGAGCAGGGCCACCTAGGCGCCCGCCACCGTCATCTGCCCGATCAGCAGGCTGGACCCGCCGATCGAGCCGGTGGTGAAGCGCAGGTCCGAGCCGACGGCGACGATCCCCTTGAGGATGTCGAGCAGCTGCGCGGCGACGGTCACCTCGCGGACCGGCTCGGCCAGCTCGCCGCCACGGAACAGCAGCCCGCTGACACCCACCGAGAAGTCGCCGGTGACCGGGTTGGCGCCCGAGTGCACCCCGGAGACGTCCTGCACCAGCAGCCCCTCGCCGGCCTGGGCGAGCAGCCCCGCCTGGTCGAGCTCGCCGGGGGCGAGGAACAGGTTGTGCGCGGAGACGCCCGGGGTGCTCTTGAACGACGCGCGGCGGGCGTTCCCGGTCGAGCTGGCGCCGCCCCGCGCCGCGGTGGCGGTGTTGTGCAGGAAGCACTGCAGCACGCCGTCGTCGATCAGCACGGTGCGCCGGGTCGCCACCCCCTCGGCGTCGAACGGCGCCGCGCCCGGGCCGTCCACCAGCCGCCCGTCGTCGACCAGTTGCAGGCCGGCCGCGCCGACCCGCTGCCCCAGCTTGTCCGCGAACAGGCTGCGGCCCTTCTGCACCTCCTCGGCCGACAGCCCGGCCAGCAGCACCCCGACCAGGCTGGGCGCGACCATGCGGTCGAACACCACCGGGATCGTGCGGGTCGGCGGCTTGGCCGCCCCCAGCATCCGCACCGCCCGGTTGGCCGCCTCCCTGGCCACCGGCCCGGGCTCCAGGTCGTCCAGCGCGCGGGCGGCGTCGACCGCGAAGCCGACCTGGCTCTGGCCGTCCTCGGTGGCCAGCGCCACCGCCGCGCACCAGGCGTGGGTGACCGAGAACGAGCCGCGCACGCCGTTGGATGAGGCGATCGCGAGCTGCCCGACCACGTCGCCGTAGCGGGCCGACTCGACCTGGGTCACCTTCGGGTCGGCGGCGCGGGTGCGTGCCTCCAGGTCCAGCGCGAGGGCGACCTTGCGTTCCGGCGCCGCCGCGGCCTGCCGCGGGTCGAAGATGCCGTCCAGCGCCTCGTGGTCGCCGGGCTCCGGCAGCACGTTGCCGGGGTCCTCGCTGGAGACCTCCAGGTTGGCCCTGGCCTCGGCCAGGCACTCGCGCAGCCCCTGGTCCGACAGGTCGGCGGTGTAGGCGTAGCCGAGCCGGCCGTCCCTGACCACCCTGACGCCGACCCCGCTCGACGAGGCCGAGGTGAGCCGTTCGACCTCGCCCTGGAAGGCGTTGACCTGCGTCTCGGTGGTCAGCTCCGCGTAGGCCTCCACGCCCTCGCCGCCGGCGGCCTCGCCGGCCAGCCGCTCGACGATCCCATCCAGCTCGACGGTCATGCCGGCCCTCCCGTGCCGCCGACGGTCATCCGGGCGATCCGCATCGTGGGGGCGCCGTTGCCGACCGGCACGCCCTGGCCCTCCTTGCCGCAGATCCCCTCCTTGACCTCGAAGTCGTTGCCGATCGCGTCGGCGGCGGCGATCACGCTGGGCCCGTCGCCGACCAGGTTGGCGCCACGCACCGGCGTGGTCACCTCGCCGTTCTCGATCAGGTAGCCCTCCACCACCCCGAAGACGAACTCTCCGGTGACGGGGTTGACCTGGCCGCCGCCGAGCGACTTGGCGTACAGGCCGCGCGGCGTCTGGCGGATGATCTCCTCCGGGTCGTCGTCGCCGGCCAGCACGTAGGTGTTGGTCATCCGCGGGATCGGCACGTCGGCGTAGGACTGGCGGCGGCCGTTGCCGGAGGCGCGCAGGCCCAGCTGCCTGGCGCGGATCAGGTCGGTCAGGTAGTCGGTGCAGACGCCGTTCTCGAACAGCACCGTGCGCTGCGCCGGGGTGCCCTCGTCGTCGAAGGCGTAGGAGCCCCAGGCGCCCTCCACGGTGGCGTCGTCGACGCCGTTGAAGCGCTCCACCCCGATCCGCCTGCCCTGCTTGCCGTGGTAGACGGAGGCCTCCTTGGCGATCAGGTCGGCCTCCATGCCGTGGCCGGAGGACTCGTGGAACAGCACCCCGCCGTTGCCCGAGGCGATCACCACCGGCATCTCGCCCGCCGGCGCCGGCCGGCTGGCGAGCATGGCGACCGCCCGCCCGGCGGCGTTGCGGGCGACCAGCTCGGGGGGGAACTCGTCGAGCAGCTCGAACCCCTGCGAGCGGCCGGGGCCGTCGAAGCCGGTCTGGACGACGCCGTCGCGGGCCGCCACCACCTGGACGACGAAGCGCGTGCGGACCCGCTCCTCCAGGGTGGAGAACCCCTCGGAGTTGGCCACCTGCACCTGCTGGCGGACGTCGCCGTAGCCGGCGGTCACCTGGGCGACGGCCGGGTCGAAGCCGCGGGCCGCCTCGTCGGCGCGGCGCACTAACTCGGCCAGGGTCGTCCGCTGGACCCCGGCGGGGTCGACGGCGACCGGGTGCCGCACCTCCGGTTCGCGGCGGCGCAGGTCGCGGACCTCCTGCTGCGGCGCCTCGCGGAGCGCGGCGGCGGCCACCCTCGCCGCCTCCAGCAGCGCCTCGACGTCGAGGCGGTTGGTGTAGGCGTAGGCGGAGGCGGTGCCGCGGACCACCCGCACCCCGGCGCCGCGGTCGCGGCCTGTGACCAGCTCCTCGACCCGCCGGTCCTCGAGCCGGATGTTGTGGGAGAGGCGGTCCTCGACGTAGACCTCGGCCCACTCCCCACCGGTGGCCAAGGCGGCGCCCAGCACCTTACGGACGACGGCGTCTTCGAGCACGGCTGGCTCCTTTGGGATCGTGTCGCGCTCCCGGCCGAGGCTGGCCCGGAAGCCCCGACATTGTAGAGGCGGCCAGCCACCGCCCAGGCTCAGGCCGAGGCGCGCACGACCAGCTCGGTCTGGAGGATGACGCTCATGCCGGCCGCCTCGCCGGCCACCTTGGCCAGCAGCAGCCGGGTCATCTGCCTGCCCATCTCCTCCACCGGCTGCCTGACGGTGGTGAGCGGCGGCTCGGCGTAGCGGGCGATCGCCGAGTCGTCGAAGCCGATCACCGCGACGTCCTCCGGGACCCGCCGCCCGGCGGCCTTCAGGGCGCGGAGCGCCCCCGCCGCCATCAGGTCGGAGGCGGCGAAGACGGCGTCGAGGTCCGGCGCGCGGTCCAGCAGGCGGCGGGTGGCCGCCGCGCCGCTCTCCTCGCCGAAGTCGCCGACCTCGACCAGCCCGGCCGGCTGCGGCAGCCCCGCCGCCAGCAGCCCGTCCCGGTAGCCGTCCAGCCGGTCCATGCCGGCGACCATGTCCAGCGGGCCGGCGACGATGGCGATCCGCCGCCGCCCGCGCCGGACCAGGTGGGCGACGGCCTCCCTGGCGCCGCCGCGGTTGTCGGCGTCCACGTAGCTGACCGGGGAGGCCCCGGCCGGCCGGCCGGAGATCACCGCGGGCACGCCGGCCCGCTCGAGGGTGCGGGGCAGCGGGTCGTCGCCGTGGAGCGAGACGAGCAGCACGCCGTCGACGTGCCCGCCGGTGACGTAGCGCTCCAGCCGCCCCCGGTCCGGGAGGTCCTGGGCGATCAGCAGGACGAGCTGGACGTCGGTCTGCGCGAGGGCGGCGCTGATGCCGCGGACCATGCCGGCGAAGAACGGCTCGGAGAAGAACCGCGCCTGCGGCTCGGAGACGGCCAGCGCGATCGAGTCGGCGCGCCGGGTGACCAGGCTGCGGGCGGCCCGGTTGGGCACGTAGCCGAGCTTGGCCACGGCCCGCTCGACCTGGGCGCGGACCCCGACGCTGACCCGCGGCGAGCCGTTGACGACCCTCGAGACGGTCGCGCGCGACACGCCGGCCAGCGCCGCCACCTGCTCGAGCGTGGGCGCGCCCCCGGGTCCCCCTGACGCCGTCACCCGGGGGTTCGGGGCTCGGGGGGATTGCCCGCCGGGTCGGCGGGAGGGGTCCGGCCGGCGGCTCGGACGCCGGAGGCGTCCTCGGCCGGGCCGGGCGGGCGGCCGTCGAGGCCGCCGCGGGCGATGGCGTCTCGGTACCAGCGGGCGCTGTCCTTCGCCACCCGCCGCTGCGTCGGGAAGTCCACGTACACGATGCCGAACCGCTTGGAGTACCCCTCGGCCCACTCGAAGTTGTCCAGCAGCGACCAGACGAAGAAGCCGCGCAGGTCCACGCCGCCGGCGATCGCCCGGTGGGCGGCGCGGAGGTGCTCGTCGAGGAAGCGGACGCGCGCGTCGTCGCGCACCCGCCCCTGCGCGTCCACGCCGTCTTCGAAGGCCGCGCCGTTCTCGGTCACGAACAGGGGGATGCGCGGGTAGTCGCGGTGCAACCGCAGCAGCAGCTCGTCCAGGCCCGAGGCGTCGATCTCCCAGCCGAGCGCGGTCCTGGGCAGCCCGCGGGCGACGAACTCCACGTCGCCGGCGCCGACCCACGGCGACGGCGGCCCGCCGAAGCGGGGCCGCTGCGGCCGGGCGGCCACCGTGAACGGCCGGTAGTAGTTGACGCCCAGCAGGTCGAGGGGGACGGCGATGGTCTCCAGCTCGCCGGGGTCGACCCGGTCCAGCCCGCCGAGGCCGTCCAGCTCCTCCAGCACGTCGTCCGGGTAGCGGCCGAAGAGCAGCGGGTCCAGGAACAGCCGGTTGTAGCGCCCGTCGATGCGGCGGGCGGCCTCCAGGTCGGCCGGCTCCGCCGACGCCGGGATGACCGGGTCCAGGTTGAGGTTGATGCCGAGCCGCGGGCCGCCGGCCAGCGACCGCAGCGCGCGCACCGCCTGCCCGTGCGCGAGCAGCAGGTGGTGGGTGGCACGCAGCGCCGTGGCGGGGTCCTGCAGGCCGGGGGCGTGGACGCCGGCGGCGTGCCCGAGGAAGGCCGCGCACCACGGCTCGTTCAGCGTCGTCCAGTTGACCACCCGGTCGCGCAGGGCCTCGTAGACGACGGCGGCGTACTCGACGAAGCGGCCCGCCAGCTCGCGGTTGGCCCAGCCGCCGGCGTCCTGGAGCGCCTGCGGGAGGTCCCAGTGGTAGAGGGTGACCCATGGCTCGATGCCCTGCTCGAGCAGCCCGTCCACCAGGCGCCGGTAGAAGTCGAGGCCCTCGGGGTTGGCGGGCCCGCGGCCCCGCGGCTGGACCCGGGGCCAGGCGACCGAGAACCGGTAGGCGCGAACGCCGAGGTCGGCCATGAGGGCCGCGTCCTCCCGGTAGCGGTGGTAGTGGTCGGCGGCCACGTCGCCGGTGTCGCCGCCCACCACCCGGCCGGGGACGCGGCTGAAGGTGTCCCAGATCGACGGGCCTCGGCCCCCCTCTCGGACGGCGCCCTCCACCTGGTAGGCGGAGGTGGCGACGCCCCAGACGAAGCCGGGCGGGAACCGCGTCTCGGTGGACATCCTCGCGGGGCACCTTCCGGGGTGAGCGGTGTGAGAGCGCTCTCTGGATCTGCCCGTAGCATGGGCCGTTGGCGCAGGCGAGTCAAGGGGGAGCGTTCTCAGCGACCTTCTGAGGTATGGTGTGCGCCATGGAGCACGGCGAGCGCCTGCGGGTCGCCTCCGGGTCGCCCTTCGAGCCGGTGGTCGGGTTCAGCCGGGCCGTCCGCGAGGGCGACCGGGTGCTCGTCTCGGGCACGGCGCCGATCTGGCCCGACGGGTCGTGCGACCCCGACCCGCAGGTCCAGGCGGCCCGCTGCCTGGAGATCATCCTCACCGCCCTCGCCGAGGCGGGCGCCGGGCCGGAGCACGTGGTCCGCACCCGCATGTACCTGGTCGACCCGGCCGACTGGGAGGCGGTCGGCCGCGCGCACGGGGCCGTCTTCGCCCAGGTGCGGCCGGCGGCGACCATGGTGGTGGTCGCGGCCCTGCTCGACCCCCGCTGGCGGGTCGAGATCGAGGCCGAGGCCGTGGTCCCCGCCACCTAGTTACGCCCGGCGGGCTTCCAGCAGCCGCACCGGACGGGCGATGCCCTCGAGCTGCACCTGCCCCAGCTCGGCGAAGGTCACACCCTGGGGCGGCGTCAGCTCGGCCACGCGCTCGCTCACCAGGACCCGGCTGGCGCTGGCATGGGCGGCGATCCGAGCGGCCAGGTTGACGGTGCGGCCGAAGTAGTCGCCGCCCTGGACCACCACCGGCCCGGCCGCCACCCCGACGTGCGCCGGCG
>Ga0126313_10001179_pt1 | contig 13567 bp, 11 predicted proteins | sample Plot105A_FD_89954 | JGI IMG/M metagenome (GOLD analysis project Ga0126313, IMG submission 89954) | Serpentine soil microbial communities from UC McLaughlin Reserve, CA, USA - Plot105A | ecosystem: Environmental > Terrestrial > Soil > Grasslands | place: USA: UC McLaughlin Reserve, Lake County...
CAACCACCTCGTCGAACACGAGCGCGCCTGCGAGCGCGATCGGGACGACGATCACGAGCAGTCTCAGCACGAAACGGCGGCGGAAGGTGGCGCCGTAGAGCGCGGCCAGCTTGGCGTCTACAACCGGGCCGAGGACGAGGAACGCCAGCTGCGAGCCGAGCGGGAAGGCCGTGAACGAGAGCGCCACGAACGCGTCGGCCTCGGAGCAGAGTGAGAGCACTACGGCCATGCCCATGAGGGCGAGCGCCCCGATCACGGGCGCGCCGGCCACTCCCGAGAGCAGGTCCTGGGGGAGCGCCGTCTGAAGCGCCGCCGCGATGGCTGCGCCGAGCACGAGGAACCGCGCCATGAACAGGAAGTCGTTCGCCACGTGCTCGACGAAGGCCTCGCCGCGTGGGCCTTCGCGGCGCTCGTCGGCGGCGTCCTCGGGCCGCGGCCGGAGCAGATCGGCGCTGCCGCACCGGCCGAGCGCCCAGCCGGCCGCCACCGCCACAGCAAGCCCGAGCGCGGCCCGGGCCACCGTCATCTCCAGAGCGCTCCCGGCCGCGCCGTAGGCGACCCACGTGGACGCCAGCACGATCGGGTTGAGGATCGGCGCCGCGAGCATGAACGCGATCCCGGCCTGCGGGTTGAGGCCCCGCAGAATGAGTCGCCGGGCGACCGGCACCGAGCCGCACTCGCACACCGGCATGGCGAAGCCCGCGGCCGCCGCCGCCGGAACCTGGAGCGGGCGCGGCAGCCGCCGTATGCGGGCGAACGCCCGCGCGGGAACGAATACCGCAATCAGGGCCGAGGCGACGGCTCCGATCAGGATGAAGGGCAGCGCCTCGACGACGATCGAGACGAAGACGACGCCGAAGGTGCCGAGCACCTGACTCTCAGCCACGCCCGCGGCGCGCGCGACGGCCACTGTCACCACGGTCAGCCAGAACGCGCCGCTAACGATCCAGAGAGGCACGGCCGGCGCGGTCGCGGACCGCGCGCTCGTGCTCACGGCGGCGCCGGCTCGAGCCATGTCGCGGCGCTCAGCGGTGCTGGCCGGCCGGCGTGGGAGCCTGGTCGGCGTCCGCGGGCTGATGGCTCGCGGCGAGACCCGCGCCGAGCACACCCGCCACGAGCAGGCACGCGGTCAGCCGCTTCAGCATGAGCGGGCTGAGCCAGGAGGGCCGTCGGGCCGCGACGTACGCGCGCGTGCCAGTGGCCGCGGCGCCGGCCGTCATCGCGCTTGCCATGCACTGCATGCACATGGTCCCCGGCAGTATGCCAGGGCCCACGTGGGCAGTCACGCGGTCGCCGGCCCGAGAGTTTCGGGCCGTTCGCGGCCACTGACTGGCCTCATGACGTAGCTAGGCGGCCGGAGTCGACCCTTGGCCGCGGGCTGTCGGCGGGACGAGTCTCGCTCTGGGTGTGCTGGTGTCGGTGTCCTTGGCTGGCTTGTAGGTCGCGTCGGGGGTGTGGTTCGTGTATTCGGTGTGCGAGTCGACTTGCTTTCCGGCTAGGAGCCGAATGATCGAGATGCCTGCGTAGCAGGGGGTGCGGCCGGTGGGGGCGCTGGTAGCCCCAGCGACTGGCACCCCCGCGGTCGCCTCCCAGCGCGTCACGACTTGGTCGTCCTCGGCGATCTGGTCATCGATCTTGACGTACAGATCGGGATGGGCGCGGCGGCGGATTGACACGAGCCGGCGCACACCCTGTGGCCCGCGGATAGCTCGCTCGGCGCACGGGACGCGGCCGACGTAGTCGTCGGCCACCAGCTCGTCGATTAGCTCCAGACGTCCTTCGTTCCAGACCGCCTCGATGAACAGCCGGACCTTTAGCTTGTTGAGCTCGCTGACGCTGTTCATCGAGCGGCACGATGTCGGGACGAGGTCGCGCTTACAAGGGAGGAACCCCGAGGGTTTTCCCCTGGGTTTCAGCTCTGCCATGTCACCGGGCGCTCCGTGTATCGTCGCGTCGTGTCGTTGGCTACGGTTGGAGCTCTGCGCGAGCGCGAGCGAGAGCTCGGGGCGCTGTGTGAAGGCCTTCATCGCGCGTGCGCCGGCGAAGGGACGCTGCTCTTGGTCGAGGGGCCCGCCGGCGTTGGCAAGACCGAGCTCGTGCGTGAGGCGCGCGCAGCGGCTGTGCGGGCTAGCGTGAGGCCGCTCGAGGCGAGGGGTTCGGAGCTCGAGCAGCCGTTCGCGTTCGGCATTGTGCGGCAGCTGCTGGAGCCCATGGTCAGCGAGCCATCTGGGCGCGCCGATCTGTTCGCGGGCGCGGCCGGTCCCGCGGCGCGCTTGTTTGAGCAGGACGAGCGGCAATCGCCCGGTGCCGATGTCGGCTTCGAAGCTCTACACAGCCTCTACTGGTTGGTGGTGAATCTGGCCGACCACGCTCCGCTGCTCGTCTCGGTCGACGACTGCCAGTGGGTTGATCGGGACTCGCTGCGGTTCCTGGCCTACCTGGCGCAGCGCGTCGAGGGGCTTCGGGTCGCGATGCTTCTCGCTGGACGCCCGCCGGATTCAGCGGCGGCCGAGGGGGGGTCGCTGTGGGCGCAGGTGGCGTCGCGTCCCGAGGCGGGCGTGCTGCATCCGCGACCGCTGAGCCAGTCCGCCTCGGTGGCTCTGGCGCGGGAGCGCCTGGGCGCGGATGCTGCCGAGGAGTTCTGCCGCGCGTGTCATACAGCGACCGGCGGTAACCCCCTCTTCTTGAGGGAGCTGCTCAGCGCCCTGGACGCGGCGGGGGTCGTGCCGTCGGCTGGCGCTGCGAGCGAAGTGCAAGCTGTCGGTCCGGCCGCCGTGAGCCGCTTTGTTCTCCATCGACTTGCCACGCTCGGCCCTGCGGCGAGCGAACTGGCGAGGGCGGTCGCTGTGCTTGGGGATGACAGCGAGCTGCAGCTAGTCGGTCGCGTGTCGGGTCTGAGCGAGGACGCCGCCCGTGCGGCGGCGGATGACCTCGTCCGGGCCGACGTCTTCGTTGGTATCGAGCGCCTGGGGTTCGTTCATCCGATCGTTCGGGCGGCGTTGTATGAGGATCTGGCGCCCGGCGAGCGCGAGGCGCGGCACGCCGCGGCAGCCGAAGCGCTGGCGGGGGAGGGCGCTTCGCCTGAGCGCCTGACCGCGCATCTGCTGCTGACCACCGCGACGGGAGACGGGCGTAGGGTCGAGATGCTTAGATCGGCGGCGAGCGTCGCGGCCCGGCGCGGCGCACCGGGCGCAGCGGCCGCGCGCCTGCGCCGAGCGCTCGCGGAATCACCGGGAGAACAGGAGCGTGCGGAGATCCTGACCGAGCTCGGTCGCTACGAGGTGGCCACGATGCAGTTCGAGGCAGCCGAAGAGCATCTGCACTCGGCCTTGACTTCGGGCGCCGAACCGATGATTCGAGCCGAGGCGGCGTCCACGCTCGGGCGCTGCGCGATCGCGTCGGGCGGTCGCTCGGCGGAGGCCGCCGTCGACGCACTGGCTTCGCTTGCCGACCAGCTTCGCCCGCTCGACCCCGAGCGCTCGCTCGAGTTGGGCTCCGAGCTGTTGATGGTCGGTGTAGCCGTCCCGCGCCTGCGTGCCGGGCTCGCCGCGCACCTGGAGCGCTTTCGCCAGCAGGCGGCGGGTCACCCCGGCTTCGAGGCCATAGCGAGAATCCACACGGCCCAGGAGCAGCTCCTTCAGGCGGGCTCGGCCGCGGCGGCCGTGGAGGAGGTGCACGCGGCGCTCACGGCCGGCCTCCCGGCCGCCGCTGCCACGAACGCCGCGTTCCTGGCGCTGGTGACGCTGGAGCTCGGGGAGCAGTACGACCAGGCCCTTCGAATGCTTGACGTCGCGCTCGAAGATGCCCGCCGTGAGGGCCACGCGACGAGACAGGGCCTCATCCACAGCCGGCGCGCCGCGATCGCGCTTGCGAAGGGATCGCTTCACGACGCACAGGTCGAGGCCGAGACCGGACTGTTGCTCGTGGAGGAGCAGCATTTCGTTGTGCTGCAGCTCCTCGCGGTGGCGATCGTCGTGCATACGGAGCGCGGAGCTCTTGAATCCGCGGCCGAGCTGGCGCAAACGGGCGAGGCGCTCGGGATCGCCGAGGATCGCCTGTATGTCGACCAGTTCCTGATCGCCCGCGGGCGCCTGCGGATCGCCCAGGGCCACGTGCGCGAGGGCGTCGCCGACCTGATGTGGTGTGGCCAGCGGCTCGAGGCGTACGATCTGCCGTGGCCGGGCGACTGGAAGGCGTTCGCGGCGCCGGCGCTGGCTTCGCTGGGGGAGTCACAGACGGCCGCGAGGCTTGCCCGCGAGCAGCTGGCCGTTGCTCGGCGCGTCGGTGCGCCTCGGGCGTTGGGACTGTCACTGCGCGCCGCTGGGCTGGCGATCGGTGGAGACGAGGGACTGGGACTGCTCGAGGAAGCGGTCTCGACCCTCGAACGCAGCCCTGCGCGGCTGGAGTTGGCTCACGCGCACGCCAACCTCGGCGCGGAACTCGCCCGCGCCGGACGGCGGCGGGAGGGGCGAGACGCCCAGCGGAGGGCGATCCAGCTAGCAGAGGAGTGCGGTGCGCTCGCGCTGGCCGAGAGCGCGCGGGCAGAGCTGCACGCAGGACCGGGCCGTCGCGCGCGGGCTGAGCTGACCGGGCCGGGCGCGCTGACCGCGGCGGAGTGGCGCGTATGCCGCCAGGTTGCTGAGGGGCACACCAACCGCGAGGTCGCGCAAGCCCTGTTCGTCACCGAGAAGACCATCGAGCGCCACCTCAGCAGCGCCTACCAGAAGCTCGGGATCCGCTCTCGCTTCCAGCTGCCGGCGGCCATCGGCTAGCAGCTTCGAGCAGCGCGCCGCCTCCCCGAGAAACCGTAGGGATAACACGCGGGGTCCCCCTCTTGTGCTCGGTCGGGAACAAGCGGACGATTGGCCTCAAGCCGACACAACCACAGCGAAACCCGCTGACGGAGAGGAAAGGGCTGGTCATGACAGGTGTGCTGAAGGTCTCGCCCATGCTTGCGGGCCTTGTTCATTCGGGGTACAGTCGCACGGCTCGCTCTCCTCGTCTCATTGGCGGTAGGAGGTTCGGATGACTGGCCTGCTTTACGGACTCGGCCGCGCGTGCGCGCGCTGGCGCTTTGTGGTGCTCGGGCTTTGGCTCGTACTGGTCGTGGGGCTTGTGATCGCCTCCGGTCAGGCCGGCTCGCAGACCACCAACAACGTGACCCTGCCGGGCACCGGCAGCCAGGACGCCACAGACCTCCTGAGCGCCCGCTTCCCGAGCCAGGCCTATGGCACCAATCCGCTCGTCGTGGCCACCGACAGCGGCAAGCTCACCGACTCGAAGTACGCGAAGTCCATCAACTCGTCGGTGAGCGCGCTGAAGAAGACGCCGCATGTGACAGCGGCCATAAGCCCCCTGAGCACAGCCGGCGCGGGCGCGCTCAGCAAGGACAAGCAGATCGGCTACATCTCCGTGGCGCTCGACGTTGGCCAGGGCACTCTCACCGAGGACGAGGCCAACGCGGTGCTCGACGCCGCCGACCCCGCCAAGCGGGCGGGGCTCCAGGTGGCCGCCGGCGGCTACGTCGGCCAGGAGCTCTCGAAGCCGGACACCGGGGCCAGCGACAAGATCGGGATCGCGGCGGCGATGCTCATCCTGCTGCTCGTCTTCGGCTCGGCCGTCGCGATGGGGCTGCCGATCGTCACCGCTGTGCTCGGCCTGCTGTGCGGCCTCAGCGTGGTGACCCTGCTCAGCCACCTAACCGACGTGCCCACCACCGCACCCACGCTGGCGACCATGATCGGCCTCGCGGTCGGGATCGACTACTCGCTGTTCATCGTGACCAAGCACCGCACGCAGGTCGGTGAGGGCATGGAGGTCCACGAGTCGATAGCGCGCGCGACGGCGACCGCGGGCGGCGCGGTTCTCTTCGCGGGAGGTACCGTTGCGATCTCCCTGCTGGCGCTAGTGGTCGCCGGTATCCCGCTGGTCACGACCCTGGGCTACACCTCGGCGATAGCGGTCGCCTTCGCGATCCTGGCCGCGCTCACCCTGCTGCCGGCCCTGTTCGCGCTGGTCGGTTCGCACGTCTCGGCGCTCCGGCTGCCGTGGGCCAAGGCCCGCGCCGCCGAGGTGCAGTCCCCGCTGTGGACGAGGTTCGCGACGGGAATCACCAATCACCGCTGGCCGGTGATGGTCGTGGTGCTGGCAGCCCTGCTGGCTCTGGCGATCCCCACGCTGTCGCTGCGCCTGGGTCAGGAGGACGTCGGGGCAGAGCCGACCGACACGACCGCGCGCCAGGCCTACGACCTGACCACGAAGGGCTTCGGGCAGGGGACGAACGGGCCGTTCCTCATCTCCGTCCAGCTCAGCAAGCCCGCCAAGCCGGACCAGAAGAACCTCAACAAGCTCGACAACCAGGAAAAGCAGCTGAAGCAGCAGCAGCAGCAGATCGAGCAGGCGGCGCTGCTGCAGGGCGCGACCCAGCAGCAGGCGGAGGCGGAGGCGAAGCAGCAGACGCAGAAGCAGTCCGACCAGCTCTCCAAGAAGAAGAAGCAGGCCGAGTCGCCGGCGACCGACCCGCGCCTTACGACTCTGCAGAAGGACCTCGAGAAGACCAAGGGCGTAAAGGCCGTGACGCCGCCGCTGGTCAACAAGAAGGGAACCGCGGCCGTCTACACGCTGATTCCCACAACGGCGCCCTCTGACCTCGACACCGAGGACCTGGTCTCCCGCCTGAGGGACTCGACCATCCCGACCGCGACCAAGGGCCAGGGGATGACGGCCTCGGTCGGCGGCACGACAGCCGCCTATGTCGACCTCGCCGACAAGATCGCCAGCAAGCTCCCCCTGGTCATTCTGGTCGTCGCGGCGCTCAGCTTCCTGGTACTGCTCGTCGGGTTCCGCTCCCTCCTGCTGCCCACTCAGGCAGCCGTGATGAACCTCGTCTCGGTCGGAGCGGCCTACGGTGTGCTCACGCTCGTCTTCCAGGAAGGCTTCGCCACATCACTGATCGGCCTGGACGGCGCGATACCCGTCGTGAGCTTCGTGCCGTTGATCATGTTCGCGATCCTGTTCGGCCTCTCGACCGATTACCAGGTCTTCCTGCTCACCCAGATCCAGGAGCACTTCAAGGAGGGCAAGGGCGCCCGCGCGACCGTGATCGAGGGGCTCGGCTACTCGGGGCGCATCATCGGGGCCGCGGCGGCCGTCATGTTCTGCGTGTTCGGCAGCTTCGTCCTGAACGGCGACCCGACGATCAAGCAGTTCGGCCTCGGCCTGGCGACGGCGGTCGCGATCGACGCGATCGTGGTGTGCCTCTTCGTGCCGGCATTGATCGCGACCGCCGGCAGGTCGACGATCTGGTTGCCCCGCTGGCTCGACCGGGTCCTGCCGCACATCAGCATCGAGGGCTCTGGGTACTTCGCCGAAGAGCCGCCTCCCAGCGCCCCTCCGGCACCCGAGCCGGAACCGGCGGCAAGAGTCTGAGCCTCGCACCAAGCGGCTTGACGCAGCAGTGGGGGCGGCTGGGTCAGCGGGCCCGGTGGCAGGTGGGGCACTCGCCCCGCAGCGTGACGTCGTGCGCGTCGATCGAGTAGTCGAGGCGGCCGGCCACGCGCTCGATCACGCGCTCGAGGTCCCTGTCCTCGAACGCCGCGACCTCGCCGCAGCGGTCACAGACGAGATGATGGTGGTGATCACCGCTCGGGTCGACCGGCTCATACCGCGCGACGCCCTCGGCCATATCCACCCGCCGGGCCAGGTGAAGCCGGTCGAGCAGCTCGAGGGTGCGGTAGATGCTCGCAACCCCCACATCCTGGCCCCGCTCGCGAAGCCGGTCCGCGATCTCCTTGGCGGTCACGCTGCAGCCGAGATCGGCCAGCGTCTCGAGCACGACCGAGCGCGGGGTGCTCAGCCGGTAACCGTCCCGCTCGAGCGTTCGCTGCGCGTGCTGGGTCCAGTTCTCCACCGCGTCAAGGATAGGCTCCCTCGGTGGCCGATCTCTTCCGCACGCCGGACGAGCGCTTCGACCGGCTGCCGGGCTACGAGTTCGATCCCCACTGGCACTCGGTCGATGGCCTGCGGTTGCACTACTTGGACGAGGGCCGCGGCGATCCGGTCGTCTGCTTCCACGGCGAGCCGACCTGGGCCTACCTCTACCGCCGGATGCTGCCGCCGCTGGTGGCGGCCGGACGGCGGGTGATCTGTCCCGACTACCCGGGATTCGGGCGCTCCGACAAACCGACCGATCGCCGCTGGTACAGCTACGACCGCCACGTCGAATACGTGACGGCGCTCCTGGGCTCGCTCGATTTGCGCGAGGCGACGGTCGTGGTGCAGGACTGGGGCGGGCCGATCGGGTTGCGCTGGGCGGTCGAGAACGCCGAGCGGGTGGCGCGGCTCGTGATCCTCAATACGGGTCTCTTCACCGGTCGGGTGTCGAAGGGCTTCATGGCGTGGCGCGACTTCGCCGAGCGCAACCCCGACCTCCCGGTTGGCTTCGTGCTCCAGAGCGCGACGACCACCGAACTGCCGGACGAGATCCTCGCCGCCTACGAGGCGCCGTTCCCCAACGCCGAGTCGAAGGCCGGGGCGGCGCAGTTCCCGCTACTGGTGCCGATCTCCGACGAGATGGACGGCGCCGCGGCGATGCGGGAAGTGGCCGACGAGCTGTCGCGCTGGGAGAAGCCCGTCCTTGTGGCCTTCTCGGACTCCGACCCCGTCTTCCCCTACCCCCGAGCCGGCGAGTTCTTCTGCGGCCTGATCCCGGGGGCGGGGGAGCAGGTGAGGGTCGAGGGTGCCGCCCACTTCCTCCAGGAAGACTGCGGCGAGTGGATTGCCCAGGAGATTGTGCGCTTCACCCGGGCCTAAACCTCACCGCTTGCGCCCGGCGAGCACGTGCATGGCGTCCTGGTGGTCCGGGACGGGCTGCCCGATCACGTGGAGGACGTAGTACGCACCCGTGTCGCCGAGGAACTTGAACTCTCCGCGCATGGCGTCGATCGTCTCTTCGAAACCGCCGCGGGATCCGATCCACGCGCGGATCCCGCCGGGGGTGTCCTGGTCGAGGGCCACGAATGGCTTCCGCGTTGTGAACCGTCGCCTCGATCTTGCGCCGGTTGCGGATGATGCGGGTGTCCTCCTTCAGACGGGCCACGTCGTCCGGTGTCAGGGCGGCCACGCGCTCGGGGTCGAAGCTCTGGAACGCTTCGCGGAAGCCTTGCCACTTGGCCTCCACCACTCGCCAGCTCATGCCGGCTTGGAAGACGGCCTTGGTGATCGTTTCGAGGATCTCGGCTGGCGAGGCGTCCTCGATCTGCTCCGGCCGTCTCATTCCGGGCTCCGTGGGGCGCCCGCGCTCTGGGCGCTCAGCCCGAGACTGCGTCGAATCGCCCGGCGACCGTCTCCCAGTCGACCGTGTTCCACCAGGCGTCGATGTAGTCGGGACGGCGGTTCTGGTACTTCAGGTAGTAGGCGTGCTCCCAGACGTCTACGCCCAGCAACGGGTGCCTGCCGTCGGTCAAGGGGTTGTCCTGGTTGGCGGACGAGACCACCGCGAGGCCCGAGCCGTCGTGCACGAGCCAGGCCCAGCCGGAGCCGAACTGGTTCACGCCGGCGTCCTTCATCTGCGCCTTGAACTCGTCGAGTGAAGCGAACGCGCTCGAGATAGCATCGGCCACGGCGCCGCTCGGCTCGCCGCCGCCGCTGGGCGACATCGACTCCCAGAACAGCGTGTGGTTCAGGTGACCTCCGCCGTTGTTGCGCACAACCGTGCGCTTGTCCTCCGGCACGTCGGACAGGCTCGCGATGACCTCCTCGATCGGCCGGTCCTCCCAATCGGTCCCCTCGAGAGCGCCGTTCACCTTGTCGACGTAGGCCTGATGGTGCTTGTCGTGATGCACCCGCATGGTGGCCTCGTCGATGTGCGGCTCGAGGGCGTCGTAGTCGTAGGGAAGAGCCGGAACGTCGTACGCCATGTCGCTCCTTTCAACGATCTGCAAGCTCGGTCTTGGACTCTATGCGGTGCAGGCGATGCGCCGGCATCTCAATGTCGTCGCGCCGTCTACCGGTGCCTCCGTCGCAGCAGCGCCCAGCCACCACAGGACCGATGGGACTTAGTGCGGCTGGAGGGACTCGAACCCCCACGAGCGTTCGCCCAATAGCTCCTGAAGCTATCGCGTCTGCCAATTCCGCCACAGCCGCAGCGGAATTCCAATCTAGCGTAAGGCCTGACGCCTGCGAGCCAAACTTAAGGCGCCTCCAGGTGGCGATTCGGCCGGCCAGCCCGCCAAGTCACGACCCGCGCCGCCCGCGCATAACGGCTAGATCGCGATGGTCCCAGGTCACGCCGGCCTCGAAGCCGGCCGCATCCAGCCATATGAGGTGCTCGGCTACGGTGCTCGGGAGATCGTAGTCGAGGCTGAGCGGGGTGACGGCGTCGGCCGGGTCGTCGGGCACTACGACGTCCGCCAGTACGAAGGTTCCAACGGGCGAGAGGATCGGTCCCAGTCGCTTGAAGAGGTTCGCCTTCCCGGGCCCGTCGAGATGGTGAACGGCCAGCGCCGATATGCAGAGGTCGAACGGGCCCGGCGGCAGCGGATCCTCCAACCGGCCCAGCCGGAGGGTCGCTCGCGCGGGGTCGAGCGAGCGGCGCGCGACGTCCAGCATCGGCTCGCTCGAGTCGATGCCGACGAGGCGTGCCCGCGGGTGAGCGGCCAGGACGCGCCGGGCGGTCTCGCCCGTCCCGGTCCCGAGCTCGAGGATCAGGCGCGCGTCCGCGCCTTGGGTCGCGGCCACTAGCTCCTCTTGGAGACGGTCGTAGTCCGGTACCTCCGCGCGCATCAGGGCGCGGTACTCGTCCGGGTTCCAGTGAAACTGCCCCACTACCGGCGTATCCACGACGGGGACGGGTCGCAGCTCAGGCTCGGCTGCGGCGGCGCGTCGTCGTACGGAAAACCACGTCCCACCACGGCGCACTGATGCCGAACCCGCGCGTGTGGTCCTGGAAGTGGTGGCGCATGTGCAGCTCGCGAAGCAGCTTGTCGACCCCGTTGCGCGGCCGGTGGTGATGTACGTGGTAATGGATCATGTCGTACGCCAGATAGCCGGCCAGGAAGGCGGCGGCGAAGACGTTTGCGGCGGGGTTGCCCAGAACGAGTACGAAGAGCCCGTAGAAGAGCGCCGCCAGCGGCACGCTCACTGAGGGCGGCATGACGAGCCGCAGTGGGTCGTTCGGGTGGTCGTGGTGGACGCCGTGAATGATCCAGTGAAAACGGGCGCCCCAACCGTGCTCCGGCTCGAAGTGGAAGATGAGCCGGTGAATCCAGTACTCCGTGAGCGTCCAGAAGAGGTAGCCGCCGAGCACCAGTCCCAGCACGGCGAGCGTGCCGAGCTCCCGCGCTCCAAGCACGAAGAGCACGATGATCGCGGGGCCGAAGATGACGACGGGCACGACGGGGTGCACGCGCGAGAGCCGATCCAGCAGGTCCGACTCGAACATCCGCGGCGACGCCCTCAGTGCGTCTGTGCGCCGTGCGTCCATGGGCCGAATTTAGCGCACGAAACCGGCCTTTGACAGGCGGTCAACCGCGCTGCCAGAGCTCGCGCCAGGACGCCAGGAGGAACTCGAGACCGAACGCGGCGGTGCCGCCGTAGACGACGGTCTCGACGGGAGTCGCGGCGCCGCCAAATATGCGGGCCAGCAGATAGCAGGTGACCGCCGTAGCGAACAGCAGCCTGCCGGTGATCGCGATGGGCACCCGCCAGGTGGTCCCCATGGGCGTCAGTGTGCGAGCCCGGCGCCGCGCCGCTGTGACCGCACGGTGAAGGCGCGGTGAACCTCCCGTTACCGGCGCCGGGACAGAAGCAACGGGCCGCCCGCGAACGGCCGTAGCGCGGAGATCTCCGATCCTGGCGAATCATGGCCCGGAGAAGCCATTCAGGCACCCGCCATGCAGATCGAGGACGGGGCACGCGCTCAACGCCCCGCCGCTCGCCTCGCCGTGCGCACTCGAGTCAGCCTCTCATGCCCCACGCATGCCCGCTCAGCCAGACTCGCGGATTCGCGCACGACTTTGCCCAGGGGGCAAATCTGTGCACGAATCGGAGAGCACCCGACTACACAGGACCGCTCCGTGCGCCGAAGAACCACATCCTGGGACTTGACTCCGGCGTACGCCGTCCTCGATCTCACGCAGCACCCCGGGCACGCTCGACAGCGCCGAGCGGCGGCATCGCGTTTCGGCAGCGGCGGAAGGTCCCTGAACGCTTGGGGTGCAGCTCGGATCCACCCTCGGACCCACGATCGCTCTTTGGACGAGAGAACCCGCACCGGGAGCGGGTGCGGCAAGCACCGCCGCAAAGCCACTGAGCACGTTGACAAGGCTGACTCCGAATGGAAAGCGGCACAGCGAGGCTGCCTGTGATGCGTTCCCTATCATTTCGATTGATGACTCAGCCCGCGCACATCAGCCGACGCGCCCTCCCGGCGTCTTCCCTGCGCGCGGCGCGGTCGTGGTGGGTCTGCCGCTAGCCGGCAGGCCGCTTCAGACCCTCATCTGAGACCGGCCGCAGTTCCGGCCCGACCCCAGCGGGGCCGGCCACCGCGCGCCCACGGTGATCTCTCAAGGCCCCGTCGCTGACCCGGGCGCCCACCCCAGGAGATGACCTTCATGACGCACACCACAACACAGCCCGAACGATCGAGCCGCGCGGCCAGGGCCCGTCCAACCGTCACCCTGACCGGGGTCCAGCCGACCGGGGATCTGCACCTCGGCAACTACATCGGCGCGATCCGGCCGCTGGCGGATGTCGCGGCCGACCCAGCGCGTGAGGTGTACGTGTTCGTCGCCGATCTACACGCGCTCAACAGCCGCCCCGATCCGGCGGTGCTCCGCGAGCGCTGCCGGCGGCTCGTCGCCGCGCTGCTCTCCTGCGGCCTCGACCGCCCGAACGTCCACGCGTACCGCCAGAGCCGGGTGCCCGCGGTCGCCAGAATGGCGGCCCTGCTGAGCAATGTCGCGGCCAAGGGGCTGCTGAACCGCGCCCACGCCTACAAGGCGGCGGTCGCGGCCAACGTCGCGGCCGGACGCGACCCTGACCACGGCGTGAACATGGGCCTGTACGGCTACCCGATGCTCATGGCCGACGACATCCTCGCGCTCGACGCCGACGAGGTGCCGGTCGGCCTAGACCAGGCGCAGCATCTGGAGATCGCGGTTGACCTCGCCCGGCAGTTCTCGCGCAGCTACCGGCCCGCGGTGCTGCGAGAGCCACGGGCGCTGATCCCCGAGCGGACCGCGACGCTCCCGGGCCTCGACGGGCGGAAGATGAGCAAGTCCTACGGCAACGTCATCGCGCTCATGGCGGAGCCGGACGTCATGCGCAAGCAGATCCGGCGGATCGTCACCGACTCCACGCCACCGGAGCATCCAAAGGACGCCGAGACGTGCACGCTCGTCGCGCTGCTGCGTACGTTCGCCGACCCTGGGGCGGTTGCCGCCGTCGAGGAGCGCTATCGCACCGGCGGGATCGGCTACGGCGAGGTCAAGCTGCGGCTCGCGGACGCCATCGATGGGCACGTCGCGCCGATGCGCAACCGCTACCAGCGACTGCTCAGCGACCCGGC
>Ga0126313_10001180_pt1 | contig 13564 bp, 11 predicted proteins | sample Plot105A_FD_89954 | JGI IMG/M metagenome (GOLD analysis project Ga0126313, IMG submission 89954) | Serpentine soil microbial communities from UC McLaughlin Reserve, CA, USA - Plot105A | ecosystem: Environmental > Terrestrial > Soil > Grasslands | place: USA: UC McLaughlin Reserve, Lake County...
CCGGCCATCGAGGTGGTGGAGAAGGGGCGGATTCGCTTCCACCCGGAGAGCCCCTGGACCGACGTCTACCTGCGCTGGCTGCGGGAGATCCGGCCCTGGTGCATCTCGCGCCAGCTCTGGTGGGGCCACCAGATCCCGGCGTGGTACCGCGCCGATGAGCTCTACGTCGGCGAGCGGCCGCCCGACGGCGACGGCTGGGAACGCGATCCCGACGTACTCGACACGTGGTTCTCCTCGGCGCTGTGGCCCTTCGCGACGCTCGGCTGGCCGCGGGACACGGCGGAGATGCGCGCCTTCTATCCCACCGACGTGCTCTCCACGGCGCGCGACATCATCTTCCTCTGGGTGGCTCGGATGGTGATGTTCGGGATCGAGTTCACACGCGAGATTCCGTTCAGCGACGTTCCCATCCACTCCGTGATCCAGTCGCCGGAGGGCAAGCGCATGTCCAAGTCGCTCGGCACCGGGATCGATCCGCTCGACGAGATCGAGAGCCACGGCGCCGACGCCCTTCGCTTCGGACTGCTCGCGATGGCCTCCACCCAGGACGTGCGCTACTCGGCCCAGCGGGTCAAGCAGGGCGAGGACCTCGCCAACAAGCTCTGGAATGCGTCCCGGCTGATACTGCTGGGCGCCTCCGAGGACAGGGCGCCCTCCGCCGCCACGGCCGAAACCGTCGAGGACCGCTGGATCCTGTCGCGGCTGGAGCACACCACGCGCGAGGTGACGGAGCTGCTCGACGGCTTCAACTTCTCTCCCGCTGCACTGCGCCTCTACGAGGTGTTCTGGTCGGAGCTGTGCGACTGGTACCTCGAGCTCGCCAAGCCGCGCCTCTACTCGGAGAACAACACCGCGGTTTCCGGCGTGCTGCTGCATGCTCTCCAGCGGTCGCTGGTCCTGCTCCACCCGGTGTTGCCCTTCGTCACCGAGGAGATCTGGTCATTCCTGCCCGGCGAGCGCGGCCTCCTCGCGATCGCGCAGTGGCCGGAGCCGAACGACGGGCTGATCGACGCCCAGGCCGAGAAGCAGCTGGGGCGCGTGATCGACGCGGTGACAGAGCTGCGCAGCTACCGCGACGCCGTCGGCGCCAAGGCCTCCGCCCAGATCCCCGCCCGGCTCCTCGCCGACGGCTATGACGAGGCCAGCAGAGGCCAGATCGCGCGCCTGGCTCGGTTCGAATTCGTGGCCGACGAGCGGGCGGACGGCGACGTGCTCGCGACCCTGCCGATCCCGGGCGGCGCAGTGCAGGTCCTTCCCTCCGACGCCTTCGACCCCCAGGAAGGAGAGAGGAAGCTGGCGGCCAAGCGCGAGCAGCTCCGCGGCGAGATCGAGCGCGGCGAGCGCAAGCTCGCCATCAAGGGCTTCGTCGAGAAGGCGCCGCCCGAGGTGGTCGAGGAGGAGCGCCGGAAGCTCGAGGAGTTTCGGCGGGCCCTCGAGCGGCTGGGCCGATGAACCTACGTCAGGCTGAGGAGTACCTGCTCGGCCTCGAGCTGTTCGGCATGCGGTTCGGGCTCGACCGCATGCACAAGCTGATGACCGTCCTGGGGCTGCCGCAGCGGCGGTTCGCCTCGGTCCACGTGGTCGGCACCAACGGCAAGACCTCGACCGTCCGATTCTGCGCCGCGATACTCCAGCGTCACGGTCTACGAACAGGGAGCTACACCTCGCCGCACCTGCGTTCCTTCCGGGAGCGGATCGAGGTGGGGGAGCAGGCGATCTCGGAGGCCGACTTCGCGGCCGCGGTGGCGCGCGCTGCGCATGCCGCGGAGCTCGTGAACCGGACGCTCGAGCCAGAGGATCGAGTCACGCAGTTCGAGGCCCTGACCGCCGCGGCCTACCACGAGCTTGCCCGGCGCGGGGTGGAGGTCGCGGTGATCGAGGCCGGCCTCGGGGGCCGCTTCGACGCGACGAACGTGATCCCGTCCAAGGTCCAGGTGCTGACGAACGTGGGCCTCGAGCACACGCGCTGGCTCGGGCCGACAGTCGGCGACATCGCCGAGGAGAAGCTCGCGGTGGTACGCGACCACGCCACGCTGGTCACCCCGAAGGCGCTTCCCGACGAGGTGGAGGGCGTGGCCCAACGGGTCCTGGCCGAGCGCCGTGCGAGGCGTGTGCGTGCCGCTCCGGCTCTCGGAGGGTTCCAGCGCGCGAACTTCGCGCTCGCCGCCACCGCTACCTCTGCGTTCCTCGGCCGGCAGCTCGACCAAGCCGCGGTGCGCGCTGCCGAGAGCGAGACCCGCATCCCCGGCCGGATGGACCTCGTGGCTCGGGACCCGCTCACGATCTACGACGGCGCCCACAACCCGTCCGGTGCCCGCGCCCTCGCCGAGGCGCTGCCCGAGGTGGTGAGGGAGCGACGGCCGCGGGTGGCCGTCATCAGCGTGCTCGAGGACAAGGACGCCGCCGGGATGCTGCGCGAGCTCGCGCCCCGGTTCGACCGCTTTGTGTTCACCCGCTGCGTCAACCCGAGGGCGCTCTCCCCGGGAACGCTCGAGACGCTCGCCGACAAGCTGGCGGGCCCGCCCTCCGAGACCGTCGCGGATCCCGGTGCGGCGGTAGAGCGGGGCCGTGCACTGGCCGGCCGCGTCGGCGCGGTGGTCGCGACGGGGTCGATCTACCTCGTCGCCGACCTGGTCCGGGAGGCCGGCGACGCCCGGGCCTCTACGTTGTAGGTCGGTACAGAGTCACTTCACCGGCCCCCTGACCCGGCTGAGTGACAGCGTGGAGTGAGGCTGCGAGGATTCCCCGCGTGGACGAGGGCGAAGGACCCGGATTCGGTGCGATGATCGGCTTGGTCGCCCTCGTGGTGGCCGCGGTGATACTCGTCTTCTTCGGGATCGGCTACGCGCTCGGCCGGCTCTTTCTGTAGCCGGGCGCACTACACTCGCCGATTCAATGCCTGCGCTTGCCGTCTTTGGCATCGAGAACGACGGGCTGAACCTCGCGGTCAACCTGCTTCTTTTGTTCCTCGTCGTGCTCTGGCTCGCGCTGGTCTACTGGACCTACGCCGACGCCCGCCGCCGCATCGACGATCCGATGCTCGTCGGCTGCGCGACCGCCGCGTCGCTGTTCCCGTTCATCGGCACCGTCGTCTACATGATCGTGCGCCCGCCCGAATACCGCGAGGACGTCCGCGAGCGGGAGCTCGAGATCGCCGCCGCGGAGGCCCGGCTCCAGAGCCTCGAGCACCTGGCCTGCCCGTACTGCGGCTTCGAGGTCGAGAAGGCGTTCTTGCGCTGCCCGAGCTGCCTCCGGCGGCTCAAGGAGCCGTGCACCGTGTGCGGAAAGCCGCTCGATCCGCGCTGGAGGATCTGCCCGTACTGCGAGGCCGAGGTCGGTCATGCGGAGGCCGGGCGCCCCAGGGAGCGCCGCAGGACCGCCGCCCGTGCCCCGGCGACGCGTCAGGCCCCCGCTACGCGTCAGGCCCCCGCTACGCGTCAGGCCCCAGCGGCGCGTCAGGCCTCGGGCGTGCGCCCCGCCGAGAACCCGGCCGAGCGACGTGCGCCGGCGCGCCGCGACCGCCCCCAATCGACGGGCTAGATGGCTGACGCTGCGAACCTGCGCACGCGGAGGCGCCCCGCGCCCACGCGGCGTTGAAATCGACCATCTAGGCCCCGCGAGAAAGGAGAGCGATGGACAGGACCCTGATCCTGGTCAAGCCGGACGCATTTGGACGCGGCCTCACGGGCGAGGTGATCGCGCGCTTCGAGCGCAAGGGCCTGCGGATCGCGGCGCTCAAGCTCATGACCATGGAGCGCGAGCTCGCCGAGCGCCACTACGCGGAGCACGTCGACAAGCCTTTCTTCGCCGGCCTGGTGGACTTCATCATCAGCGGACCGCTGGTGGCGATGGTGCTCGAGGGGTCCGAGGTCGTGACCGCCGCGCGGCAGGTGATCGGCGCGACGAATCCGCTTGAGGCCTCCCCGGGCTCCATCCGGGGCGACTTCGGCCTCGAGGTGCAGACCAATCTCGTCCACGGCTCGGACTCGCCGGAGTCGGCGACCCGCGAGGTCGCGCTGTTCTTCCCGGAGCTTGACGGCTGACCTTTTGATCCTCGCCTCCCGCTCTCCCCAGCGGCGGGCGATCCTCGAGCAACTCGGCGTGGAGTTCCGCGTCGTGGCGCCCGACGTCGAGGAGGTGACCGGGCGAGAGCCCCGCGCCCTCGCGCTCGACAACGCGCTTCGGAAGGCCCGCTCGGTCGACGGGGAGCGGGTACTCGGCGTCGACACCGAGGTGGTGCTGGACGGCCGCGTCTTCGGCAAGCCCCGCGACGCCGAGGAGGCCGAGATCTTCCTCCGCCGGCTCTCCGGCCGCACGCACGAGGTGATGAGCGGGATCGCCCTGCGTCTCGCCCACGGCGAGGAGCGCACCGACGTCGCGGTCACCCGCGTCCGCTTCCGGCTGCTCGAGCAGCACGACCTCGATTGGTATCTGGGTAGCGGCGAGTGGCGCGAGCGCGCCGGCGGTTACGCGATACAGGGGCGCGGCGCGGCGCTGGTGGCGGGAATCGAAGGGGACTACTGGAACGTCGTTGGGCTACCCGTCGCGCTGCTGGTCGACCTGGCGCCGGAGCTGTTCACGTAGGCAGTCCCCAGTCCGGCAGTCCTCAAGAGCACCACCCGCCTTCCCTGAGGGCTGAGGACAGTCTCCAGTCGCCAGGCGCCAGTCGCCAGGGGCTAGGGCTCGGGCCCTTCTTGAAGACTGGCGGCTGGCAACTCTCCCCAGGGCCAGATCCATCCCCGGATGTGGCAGAAGTCACGAAGTGCAGATGCCCGTCGCCACGATTACGGCTCGCGCGGCGTTCCTGGTGACTGGCCCCTGGCGACTGGCGACTGGCCCCTGGCGACTGGCGACTGGCCCCTGGCGCCTCATTAGCGCATGCCTCGGCGGCACGGGGCTGGTCGGCTACACTTCCCGGCTCGCCAGCCGGACGCGTCCGGGGCTGACGATGAACTTGAGCGTCCCGGCTCGGCAGGCTGCCGGCTGGCAGCCTATTCTCACCTACAACACGCGCAGATGGGCTTTTTCTCCTACCTGACCGGCATGGGTGGCCGCGACATGGCGGTCGACCTCGGCACGGCCAACACGCTGGTGTACGTGCGCGGGCGCGGGATCGTGCTGTCGGAGCCGTCGGTGGTGGCCATTGACTCGCGCTCGGCCGAGGTGCACGCGGTAGGCATAGAGGCCAAGCGCATGCTGGGCCGCACGCCCGGGACGATCCAGGCCATCCGTCCGCTCAAGGACGGCGTGATCGCCGACTTCGACGTGACTGAGCAGATGCTCCGCCACTTCATACAGAAGGTGCACCAGAACCGCTGGGCGCATCCGCGGGTGGTGGTCTGCGTCCCGAGCGGCGTGACCGGGGTGGAGAAGCGCGCGGTTGAGGAGGCCTGCCTGTCGGCGGGAGCACGACAGGCCTACCTGATCGAGGAGCCGATGGCGGCCGCGATCGGCGCCGGACTGCCGGTCGGCGAGCCGACGGGCAACATGGTCGTCGACGTAGGCGGGGGCACGAGCGAGGTGGCGGTGATCTCGCTCGGCGGGATCGTGGTGTCGCAGTCGATCCGGATCGGCGGCGACGAGATCGACGAGTCGATCATCAACTACGTCAAGCGCGAGTACAAGCTCATGATCGGGCAGCAGACGGCGGAGGAGGTCAAGCTCGAAATCGGCTCCGCCTTCCCGCTCGACGAGGAGGTTCAGGCCGAGATCCGTGGCCGCGACCTGGTCTCGGGGCTGCCCAAGACGATCGTGCTCACGAGCGAAGAGGTCCGGCTGGCGATCGAGGAGCCGCTCCAGGCGATCGTCGACGCGGTCAAGGAGACGCTGGACCGCACACCTCCGGAGCTCGCCTCGGACATCATGGACCGAGGGATCATGCTGGCGGGCGGGGGCGCGCTCTTGCAGGGGCTCGACGAGCGGCTGCGAGACGAGACCCAGATGCCCGCCCACCTGGCCGAATCGCCGCTCACCTGCGTGGCGGTCGGCTCCGGCCGCAGCCTCGAGGAATTCGAGGCCATCCACCGCAGCAACAAGAATTCCCGAAACAGCCGCCGGCGGTAGGAGCCGGCGCCGGGAGGTTCCCGAGCCCGTGTTCGATCAGAAGACGATCCGCCGCAGGCGGGCGGTGCTGGGCGTGTTCGTCGGGCTGTCGGTCGCGCTCCTGACCGCATACTTCGGCGAGTCGGGCGGCGGAGTCCTCCATGCGCTCCAGCGCGGCACCCAGGAGGCGCTGGCCCCGATCGAGACCGGGGCGAGCAGAGCGCTCAAGCCCGTGCGAGACCTGTTCGGGTGGTTCGGCGACTCGATCGACGCGAAGAAGGACAACGACAAGCTGCGCAGGGAGGTCGAGAGCCTCCGCAGCGAGCTCGCCCAGGCCCAGACCGCCAAGCACGACAACCGTCAGCTCCGCGGGCTCGTCGGGCTGCGGCGCGAGGCCAGCTTCCCGCGGGGGACCGATCCTGTCGGCGCCCGGGTGATAGCCCGCTCGCCCACGGTCTGGTACACGAGCGTAAAGATCGACAAGGGACGGGCGGACGGCATCCGCATCCACCAGCCGGTGATCGCGGCCGGGGGGCTCGCGGGGAAGGTCACCAGGGTCACCGGCGGCACCGCGGAGGTCACGCTCATCACCGACTCCCAATCCGCCGTCTCCGCCCAGGTGATGCCCAATGGGGCGAACGGGATCGTCAAGCCCGAGGTGGGCAACCCCAACGACCTGCTCCTGGACTTCGTCGAGAAGGGCATGCGGGTGAGGAAGGGGACCACGGTGGTGACGTCCGGCTTCTCCTCGGACAGGGTCCGCTCGATCTTCCCACGCGGCATCCCGATCGGCCGGGTCACGAAGGTGGACCTCGACGAGGTCGAGCTCTATCAGCGCGTGCACCTCAAGCCGTTCGCGGACGTCCGGCGGCTCGACTTCGTGCAGGTCCTCACGCGCCGGCCGCCGACTCAGCAGAACGCATCGACCGGCCAGGTGGTCGCGCCGTGATCTTGGGCCCCGGGGCCTTCCTGCGCGTGGGCCTGCTCCTGCTGGTGGCCGTGATCCTGCAGCTTTCGGTCGTCGGCCAGATCGGGGTGCTGGGCAGCTACGCCGACCTGACCCCGCTGGCCGTCGCCGCGGTGGCCTTCTACGGAGGCAGCATCGCCGGCTCAGCGGCTGGCTTCGCGGCGGGCCTCCTGCTCGACCTGGCGACCGGCGCGACGATGGGCGCGTCCTCGCTCGTGCTCACCGCCGTGGGCTATGGGGTTGGCCGCTTCCGCGAGGTACGGGACCCGTCCCACGGCCTGATGCCTATCGCTGTGGGGGCCTTCGCCACCGCCGGCTGGGTGACCGCCTACGCGGCGGTGTCCTTCATGCTCGACGTGGGCGCCACTGTGAGCCCGCTCGTGATCAGGGACGCGGCGGTCACCGTGATGCTGGGGGCGCTCCTGGCGCTGCCGGTGTTCATCCTGTCGCGCAAGCTGCTGGCCCCCGCGCTCGCGTTCGACCCCCGCGAGCTGCGGCGCCGCAGGGGCGCGCCGAGCGAGCCCGGTCCGCTCGGGCTCCGGGGGCTTGAGGTCTGACTCCCAGGTGACCTGATGTACCTCGACTCCGACAGGCGTCCGACACTAACTCCCAAGCTGGCGCTGCGGATCGCTTTCCTGGGCGGCATCGCGCTCGTGGCGTTCGCGGTGATCTTCTTTCGCCTCTGGTACCTGCAGGTGCTTTCGGGCGACAGGTACTTGACCGAGGCGAGGAACAACCAGCAGCGCAAGATCACGGTGCAGGCGCCGCGGGGCGAGGTGGTGGATCGCGACGGGCGCCTCCTGGTCGAGAACCGCACCGGTCTGGCGGTCAAGGTGACTCCCGAGAAGCTGCCGCGCAACCGCCGCAGGCGCCGCGTGCTGTACCGGCGGCTGGGGCGGGTACTCCAAATGCGCCCCCGGCGGATCCAGCGGGGCATCTCCAGGGAGCTGAGGGCGTTGCCGTTCTCCACCGCGACGGTGAAGCAGGACGTCAGCGGGCCTGTCGTGGCCTACATCCTGGAGCGTCAGGAGCAGTTCCCGGGCGTGACGGTCGAGCGGGTGTTCCTTCGCCGTTACCCCCACCACACGATCGGTGCCCACCTGTTCGGGACCGTTGGCGAGGTCACCAAGGAGCAGCTCAAGGACGAGCGCTACCGGGGCGTGAACCTGGGCGACCGCGTGGGCCAGTCCGGGATCGAGTACCAGTACGACCGCTTCCTGAGGGGCAGGGACGGCGCGAGCAAGGTCCAGGTGGACGCCCTTGGCCGGCTCAAGCGCGAGCTCACGGTCGTTCAGCCGCGGCAGGGCAGCCAGCTGCGCCTCTCGATAGACCTCGACGTCCAGAAGACGGGGCAGGAGACGCTCGCCGGCGGCACCGGCCGCGGCGCGTTCGCGGTGATGAACGTGCACACCGGCGAGGTGGTGGCCCTCGGGTCGCAGCCGTCCTTCGACCCCAACCTGTTCTCCAAGGTCATCAAGCCGTCCGACTACAGGCGATTGAGGGATCCCTTGAACGGGGCGCCGCTGTCGAACCGCGCGACCCAGGGTCTCTACCCGACGGGCTCGACCTTCAAGCTGATCACGGCCACCGCCGGGCTCGAAACCGGCGTGTTCACGCCCGACACGGTGCTCTTCGACGGCGGCTCGCTGACCGTCGGCGGCGTGACCTTCAAGAACGCCGGCGGCGGCGGGCACGGGGCTCTCGCGCTACGCCAGGCGCTCACGGTCTCGAGCGACGTCTTCTTCTACCAGCTGGGCCGCGACATGAACGGCACGCTGCGGCTCCAGCACTGGGCGCGTCTGCTCGGACTGGGCCGCAAGACCGGTGTCGACCTGCCCGGCGAGCTGCCGGGCCTGATCCCCACGCCACGCTGGCGCAATCGCTTGTTCAAGCGGCACCTCACCGACCGGCCCTGGTCGGTAGGGGACAACATCAACCTCTCGGTCGGCCAGGGCGACCTGCAGGCGAACCCCCTGCAGCTCGCCGTCGCCTACGCGACGGTCGCCAACGGCGGCAGGGTACTCGCGCCACGCGTCGGCCTTCGCATCGAGGACTCCTCCGGCCGCGCCATCCAGGAGCTGGACGCGCCGCCGTCGCGCCGCCTGAACATCAATCCGGCGTTCCGCGAGGCGATCCTCGAGGGCCTGCGTGGCGCCGCGAGCCAGCCGGGTGGTACCTCGGCCAAGGTGTTCGCCGGCTTCCCCGTTCCCGTCGCCGGCAAGACTGGAACGGCCGAGAAGGGCGCGGGGCGCCCGGACCAGTCGTGGTACGTAGCGCTCGCTCCCTTCCCGAGCCCCAAGTACGTGGTGGCGGTCACCGACGAGGCCGGCGGTTTCGGCGCCGAGACCGCGGCGCCTATGGCCCGTACCATCCTGGCCAAGCTATTCGGGGTGAGAGGCGACAAGGCAAGGGGTGGGGGTCCCTCCGACTGATGGACACGACACTCGGCGCCACGGTTAAGGACTTCCGCGAGCCGCAGCCGCGTCGCAGCCTGTGGTTCGACCCATGGCTGCTGCTGGCCGCGGTGGGATTGATCGCTTCCAGCGTCTACGTCCTGAGCGGCGCCACGGCCGACGACATTCCGGGCGACAGGCTCTACTACGTCTACCGTCAGGCGGCGTACGGAGCCGTGGGGGTCGTACTGATGATGCTCCTGTCCCGCTTCGACTACTCACGGGCGCGGGAATGGAAGGCGGGGCTCTACATCGCGATGATCGGCGCGATCCTGCTCACCCTTGCGCTGGGCGTGTCGGCCCGCGGGTCCAAGCGCGCGATCGACTTGGGCTTCATCAATCTCCAGTCGTCCGAGCTCGGCAAGCTGCTGCTGATCGTGGCGCTCTCCGGCTTCGTGGTCGACAGGGTGCGCAGGCTGAACGAGCCCGAGACCACCAGTCGCGTCATGCTGCTGGCGCTGATCCCGGCCATGCTCGTCGTGGCCCAGCCGGACCTGGGGTCGGGCATGGTGTACCTGGCGATCGCGGTCGCCGTGCTGTTCGTGGCCGGGACGAAGTGGACCCATTTCGCCGCGCTCGGGGTTCTCGCGGTGGGGGCCCTCATGCTGGTGCTGGTGGCGGCGCCCAAGGCGGACGTCCAGGTGCTCAAGCCGTACCAGGTGGACCGGCTCACGGCCTTCATGCACCCCACCGACAACCCCCGGGAGCAGGGTTACCAGATCAACCAGTCGCTGACCGCGATCGGGTCGGGCGGCAAGTCCGGCCGCGGCGACCAGGCGACGCAGACCAAGCTCGACTTCCTTCCCGAGCACCACACGGACTTCATCTTCTCCGTGGTGGGCGAGGAGTTCGGCTTCGTGGGGGCCGCTCTCGTGCTGTCCCTGTTCGCGCTCATGATCTGGAGAGCGCTGCGTATCCTGACTATGTCGAAGAACTTGTTCGGTGCACTGATAGCCGGCGGCATCACGGCGATGCTGATGTTCCAGGTCTTCGTCAATGTGGGCATGACCATCGGGATCATGCCCATCACCGGCGTCCCCTTGCCACTTGTGAGCTATGGCGGCTCGTCGGTGCTCGTCACCTTCATGGCCCTAGGCCTCTTGCAGGCGATATACGCGCAAGCGCGGCAGACCGCGCGGGCCAAGGGCCTCTGAATCATGAGAGGACCCAAGTTTGAAGAAGCAAGTGCTCGTCGCGGTGGACCGCGGCGAAACCAGAGTGGCCATCCTCGAAAGCGAGGGAGGCCGCAAGAACCAGCAGTGGCGCGTCGGTGAGCTCTACATCGAGCGGCCGGGCGCCCGCTCCATAGTCGGCAACATCTACAAGGGAAAGGTCGACAACGTCCTGCCCGGGCTCGAGGCGGCCTTCGTCGACATCGGGCTCGACAAGAACGGCTTCCTGCACGCCGACGACATCGTCGTTGCGGGAGTCGAGGTGGCCCGCCGGGGTCGCTCGGGCCGCAGCAAGGGCAAGCAGATCTCGGACCTGCTGAAGCCCGGCCAGGAGGTGCTGGTCCAGGTCATCAAGGATCCCCTGAAGACCAAGGGGCCGCGTCTGTCGATGCAGCTCTCGATCGCAGGACGCTACCTCGTCTACGTCCCGCAGGGGGAGGGGATCGGCGTCTCCCGCCGGCTCGACCCGAAGGAGCGGGACCGCCTGCGCAAGGCGACAGGCAAGATCGACCTTGGCAGCGGCGGAGCGATCGTGCGCACCGCGGCCCAGGGAGCCAAGCGCGAGGAATTCGAGCGCGAGATCAAGTACCTCCACAAGCTCCACGAGGTGCTCCAGCAGCGCGCCGAGAAGACCCAGGCCCCGGCGATGGTGTTTCAGGAGGCCGACCTGTCCGTGCGCGTCGCGCGCGACATCTTCTCGGCCGAGTTCGAGAAGGCGATCGTCGACGACCGGAAGCAGCATCACCGGCTCGAGTCGTTCTTCGCCCGCACGGCGCCCGAGCTGCTCGAGCGGCTCGAGTTCTACGAGGACGCCGAGCATCCGCTATTCGAGCGCTACGGCGTCGAGGAGGCGATCCAGTCGACGCTCAAGCGGCGAGTGGATCTGCCCTCCGGCGGCTACTTGATGATCGACTACGCGGAGGCGATGACCGTGATCGACGTCAACTCCGGGTCGTTCACGGGTCGGGGCCGCGGCGCCCGCCTCGAGGACACGATCACGAAGACCAACCTCGAGGCGGCCGACGAGGTCGTGCGGCAGCTGCGGTTGCGCGACATCGGGGGGATCATCGTCATCGACTTCATCGACATGTCGCGCTCGCGCAACCGTGACGCGGTGCTGAAGACGCTGCGGAAGGCACTCGACGAGGACCGCACCAAGACCTACGTCGTCGAGATCTCGCCGCTCGGCCTCGTCGAGATGACGCGCCAGAACGTCACCGACGGCGTCCGCGAGATCCTCACCAAGACCTGCCCGACCTGTGAGGGGGAGGGCGTGGTGCTCTCGGAGGAGACGGTGGCCTTCGAGGTCGACCGCTGGCTCCGGGAGCTGGCCGCCGAGCGCCCGAAGCCGGAGGCCTTCCTCGTGCGGGTCCATCCCCAGGTTGCCGCGATCCTAGTCGGCGGGCCCGGGAGGCCGGGGGCTCTGGCCGAGATCGAGCGGGACACCGGGAAGCACTTCCACTTCGAGGGCACCGAGGCGCTGGCGATAGACCACTTCGAGGTCACGCTGGAGGGCACCCGCAAGGAGGTAGAGGAGCGCGCCCTTCCCTTCCGCGAGGGCGAGGAGGTCCTGGTCTCGATAGAGGAGCCGCACATGTACAACGAGGACGACGCCGTCGCCAAGCTCGATGGCTACGTGGTCTCGGTGTCCGGAGCGGCACGCCTGGTGGGCGAGAAGACGCTGGTGCGGATCGAGAAGGTCGGCCGCTCGGCCGCGCAGGCCTCGCTGGTGAACTCGCCCCCCGAGCGCGCTGACGGGGAGAAGGAGCGCCCCCGGCGCCGCGGCCGACGCGGCGGCAGACGTCGGCGGAGGTCGGGCGAGACCGCGGGGTAGGGCCCTTCGGATCGAGCCGCCGGCGCCCCGACAACAGTTGGCGACGGGACGTCTCGCCGAGTGCCCGTGCCCGACTGGGTTAAGGTCGGCGCAAGAGGCGTCGTCACTCCGTCGAGGGGAGGAGCCCATGGCAAGGCAGCGTCGCTTGGTCGATCGAGGGATGGTCGGCTTCCCGCTGCTCGCGGGATTGGTGTTGCCTGCCGGGGCGGGGGCGGCCCCGATCCCGTCTTCGGGACCGCCGACGACGCTGCCGCCGTACTCCGGGCAGGCGGCCGTCGGGAAGCCGATACACGGCGTGCGGCGGCCCTTCCAGAACCGTTTCATGGCCCCGAACCCCTTCAGCGAGATCCACAACGACGCCTGGCAGACGGACGCGTACCGCTACAGAGGTCCGCTGGGCAGCTCGCCGCGCACCTTCTCGAACCTGATCGGCCGGGTGTGCGGCTCGATCGCGTTCGACAGCCGCGGCCGGTCTCGGTCTGCATCGGCGGGGACGGACCGCGCCTCTACATGTTCGACCCGAAGACGCTGGACGTCCTGGGTCAGTTCTCCCTGCCGCCGCGCGCGCCCCTTGCTCCCGGCACCTCGCTGTTCCAGGACTTCACCGGCGGCGGCTACTTCTTCCTCGACAACAGGGACCGGGTCTGGAGCGCCACGACCACCCGCCACGTTTGGGTGATCGCCGAGCGCCGCGGCTCGCCCGGCTTCGTCCTGCGGCGCGACTACGACCTGAGCCGGGCGCTCAGGAGCGACGAGCGGATCACTTCGGCGCTGCCGGACTCGTCGGGCCGGATCTGGTTCGTGGCCAAGCGGAACGGCGTGGTCGGAACGATCGCCCGCAGGTCCGGACGGATTCGGCTGCGGCGGCTGGGTCGAGGCCGCACGGGCGAGATCGAGAACTCGTTCGCCACTGCGTCGCACGACGTCTACATAGCCACCAACCGCAAGATGTACCGCTTCCGCGCCGGTCGCGGCGGGCGACCCCAGATCGTTTGGAAGGCCCGCTACCGCAACTCCGGCCTGACGAAGCCGGGGCAGGTGGACGACGGCACGGGGACCACGCCGACCGTGCTCCAGGGTGGGTACGTGGCCATCA
>Ga0126313_10001181_pt1 | contig 13560 bp, 23 predicted proteins | sample Plot105A_FD_89954 | JGI IMG/M metagenome (GOLD analysis project Ga0126313, IMG submission 89954) | Serpentine soil microbial communities from UC McLaughlin Reserve, CA, USA - Plot105A | ecosystem: Environmental > Terrestrial > Soil > Grasslands | place: USA: UC McLaughlin Reserve, Lake County...
CAATATAATCACGTCCGTAGCTATTAAGGCTTCATGATCTCTTTTTTACGATAACAAAGGTTCTTATTGCATACTGGGGTATGTACATGTACTTTCACTCCCTCCACGAGAGGTTTGTGGGCCTCGAGATTCAGATCGTAGCTTTTTGATTGTCATTTTCACACTGAGTCTTGAGGCCAGCTTTGGGAGATTAGTCTGTGACTGATAAATTCTAACGCTGACAAGCTGAATTGAACGCACAGGAAAATGGCACAATCATACAGGACCAGCGGCGACGTCTTGCTGGGAATCAAGTTGACAGCATTAGTTGCTTCTGACCTATGCACCAACGACAATAATAAAAGGTTATTACAAAGCGACGACAATATATGCCAACAGTTGAACTTCGATAGGATTTTCCGTGAAGTAATGAAACTCGATCCGCAGATTAGGCTTGTTACCATATGTGACATGGATGGCAAGATATTGTTGTCCCATCATCGCCCGGGTGTGCTCAATTTACTCACACCAGAAGAGAGCAGAAAATCCCTTGAAATGGCAGTAAACGGTTGGAAGACAAGGAGCGAACTCGCACCAAAGATTGGTAAAGGAAAGTATGTTTTGGCCGAGTATGAAAAGATTAAGCGTATCACGATTCCACTGGGAGATGATCATCTTTTATATGTAACAACAGAAGTGAGTGCCGACCATGCCAGTATAATCAAAGGAATAAGCAAGATTCCATTGATAATAGGTCCTTAATCAATTGTTTATTGGTAGCTCGTTGGGCGGTCCCTCATAACACAAACCGCAACGTCGCCTCTTAGTTTCCCGCTTAGATTGCAGTATCAATCTTATGTTAATTTTGAAAGAGGACAGTGCTATTATCTCCCTCGGAGCTAACAAATACATTCTTATGACTATGATGCCATTAGTATATCATGACAGTCGACAATAATACTAAATTCTTGTTTATTGCAGCAGCAATAATAACTACATCTTTGATAGTCGCACTGGTTGGGAGCTTGACATAGTGAGACGAAATGAAAAGAATTCTAAAAGCAGAACGTTCAATTTCTGATAATATTGACAGGCCTAAATTCTGTGTATACTGTGGGAATCTAGCTACTCAGGAAGGTTTCTTTGACGCAGGCAATGGAGTTACAGCCGTTGAAAAATACTGTCATATTTGCAACGGGAGAGCTAACTTAAGGTTAGGCGCTCCCAGTTTTCATTATGATATGATGAATTTGCCCTATTTAACACTGAGTAGGTACAAATAATCCACTATTTTCATTAGCAATGGTTCATAGTAGCACCAATATGGTTGCTGCTACTCAAAATGCACTTTTATCCGGTCTTTTTTCTAGGATAATCGCAATACGACAATACGAGCACTAATAGGCAAGAACTAGTTCCATGAAGAGAAATTAATGTTTCAAATCTTGAAAAGTGCTTGTGCATTTCTGAACATTAAAAGCTCACGTGAGTGTTGAGTGAGCTCGAGCTTGGCAGCAAAATTAAGATACGATTCCATGCTGGAAAGTGGCCAGTCGCTTCCATACAAAAGGTACCGTGGCTCACCAGCGTAGTTCAAAAATTCAGTCACTTTGTCAACCATGAAATCTTCGAAATAGTCAGAAAACTCGCCTAGCACCAAGCCAGATATGTCTGCGTATACGTTCTTGTTCTTGTAGATCACCTCTTCGCAATCCTGAATCCAAGGGTTTCCCAAATGACATATTATTATCTTCAGCTCGGGGTTATCTACGGCAACTTCGTCAATGTGCAGCGGATGAGAGAATCGCAGCTTCCCCTTACTTGAAAATGTGTCCCCTGTGTGTATCATGACTGGCACTTCAAATTCTACGCACAAATCATAGACTCGCTGGTATTTCTCGTCATATGGGTAATAATGCTCATAACCACAGTACAGCTTCATGCCTTTTATCAGGCCATCCTTTAGCCACCTTCTACAATCTTGAAAATCCTCATCAGTATGGTTGTCAATTGAAAAACCTGCCACAATAGAAAGCTTGTCGTCGTGTTTCTTTGTTGCTTCTACCAGTTGTTCGGTAGATGGTCTATCTTCATTTACCTTATATGATGAAAGGATGATCGAGTGGTCAACATTGCCGGCTTCCATGGAGCGAAGCAGCATGTCTATTCTCTCTTCTAGCGGGAGATATTGAGTTCCCTCGTAGTGATTAAGATGCACATGGCAGTCTATTATTCTTGTTGTCATTTTTGAGGATCAGATCGCTTTTGAGGCACGTATTTTGGGTTTATCCACTCTATAAAAGAAGCATAATTCAAAGAACGAGCATCTCTCATATAGTTTGGCAGTATCTTGATAAACTTGAAGCCATTATTTAATTGAAATGACAAGACAAGATCCTTTATTTCTCCCTTTACAACCTTTTCTGCATATTCTTGAGCAGACATCTTTTCTGCATATTTGCAGTAGTTGAATAATCTTCCGCCTGCTATCATCCTTCGTAAATTCAATTTAACCGCCAAGTCCTTCCTGGCATCATAAAGCATAGTCGCAATACCTAGCCCTCTAGAGTCGGGGTGTGTTGATATGTCTGCGCCATAAAGGCTATCACCTTCGAGGGTATGGTTTGTAAACATTCCATAAGCCGTAGCCTGTTTCCAAGTGTGTTCTTGGTAATCTGGTATGAGCGAGATTACAAGGCTGCTTGAAGAGGCTACTATTTTTCCGTCTAATTCCGCGCAAAACTGCCCCTGTGGAAATATTTTGATATGGCTTTCAAGATGGTGTTCATCCCAAATTACCCCATCTTTAGCCATGATGGGAAAAGATTGTTTCTGCAGCTCGACAATATCAGAAATATCCTTTGAAGTGACATTTCTAATAATGATGTTGTTATTACCTGCACCAGTCAATTATATCACCTTGTCCAAAATTCTTGAATCGAACGGGAATCGGCGGTTGACCAGAACAATCGCCGATATCATCTATCATAAATAATATTGACAGACCGGGTATTAAAGAGGAATTTCATTAACAGATGCATGGTGATAGATCTCTTTTCCTAGTTTATGACTCGCGCACTTTATATAGCTGAATGACGTATATTACACTAGTAATACGTTAAAACAAGGAGTTAATTCTTCTTTTGATCCGTAATGTCTTCACAGTATGCAAAGAACCTCAATCATATCGTGTATATGTGGTCCTAATCAGCAGCTCGTAACCGATCCAGAATGTGGCGAGATTGTCTGTACCAAGTGCGGCCTGGTATGGCCAGAGAGGGTCATAGAAAGCCGTGCAGAATGGCGAACTTTTGATTCAGAAGGAAGTGAAAGGGCCAGGGCAGGCTCTCCGACTTCTCTAGCGCAACATGATATGGGCCTATCGACAATGATTGGAAAGGAGAATAAGGATTCTAGCGGCCGCCAGCTAGAACCCTCAGTTAGTACAGCAATTCAGAGGCTAAGGACGTGGGATTTCAGATCAAAAGCCCAGTCATCTACACACAGAGGTCTCATTCGTGCCTTCACCGAACTAAGTGGACTGAAGGATAAACTCGGCTTATCCGACGCTATAATAGAAAAAGCAGCCTATGTATATAGAAAGGCACAGGAAAAGAGCCTTGTAAGGGGAAGGTCTACTTCTGCAATACTGGCTGCTGCCATATATGCTTCATGCAGGGAAATGGGAGCACCAAGAACGCTGAAAGACGTTGCAGCCGGGACTGAAGTTAAGCGTAAAGATATTTCACAAAGCTATCGCATTTTGATTTTGGAGCTTGACATTAAAGTGCCTTTAGTGGATCCAATGAAATGCATTGCCAAGATTGCAAATCAAGCAGGTATTAGCGAGAAAACAAAACGAGCGGCAATGAAAACTATGAACGATATTGTAGAGATGAAAATTTCCGCAGGCAAGCTTCCTATGGGCCTTGCAGCTACAGTTCTCTACATGTCTTGCCTGAAAAATGGCGAAAATAAGACTCAGAGAGATATTGCAGATGCGGCAGGAGTAACAGAAGTTACCATCAGAAATAGGTTCAATGACCTGCAGACCCGGCTACAATTGAATTGACTTGGAGAATTGAGACCGCCAATGTCCAATAGCAACAAAGGTGATACACAAGAAGAAAAAGATTTCAGAGATAGATATGCACACGAGCTGCGCAAGAAAAAGACACAGAATTTCAGTAATCCACACTTTGGCTCAGACGAATTGTCTGATGAAGGAGCTATGGTCAAGCATCAAGAAATGATAACACCAGGACGCAGAGGAGAGCAAATAAAACTCGAGGAAATCAACAAGGAGATTCTCAGACGCGTAAGTATAGGACATCCTGTGAAGCAGAACAAGTAATTGAACAGGGATACTTTTTGTACCTGTGCAATCCGTGTACCGGGAGCGAAATGAGCAATCCAAAATGATAACAAAATCGACATATTTCACGAAATTATCAATACCGGGAACAAATGTCATTTGATGGTAATGAATACCAATTATTACCAAGAGATATGTAGCTGGGCTGCCATATATCATCGTGTCAGAAAAGAGATTAACAAGGAACGAGGGAACAATCACGAGAACAAACGAAGCCACTGATACTATGAGAGATAATACTCTCCGAATAGCTGACGAGGTAGCAAAGATTCAGCCTCAATTCGCTCAGTCAATATCTAACCTGCAGCTGGACTACATTCAGACAGTAAGGAGCATGATTGAAACCGCGTTTGCCAATCAGAAGCAGGTCGCGTCTACTCTGAACATTCCTCAATTTCCGCAGGTGTCAGAACAGATTACAAAAAAGTCTGCAGAGATAACAAGCAATGTAATTCGCTCAGCCGGCATTTTCAACCAGCTTAGTGTGAATGCATTGGATGCTGCAAGGGAGAATGTAAAGATCTACAATAGAACAGTAGATGCATTCACAGATTTCAACAACAACTTATTGAAGACTTGGACCTCTTACTGGTCAGCACAACAGCAACAGTTCTATAGGGCCTAGCCCTCTTATTTCTTGTCATGCATTGAAGCAGATAAGGCGTTGATGTTTTACTAAAGAATTTTTGATATATTGTGCAATGAAGATATTGAACCAAAAAGTGGAGAAGGCTCAAGCCGAGCGTGTACGGAATGTGTCGTTGTGTATTCGCTGGCTAATCTTTGGCCATGCAATCGTGTAGACAAGGGCCGAGCCTATTCCAGCTATAGCGACAAGCAAGAGTGTCAGTGCTGTTTCCATTTTTATCTCCTCATCAATATCAAGGTAGCAGCGCATAAGAACCTTTGCAATTTTTATTAAATTCTAAAAACTTTGCATAAAAAATACATCGATATAGTCACCCTTAACTGAAGTTATTATAATGATTAATTCGGATTTAGAAGAATATGGGATTCAAGCTTGTATTAAATGCAATTCAGTCTTGGTCCAGCAATCTTCTACATTTACCCTCAATGTACCAGTTAGTGTCTCTCTATTGCGTCACCAGTATGACGCAGAACGCCTTTTGCATCGAGACCGTCCATTGCGCGCCTTAACACACCCCTCCTTTTCAAACCGGTATGCCTAGCAATTTCAGCGGCAGTAGAATTAGCATGTTTTCTTAGGAAAAGCATGACTGGCTCCTCATCGGGTGTAAAAGATTTAGGCATGATTTTATCTGTTATATTGATATGCCTGCTTTTATTGTGTCTGTTTATCTTTTTGATTAATAACACCAAACATCCGTTTGACGAGCTGGTAACTGCTGTTATGACATTGACAAGCGCACATTCTAGCGATGTCTGAACTGTTTATTACTGTCCTGACGATGCCATCGCAGGAATCGTGTTCGTTTTGGGTGCAAAAGTCAGAATTGCCCATGATAACAAGTAGTATCGAGCAGTTAAGTAGGTTGCTGTCATGCTTGCTCTTCTAGTCGTGCGCTCATTTCCTTAACAAGATCTTTGTTGCAATGAGGACACTTTATAGGAGGAATTTCTTCGTTTATTTCCATCAGTTCACTTCCATCCGATTGACACTTGCCTTCAAAATCTCTATCATGAATATCAGCATGTACGAACTTTGACTCTATTTGACATTTGAAAAGACGATATTCCGAATAATCTGCGTTAACGTCTGTCAGAGTTTGGTCAAGGTCTGAGCTGCCAAGTGGCAGTTTCGGTTCGTATCCGCAGCTGTTGCACTCGAAGTGATAAATCTGCATTACTGCAATTTGACTATCTCATCCCATGTCCCCGATAGTGAGAACATGAAGTATTTGTCATGATTCCCAGATTCAAATTGTAGTATATCTCCGGCCGCAATTTGGATTTTAAATAGCTTGTTTAGGAATTGGATGAAGCTAGGGCCGGCAACTATACTCTTGGCTTCGCGTTCAATCGGCTTGTTGTAGTGCTTTTTTAAGATTTCAGTTAGCCCTATATTGCTAAGTTCTTCCACCAGATTAGCTAAATCTACATACGTCGTATTTCTTTTGTATACCTTAATTGTTGCCATTTGTAAATGCCTACTTATAGCTAATACGCCTAACTTACTTATAGCACTTGTCTATGCGCAATACAAACTGCGTTAAGGTAGATATACTCTAGACAATAATGTTGGTACAAGAATGATAAGAACATGCAAGTCCTGTGGAAAAGAGTTTCAAAGCTTCGATGAAGGAGTTATATATTCAAGCACCGTTAAAGGCATTTTAGATTTCTGCTCAGATGAATGCTGCAAGGATTATCTCAATTCAATAATAAAGTAATATGCAGTAAAAATACGATTAGAGCCACAGTTCTAATGCAAAAGTAGTGTGCTTGGACTAATGTGACACCTTCATAGCTGCATGTCAGCCATTTTTGCCAAGATGGTCTCTACTCTTGATGTAATTTCTAATGGCAGAGTTATTCTAGGAATCGGTGCAGGATGGTCAGAAACAGAGTTCAAAGGCTACAGCCAATGGAACGAACCAAATGTTCGAGTTGACAAAACAAAAGAAGGTTTGGAACTCATCCTTAAACTCTGGCAAAGTGACAGGGCAACATCATCAAAGGTTAGCTTTAATGGAAAGTATTACTCGGCGGACAATGCAGTGCTTGATCCAAAACCAGTTTAAAGGCCGCATCCTCTGCTGATGTTTGGTGGCCTGGGCGATAGGATGCTACGCCTAGCTGGCAGATATGCGGATATTTGTTTGATCCCTCCCTGGATTGATAGAGAATTTGAAGATGCAAAAGCAATAGTTCTTGAAGCACGCGGCCATTCTAGAGAAAACAAGGTATCATTTGCAGCAATACCTACTATCGCTTTTGAGCAGGTGCAAAGAGCCATTATGGGTGGTGGCAAGTCGTCAGGTGGATACGATTCTAGGATGTATGCAGAAGGAGTAGAGTAAGTTCAAAGATACGGTTGTGAGTATGCGATAGTTCCATTTCCGTTTGATGGCTTTATTGAATCAATGTCTGATTTTGCTCATCAAATCATGCCATCATTTATTCGTAAATAAGGAGAAAGATTTTCTTACTTTCTAGGATATTCTTAATTACTAAATTCATTCTACTGATGGGTAGAGAGTCATATGAACAACTTGCCAATAGTTGATGCAGAAATTAGCATAGAGCCGATTGGCACTTCAGATACCAGCATGAGCAAAGAAATAGCTGCAGCATATAATGCTATCCGCAACATTCAGAACTTGAAAGTAACACTTACCCCAATGAGCACCCAGATTGAATCAGATAATCTAGACGATATCTTGCACGCAATACGTCTTGCCCATAGTTCAGCTAAATCCGCCGGAGTAAAGCGCATAATATCAACAATAAGAATTGATGAGAGACTTGATAAGCCAAATACAATGGAAGAGAAAGTTCAATCAGTAAAAGCAAAGGTTAGTTAACAAGATATGCACCGTATACTAGGCTCCAACACATTATTGACTTTTTTACTTCTTTTAAATATTATGCAATCTACAATAGGATATGACTTCAGCGGAAACAGCAACCAGAACTGAAGAATCGGTAACAAAAAGAACACCTGCAGTTGCCAAGATTGTCGAGCTAATTGGAGTTTCTAACGTAGGATGGGAAGATGCTGCGCGTGCAGCCTTGGATGAAGCCAAAAAGACAATACACAACATCCATGGAATAAAGATTCAAGGCATGACCGCAGATGTTGACCCTAACACGGGTAGGATTACCAGATACAAGGCTTGTGTCAAGTTATCATTTGGAGTAATAGAGGAAGAGCGCTAAAATACTGTACATATGGTAGTAGAGAAAACGCACTCAACAATATAGAGAACTTTAGATGACTCATCAAGGGAATGGCAAGGATATCACCTTCAACCGTCTTATGAATAAGAAATATAGAAAAAGTATTGATCGGTGGCATGACATATTATAGACTGTATTACTATAACTTTTATCATAAAATACAGAAGCAGAACCGACATAACTGCTCAAATCCTAGAAGCTGCAAATGGCGGCGCAACCAAGACAAAAATAATGTACAAAGCATTCCTGTCGTATCAGCCGTTAAAGGAATACTTGAGAGTGCTAGTGGAAAACGGCCTGCTTGAATATGAAAAAGAGACGCAGACGTTCAAGACTACTGATAAGGGTAAAAATTTGTTAAAGTGTACAACCAAATAGGCGAGTTTGTAGCGCCTGAACAGCGAAAATAAAGGCACTTTAGGCTATTGTAAAAATAAATAAAGGCCCACAGGCCCTGGCTCAAGCATACAGATATTTCATAGACACTAGAGACAATGCTGGCAAAGAAAGGAGGGATACGGTGGACAACAAGCACGGCATATGGCGCTGTCACTTTGCCGGCTCGTGCAGTGCTGTATGCCCCAAAAGGCGTGGATCTGGCGCTCGGGATTCAATTGTTTAGAGGATACCTGATGGGTTTTCAAGAAAAATAGCCTGTCATATGCAGGTTCTTGATGTCAACCGTGTGTAGCCCCCCTGTCGTCTATCACGATTTCGACATCACCTTGGTACTTGGGCTTGACAGCCAACTGCTGTGGGGTGTATATCATGTGCTCTTTTGTAAATGCAGACAGCTCGTAATCATTGGTCATAAAAAGAGCATAAAACGGACAGGCATCAACGCACAGGCCGCAAAAGACGCACTTGCCGTAATCAATCTGCGGCATAATACCTTTCTTGTTTTGTTTCCACTGCTCATCAACTTTGACCATCCCTATGGCTTCCGCAATGCCCTCGCACGCGATTGCGCACAGCTGGCAACCAGTACATTTATCATGAAAGAGGATGTGTCGTCCTCTGTAGCCAGCAATGCCGACGCCTCTTTTGGGATCAAATTGATAACCATCTCCAACAAGTTTTAGCTTTTGCTCAGGGTAGCGCAGAGTAAAGCGCTTGATGATCAAGTGCTTTGACCCTGATTTGATGGCTCTGATAAAGTCAGTTGCCGTTGGCATTTCCGATAGACCTCAAAATATCCATTGCAAAATGCCTATCTACACCTAGAGATAATGGCCTAGAGCGTCTTGCAGTATTGAAGATGGTCTTGAATACAAGCCTTATCCGATATTATATGCCATTTCCCAGAACCCATGTTCATGCCTGCAAGCTGTCCGAAAATGCTCCTTCATAAGCAATTTCCTGCTTTTGGCAGCTTGATCATACAGGCTGCCAAGAATATTTTTGAGCTCCTCTATTTGCTGTCGGGATTCATCTGATGCATAAAATTGGATCCATTTGCAATAAGCATCTGTTTTGATATTATTCTTGGACAACTTTTGCGCTATCTCAAAATATGACCACGGGCAAGGAGCCATGGATGATACTATTGCTTCAAGATTATTGGTAGATGTCGATACTTTTCTTAGAAATGCACAATAATTCAATGTAGCTGGTGCTGTAGTAGCATTATCGCCAATGTTAGATATTCCTAATGATAGAAGAAGCTCTTTTTGCATATGCATCTCAGAATCAATCGTATTGCGATACAAGCTCTCAAACCATGTCATTAATTTCTGATCAATGGATTTTTGTTTTGCAGTTAACAAGAATGTACAAAATTCTTTTAGAAATATATGGTCCTGCCGTAAGTAAAAGGCAAACTTCTCTATTGGAAGAGAATCGTCTGCCATTTCTGCAATGAACCTGTGGTTTAGAATGTTGTGCCAGTGCTTGATGCTGTGCTGTTTAAGCTCGTCCGCCAAAGCAGCAGTTGCAACCATGTACTTGGGACACCTTAACGTACAAACAGTTTTTAATCTTTTTGTGGTCCACGCTTTATATCAAGCTAAATGCTTCTTGATTTCTTGCGAGCTGTCTTGACACGATCCCGCTGATTTCGTGACACGTCTTCGTCCACAGGTGGCATTGGTTCGGGTCTTGGCTCCTCTCCAAACTGTCCATGAGTTGCTTCATGCAATGCTTGGTCGCGTTTTAGTGCATCCTTCTTGCTGCGATCGTCCTCTCCCATAACGGAGAGTACACAGCATAGATAATATACGCAGATACAACTAGCAGCAAACGATGGCTTATTGGATCAGAATGGCAGAAGTTCTGGAGAACTACTGGGAAGCCCATCAGGCCATTTTCAGGCACAAGAGGGAGATTAGTAAATCAGACCTAGCAAAGCTCTTCAAAACACTTGGAGAAGCATTCAAAGACAAAGACAGCAGACCCGTGGAACTGGCTGTGCTATTTCCTTCAGCCAAAAAGATTGCAATGAAACAGCCCCTTGAGCCCATAGAATTGAAATTTCTTTATGCAAAGGCTGTTGGTACATTTGTAAAATAACAAGAGGTGGAATTTAGCATCCACCCCAGCAGCCGCCTCCACTAAATTTGGTATCACAATAATACAGTTGGAAGATGACGTTCTAAAAGTCATATATGCCAAGGAATTCGACCGACCCCGTTATGAATCGATGATACAGTTATGCGCTGAGTTACGCTATAGGTATCAACCACATAAGATTTACGTTGACAGTTCAAAACCTGATTTTATCAAATCGCTAAAGATACAGTTCAGAGAAAATACGAATTACGAAGCAGTAATTGAACAATCCAATAGACACAAGGTAGACTATGAATACAGAATGTACGTTGTACCAGTTTCATTTAATGAATACGGTAAACTTTTGTTGGGAAGATTTCAACAGATAGTATCAATGGGTTGGTTTTCAATCTCAAGAGAAGAACATAAGGACCTTGTGACACAAATGAGGATGGCTAAATTCAAAGATAACGGCAATTTAGACAAAGGCGAAACAACGTCGAATACCTGTGATGTTTTTGATTCCTGCAGATTAGCATTAAAGATGTTTGAAATGGGTGAAAGAAGAAGATGATAAAATTTAATATGATAGGTTTTAACTTTCCAAGGGACCCGCCAGAAAATCCAGAAAAATATAAACACTGTGTTATTCATCCAGGAAACAGATTAATTCCAAAAATAGATCAACCTGATCTATTATGGTGTCCTATATGCGGAACATCATATCAAGAAAAAGATACATTGACGGATGAACGTTTTATGCCTAAATTTGGTACTCAATCTAAGACTAGAATTATAACAGCGAAAAAGAAAAAGAAATACTACGATGATAATGGTAATGATATAACAGACGAAACCTTACTTCAAGACATAGCAAGAGGTGCGCATGTCATTAGTTATCGTGAGGAAAAGTCAGGAAAAGAACATCATCATCATATCGTTCGTAAGTAAAAAACAAATTTGCTTATTTCTCCGCATTCTGAATATATTGGACATTCTATCACGTTTGTAGTAACGAAATAAAAAAGTTCGAAAGGATATAATATCATATAAACAAAAATGCGTGCTACCTTTTTTTGCTTTTTTTGACTGGCCCCTCAGCTGGAATTGAGAGAACTAAACCTGAGGCACTTATTATTTGTCTGAGCGTGTTATTCTTTAAACTAAGCGTGACTTTCTTATTTAGTCTATTTGCAGGAACAAGTATTTTATTTGGAAGAAATTTATCCAAAAGTTCTGCAAGTCCTGTTATTGGTAAAACGTGAGTGCAAATATTATACCTGGTTTGAGGGGTTGGTTTAATTTTAGGCTTCCATGTCTTAAATGCAATCTTTCCTCCTCCTTTCACTCTGATAGATGCACTCCCATAACACTTGCAACCACAGTCAATAGGGTCATCCGAACTCGCCCAGCAGCCACAGCCGCGGCGGCCGCCACAATCAGCATCACAGCCTCCAGCTTCACACTTCATTTTATAGTTACTCAACCGTAAAGACGTTTATAAATATTTACTTATTTCTTCACATTCACCACAAACACTATTTCCTTCTAACCATTCCCCGCATTTTTTACAATGTGTTTTATAGTAAGTAGGTAAGTAAGTATCGCAGAAAGAGAGGGAATCTCTGTTAAGGAGGCCAACGGCCGGCTTCTTGTAGATCTGCGACTGTATTTCAATCGTGAGAAACTAAGAAGCGATGAGCTAGAACTGGAGGACAGAATGAAGGTTTTGAGGAATTCCGTTCTTTACGACTTCTACAAAAGATTTGGTATGACCAACGCCTTGATGCTCTTAGATACTATAAAACAAATTGTGGCAAAAGATTACAATTGGGACGCAAATTTGCTTTCTCGCGATCTGAAGGATTTAAGGCAATGGCGGGAAATGCGGAAACAGGAACAAGAGCGCCAACACATGACAACAACAGCATCGCCTCAGCCTGCGCCACTGTCATCGCCCAGTACTCCTCAGTCACAAGAAGAGGCAGTTCAAAGCTCCCCATCTCAATCCGATGCAAAGCCGTCAGCCGATGCTGAGCCTACTACTATCCATGAGAATGAGGAACATGAAGAAGAATCGCAAGAAGGTGGGCAAACAGACGCAGAGGGCGACAAAGAGACGCTAGCCTAGAACCACATCCGGCCTGACATTTTTGAACTTGACCCTTAGCCGCAGGATCTCAATCACACCATCTCTTCCGGCTCACGGTCAGAGTGCCTGTTGTGGCGTTCCACGCAAGCTCGTCTTGCTTCTCGCTTATTGCATCGTGTGCTCTTCTGGAAACGCATTAATCTAGATGATGAAATATCGGGCCTTAGGGTAGTAAAGAAGCAAAAGTTTTCAGGGTCCAGAGATAAATCAGATCATGGTGACTGGGATACGATTGTCGCCTCTGTATGACCGCTAGACGGATTGAGAAACCCTAACTAAGTTGCATTGCCAATCATAGATGAAGCGAGATGAACAAAGCGCTTGTGTTTGCTGGAATTGCAGTAGTGGCCATATCAAAGGTTACCATCCTAAAGTCGATCCTGATCGATTCGCCAGCATACCAAAGATGCATGTCTGATGGGCCTGCAAGCCTTGCCCAAGCATGTGGAACTGACCCGTTTGCATATTTCATTCTTGGCTGGTTCGTCACGGTCGGCGGCTTTGTCCTGCTGGTATTCGGGCTTAAAATGCCTGCTACTAGAAGAAGCATTTCACGATGATTTTTCTTGTCCAGTGTTTTCCATGGTTATGCGAAAGGTGCAACTTGTCAAGCTTGCTCCAATAAGAGCGAGCCGCAAATAAAAGAGGCAGATGCCGCTAGAACTAACAAAAGAAGCAGAAGCCA
>Ga0126313_10001183_pt1 | contig 13535 bp, 15 predicted proteins | sample Plot105A_FD_89954 | JGI IMG/M metagenome (GOLD analysis project Ga0126313, IMG submission 89954) | Serpentine soil microbial communities from UC McLaughlin Reserve, CA, USA - Plot105A | ecosystem: Environmental > Terrestrial > Soil > Grasslands | place: USA: UC McLaughlin Reserve, Lake County...
TCTCCGCTGTCTCGATCTCCTTTATAAGGTAGCTAGAGCCTGAGGCACGGTCCCGTCAAACGGGTAGGGGCCACGAGTTCAGGCCCCCGGTCGACAACTAGACCCATGCCGTTCTGACATAGGTGTGTACAAGCCGTTCTTAAGGGCTCGTACCTTCATTCGTACCTTGTTCAAATCCTCCGCTCTGGCGTTCACCAGGGTGCCCTAATCCGTCAAGCCGAACCTCTCGCTGTAGGCGGCGAAGCGCTCGGCTATGGCGCCATCCGTTAGCCCAAAGTCGCCCGACGCGTACCGATGCGGCCCATGCCTGCCCTTCGGGTTCTGCCGCACGTAGGAGCCTAGACGCTCCTCGAAGGTATCGGACCAGACCAGCCCAAAATGGTCGTAAATGCTCCTCACCGTACCGACCGGGTCGGCGATGAGCCGGTCGTAGTGAACATCTAACACCGCGCCGGGGTGCGCATCACGTGCCGCCAGGTTGAGCGCTATCTCGTGCTCCTGCAAGCTTACGTTTGCCTCCGCCATCCTATGTGCATCGACTCTCTTCGTTACCATAGCGTGCACCGAGTAGAACAGGCTATTTAGGCTGTTGCACGCTTCTACTGGGTGGCGGTGCGTCTGGACCAGGAGGGCGTCTGGAATCGTCTTTAGCAGGGCGGAAAGGGCGCCGGTGTGGGCGGGCGCCTTGAGCGCGAGGCGGCGTCTCGGGTGGATCGCCTGCAAGACCTGTAGTAGCCAGCGGTATTCTTTGTAGGCCTTGAGACGATCTTGGCCCTTGTACCAGTCAAGGTAGCCGTACACCGGCGCAACCGCCCAAAAAACGGGACTCACAAAGGTCGTGGCCAGAAGCCACATGCATTCCTCGGGGGTGTGTGCCCGTACGTAATGTTTCCTATCTAGGTCGGGGGCCAACCTGAGCCGAAGACCCAGTCTTTGCTCGGCGATTTGGTGACGACGATCTGGAGTGGCGCCGACAGAGCTACCACCGTTGGGTAACGGGCGTAGCAGTTCCCACAGAGGTATGGCGCGGTGCGCGGGATCGGCGGCCAGCATACGGTGGAGGAAGGTGGTGCCCGAACGGGGCAAACCCAGCACGATGATAGGGGGGATCAACGGACGCTCGAAGATCTCAGGGGTACGCTTGCGTGCCTCCATCAGGAGCAACCGACTGGCTAGGGCGTTGGCGATTACCTCTCGAACAGTGAGACGCCCGATGAAGTGTAGATCGGCATCCGTTTCGGCGGACTCCAGCAAGCGCAACAAGCCCTCCCGGAAATGGGGATCGCCGAAGTCGGTCAGGCCTGTCTCCTTCACTGCCACCGTGCGTACCGTCTCCTCGTCGAACTGTGCGACCGGCACGCTCATGGCCCGAAGGGACTTGCCCACCATGTTCAGCAAGCGAAACCGCAGTGGTAAGGATGATCGCCGCTTAGGCACGGTAAAACACCTCGCTGTTGGACCCTGCATGTCATCGTAGGAAGCCGACAGGAAGATTGTAGCCTGGTCTCGTTCGCCCAATCATGTGTCCTCCTCGAGGCCTGCGACCGCAGCGCGTGGTGGCGGGCGCTGGGAACGGCGACCCCTCGATGGCCCCTAAGACCGCTGCTGTGCAACGTTTATCAGCGGGTCGTCGAGGATATCTTTCGTGGCTACAACAATGTTCAAGGTGGCTTTGAAGGGGACACAGCAGAGGCGTGAACCCCCCTCCCCGGTCGTGCGGTGGTGTGTGGCGAGGAAATGTCCCGATAAAGGTACTGTTTCTGGCCGTAAGTCTTCGCTAGTCTATTCTTGCGCCAACGGTAGGGAGGGAGTAGAAGGTGTGTATTGTCCAGATTCGGGCGGGATCGGAGGTGATCAAGGGTGAACCAACAGGAACAGGACAGAGCTGCTTACGCATTAGCGAAAGACTTCCTCTTGCAGGCGGGTGCGGATAAAGGCGTCACGCCCGACCTAATAGAGAAGTACCTGCACCTCTCGACAGCACGACCGGACACTTTGGCGGGCCTTTACGAGCAGATGCTGGAGTCGGCGCAGAGCGCCAACATGAAGGCGGGCGTGATCGGCGGCTCCATCGGCGGGGTAGGGAACCTGGGTCGAGTCCTGTGCGACTTCGAGCCGGCGCTAGTGCTGGAGAAGTACCGCTCTGGTTGGGAAGGGATACTCGACGACATCGTGACCCAACTCAAACCCAGGGGCAGCGTCCCTCGCACCTCGAGGAGCATCTGGCCCAGGTACTGCAGGTCCGTGCTGTCCGGCGCCCGGTTCCTGTCACGGTTCTTCTCGGCCGATGATTTCTACGGGTGGGTGGACTTCTTCGATGAGGACGAACGGGCAAGGCCGGCACTCCCGCTCCTGTTAGCCCAGGAGATAGACGGGTTCGGTTTCGCCCTGGCTTGCGACTACTTAATGGGACTCGGCTACGAGAACTTCTCCAAACCAGACGTGCACGTCAAAGACATCTTCGGAGCTACTGGGCTGTGCCCCCAGGGTGCTGGTGACTACGAGGTGTTCAGGGCCGTAGCCCGGGTGGCGCGTAACGCTGGCGTCACCCCCTACAATGCAGACAAGCTGTTCTGGTTGGTCGGCAGCGGGTATTTCTACGATGACCCACACATAGGCAACAAGGGCAGGATCGGCAGGTACAAGAAGGAGTTTATCGAGGTGGCCCAGGCACACTTAGAACCGATGCGGGGGACGGCAGTGCCACCTACGGCGTAACCATGCGTTGACGCCATACCTTACTCCGGCCGCTGTGGACGGAGAAGTGGGGGGACACTGATGGTTTATCCGCACCTCGGATCTCATCTACGATCATAGAAGGGCTCATTGCCTGGTTCGATACGGCCCCGCTCATGATGTCGCCGCTCCCCGACGGTATCACGTACCGACCGCCGCAGGGCTCTACGTATGGTACAGCCGAGCAAGCCAGAATTAGAGAGCGTCCTCAAAACGGCAATTCGATGAGCAAGTTAGGTAAAGCAGCTTGACGCCAATAAACTATACCATGTGGGTATTGGCATCATCCGATCCAGGAGGTGTTCGTGGAGTACCGGCGGTTGGGTAGGAGCGGGGTGAAGGTCAGCGAGATCTCTCTGGGCAGTTGGCTGACCTACGGCGGGAGCGTAGCCGAAGAGCGGGCACGAGCCTGCATCCACAGAGCCTACGAGCTCGGGATCAACTTCTTCGACACTGCCAACGTCTACATGCGGGGAGTTGCCGAGGAGATAGTTGGCCGGGCGCTCAAGGGCTTTGCGCGGGACTCCTACTTCCTTGCGACGAAGGTGTACTTCCCGATGGGCGAGGGACCTAACGACCGTGGTCTCTCGCGCAAGCACATCACCGAGCAGTGCCACGCCTCGCTGAAGCGGCTTGGGGTCGACTACGTGGACCTCTACCAGTGCCACCGCTACGACGAAGGTACGCCCATCGAAGAGACTCTGCGGGCCCTTGAGGACCTGGTGAGGCAGGGCAAGGTGCTGTACGTGGGTGTGTCGGAGTGGACGGCGGATCAGATAGCCGACGCCCTACGCCTGGCCAAGGAGATGAACCTCGATAGGATCGTCTCCAACCAGCCCCGCTACAACATGATCCAGCGGCACATCGAGGCCGAGATCATCCCGCTGTGCGAACGCGAGGGCGTGGGGCAGGTGGTCTTCTCCCCACTCGCCCAGGGTGTGCTCACCGGCAAGTATCGTCCTGAAGAGGTCCCCGAGCGAGGCACCCGCGCCGCCGACCCCGAGTCCAACCGGTTCATGCAGCAGCTCATGAACGAAGAAGTCCTCTCTGCCGTGGACAGGCTACGCCCTCTGGCGTCCGATGCGGGACTCAGCATAAGCCAGTTCGCCTTGGCCTGGATACTTCGGCAAGAGAACGTCAGTAGCGCCATCATCGGGGCGTCGCGTCCCGAACAGGTTGAGGACAACGCGAAGGCCGCTGGGGTGAGGTTGTCGGCCGATGTCGTCTCGGAGATAGACGGCATCCTGGAGGACGTGATAGCGAGCAGCTAGGTGGTTCGAACGGGACCTGGATGGCGGGACGAATCTAGAATTAGCCCACACGAATGAGATGAATGACAGCGAGGTTCGGCCAAGCCTAACGCACCAGCCGCTAAGGAACTTGCTCGTGGTCGCCCCCGACGGGCCATACGGGCGTGCACGAGGCACCGCTACAGGTGAGCCCCAGGCAAACATCGACTATTTGGGGGATGCGCGACACCCACTCCAGGCCTATGCTACGCTTGGGGGGCGAAGGGCGAGTCGCTCTGTCCCCGGCGAGGCGCTCTACGCGGCGAGACGGGGAGGTTGGGGGTGAGATGGGAGACGCTCTTGCTCACGGGAGCAGTACTCGTGGTAGTAGGGGTAGCATCGCTCCTGCTTGGCGGAGGGTGCCTCCCCCAGGAGCCGTCCGATGACAAACCCAACATAGTCCTCATCCTGACCGACGATCAGGACGTCCGTTCCCTGGCCTACATGCCTCGGGTGAAGTCGCAGTTGATCGACCGGGGCACGATCTTCGAGAACGCCTTCGTCACCGATCCATTGTGCTGCCCCTCCCGGGCCACCATACTGCGCGGCCAGTACGTACACAACCACACCGTAAAGAGCAACACCGCTCCCGACGCCCACGACAGGTTCCGCGACCTGGGGCTTGAGGAGTCGACCGTCGCCACGTGGCTGCACGACGTCGGTTACCGCACGGCGCTGATCGGCAAGTACATGAACGCCTACGACCAGCTCTATAGCCCCCCGGGCTGGGACTACTGGTTCGCGGCTTATGGGTACGGCAAGTACCGCGAGTACAGCGACAACGGAACGCTCGTCGACTATCCCGACGAGAGCCCGAGCACCGATGTCCTCTCCGATAAGCTCTTCGCCTACCTGGAGAGCACCGAGGACGATCCCAGGCCGTTCTTCCTGTATCTTGCCACCCACGACCCCCACTGGCCGGCCACCCCGTCCGCGCGCTACGACGGCACGTTCGCCGACGAGCCGTTGCCGCGCCCGCCGTCCTTCAACGAGAAGGACGCTAGCGACAAGCCCAGGTGGGTGCGTGAGAGACCCTTGTTGGGCGACGCGCAGGTCGCTAACATGCGCACCCACTACAGGAAGCGGCTGGAATCTCTGCAGGCCGTAGACGAGATGGTAGGCAAGCTCGTGGACGCGCTGGCTTCCCGAGGTACGCTGGACAACACCTACATCTTCTTTACCTCCGACAACGGATACCACCAGGGCCTACACAGGCTCCCGTCGGGGAAGACGACCGCCTACGAGGAGGACATAAGGGTGCCCTACGTCGTGCGCGGCCCCGGGGTGCCCGCGGGCAGGACGCTAGATCAGTTAGTGCTGAACAACGACCTCGCACCGACGTTCGCCGAACTCGGCGGGGTATCTGCCCCCTCGTTCGTCGACGGCCGATCGCTCGCGCCGCTGTTGGACTCCGCGCCACCGGCCCCGAGCGATTGGCGTCAGAGTTTCCTAGTAGAGAGCTACTTCTCCGAACATAAGGCACCCGACTACCGGGCCGTTCGAACCAGGGAGAACATCTTCGTCAGCTACGCCAGCGGCGAGCGAGAGGTGTACAACCTAAAGACCGATCCCTACCAACTCGCGAGCCGACACGACAGCGCCGGTAGCACCCTCCTCTCCGAGCTCAACTCGAAGCTGAATGCCCTGGAGGATTGCGCCCGAGATACCTGCCGGACGGCTGAGAACGGATAGTCGGTCACCTCTGCGCGGCAAAGGATTTTTGCCGCCCCTCCTCTACCTCTATCTATTTGCCTCCCGAGAGGATACCGAGGTGGGGGAGGGGTAGGAGTTACGATCCCCGGTCCATGGAGTCGAGTCCGAACTGGAGGTTGAGGCCTTCGGTTTAAATCTGGCGCAGACCTGATAGCTTGATAGTCGAAACTGCACGCTCCGAACCACTCCCGGCGATCCGACGCGTTAAACCCTTTGTGAAGCCGGTGGGGAAAGGAGAAATGCATGATCACGGTGACCGAAGAGGCGAGGGAACTCTTCCTCAACGTCGAGCACCCGGAGGGCACCGTCCTCCGCCTGGATCCGGTGACGGACCAGAACACCGGCGAGACCCAGGTCGGCATAGCCGCCGGCGAGCCTCAGGCCAATGATCAGGTCGTGGAGCACAACGGCGAGAGCCTGCTGCACATCGCCGCGCCCGTGAGCGAGGCGCTCGACGGTAGCGTCATCAATATGGTCGAGACGCCCGAAGGAGTGGGCATCGGTATCACCACGCCCGGCCCGGTAGACTCGTAGGACCGGAGGATCAGAGCTCCCGTGAAACAACCGGGAGCTCTCTTGCTTTTCCACGGATTGTCCGGGGGAGTGACGGGTAGAATCCCTGGACATGGACGCATCGGCTACCCACGTGGTCATAATCGGCGGCCCGGAGACGACGGACGAGCTGCTCGCCATCGTGCTCGACGACGGCGAGGCCATACCGCTCTTCGACTCCGTGGAGGAGGCCGAGACGTTTCTGGCCTCCACCGGGGACTTCGCCAGGGACTGGCGCGCGCAGGAGGTCTCGGCGCACAGACTCGTGGAGCTCCTGGAGTACCAGGGCGACGAGGTCGAGTACGTGGCCCTGAGCCCGCCGCCGGAGCGCCTGACAGGAGGGATGGAGGTGCAGGTGATCTACCGCGAGATCCTCACCGACCTCCTGAAACGCCAGACGTCCCCGCAACCCCCCTCAGAGGGCAAGGGATTCTGGCGACGCCTGTTCGGCTCTTAGAGCATCGGGCTTCTCGAAGTTGAGCGTGTAGCCCGGGAAGCCGCCGTAACGCCCGACGAGGCGAAAGCCCGCGACCTCGACCTCGCGTCGGACGGTGGCGGGCCGGCGGTAATCCGGATCCCCGAAGACTTCCGTAACGGAGAGGATACCCCCGGGCTTGAGCACCGCGTAGAGCTCGCGCACCGCCGCCTCACGGTCGCGCACCTCGCCAAGCACCAAGGCGAGGAGGACCCGGTCGAATGGCCCCCGCAGCACCCCTTCGCCAAGACCGGCCTGCACAGGCCGGACGTTGGTCAGTCTCTCCGCGCCCAGACGCTCCTCGAGCTTCGCGAGCATCGCCCCCTGGCCGTCGAGGGCGACGACCTCCCCGCTTGGTCCCACCGCTCTCGCGAGGGGGATGGTCAATCGTCCCGGACCGCAGCCCGCGTCGAGGACCCGCATGCCGGGGGCGAGGTCGAGGCGACTGATCAGGAGCTCCGGACCCACGACTGCTCCCACGATCGGATTCTCGAAGAGGAAGGTAAGTGGCGGCGGGTGCGGTATCGGACGCCGACGCTGCCGTAGGAGGCCGATCACCGCCACAACAATGCCCCCGACCAACGCGCCCCGAAATATCTTACCAATCCTCATCCCGATCTCGCTCTCGATCCTCCCGCGGATTGTCCAGGTGGGCCCATACTAACGGTTCAGGCGAGCGAGCGCGGCATCCTCGGCGGCGTAGTCGAAGGATGCGGGATCCACCTTCTCCGGTGGATGTCTCCGCTCCCAAAGCACGGTCCGTCGCAGCGCCTCTTCCCGGGAGATCTTCTCTTCGTAGCCGAGTTCTCGACGGATTCGACCCGTGTCTACGAACCAGTGCTGCTCCGTGTCGATCTCCCAGTCGAGGTGCTCAGGCAGACGGTCCTCCGCAACGCTCACCACTTCCCCGCTCCATCCGGCGGCCCGGCCGATCTCCCTAACCCACTCGGCCCACGGCAAGGGCTCGGCCTCGCCGACGTTGTAGACGCGGCCGGCGGCGCGCTCGTCCGTCACGGCCAGCGCGATGGCCGCGGCGACGTCCTCGACGTAGCCGTGGGTCCAGCGCCACCCGGCCATGCCTTCTCCGAGCAGTATGGCGGGACGCCCGTCGTCCATCCGCTTGACGTAGTCGAAGAGCCGGTGCTGATAGTCGCCGGGCCCGTATACCGCCGGGAGCCGCAGGACGGTGCCGGACAAATCCGGATCTCCCATGACGGCCCGCTCGACGAGGATCTTCTCGTACTCCTCCGCACCATCCCGCTCGTAGGGGCAGAGCCTCTGGCGCAGGGGCGAGTCCTCGGAGAGTGGTACGGGGTCCGGCGGCCCCGGCTCCAGGCCGCGCACGACGTCGTAAGCCCGGTAGACGTCCTCGCTGCTGATCGCCACGACCCGCCGGGCGACGCCCCTGAATACCTCCACGACTCCCCTCGCATCCCTCTCGTTCATCGGGATCATGTCCAGGACCACTCCTGGAGCAAGGCGTGTGAGCGTGTCTGCGTGGTCCCCGAGCCGGCGCCGGTCGCCCGGGATGCGCACGACGCCCTCCGGCAGCTCCCCCCCGGTCCGCCCCCGGTGGAACACGGCGACCTCGTGGCCCGCCTCGGCCAGCCGCCTCACCGCGTGAGGACCTATGAAGCTGGTGCCGCCGACGACCAGAACTTTCATCCCCGCGCCCCCTAACCCGTCAGGATGGCTACCTCTTCGGGGGTGAGGTACTCGCGGCGCGGAACGCCGAGGGTCACGCGCCGCACGAAGCCGGCGCCTGCGGGATGCGGACGGTAGGAAGGGAAATCTAGGAGCGCGTAGCGTCCCGGACCACGCCTGCGGGCGGGGCGGTGCTCGATCCAGAGCAGCGGGCGCGGTAGATCCGGGAGTTCGTCAGCGAAGTGCTCGAGGATCACCTCCGCCGCGAGCTGTTCGGCCATCTCCGTAACACCCGCGCTCCCGACCTCCGGTAGCTCCTCGCAGACGACCACGGGGGCGTCGCCCACCTCGCCCTCGTAGATCCGGATCCAACAGCACCCCGCCCCGAACGCGTAGCCCCTCCTGTGGCGTATGTATTCATGCGTCAGGTTCATCCTGGGCTCCGCCCTCGCGCAGCTCCTTACCCGGCCGCAATGCCTTCCCTCGGTCGGTTTACGACCCGGTCTATGACGCCGTACTCGACGGCTTCCTCCGCCCCCATTATGTAGTCGCGGTCGGTGTCGCGCTCGATCCGCTCGTACGGCTGCCCCGTGCTCTCCGCCAGGATCTCGTTGAGGCGCCGCTTGGTGCGTATGAGCTCTCTGGCCTGTATCTCTATGTCCGACGCCTGTCCCCCGGGTCCTCCTTGAACCCACGGCTGGTGCAAGAGAACCCGCGTGTTCGGCAGCACGTTCCGCTTCCCCTTCGTGCCCGCGGCGAGCAGAACCGCCGATACCGAGGCCGCCATCCCCAACGCCGTCGTCGCCACGTCCGCGTTTATGAACCGCATCGTGTCGTAGACCGCGAGCCCCGCCGTCACGCTCCCGCCCGGGGAGTTTATGTACAGGTTGATGTCCTGCTCGGGGTCCTCGCTGTCGAGGTGCAGTAGCTGGGAGATGATGGCGTTCGCCACCTGGTCGTCCACCGGTGTGCCCAGGAAGACGATCCGATCGTTCAACAACCGCGAATAAATGTCCATCGTCCGCTCCCCACGCGGACTTTGCTCCGTCACGTAGGGAACCACCATCCTCGGATCATGACCCGACATCGAAACCTCCTCCGTAACCGCCGGTACGCTATACTCCATAAGAGTAACATTGTTGTAGTGTTTCTGCAAGTTTTATGTGGCGTTTGGAGGTGAGAGCTTGGACATCCCGCATCTACGGAGCTTTCGGCGACGGGCGATCATGAGCCAGGAGGAGTTGGCGGAGAGGAGTGGGGTAGCGCGGGACACCATCTCGAAGCTGGAGGGTGGGCGTCGCAAGGCGTATCCCACCACGATCCGGAAGCTCGCCGCCGGCCTCGAGGTGGAGCCGCAGCTGTTGCTCGGCGGCGTCGAGTATCTCGACGAGGAGTCTCCCGAGAAGCCGGTGGAGAAGAAGCAGAAGGACAAGAAGATCGGCTTCTAGCGCAGACTTTGGTTTATTTCTACCGGGTATCATTTTCCTGCTGATCGCCGGTGGTTCGCCGGGCAGCCGGCTCCTCCTCGCGCCGGACGCGTCGCTAGACGGCGCTACTTTCGCAGGGCCGGGGAGCGAGAGAACTTCCAGTAGACCAGGACGATCAGGACCATGAGTCCCATCGCCACGGCGATGAATCTGAACTGCTCGTCGTTGGTCATGAAGGCACGGATCAAACCGTAGAACAGGGTGAAGACCGCCCCAAGCGTCGTTCCGTCGCCTATCACGGGCAGCTTGCTGATCCAGAGGAGGCTTCCCACCAGGAGCAGGACCGCTACCCCGATGACTATCGAGGAGACCACCTTATTGTAGTCGGAGATCTCACGCTGATAGGCTTCTTCTTTCTGCCGCTGCTCGGCCATCAGCCTCTTCTCCTCCTTCGTCGGCTCGTCGTTCGGGCCCGAAAACTCGAGCTCCGGCGGGTGCCTCGGGTATTCCGGCTCGGGGTAGAAGGCGGAGATCCCGAACCCGACGAAGGCGACCACCAGCAAGGCTATCGCAAGGGCGTACAAGGGTTTTAGTAAAGTCACGCTGCCTCCTCTCGGTTGGATCGGGACTTATCTACAGACCTGTGTCTCCTTCTCCGGTCCTCACGAGCACCTTCTCGCAGTCCGGCGCCTCCTCGTCGATACCGCCGGGGTCGACCACCACGGTGTCCCGGCCGGGGCCGCAGAAAATGAGATCCCTCTTCCTCGGGGTCGTCGTCTCGCTGCCGGGCTCGTCCGGGTTTACGGCCGTGGCCTGGAAGAAGTCGTTGCCCCCACCACCGAAGAGTACGTTGTGTCCCTGCCCTTCGAACAACGCATCGTTCCCGTCTCCGCCGTAGAGGACGTCGTCGCCGGGGAAGCTGAAGATCTCGTCATCGCCGTCTCCCCCGTAGAGCTTGTCGTCGCCCGACCTGCGGCACAGGCCGTCACCTACCAGATCCATACCTTCACCACCGTAGAGGACGTCGTCCCCTCCGCAACCCTCCAGAAAGTCGCTCCCGCCACGCCCGTAGAGCACGTCCGAGTCGTTCGTGCCGAAGAGCTCGTCTTGCCCCTCGGTGCCGTACTTCACCGCCGCCAGCGCAACCCCGCCACCCAGCACGAGCGCCACAACCACCGTCACCAGACCAAGGCCCACGCGTCTCACCATCCCTATCTCCTTTCCCACCGTTACACACTTACGGTGTAAATTTACAGTGTAAGTATAGAGACTTGGGTTGGATATTGTCAAGAGGTTTTTCGAGAAGTTTTCGAGAAGTTTTCGAGGAGGCTTCGGACGGTCTTTGCGGCTGGCGAGGGTGCCCGGGATCGCGCCGATCAGGGGCAGTAAGACGATCCATCCCGAATCCGCCATGGAGCAAGTACACGGGCGACCTTGCCGGCTTCCGTTCTAACTACCGCCCGTCGCGCTGCTGCCTTTTCCCTTGCAGAAGGCACCTGCTGGTTGCACAATCGTGCCCGTCCACAGGAGAGGAAGGGAGAGGCGAGACTTTGGCAGGACGATCTCTGGAGTGCGAAGCGGGCCGGCATGTGGATCCCTGGTGGCGCGAGGCGGTGATCTACCAGATCTACCCGCGCTCTTTTATGGACGCGAGCGGCGACGGCGTGGGAGACCTGGCCGGCGTCACCGGGAAGCTGGACTACCTCTCCTGGCTCGGCGTGGACGCTGTGTGGCTCTCGCCGATCTTCCCCTCGCCCATGGTGGATTTCGGCTACGACATCGCGGACTACACGGACGTGGACCCCATTTTCGGCACCTTCGAGGACTTCGAAGCGCTGCTCGGGGAGGCGCACGGGCGGGGCATGAAGGTCATCCTGGACTACGTCCCGAACCACACGTCGAGCGAGCACCCCTGGTTCGTCGAGTCTCGCTCCTCGCGCGAGAATCCCAAGAGGGACTGGTACGTCTGGGCGGACCCGAAACCCGACGGCTCCCGTCCCAACAACTGGGAGAGCGCCTTCGGCGGTCTGGCCTGGACCTTCGATTCGGCGACCGGACAGTACTACCTCCACCTGTTCGACCCGGCCCAGCCGGACCTCAACTGGCGCAACCCCGAGGTCAGGGAGGCGATGTACGAGGTGCTGCGCTTCTGGTTCGAGAGGGGTGTGGACGGCTTCAGGATCGACGTGCTGTGGCTCCTGATCAAGGACGAGGAGTTGCGCGACAACCCGCCGAACCCGGACTGGCGCCCCGGCGGACGGACGTGGAACAAGCTCCTCAGGGTCTACTCCGAGGACAGGCCCGAGGTGCACGAGATCGTTCGCGAGATGCGGGCCGTGGCGGACGCCTACGACGACCGCCTGTTGATAGGGGAGATCTACCTGCCGCTCGAGCGGCTGCTCATGTACTACGGCGAGGACCTCAAGGGGGTGCACCTGCCGTTCAACTTCCAGCTCGTGACGATGGAGGGATGGGGCGCGCGAACGGTCCGCAGGCTCGTCGACGACTACGAGGCTGCGCTCCCCGAGGGGGCCTGGCCCAACTGGGTTCTCGGGAACCACGACAACCCGAGGATCGCGACGAGGGTGGGGGCACGGGGCGCGCGACTTGCCGCCATGCTGCTCCTCACCCTGCGCGGCACCCCGACCCTCTACTACGGCGACGAGATCGGCATGGAGAATGTACCCGTCCCGCCCGAGATGGCCCACGACCCGGAGGGCAAACTCTTCCCCGGCCACGGTCGCGACCCTTACCGCACCCCGATGCAGTGGGACGCGAGCCCGAACGCCGGCTTCACGACCGGTAAACCCTGGCTACCCGTGGCCGACGACTATACCACGACCAACGTTGGGGCCCAGAGGGGCGACCCGGGCTCCATGCTCTCGTTGACCAGGCGTCTGATCTCCTTGAGGAGGACCACCCCGGCGCTGCGCTCCGGCTCATACGAGCCCGCTGCCGGGGTGCCCGAGGGTTGCTTCGCCTTCTCGCGCCGCCTCGATGGGCAGGAGGTCTTCGTCGCGCTCAACTTCGGCGCCGGGGAGGCAGAGGTGCCTTTGGCGGGTGCCACCGACGACCGTCCCTGGCATGTGTTGCTCTCCACGGGCACAGAGGACCGGGAGGGGCGTGAGCTCCGTCGAGCGGCGCGCCTGAGCGGGCACGAAGGACTCTTGCTGACCCAGGATCACTCATGACCCACCAGCTCATTCTCTGGTTTTCTCCGGTCGAAGGCGGCGCAGACGCCGGGCGCTTCGCGCCCGCGGTCGGCCTGCTCCACGCAACCCGAACCCATTACGGTCGCCAGCGGCGATCCCGGTGGTTTGAAGTCAAGCCGTCGGGTCAAAACCCTTGCCACCGGGACAAAAGTCCTGGTATTTGAAGGTCATTCTTTCCTGTAGGGTTTGCCGATGGCGGCGGGGGCTATGGCGCGGCCGCCGAAGCCGGCGAGGACGACGATGGTGAGAACGTAGGGGAGCATCTGTATGAACTCGATCGGGATCGCCTCCTGGGGCACCTGGTAGGTGATGGCCAGGCCGAGGCCGAAGAGCAGGGCTGCGCCGGCTGCGCCGAGGGGGTTCCAGCGGCCGAAGATCAGGGCGGCGAGCGCGATGAAGCCGCGGCCGGTGGTCATCCCTTCGGTGAAGGCAGAGAGGATGCCCATCGAGAGGTACACGCCGCCTAGAGCGGCCAAGAGTCCCGAGA
>Ga0126313_10001184_pt1 | contig 13530 bp, 10 predicted proteins | sample Plot105A_FD_89954 | JGI IMG/M metagenome (GOLD analysis project Ga0126313, IMG submission 89954) | Serpentine soil microbial communities from UC McLaughlin Reserve, CA, USA - Plot105A | ecosystem: Environmental > Terrestrial > Soil > Grasslands | place: USA: UC McLaughlin Reserve, Lake County...
GGCACAGAGAAGTCGTCGATTGGGCATGGCGGAAGGCGTTAGGCTGACCTAACCTGCGCCGTTACGCTCCGCCGCACCGACCCGAGGAGGAGAGCGCACAGCATGCTAATCCGTCGTCGCCTTGCATCGTTCGCCGTGCTGGGCGTGCTGCTCACAGGCCTCGCGGCGTGCGGCTCGTCGGAGGACGAGAACACGCTCACGCTGTACTCCGGGCGCATCGCGCCGATCCTCGGCCCCGCCGTCAAGCTCTACGAGGATGCCTCCGGGTTCGACGTCAAGACGCGCTACGGCGACAGCCCGGCGCTCGCGGCGACGCTGACGGAGGAGGGCACCAACTCTCCGGCCGACCTGTTCTTCGCGCAGGACGCGGGCTCGCTGGACGCCGTCGAGAAGAAGGGCCTGCTGCTCAAGCTGCCGGCCGACATCCTCGCCAAGGTCCCCAAGCACTATCAGTCCGCCAACGGCTTCTGGGTCGGCACGACGGGCCGCTCGCGGGTCATCGCCTACGGGCCAAAGGTCAAGCGCTCCGAGCTGCCCGACTCGCCGCTGGAGCTCACCGACGAGAAGTGGAAGGGGCGCGTCGGCTGGGCCCCGACGAACGCGTCGCTGCAGGGCTACATCACGGCGCTGCGGCTCGTCGAGGGCGAGGACGTCGCGCGGAAGTGGCTCGAGGGCATGGTCGCCAACGACGTGCAGGTGTACGACAGCAACATCCCGGTGCGCGACGCCATCGCCAAGGGCGAGATCGACCTGGGCCTGATCAACCACTACTACGTCGCCGAGGCGCTGGCCGAGAACCCGAAGTACCCGGTCAAGGTGCACTTCCCGCCGAAGGACCTCGGCTCGCTCATCAACACCGCCGGCGTCGGCGTGCTCGCCTCGTCGGACAACAAGGAGCAGGCGCTCGGCTTCGTGCGCGAGATGCTCTCCGGCGAGGCACAGCGCTACTTCGCCGACAGCTCCAAGGAGTATCCGCTCGTCAGCGGCGTCGCCCCGGCCAAGGAGCTCACGCCGATCGACGAGATCCCGGCGCCGAAGATCGACCTCGCCAAGCTCGGCGACCTGCAGGGCACGCTGAAGCTCATGCGGGAGACCGGGGCCTTGTAGTGGACGCCGCCGCCGCGGGACGTGCGCTCGGACGGCGGCTGCCGGCTGCCCGCGTCTTCGGCATCAGGCGCCCGCCGCTCGTCCTGCTGGGGCTCGGGCTCGCCGCCGGGCTGGCGGCGGCGCTGCCGGCGCTGTACCTCGTCGTCGCGGTCCTCGACGACGCGGGCGCTGCGCTCGACACGGTCCTCACCGACCGCACGCTGGGCCTCATCACGCGCAGCCTCGGGCTCGCGCTGGCGGTGACGGGCGCGGCGGTCGCGATCGCCGTCCCGCTCGCCTGGCTGACCGTCCGCTCCGATCTGCCCGGCCGCCGCGCCTGGGCGACGCTGCTGACGCTGCCGCTCGTCATCCCGAGCTACATCGGCGCCTACCTGTTCGTGTCGGCGCTCGGTCCGCGCGGCGCGCTCGCGGGCCTGCTCGGCGTCGAGCGGCTGCCGTCCATCTACGGCTTCGGCGGCGCGTTCCTCGTGCTGACGCTGTTCACGTACCCGCTCGTGCTGATCCCGCTGCGCGGCGCGCTGCAGCGGATGGACCCTGCGCTCGAGGAGGCCGCGCGCGTGATGGGCCGCAGCCAGCGCGAGGTGTTTCGCAGCGTCGTGCTGCCCCAGCTGGCGCCCGCGATCGGCGCCGGCAGCGTGCTCGTGGCGCTCTACGCGCTGAGCGACTTCGGCGCCGTGTCGATCATGCGCTTCAACTCCTTCACGCGCGACATCTACATCGCCTACCAGTCGGGCTTCGGCCGCACCGAGGCAGCGGCGCTCGGCCTCGTGCTCGTGCTCGTCATGCTCGTGCTGTTCGCGCTCTACGCGCGGGTGCGCGCCGCGCGGGCGCTGCACCGCGTGACGCCGGGCGCGCCGCGGCCCGCGCAGCCGGTCGCGCTCGGGGGCTGGCGCTGGCCGGCGCTCGCGTTCTGCGGCAGCGTTGCGGCGATCGCGCTCGTGCTGCCGGTCGGCGTGCTGCTCTACTGGGCGACGAAGCAGATCTCCAGCGGCCTCGAGCTCAGCGCGCTGGCGACGAACTCGTGGCATTCGCTGCTGGCGGCAGCGGCCGCCGCGCTCGCGGCGAGCCTCGCGGCGATCGTCGTGGCGCTGCTGTCGGTGCGCTACCCGAGCGCCGTCACGCGGATCGTCGAGCGCGTCGGCTACGCGGGCTACGCGCTGCCGGGGATCGTCGTCGCGCTCGCGCTCGTGTTCTTCACGACGCGGGTCGCGCTGCCGCTCTACCAGACGCTCGCGGTGCTCGTCTTCGCGCTGGCGATCCACTACCTGCCGCTCGCCGTGAGCCCGATCGGCGCTTCCCTGCTGCAGGTGCCACCACGCCTGGAGGAGGCCGCGCGCGGCCTCGGGCGCAGCCCGCTGGCCGTGCTGCGGACGATCACGACGCCGCTCGTCGCCAGCGGCGTGCTCGGCGGCGCGGCGCTCGTGTTCCTGCACGCGCTCAAGGAGCTGCCGGCGACGCTGCTGCTGGCGCCGATCGGCTTCGACACGCTCGCGACCGACGTCTGGCACCAGACCTCGTTCGGCTTCTACGAGGCGAGCGCGATCCCGGCGCTGCTGCTGCTGCTCATCGCCGCACCGCCGCTGTACCTTCTCAGCGCGAAGGGCAGCGTGGCCTCATAGCGACCCGGCTGACAAGCACGAACGGCGACGGCGTGGACGCTGCGCCGTCCGTCGGCCTGCGGCTGCGCGGCCTGCACAAGGCGTTCGGCTCGGTGCGCGCGGTCGACGGCGCCGACCTGGAGCTGCAGGCCGGCGGGACCTGCGCCCTGCTCGGTCCCAGCGGCTGCGGCAAGACGACGACGCTGCGGCTGATCGCCGGCCTGGAGCGCCCCGACGCGGGCGAGATCGTCGTCGGCGGGCGGGTCATGTCGAGCGCCGATCGCTTCGTGCCCGCCGAGCAGCGGCGGATCGGCATGGTCTTCCAGGACTACGCGCTCTTTCCGCACATGGACGTCGCCGGCAACGTCGGCTACGGGCTCGGCCGCAAGCCGGACGCGGGGCGCATCCGCGAGGCGCTCGAGCTCGTCGGGCTCGCCGGCTCCGAGAAGCGTCCCGTGCACGAGCTGTCGGGCGGCCAGCAGCAGCGCGTCGCGCTCGCGCGGGCGCTCGCACCGACGCCGGACCTCGTGCTGCTCGACGAGCCGTTCTCCAACCTCGATGCGTCGCTGCGCGACCGCCTGCGCCAGGAGGTCTCGCAGATCCTGCGCACGGCCGGCGTCACGGCGCTGTTCGTCACGCACGACCAGGAGGAGGCGATGAGCATCGCCGAGACCGTCGCCGTCATGCGCGACGGCCGGGTCGCGCAGGCCGGTACGCCGGAGGAGGTCTACCTGCGTCCGGCGTCGCGCTGGATGGCGGCGTTCCTCGGCGACATCGAGGTGCTGCCGGGCGACGCGCACGACGGCCGTGCCAGCTGCGAGCTCGGCGTCCTGCCCGCCGGCGGCGTCGACGGCGCCTGCGACGTGCTCGTGCGCCCGGAGTCCGTGGCGATCGGCGTCAGCGGTCCCGCGAACGCCGCGGGCGCAAAGGTCGTCACGCGGCGGTTCTTCGGCCACGACCAGCTCGTCGGGCTGCGCCTGCGCTCCGGGCAGGTCATCACGTCGCGGCGGCTCGGCTATCCGGCCTGGCATCCGGGCGACCACGTGCAGGCGTGGATCGAGGGGCCCGTGGAGGTGCTCCCGCGCGAGAACGGGCCGCCGTCGGGCTCAGCCGAGCAGCACGTCGCCGTCGGCCACGACGACGACGTCGCCTGACACGCGCGGGCGGTCGTCCGCCCAGGCGCAGTCGATCCGGCTCGGCCGGCCCATCTCGACGCCCTGGTGGACCGTAAGCTCGTCCATGCCGTCGCGCTCGCGCAGGTAGGCCAGCAGCGGGCCCGCGGCCGAGCCCGTCGCGGGGTCCTCGGTGACGCTGGCGGGATCGAGGAAGAAGCCGCGCGCGCGCGCAGCGGCGTCGTCGACGTCGACCACGGCGAGGTACAGGACGATCGCCCCGATGGGGGGCAGCAGCGCGCGCAGCGCGTGCGGGTCCGGGACCGCGCCGGCGAGCGCGGCGGCGTCCTTCAGCGGGACCATGAGGTGCGCGACGCCGGTCGAGACGACCTGCGGCTCGAGCTGCGGATCGGCGGACGAGACCGGCAGGCCGGCGGCGGCGAGGACATCGGCCGGGCTGGGGCGCGCGCCGAACTCCGGCGGCTGCTGCAGCATCGAGGCGCGCGCGCGGTCGCCGTCGAGCTGCACCTCGACGGGCTGCAGGCCGGCGGGCGTCTGCTGGACGTAACGCGCCTTGTCCTGGCCGCGCGCACGCGCGACCGCGACGGCGGTGCCGAGCGAGGGATGGCCGGCGAACGGCATCTCGCCGGGCATCGACCAGATGCGGTTGCGGTAGTCGGCGCCCGAGGCGGTCGGCGACTGCACGAACGTCGTCTCCGAGAGGCGCGTCTCGCGGGCGAAGGCCTGCATCGTGTCGTCGTCGAGGTCGTCGGCGTCGTGGACGACGGCGAGCTGGTTGCCGGTCAGCGGCGTCGATGTGAAGACGTCGAGCCAGGTCAGGCGCCGACGCACCGGTCAGTCGTCGAAGTTGAAGTCGCGCGGGGGGCGCTGCTCGAACCAGAGCCGGTCGTGCTCCGGCGTCTCCTCGAGGAACTCGGGCATCTCCTCGAGCAGGTCCTCGGGCTCGTCGTCGGCCGGAACGATGTCGGGCTCGTCGTGGGCCGCGTGCGTCTCGGCCGCGTGGCTCTCGGACACGGGAGGCGCAGGGGTCTCGGGTTGCGGCCGTGGCTCCGGCTCGGGGTCGTGCTTGTGCCTGCGCGAGGCGCGCAGGCGCGAGAACAGCCCCATCGGCTCGGGCTCGGGATCGGGATCGGCGTGCCGCTCGGGCGCGGGGTCCGGGTCGAGGTCGTCCTGCGTCCACGCCTCGCGCGTCGGCGGCGGGATCACAAGCGGCGTGTCGTCTGCAGGCGGCTCGTGCGGCGGGGGCTCGTGGGCCGGAAGCGAGGGGATCGACGGCGGCTCGAAGGCGTGCGGCGGGGCCGTCGGCGGCGGCTCGTGAGCGGGCGGCGGGGGCACCGGCGGCGGCTCGTGGGCCGGTGTCTGCGGCAGGGCGCCGTGGACGTCGGTGGCGTCGGCGTCGTGCGGAGGCAAAGCGGTCGGGGTCGTCGCCGCGGCGGGCTCGTCCCCGCGCCCGTCCGACGGCTCGTCGTGCGGCGGCTCGAACGTGTCCGAGAGGTCGGGCACGCCGGCGGCGGAGCGGCGCACGGGCCCGAGCGCCTCCGACTCCAGGCGGGAGATCTCGACCGCGTCGGCGCCGCGGCGCCGCTTGAGCTCGAGATGCTCCTTGATGGCGTCGTCAAGCAGTCCCATCTCGGACGAAGCCTACCTCGCTCGTACGGACGTGTTCTTTCCGGTGTGCTTGGCCTCGTAGAGCGCGTTGTCGGCGGCCTGCACGAGCGCGTGCCCGTCGGCGGCGTGCGCGCGCGTCGCCGCGACGCCGCAGCTCGTCGTGATGCTCAGCGTTCCGGCGCCGTCCAGGCGCGGGATCCGCAGCGCCTCGATCTCCGTCCGGATGCGCTCGGCGCGGTTGAAGGCGCCCTCGAGATCGGTGCCCGGCAGCACGACCGCGAGCTCCTCGCCGCCGTAGCGCGCCGGGTGGTCGATCTCGCGGGAGCTGTTGCGCAGCACCCGCGCGACCTCGCGCAGGACGACGTCGCCCTGCGGGTGGCCGTACGTGTCGTTGACGCTCTTGAAGTTGTCGAGGTCGAGCAGGACGAGCCCGAGCTCGCTGCCGAAGCGCCTGGTGCGCTCGACCTCGCCGGCGAGCGCCTCGTCGAAGGCGCGCCGGTTGGCGAGCCCGGTGAGGTCGTCCGTGACGGACTCGCGCGCGGCGGTCTCGTGCAGCTCGACGTTCTCGACGGAGCGCGCGGCCTGGGCGGCGAGGTACGTGAACAGCTCCCGGTCGCTCGGCGTGAACGGCCGCCCCGCGCGGCCGACCGAGACGACACCGACGACCCCGTCGCGCCCGCCGGCGCCGCGTAGCGGATGGGCGATCGCGTGCGCGCCGCCGATCGACGCCTCGCGCGGGGTGCCGCTGCTCAACGCGCCCGCCTCGACCGAGGCGACGGCGTTCTCCACGCCGTTCATGTTTCCCACGCGCGAGCGCACCTGCAGCTGCCCGGCGCCGCTCGTGCGCACGCTCGCCCGGCCCGCGTCGGCGCCGACGCCGTCGACCGCGGTCCGAACGACGAGCTCGAGCAGCGCGTCGCGGTCGAGGTTCGCGCCGACCGCCTCGCCGAGCCTGCGCATCGAGTCCTGCACGCGGCCGCGCTCCTGCGTCAGCTCGATCAGGCGCTGTTCGAGCTCGCGCGACATCTTGTTGAACTCCTCGCCGAGCGCGGCGAACTCGTCGCGGCCGACCGTCGGCACCTTGGCGGAGAAGTCGCCGCTCCCGAGCCGGCGGGCGGCGGTGAGGAAGGCGGCGATCTGCTGCTGCAGGGTGCGCGACACGAGCGCGGCGCAGGCGATCGCGATGAGGAAGAAGCCGAACAGGATCACGGCCGTGGTGAGCCGGCTGCCCGCGGGCGAGTTCTTGACTGCGGCGACGTCGCCGAGCGTGAAGATGCGGATGCTCTGGCCGGGGAACGCAGCGGCGTCCACGAAGTTCTGGACGAGGTACTCGACCTCGCCGATCTTCAGCCTCGCCCCCTGGGTGGTCGGGAGCTTCTGTGGATCGACGCCGGGCAGCGACGACGCCAGGATCCTGTCGCCGTTGAGCACCACCGTGCGCAGGCCGGCAAGCGCTCGCACCCGCTTGACGTAGCTGGATGCGTCGACGACCGAGACGCCGAGGCGGCCGAACGCCTCGCCCGACTCGGAGACCAGCGGCTGGACCTCGGGCGCGATCGCCCGCTTGTCGCCGACGCGCACGATCGCCTCACCGCCGCTCGCCAGCACGATCCGTTGGAGGTCCTCGCGTTCGAGCAGCTGGCGGGCGCGCCTGCGCGCCCGGGCCGTGTCGCGCTCGTGCAACGACCCGGCGAAGACGCGGTCGTTGCCGACGCGCCTGACCTTCACGCCCGCGAGCCGTTGCTCCTGACGAAAGAACGCGCGCGCGAACGTGTGCTGCTGGGCGATCGCGGCCTCCGCCTGACCCGTCTCGCTGTCGTCGATGAGCCGGAACAGCAGCAACGTGACCGCCAGCATCGGGACGATGACGATCACGACAAAGAACAGCGCCAAGCGGTTGCGAAAGCTCACGTGTTCTGAGCGTATCGGCGCGTCCGCGGCATTCCGCGAGCCCTGGATGCGCGTGTCCAGGGGTACACTGTCGATTCCTCGGGGCTATAGCTCAGTTGGGAGAGCGCCTGGATCGCACCCAGGAGGTCGGGGGTTCGAGTCCCCCTAGCTCCATCACACGAACGCCCCGCACCCGCGGGGCCTTCGCATTTCCGGGGCAAACCGGGCCTACGCGCGCCGCGGCCGCCGTCGCGGCGACGGGGCGGCCCGATCCGTCCGGCCGGCGCGGACGGCGCGGCCCGCGCCAGGATCGCGCGCAGCAGCGTCCAGCGCATCGATCAGACGTCCGCTCACACAGCAGCGCCACCCCGGCGCCGCCTCACGACCGCGGGCCGTACTCCACGCACAGCAGGCAGACGTCGTCGCCGCCGGTGCCGTCGCGCACGAGCTCGTCGAGCAGCGCGCCGATCGGGGCCTCGCGACGGGCCTCGACGTCGGCGGCGAGCGCGGCGAGGGCATCGTCGATCCCGGCCCGGCCGTGCTCGATCAGCCCGTCCGTGTAGAGCAGCAGCCGCGCGCCCGCGCGCAGCTCGGCCGCGCCGATCGCGCCGGGCCGCCGGCCCCGGCGCGCGCCCAGCGGCGTCGAGCGGCCGCCCCACAGCAGCGCTGCGGGACCGCCGGGCTGCATGAGCAGCGCCGGCGGGTGTCCGGCCGAGGCATAGCGCAGGCACCCCGTTGCAAGGTCGAGCTCCGCGTAGGCGACCGTGGCGAAGCGGGCGCGCGGCAGCTGGCCGACGAACTCGTCGAGATGCTGGAGCACCTCCGCCGGCCCGAAGCCGGCGCCGGCCAGCGCGCGCGTGGCGCTGCGCAGCTGGCCCATCGCCGTGGCCGCCTCGATGCCGCGGCCGACGACGTCTCCGACGACGAGGCCGATCGTCCCGTCGCCGATGCGGAACGTGTCGTGCCAGTCGCCGCCGACGTCGAGCCACTTCATGGCGGGCAGGTAGCGCGAGGCGGCGGCGAAGCGCGCGTCCTGCGGCGGATCGTCGGCGAGCAGGCTCTGCTGCAGCACGTGGGCGATCGTGCGCTGGTTGTCGTACAGGCGAGCGCGCTCGAGCGCCTGGCTGCATTGGGCCGCGCAGGCGTCCATGAACGAGATCGCCTCGTCGTCGAAGTCGCGCTGCTCTTCGAAGGACAGCAGCACCGCGCCGATCGGGGCGCCGCGCGCCGCGAGCGCCAGCACGGCGATCGCTGCGACGCCGTCGCCGGCGAGCCCGCGCGGCGGCGCAGCGTCCGCGCCCGCCGACCACAGCAGCATCCGGCCCGAACGCATGACCGCGTCGAGCGACGCGCGAGCGTCGTCGCCCAGGTCGCCGGCGGCGGGCGCTGCGGCATGCCGCGCGACGAGCTCCAGCTGCGCGCTGCGCGCGTCGATCAACGTGAGCCTGACGTCGGCGGCATCGACCCCCGCGGCAAGCTCGGCAACCGCAGCGACCGCCATCTCGCGCGTGTCGACGGCCGCCGCCAGGACGGCGCTCAGCGCCTGCAGGCGCTCCATGCGCCGCCGGGCGGCGCGCTCGCGCTCGCGCGCGAGCAGCAGCTCACGCTCGTAGCGGCGTCGGTGCGTCGCGTCGAAGACCGTCGTGCGCACGTCGAGCGGTTGCCCGTCCTCGCCGGTGTGCAGGACCGAGTTGACGAGCACGGGCAGGCGCCGGCCGTCGGCGCACACGAGCTCCAGCGCGATCTCGCGGACCGCGCCCTGCATCCGCAGCAGCGGCGCGTAGTGCGTCTCGTGGTAGATCCTGCCGCCGGGCGTCAGCAGGTCCTGGAAGCGGCGGCCCAGCAGCTCGTCGCGCGTGTAGCCGGTCCAGTCCAGCAGGGTGCGGTTGACCGCGCGCAGCTCGCCTCCGGGAGCAGCGCAGATCACACCGCACGGTGCGTCCTCGTAGAGCGCGCCGGCCTGCTCGCCCTGCTGCTGGGGTGACGGGTGGGGCACTAGAGGAAGTCGCGGATCTCGGAGATGAGCTCGTCGGGCGCGCTGAGGTTCGGGCAGTGCCCGGTCGCCTCGAGATAGACGAGCCTGCTGCGCAGGAGGCGCTCGTGGACGTATTCGCCGACGGACCGCGGTGCGATCGCGTCGTCGGAGCACTGCAGGACCAGGCTCGGCGTCGTGATCGCCTCGAGGTCGGCGCGGTTGTCCGACAGGAACGTCACGCGGGCGAAGTGCGCGGCGATCTCCGGATCGGTGGCGCAGAAGCTGTTCGTCAGCTCCTCGCCGAGCTCGGGCCGGTCCGGGTTGCCGACGATCACCGGCGCCATCGTGCTCGACCAGCCGAGGTAGTTGCTCTCCAGCGAGTCCAGCAGCTCGTCGATGTCCGCGCGCGTGAAGCCGCCGGCGTAGCCGTCGTCGTCGACGTAGCGCGGCGAGGGGCCGACGAGGATGAGCCGGGAGAAGCGCTCGGGCTCCGTCTTGGCCGCCAGCACGCCGATGATCGAGCTGACCGAGTGCCCGACGAAGACGACGTCCGTCAGGTCGAGCGCCTGGCAGATCTCCAGCACGTCGCGGGCATAGCCGTCGAGCGTCGCGTACCGCCGCTCGTCCCACGCCGCGTGGTCCGACGCGCCGAAGCCGACGTAGTCGAAGACGACGACGCGGTGGGTCGCCTCGAACGCCGGCGCGACGAAGCGCCACATGTTCTGGTCGCAGCCGAAGCCGTGCGCGAAGAGCATCGGCGGCGCCGCCGGGTCGCCCGAGACCTTGACGTTGTTTCGCACCAGCACGTCCATCGCCGACAGTCTAGGAATTCGATCGACGACAGAGCATGCCTGCCTCGACCCAGCCGCCGTTGGTGTCGGACGGCGACCGAGCGAGCGACCGTCACGCTGGCGCGCCGGCGGTCTTACCGCACGGTGATGAACGCCGGGGTGCAGCTCGCGCGCCCGACGACGCCGACCCGCAGCCGCCCGCGCTTGCGGACCCGCAGCGTGACCTTCGCGCTGCCCCTGGCGTTCGTCCGCGGCGCGGCGATGGCCTTGCGGGCGTTCGCGTGGCGCACCGACAGCCGCGTGCGGCGCAGCGGGCCGCCGGACCCCGTCGCCCGCACGGTGAGCGCGACGCGGCGCCCGGCACGGATCCGGCTGCGCGAGACGAGCACCCTGCAGCTCGCCTTCGGCGGCGTCGCGGTGATGACCTTCGCGCCCGAGCCGGCGCGCACCGCCGGGCCCGGCGCGATGCCCGCCTGCTCGGCGATCGCCGCCGGCGAGCTTGCGTCGTTCCAGATCCGCACGGAGTCGACGTCGCCCGTGAACGGCAGCCGGCAGGCGCCGACGTAGCTGCCGAAGTACGTGCCCTCGGGCATCGACTCGAACTCGATCGCGGTGCCGTCCGGCGTCGGCAACGCCGCGCCGATCTCGCGCCCGTCGACGAACGCGCGAACGCGCTGGCCGTCGAACGTGCCGGCCAGCTGGTGCAAGGCGCCGTCCCAGACCTCATCCGGACGGGCGCTGGCCGAGACGAAGTAGCGCTGCCCGTCGAAGACGTAGAACGCCAGGCCGCCGTTGGTGGCCGTGTACAGGCCGTAGGCGCCGGCGAAGCAGCCGCGGCTGCCGTGTGCGACCAGGTAGCGGTAGGCGCCGGGCGATGCGGCGGCGCGGGCGAACGTCTCGACCGTCAGGCGCGGCAGGTCCAGGCGACCGTCGTCCGGCACGCGAACGTAGGTCCCGCCGCCGAAGCGCAGGGCGCCGCCGGAGGCGCCGGCGACGCGCAGCGGGTCGTCGCCGTCGGCCTGCGCGGCGGCGCCGAGCACGCCGTGCAGTCCGAACGGGCCGTCGTCGACGACGACCTGGCCGGAGTCCTCGTCGAAGCGCCACTGGCCCGCGAGCTGGGAGGCCGCCAGCGCAGGCGCCGCGTGCGCCATCAGCGTCATGGCGGCGGCGAGCATCGCCGCGGCAACGATCATCCGTGCCCGCGCGACGCAGGTCGCGCCGGGGTACCGCATTCGTACCACCTCCGTGTGGTTGGCGTCTCCCTCCATCAACGCAAGCCGGTGCGAGAAACGTCCGGCCCGCGCGAGAACGTCTTGCGGCGCAACATGGCGAGGCCTACGCCGAGCGGCGCAGCGGCTCGGCGAGCCGCGCCTGCGTCACCGCGATCGCCTCGGGGTTCGCGTCGACGAGCACGAAGCGGCGCCCGAGCGGGCGGCAGGCGGCGCCGAGCGTCCCCGAGCCGGCGAACGGGTCCAGGCACCAGCCGCCCGGCCGCGAGGACGCGGCCACCATGCGGCGCACGATGCCGACCGGCTTCTGCGTCGGATAGCCCGTCTTCTCGCGCGAGTTCGTCGGCACGATGGTGTGCCACCAGCAGTCGCTCGGGCGCTTGCCGCGGGCCGCCTTCTCGGGTCCGACGAGGCCGGGCGCCATGTACGGCTCGCGATCGACCTCGTCGTCGTCGAAGTGGTAGCGCTCGCGGTCGCGCACGTAGACGAGGATCGTGTCGTGCTTGGCCGGCCAGCGGCGCTTGGGACGGCCGCCGTAGTCGTAGATCCAGATCAGCTCGTTGAGGAAGCACTCCGCCCCGAAGAGCTCGTCGAGCAGGATCTTGCAGCGATGGGCCTCGCGGTAGTCGAGATGCAGGTACAGCGTGCCGTGCGGTGCGAGCAGCGCGCGCACGCGCTCCAGGCGCGGCGCGAGGAAGCCCGCGTAGTCCGCGAACGCGTCGGCGTATGCGAGCGCGCCACGACGCTGCTCGCTGCCGGTGTTGAACGGCGGATCGAGGTACGCCATGTCGAACGACGCGGCCGGCAGCGCCGCCATCGCGGCGAGGTTGTCGCCCGCGATGAGCAGGTCCTCGTCGGCGAGGACGGCGGGTTCTCCGGCGAGGATCGTGCGCATCGCGGCGCAGGCTACGGGGTGGCGACGGTCGGCGACCCCGCCGCCGCAGGCCCGGCGCCCTCGCACGCCCGACTTTGCGAGCCTACGAGCGGATGGCGCCCCTGCATCGCCGCGCGCTCGCGCTCCTCGCCGTCGTCGTGCTCGCGGTCGCCGCGGTGGTCGTGCTCTTTCCCGGTGACACGAAGCTGCCGCGGCTCGTCCCCGGCACGGGCGCCGACAACGACCCGCTCGCCTACACCGCCGCGCGCGAGGACGCGTTCGCGGCCGCGGCGGCGCGCGGGCACGCGCACGTCATCTACGCCAAGTCGCCCGGCGGGGCGCGCGCGAGCGCGGCGCGCACCGCCCGCTACCGCTCGCTCGTCGAGGCCGCCGCCGCAACCGCGGACGTCGACCCCGACACGCTCGAGGCGATGGTCCTGCTCGAGAGCGCGGGACGGCCCGACGCGACCGCCGACGCGCGGCTGGAGGGCGCCGTCGGCCTGACGCAGATCCTCGCCGAGACCGGCCGCAACCTGCTGCGGATGCGGGTCGACCCGGCCGCCGCACGGCGCATCGGACGCTCGCTGCGGCGCGCTGCGCGCGCCGGCGACACGGCGCTCGTCGGGCGCCTGCGCGCACGGCGCCGCGCGGTCGACGAGCGCTTCGACCCGCCCAAGGCGCTGGCCGGCGCGGCGCGCTACCTGCAGTTCGCGCGCGGCGAGCTCGGCCGCGCCGATCTCGCGGTCGTCAGCTACCACATGGGCGTCGGCAACCTGCAGGACGCGCTGCGCGCCTTCGGCGACGACGACGTCTCCTACGCGCGGCTGTACTTCGACTCGACACCGCTGCAGCACGCCGACGCCCATCGCAAGCTGGCGGCGCTCGGCGACGACTCGGCGACCTATCTCTGGCGCGTCGAGGCGGCGCGCGAGATCATGCGGCTGTATCGCTCCGACCCCGACCGCCTGGACGCCGTCTCGGCGTTGCAGACCGCGAAGAACTCGGCCGAGGAGGTGCTGCATCCAGAGGCGGAGTCCGAGCCCTTCGCCACGCCGTCGGACCTGCGCGAGGCGTACGACGACGAGCGCATCGTCGCGCTCGAGCCCGCGGCCCTCGCCCGCTACGGCCTGCGGATCGACCGCGGGATGGGCGAGCTCGCCCCGCGCCTGAAGCGCCGTGCGGCGACGTACCGCGGGCTGCGCCCCGCGGCGCTCGCGCTGCTCGCCTACCTCGGCGCGGGCGTGAAGTCGATCTCCGGCAGCGAGGGCACGCTCGCCGTCACGAGCACCGTGCGCGACGAGCGCTACCAGCGCCTGCTGCTGTCA
>Ga0126313_10001185_pt1 | contig 13529 bp, 14 predicted proteins | sample Plot105A_FD_89954 | JGI IMG/M metagenome (GOLD analysis project Ga0126313, IMG submission 89954) | Serpentine soil microbial communities from UC McLaughlin Reserve, CA, USA - Plot105A | ecosystem: Environmental > Terrestrial > Soil > Grasslands | place: USA: UC McLaughlin Reserve, Lake County...
CGGATTGACCTGGTTGGGCGCGCGCTTGACGATCTCGCCCTCGGCCGACACGACGTGCTCGGGGCGCAGGTCCTCGGCCAGCGCGAACGCGTCGCCCGACGCCTGCGGGTGGATGACGAGCTGCACGATCCCGGCCCGGTCGCGCAGGTCGATGAAGATCAGACCGCCGTGGTCGCGGCGGCGGTTGACCCAGCCCGCGACGCGCACGTTCGTGCCGCAGCGACCCGTGGTCAGCTCGCCGCACCAGGCGTCGCGGTAGATGTTGGGGCGGGGCGGCTGCTTCATCCCGGATGGCGTCCCTTCAGCGCGCGGGCCACGGCGGCCGAGGAGGAGCCCACCACCTCCTGCTCGCCGGACTCCATGTCCTTGAGCGATATCCCCTCGTCGCCCAGGATCGCAACGTACCGGGCGCCGAGCCGGTCGGCCTGCTTGAGCTGGCCCTTGAGCGAGCGCCCGGCGAGCTCTTGCTGCACGGCCAGCCCGGCGCGCCGCGCCTCGGTGGCCAGCGCGAACGCCCCCTCGCGGCCGTCGTCCTTGGCCGAGGCGACGAACAGGTCGACGACCGGCACCGGCGCGGGCAGGCCCTCGGCGGCGAGCAGGATGCGCTCGATCCCGGCCGCCCAGCCGTTGCCCGGCGTCGGCGGGCCGCCGAGCATCTCGATCAGCCCGTCGTAGCGCCCGCCGCCGCCGACGCCGGACTGGGCGCCCAGCGCGTCGGAGGTCGTCTCGAACACCGTGCGCGTGTAGTAGTCCATGCCGCGCACGAGCGACGGGTCGACCTCGTAGGGCACGCCGGCGGCGTCGAGCATCGCCCGGACCGCGGCGAAGTGCTCGGCGTCGTCGGGCGACAGGTGGTCGAGCAGGCGCGGCGCGCTCTGCATCACCCGCTGGGTGCCGGGGTGGTCGGAGTCGAAGGCGCGCAGCGGGTTGAGGTCGATCCGCGCGCGCACCTCGCCCGACAGCTCGGCCTCGTGCGCGCGCAGATGGTCCTGCAGCAGCCCGCGGTAGACGAGGCGGCCCTCGGGCGAGCCGAGGCTGCCGAGGCGCAGGCGCACGCCGCGCACGCCGACCTCGGCCAGGATCGTGTGCAGCAGCAGCACGAGCTCGGCGTCGACGGCCGGGTCGTCGGAGCCGATCGCCTCCGCGCCGATCTGCCAGAACTGCCGGTAGCGGCCGGCCTGCGGCTTCTCCTGGCGGAAGAAGCTCGACAGGTACCAGAGCTTCACCGGCTGGGCCAGCGTCTGCATCCCGTGCTCGAGGTAGGCGCGGCACACCGGCGCGGTGCCCTCGGGGCGCAGCGTGACCGACCGCCCGCCCATGTCCTCGAACGTGTACATCTCCTTCTGGACGATGTCGGTCGACTCGCCCACCCCGCGCGCGAACAGCTCGGTCGCCTCGAACACGGGCGTCTCGATGCGCCGGTAGCCGGCCGCCTCGAGGATCCGCCGCGCGGTCTCCTCGACCACCCGCCGCGCGGGCCAGTCCGCGGGCAGCACGTCCGACGTGCCGCGCGGCGCCTGCAGCCGCTCGCTCACCGCGAGAGCTCGGCGAGGAAGGGGTTCGTCGCCCGCTCGTGGCCCAGCGTCGTGGCGCCCATGTGGCCGGGCAGCACAGCCGTATCGTCGGGGTAGCGCTCGAGCAGCGTCGCGATCGAGCGCATCAGCGTCTGGTGGTCGCCGTTGGGGCGGTCGGTGCGCCCGACCGAGCTCTGGAACAGCACGTCGCCCGAGGCGATGGCCGGCCCCTCCGGGAAGGCGTACGTGACGTGGCCCTCGGTGTGGCCGGGGGTGAATACGACCTCGATGTCGAAGCCCGCCAGCTGCAGCTGCTCGCCGCCCTCGACGGTCTCGTCGGCCTGGTAGCCCTCGTACGGGCCGAGCCCGGGCATCGGGACGTGGGCCATGATGTCGGCGAGGCGCTCGACCTCGAGCTTGGGGCAGTACACCGGCGCGCCGGTCGCCCGCGCCACCGGCGCGACGGCGCCGACGTGGTCGACGTCGGTATGCGTGATGAGGATCGCATCGAGCGTGACGCCCTCCTGCTCGATGCCGCCGAGCAGCAGGTCCGGCTCGTCGCCGGGGTCGATCAGGACCGCGCGGTCCGAGCCGTCCCGGCTGATCAGGAACGTGTTCTCCTGGAACGGCCCGACGGTGAAGGCGCGCACGCGCATCGGCTACCGGCGCCCGCTCGCCCGCTGCTGGCGGGCGCTGAAGCGCTTGTAGAAGAAGCTGTCGATGAAGTAGCCGAACGGGATGTAGATCAGGATGAGCACGGCGCCGAGCGCGAGCGTCTGGCCGATCGGCTGGCCCAGGGCGAGGATCACGAACGCCACGAACAGGGCCGTCGTGACGAGCGAGCGGGTCGCGGCGCGCTGCCACGACGGCGGCCGGGCCATGCGGTTCTGGCGCTCGAGCTTGGCCTGCTCCTTGCGCTGCGCCTTGCGCTCCTCCGGGCTCGGCGGGCGGCTCGTGCGCCCGCGCTGCTCGACGATGCCGGCGGCATTGCCGCGGTGCTTGGTGCGTCGCTTGCGCCTGGTCGGGGCCATGGGTGCTCTGAGGGTAGTTCGTATCAGGCGGCGAGCACGAAGCGGCCCTCGTCGAGCACGGGCGTGCCGTCGACGGTGAGCGAGGCCTCGGTCACGACGCAGTCGAGGTGAATCGGGACGGACACCGTCCCGCCGATCGCGATGCTGGCGCCGAACGCGACGTGGATCGTGCCGAGGATCTTCTCGTCCTCGAGCACGTTGCCGGTCAGCTTCGCGCGGTCGTTCGTGCCGACGCCGAGCTCCGCGAGGTTCGTGCCCAGCGCGCCGTGCTCGCGCAGCATGCCGAGGAGCTGCTCGCCCTCGGGGCCCTCGGCCTGCGCGAGGTGACCGTCCTCGAGCGTGAGCCGGGCCGGGTGCCCGCGCGTGAGCCCGATCGCCGCCAGCGAGCGCGCGACCATCGTGCCCTCACCGCCGGCCGGGGCGATGAAGCCCTCGCCGCACGGCAGGTTGCCGAACGAGCCGGGGGCGGTGAGGTCGCCGTCGTCGGGGATGCCGCTGCGCCCGCCGAGGTCGAGGCGCAGGTCGCTGCCCCGCGGGCACGTCACGTGGGCCTCGGTGCCGCGGTCCAGCAGTTCGGCCACCGCGTGCGACCGCGCGCGGAGACGGTCGAAGTCGATCGCCATGAGCCGGGCGAGCATGTCGGTGGTGACGTGCGGCATGGTCGCGCCGCGCGCGCCCGCTTCGCTGGCGCGCTTGCGGGCCAGCGTGTGGCTGAGCGACCGCGACGCGGGCGCGATGAACACGTCGCAGGCCGCGAGCGCCTCCGCGACCGGCGCGGGCGGCTCGGCGCCGTCGGTCGCGCGCGGCGACATGACCGTCAGCACGCCCTCGCCGCCGGCCGCCTGGGCGGCGTCGCGCAGCTTCTCGCCGAGCTCCTGGAGCGGCTCGTCGACGACGACCACGACGTCCTCACCGCTCTGCACGGCCAGGCAGCGGCGGACGACGGTCTGCACGGCGCGGTCGAGGTCGTTCATCGGCCGCCAAGTATCGCGGTTTCGGGTTCCCCGCACCGGCCCGGCGCGGCCGCGCGGATACCGTGGCAGGTCGGATGAGCCGTCCCGCCGTCTGGTCGCTGTACGCGCTGCTCGTCCTCATCTGGTCGAGCACCTGGGTGGCGATCAAGGTGGGGCTCGAGGACACGCCCCCGCTGCTCGGCGCCGGCGTCCGCTTCGCGCTCGCCGGGGCGGCCCTGCTGCTCATCGCGCGGCTGCGCGGGCGGGCACTGGGCACCGACTGGGTGCTCGTCACCGTGCTCGCGGTGCTGCCGTTCGCGGCCGCGTACGGGCTGATCTACTGGGGCGAGCAGTACGTCCCGTCCGGCCTGGCGGCGGTGCTGTTCGGCGTCCTGCCGATCTACGTGGCGCTGATCGCGTCGGTCGCGCTGCAGGACGAGCCGCTGCGCGCGCGGCTGTTCGGCGGCGTCGCGCTCGCTCTGGCCGGGCTGGTCGTCGCGTTCGGCGAGAGCGTCGCGCTGGGCGACGCCCGCTACGCGGTGGCCGGGGCGGTCGCGTGCGTCGTCGCGCCGCTCGGCGCGGCGATCGGCAACGTGACGACGAAGCGCCGCGCGGGCGGCCTCGACGCGCTCGTGGTCAACGGCTGGGCGGCGCTGGGCGGCGGCTGGCTGCTGCTGGCGGCGTCGGCGGCGTCGGAGGACTGGGGCGGCGCGAGCTGGACCGCCGAGGCGGTCGGCTCGATCGCCTATCTGTCGGCGATCGGCACCGCCCTGGCGTTCGTGACGCTCATGCGCCTGCTGCTCGAGCTGCCCGCCGTGACGATCTCGTTCATCGCGCTCCTGCTGCCGTTCGGGGCGCTCGTCTTCGGCGCGGCGGTCTACGACGAGCCGCTCACGGTCGCCGAGCTGGCGGGAGCGGCGCTCGTGGCGGCCGGCATCTTCGTGGCGCAGTGGCCGGGGCGCGCGGCGGTGCGCCGCGCGGTCACGTCGCGAGCGCCGGGATGACCGCGCGGCCGATCAGCTCGAGCGCGTCGAAGTCCTCGACGAGGTGGTGCTGGAGCATCACGCGCTCGATGCCGGCCGCCTCGTACTCGCGCAGGCGCGCGCAGAACGCGTCCGGCGTGCCGACGATCCACGGCTCGAGCCCGCCGAGGTAGCCGTCTGCGTCATCGCCCGGGTCCGGCTCGCCGCGCCACTGCGCGAGCCGCCGCGCCCGGGCGCGCAGCTCGTCGTCGTCAGCGCCGATCAGGAAGCCGTTCATCATCGAGAAGCCGAGCGTGCGCGGGTCACGGCCCTCGTGCTCGCACGCCTCGTCGAGTGCACGGCGCCGTGCGCGAGCGTCCTCGGGGGTGACGTAGATCGTGTTGTACTCGTCGGCCCATCGCGCAGCCAGCCCCGCCGATCGGGGGCCCGCGGACCCGCCCAAGATCAGCGGCGGGTGCGGTCGCTGAACGGGCTTCGGCCGCGCATCGAGACTCTCGATCCGGTAGTGCGCTCCACTGAAATCGAACGTGTGTTCGGTCCATTGTCGGTGGACGATCTCAAGCTGCTCGGACAGAATCGCCATGCGCTCGCGCAGCGGCGGGAACGGGAAGCCGTACGCGCTGTGCTCGGCCTCGAGCCAGCCGGTGCCGAGCCCGAGCTCGACGCGGCCGCCGGAGATGTGGTCGGCGCTCACGACGAGCTTGGCGAGGTTCGACGGGTGGCGGAAGGTGGCCGGCGACACGAGCGTGCCGAGGCGCAGGTGGCCGGTCACGGCGGAGAGCGCGCACACGGTCGCCCACGCGTCGAGCGAGCCGCGATGGCCGCGGCCGTCGACCGACAGGTAGTGGTCGGAGCGGAACAGCGCCTCGAAGCCGAGCCGCTCGCACGCCTGCGCGAGCGCGACCCAATCCGCCCAGGAGACGCCCTCCTGGCCCTCGATCATCAGGCAGATCTGCACGGCCGTGACGCTACTGCTCAGGCGGAGTCGGACTGCGGCGGCGAGGCCTCGAGGCGGCGGCGCTCGAGCGCCCACCACAGCTCGATGACGTCGGACGCCCGGCGCAGGTCGGCGGCCGTGGCCTCCTCGAAGCGCCGCAGCCGGTGGCGCAGCGTGTTCGGGTGCACGTACAGCGCGCGGGCGGTCTCGTCGATGCGCATGCCGTTCTCGAACCAGGCCCGCAGCGTCGTTTCCACCTCCGGGCCGTGGCGGCCGAGCGCGGCGAGCGGCTCGAGGTAGCGCTCGACGAACGCGTCGCCGAGCGCCTGGTCGACCAGCACCGCGGGGCGGATCGAGAGGTCCGAGAGCGAGAACACGCCCTCGAGGCGGAAGGCCAGCGCGGTCTGCAGCGCGCGGCCGGCGTGGGCGAACGCGGCGGGCAGCGCGTCGAGGCCGGCCGGCGCGCCGACCCCGACCGTCGCGCCCGCCACCGGCATCGGGCGGCGGGCGGCCAGGCCGATGACGTCGCCGTCGAGGACCGTGAACAGGCCGGCGTCGCCGGCGAGCTTGAGCGAGGCACGGTGGCTCAGCTCGGCGTCGCCGTTGGAGCGGGCCCGGAACGGGAGGTACTCGCGCTCGGGGTCGAGGCCGTGCGCGGCGCTGTCGCGGCGCAGCTCGTCCGCATCCACGCTGCCGGTGAGGACGGCGAGCACGAACGCGTCGCGGCGCTGCTGCTCCTCCTTGGCCCGCTCGATCTCGACCGCCCGGTGCGCGGCGGCGACCACATCCATGACGGCGTCGGCCCAGCGCCACAGGGTCTCGCTGAACGCGAGCACGCAGGCGACGTCGGCGCCGCGCTCGCGGGCCAGCTCTCCGAACCGCGTCCACACGACGCCGACCGCGACCCGGTGGGCGTGCAGCGCGGCGTCCAGCGTGAGGCCCTGCTCGGCGCGCTGGCGGCCGATCGCGGCCGATCCCTCGAGCTCGAGCGGCGTGGGCGCGCGGACCTCTCTGAGGGCCGCGAGCTCGCGGTTGAGCGTGTCAATGACCGCGGCGCGCAGGGCCGCGCGCGGGAGGCTCGTGAACGCGGGGATGGCGTCGCGGATGCGCTCGACGATCGTGTCGGCCAGGGTCTCGCGCTCGGCGTCGAGCTCGTCCACCAGGCTGCGGACGGCGGGCTCGATCTGCGTCGCGGGCACCACGAGGACCTCCCTGTTCCGGCGCCGCCGGGGTTGGCGGCGCCGTCGTTCGCGACCCTACCCCGTGTCAGGCCCGGGCGGGCGCAGGCGCGGGCGCGCCGTGGCCGGCCGGCGTGAGCAGCGCGGCGACCGCGATCAGGGCGAAGGCGAGGACCTGGACGGCGAGCAGGAGGCCGCCGGCGAGCGCGTCGCCGAAGACGACGATGCCGCCGAGGATGCAGGTGACGTTGGCCGCGGTACTCGTGCAGGCGATGACCGGGACGGCGTCGCCCTCCTGGAAGCCGCGCGCGGAGGCGAGGAACGCGAGCACCGACGCGAGGATCGCGACCGGGACCCACGGCGAGGCGACGATCGCGAGCGGCCCGCCGTGCGCGACGCCGGTGAGCGCCTTGAGGGCAACGTCGGACACGCCGAACAGCGTGCCGGCGGCCGCGCCGAGGACGGCCCCGTGGTGGTGGGCGGGGGCGCCGAGGCGCGGGACGGCGATGAGCAGGGCGCCGAGGCCGAGCATGCCGCCCTCGAACGCGAGCAGGACCGGGACCGCGAAGGCGCCGTGCGTGCCGTTGGCGGCGGGCAGCGTGGCGACGAGCAGGAGCAGGCCGCCCGCGGTCATCGCCACGCCGGCCCACTGCCGGCCCGGGACCTTGCAGCCGAACAGCCGGTTGCCGAGCACCGCGAGGAGGATGACGCCGGTCGAGAGCACGGCCTGGACGACGCTGAGCGGCGCGAGGGCCAGCGCGCCGACGTGCAGCACCCAGGCCGCGGCGGCGACGGCCATGCCGATCGCGAACCACTTGGTCCTGAGCAGCGATTTCGCGCTCTTGAGGGGGTGCTGCCACGTGACGAGCGGGATCTGGTTGGCGCCGCGGTGCTTGCAGAGGAAGCCGAGCTGGGTGAGGGCGGCGCACAGCAGCGCGAGCGGAAGGCCGAGGTTCAGCGTCATTGCCGGGAAGCATCGCGGTTGCTTCGCGCGCCTCCATCGGAGCGATGGCCAACGATCCGGCCGTGTGATTGGGGGTACGGACAACCGCACCTCGGCCGCGCCGGGCCGGCCGCTTCAGGATCCGGCGGCCGGGGCGATCACGGTGCCGAGATGAACGCGCACGAACACGGATTCGGGGACCGGCGCCTGATGGGGCCCGTCTCGGGCTTCCTGTGGCTGACCGCCGCGGCGGCCGCGATCGTGTGCCAGCTCCTGCCGGGGACACCGCGCGAGCATCCGTTGATCCTGTGGGGCCTGATCGCGCTCGTCCTCGTGTACGGCGTCGCGTGCGTGCGCTCGTGGATCCCGTGGGAGCGGATGACGCTCGCGCACCACTCCGCCGCGGTCATCGGCTTCCAGCCGCTGATCGGCCTCGGGATCTGGGTCAGCGGCGGCGTCGATTCCTACCTCGGGCCGATCCTCGCGCTGCCCGCGATCTACGTGGCGTACTTCTTCCCGCCCCGGCTCGCGGTCCCGCTCGGGGTGGTTGAGGTCGCGACCTTCCTCTCGCCGGTGCTGTACACGCCGGACGCCGAGCGGCACCTGCTCGTCGAGCGCACCGTGGCCTACGCGGCGACCTATGCCGGCCTGACGTTCACGATCCAGCTGATGACCCGCCGCCTCGCGGCCGCCGAGGCCCACCAGCGCCGCATGGCCCACGAGGACCCGCTGACCGGCCTGCCGAACCGGCGCGCGTTCGACCGCGCGCTCGACCGGGCGTTCGAGGCGGACGAGCGCTTCTCCGTGCTGCTCATCGACGTCGACCACTTCAAGGCGATCAACGACACCTTCGGCCACACCGTGGGCGATGAGGTGCTCTGCGCGCTGGCCGAGCGCGTGCGCGGCGAGATCCGCGCCTCGGACACCATCGCCCGCATCGGCGGCGACGAGCTCGCGGTCGTCGCGCCCGATGCCACGTCGTCCGGCGCCGAGCGCCTGGCGGGGGCGTTGCGCGCCGCGGCCACCGCCGTGCGCCCGGTCGCCGATGCCGATGCGGTTTCGCTCACGATCTCGTGGGCCGCGTTCCCGGAGGACGGCGCGGACCGTGCCGCCCTGCTGCGCATCGCCGACCGCCGGCTGCACGAGGTCAAGGACGCCCGCCCGGCGGTCGGGTCCGCGACCCTCAACGCGGCCTGATCCACCGCTACACTCCGGGACCTCCCCGCCGGAGTAGCTCAGTCGGTTAGAGCAGCGGAATCATAATCCGCGTGTCGGGGGTTCGAGTCCCTCCTCCGGCATCAGAAAAGCCCTGCGCAGCCGGGGCTTTTGTCGTTCCGGGACGTTCGACGGGATGCGAACTTTGTTCCAATTTTGTCCCAAGCAAGATCCCAACTTGGGCCTACGATCGCGCCCACGGGATCACGGGTTGTCGTTGCCATGGGGTCCGCGTGGCGTTCCGCTATGACGAGCACGGGCTGAATCGGCGAGCGTGCCGTGTCGTCGCCCGTGGGCGGGGTTCCCTGTCGCGCGTACTCAGACCGCCGGTAGCCCGGCTCGTTCACGCTTCAATGCCGGTGCCCGGCGAGGTGAGCCCGTGTTCGTAGGCGAAGATCACGGCTTGGACGCGGTCGCGGACGCCGAGCTTCGCGAGAATCCGCTTGGTGTGCGTCTTGACGGTGGATTCCTCGATGACGAGCGCGGCGGCGATCTCGCCGTTTGAGAGGCCACGGGCGACGAGTTCGAGCACCTCGCGCTCGCGCTCGGTGAGGGCGGCCAGACGCGCGTGGCGCGTGGTGTCGGGTGCAGGCTGATGCGCCATGCGCTCGATCACGCGGCTGGTCACCGAGGGTGAGAGCAGCGAGTCGCCGGCGGCGACCGTGTGGATGGCCGCGACCAGGTCTTCCGGCCTGGTCCGCTTGAGCAAGAAGCCGGAGGCGCCGGCGCTGAGTGCGCCGAAGATGTAGTCGTCGTGTTCGAAGGTGGTGAGGATCACCACCTTGACATCGGGGAACGCAGCGAGGACGTCGCGGGTGGCGGCGATGCCGTCGAGCTGCGGCATGCGGATGTCCATGAGGACGATGTCGGGGCGGAGCAGCCGGGTGCGGTGCAGGACGTCGCGTCCGTCGGCCGCTTCGCCGACGACCTCGATGGCGGGGTCGCCGCTGAGCACGCCGCGCAGCCCAGCGCGCATGAGCGCGTCGTCCTCGACGATCAGCACGCGGACCGGCTGCTCGGTCATGCGCCACCCGACGTCAGGGGCAGCCGCGCGTGCAGCCAGAAGCGCCCGTCGCGAACGGTCGTGTCGACGCTGCCGCCGAGCAGCGCCGCGCGCTCGCGCATGCCGACGAGGCCGTGGCCGCCTCGGGCGTCGCGGGCTGTTTGACCGGGTCGGATGGGGTTGGCGACCGTGATCTCCAGCGCACTGGGGTCGAAGGCGACGTCGATGTCGGCGCTGCCGGCTCCGTGACGGGCGGCGTTGGTGAGCGCCTCCTGCAGGATGCGGTAGGCGCCGCGGTCGACGCTCGGTGCAAGCGGACGGCGGTCGCCGTGGATGCCGATCGCGACATCGAGTCCGGCGGTGCGGTGGCGCTGCATGAGCGTCTCCAACGCGGCCAGCCCGGTCGGCGGCTCGACGCCGCGCTCGGGGTCGTCCTGGCGGAGGGCCGCGACCATCTGGTCGATGTCGGCGACGGTCTGACGGGCGACCTCCTCGATCGTCCCAAACGTCTCGCGCGCGTCTGGGTCGTGCTCGGCGCGCATGCGCCCGAGCCCAGCGTGGACGAGGATCACGTTGATGGCGTGACCCGCGGAGTCGTGCAGGTCACGTGCGATGCGGGCGCGTTCCTCGGCGGCCGCGAGGCGGCGCTCGCGCTCGGCTTCGCGCTCGGCGCGCAGCGCCCGCTGCTCGAGCTCAGCCATCCGCTCGTATCGCAGCCGTGCGCGGTCGCCGGCCAGCCACGCGCCGCCCCACACGACGACGCCAAACGCAGCCGGCGTGGCCGGAAAACGGCCGTCATTCAAGCCCATCGCACTGACGTGCACGACCAGCAAAGCGACGGCGAGCACGAGGGTGAGCCGGACGCGAGCGCGTGACCCGTCACTGGTCGCGGCCAGGAAGTACAGCGCGACGGTCGGCCCGAGCGGCGGCCCGGCCGGCTCGGCGACAGCGCGCAGCACGGCGCTCGCGACACCGGTCAACACGAAGACGCCCAGCGGCGAGGCGCGTCGCGCGGCCAGCGGCAGCGAGGCGAGCGCGGTCAGCAACACCGCCGGCACATCCACCGCGCCGGGGTGGTCGGTGGCGCTTGCGGCGAGCAGCCCGAGCGACACTGCGAACACCGCGACGGCGAGCGCGACGTCGCCGAGCAGGCCGGAGCGCGACAACCGTCGCGCGGGTTGTGGCGCAGTGACCATCAGCCAGCGAGCGTAACGCCGCGCTGTGGCCTCCGGATCGCCCCACGGGAGGACAGGGGCGTACCTCCTGAGGGGGACTGAAGATCCCTCCGCGGGGCGTTTTCGGCTCCCGGGAGAGCTCTTACCGTGGTCGGCATGATCCTGAAGCGCTCACGGATTCGCTCCTCGCCGGCCGCCCGGCTGCTGGTCGCCGGGCTCGTCGTCGCGGCGGCCGGGATGCTGGTTCAGTATGCGTCGGGCGTCGATTATCCGACGATCCCGCCCGGGCCCATCATCTCGCTGGCGGCGGCCGCGGTGGTGGCCTGGGGGCCGTGGCGCTGGGCGCCCGTCGTTGGTCTGGGGACCGCGGTCTTCATCTCGATCGGTGGTGTGATCGCCACGATCGCGGGCAACGGCTTCGCCCCCCAGCTGAGCGATCCTGGCGCGTTCGGCGGCTTCGCCGGCACGCTGGTGCAGATCGCCGGACTGGTGGTCGCACTGGCGGCAGGCATCGTTGCCGCGGGGCCGAGCATGGGATCCCGTGCGACGAGCGCCCGAATTCCCCGACCGCCTGAGGCATCGTGAGCGCCGCCCCGAACACCATCTTTTCCGGTCGGTCGGACCTCGATGGTGCGGTCGCCAGAGCGCAGCATGACTCCCCATCCGATGGCGAGTACGTGGTCCAGACGCGCGGGCTGACCAAGCGCTACGACGACGCGATCGTCGCTGTCGACGACCTCGATCTGCGTGTGCGCCGTGGTGAGGTCTACGGCTTCCTGGGCCCGAACGGCGCCGGCAAGACGACCACACTTCGGATGTTGCTCGGCCTGGTGCGACCCACGTCGGGCCACGCGGAGGTCCTCGGCGCCCCGCCCGGCGCGCCACGGGGCCTGGCGCGGATCGGCGCGATGGTCGAGGCTTCGGCGTTCTACCCACATCTGTCGGGGCGCGACAACTTGCGCGTCCTTGCCCGCTACGCGGGCGTGCCCGAGCGTCGCATCGACGCGGTGCTCGAGCAGGTAAAGCTGAACGCCCGCGCCGACGACCGCTCCGCCAGGTACTCGTTGGGCATGAAGCAGCGCCTAGGCGTCGCGGCGGCGCTCTTGAAGGACCCGGAGCTGTTGATCCTCGACGAGCCGACGAACGGCCTCGACCCGGCCGGCATGGCCGAGATGCGCGAGTTCATCCGCTCGCTCGCCGACGCTGGCCGCACGGTCATGCTCTCCAGTCATCTGATGGGAGAGGTCGAGCATGTCAGCGACCGCGTCGGGGTGATCAGCGCCGGCTCGCTGATCGCCGAGGGCACACTCGACGAGCTTCGGGGCCGCGCCGGGCTCCGTATCCGGGCCGAGCCGCTCGCCCAAGCCGCCCGCGTGGTTGGCGAGCTGTCGGGCGTCGAAGCGGTCAGCAGCGCCGACGGCGTGCTCGAGATCACCGTCGACACCCTCCAAGCCCCGACCATCAATCGTGCGCTCGTGGAGGCGGGCATCGCCGTCTCGGAGCTCCACGCCCACACCGCCTCGCTTGAGGACGTCTTCCTGGAACTCACCACGAACGGAGATGACGTGTCATGACGCGCAGCGTGACGGCCGAGCTGCTGATACTGCGCAAGCGCGCCGCGACGTGGATCCTGCTTGGCATCTGGACGTTCCTGGGGATCTTCTTCGCCTACGTCATCCCGTACGCGCTCGATCCCGAAGACTCGCCGGGCGGCGTCGGCCGGTTCCTGCCCGAGTCGTTCGTCGGAAACGTGCTGGCCGGATTTCCGTTTTTCGGCGGCGTGTTCGCCCTGATGCTCGGGGTCTTCGCACTCGGGAGCGAATACGGCTGGGACACGCTCAAGGCGCTCTTCACGCAGCGCTCCGGCCGACTGCAGGTCTTCGCCGCCAAGCTGGCGGCGCTCGGCATCGTCCTGATCCCCTTCGTGCTGGCGATCTTCATTGCCGGCGCGGTGGCCAGCTACGTCATCGCCCAGATCGAGGACGCGCCCGCGAACTGGCCCTCCGCCTGGATGCTGGTACGAGCGATCGCCGGCGGATGGCTGATCTTGGCCGTCTGGGCGGCGCTCGGAGTGCTGCTCGGCGTAGTGAGCCGCGGCACCTCGCTGGCGATCGGCGTCGGCATCCTCTACGCGCTCGTCATCGAAGGCCTGCTCAGCGCGTTCGCCGACGGCGTCGGCGTCCTCGAGCCGCTCACCAACGTCTTTCTCCGTGCCAACGGATACTCGCTCGCCACAGCCCTCGGCGCCTCGACGTACACGATCGGCTCCAGCGGGCCAGGCTCGTACAACGGGCCCTTCGTGGCCAGCGGCCAGGCCCTAGCCGTCCTCATGGCGTTGATCGTGGGGTTCGTCGCTTTCACCGCACTGAAACTTCGCCGCCGGGACGTCGCGTGAGCTCGGCTGAGGGCAAGGTAGCGCTCGTGATCGGCGCCAGCCGGCGGAATCAGTGCCGTCAGCGCCACGACGACTAGCTCGGACTAACCCCGAGTTCTCGCAACACCTGCGGTCGCGGGTTTGATAGCGCCTTGAAGTCAGACGGCCCCGCCCAGCTGGGCGGGGCCGTCTGCGCGTCGGCTCAGTCTCCGGGTCGCCAAAC
>Ga0126313_10001186_pt1 | contig 13521 bp, 17 predicted proteins | sample Plot105A_FD_89954 | JGI IMG/M metagenome (GOLD analysis project Ga0126313, IMG submission 89954) | Serpentine soil microbial communities from UC McLaughlin Reserve, CA, USA - Plot105A | ecosystem: Environmental > Terrestrial > Soil > Grasslands | place: USA: UC McLaughlin Reserve, Lake County...
GAGGTGAATGGCCACCGTCCCTGCGACGCGGCGCAGAACGTCCGTCGCGGCGAGTGCCTCGGCAAGCGCCTGGCGGTCGCCGTCTCCGTCGAAAGCGGCACCAAGAGGCATCCCAACCGCGCTCATCGGCAGATGAACCGGGGGAGTAAACCCTCCGCGACGGCATGGTGAGGACGGGCTCGGTCGAACCGAGCCTCACGCCAGCGAGGATCGCCGCGCTACGCGAGCAGGCTTCGCTCGCGGATGCAGTCGCGAGCCCAGTCCTCGACGAGCTCCAGCACGAGCTCGGACGCCTGGCCGGGTGGGAGCTCGACCCGGACCTGATGGACCGCGGCCTCGGCCTGGCGGTCGAACCCGAAGCGCGTTTCACTCACGACGGCGAAGCTCGGGATCCGGTAGAGCAGCGTCGTCCCCAGGCGGTCGACCTCGGCCTGCGTGACATCGCGTCCCGCGTGGATGCCGAAGTTGACGACGATCTGTGTGCCGTCCGGCAGATCGTCGACGAAAATGAGCGTCGAATCGGTCATTGACGGCCTCATACCTCGCGGGGCTCCCACTTGAACATCCGAACCGCGAGCACGAGTCCGACGGCGCCCCAGACCGCGAGGACTGCGATCGCGCCGGGCGAGGAGCCCAGCCCCTCTCCCGCGACGAACTCGTCTCGAAGGAGGCGCAGGAGGTACGTGAGCGGGAGGACGTCGCCGATCGCTTCCAGGAAGCGCGGCATGTCGGTCTGCGAGAAGAACGCGCCCGAGAGGAACGTCATCGGGAGGTAGAGCGCGTTCACGATCGCGGACGACCCTTCCGCGCTCCGGATGACGCCGGTGATGGCGAGTCCGAGCGCCGCGAACGCCGCTGCGCCGAGCAGGCAAGTGAGCAGGAACGAGAGCGGCGCCTCGGGCCAGTCGGCGCCGATCGCGTAGACGCCGACCAGGAGCTGGGCGACGACCAGGAGCGCGATCGTCACGAGCGTCGAGACGATCACGGCCCCGAGGTAGACGCCGGTGGGGACCGGCGTGCCGCGGACGCGCTTCAGGACCCCGGCCTCCCGACGCACGACGAGGGTGATCGCGAGCCCGGCAAACGCGGTCGCGACGATCCCGTAGCCCAGGAGTCCGGCCAGGAGGAAGGTCGAGCCCTTCACGTTCTCCTCGAGGGAGTCGCCGTAGGCCGACCCGAGGAGGAGCAGAAGGATGATCGGGAGGAGGAACGTAAAGAACGCGCTCTCATGGCTCCGCCAGAAGAGGCGCTGCTGGTTCCCGACCTCGCGGAGCAGGACGCGCATCATGGTCCTTCCCCCTCCGTCAGCTCGAGGTAGACGTCCTCGAGGGAGCGGCGGACGACGCGGAGGTCCGCGAGCTCACGGCCCTCGGCGACGGCGGCGCTCGTCAGCTCGTAGAGCGTCCGGGTCGGCTCGGTCGTCTGCAGGTGGACGACCCGCCCGTTCTCGCGGTAGCTGATCTCGACCGCCTCGCTCGCGCCGAGGAGCTCGTCCGGCGTTCCAGTCGCGACGATCCGCCCGCCGCGGAGGATCGCGACCCGGTCGGCGAGGGTCTGCGCCTCCTCCATGTAGTGCGTGGTCAGCAGGATGCTCTTGCCGAGCGCACGGAGGCCGCGGATCGTCTCCCACGCCTGACGGCGCGCAGCCGGATCGAACCCGGTCGTCGGCTCGTCGAGGAAGATCAGCTCGGGATCGCCGATGAGCGCAAGGCCGAGGTCGAGTCGCCGCAGCTGTCCGCCGGAGAGCAAGCGGACGCGCGCATCGCGCTTCGCTTCGAGGCCGACGATGCCAAGCACCTCCTCTGGGTCGCGGGCGTGAGGGTAATAGCCGGCGAAGAGCTCGAGGTGCTCGCGCACTGACAGCGTCGGGTAGACCGCCGAAGACTGGAGCACGATGCCGATGCGGGCCCGGAAGTCGGAGCCCGCCTTGCCGGGGTCCTCGTCCAGCACGCGCACGTCGCCGCCGGATCGCGGCCTGTAGCCCTCGAGGATCTCGACCGTGGTCGTCTTCCCCGCGCCGTTCGGGCCGAGGAGCGCGAACACCTCTCCGACCTCGTGCGTGAAGTCGACGCCGTGCAAGACCTCGGTGGCGCCGTAGCTCTTTTTGAGCCCGCGAACCTCGATGGCGGTCACGACGGGCCAGGATAGCCCCGCCCTTCCGCGCCCTCGAACACGGGCGACATGCCCAGGCGCGAGAATGCGACCGTGCGGGTCCAACGGGGATCCCGCCGGCCCCGGCGTGCGGGGCGGGCGACGAGCGACGCGGAACGGCGTCGGCTCGCGCAACGCGCGCGCGAGCGGGCGCTCCCGCGCGACGGCAAGGGAGCCGTCCTCTGGTGTGACGGCGGCTCGCGCGGGAACCCGGGGCCGGCCGCCTACGCCTACGTCCTCGACCTTCCGGGCGGCCCGACTGTGACCTTCGCCGAGCGCTTCGGCCCCTCGACGGTCAGCATCGCCGAGTACCGCGCCGTGCTCGCGGGGCTCATCCGTGCCGCCGAGCTCGACGTCACTGGACTTGAGGTGCGGACGGACGCCCAGGTCGTCGCCGACCAGCTGGCGGGCGAGCGCCCGGAGCCGCGGAATCCGGAGCTCCGCGCGCTCCTGCGTGCCGCCCGCGAGGCCGAGGTCGGGCTGGGCCGCGTCCGCTGCCGCTGGATTCCGCGGGAGGCGAACGGCCGCGCGAACGCCCTCGTTCTGACGGCCCTCGACGGAGCCACGGCGTGAGGCGGGTATTCACCCTCCTCCGGCGCCGCTACGTCGCGGCGGGGCTCCAGCTCGCCGGTCTCGCTCTCGTGCTCGGGTTCCTCGGCTGGGCCGCCCGCGACGTCTGGACCGACGCCGGGCCGCGCCTCCGCAATGCGGACCCCGTCGACTTCGGCATCGCGCTCGGGATCCTCGCCGTCTACTACCTGCTCTTCGTCGAGGGCTGGCGCCGGATTCTCAGGGCCTATGAGATCCGCGTCCCGTATCGCGTCGCCCTGCAGGCCGAGATGCTCTCGATGCTCGCGAAGTACATCCCGGGCGGCGTCTGGACACCTGCGGCGCGCGTCGTCGCGATGCGCCGCGCCGGAGTGACGGACACCCCGCGCGTCCTCGCCTCGATCCTGCTCGAGGGCGGCCTCTCCGCGGTCGCCGGCGTGCTCGTCTTCATCGCGAGCCTTCCGACCGTCTCGGACGTCGACGCCCCGCTCGTCCCGCTCGTCGCGTTCGGGCTCGTCGTCCTCATCCTGATGCACCCGAGCGTCTTCCGGCCGCTCGCCCGGTGGATCCTGAGGCCGTTCGGCTCCGGCGACGTGCCGCCGCTTCCGTACCGCTTCATGCTCGGGCTGCTCGCCTTTTACTCGGTCAGCTGGATCGTCGGCGGCGCAGCGCTCCTCTTTCTCCTGCGCGCCGTCGGAGCCGACGTCGCCTGGTCGGCCGTCCCGTTCCTCGGCGGGACGAGCGCCGTCGGCGCGATCGTCGCCGTGCTCTCGATCATCGCGCCGTCCGGGCTCGGGGTTCGCGAGGCATCGATGTACGGCCTCATGCTTGCCGTCGCCTCGAAGGGCGCGGCGCTCGGCGCGACGCTCCTGAACCGCATCGCGATCACCATCGTCGAGGCGGCGCTCCTCCTCGCCGCAGTCGTCGCCTGGCGCCTCCGCATCGACGCGGCCGAGATCGACGAGGTCCGCGCGGAGAGCGACAGCCTCCGGCGGGCCACCGGGTAGCTAGCCTCGGGTCGAGGCTCGATCGGGGAGGGAGACGATGGAAGCGCTGACCCAGGACCAGACGCGATTTCTCGACGAGAACCCGTTTGTGGGCGTCGTGACGACGCTTCGCCGGGACGGCTCGCCGCACTCGACCATCGTGTGGGTGGACGCCTCGGACGGAGGCGTGTCGTTCAACACCGCGCGCGGGCGCGTGAAGCCGACGAACCTCGAGCGAGATCCGCGCCTGTCGCTCGTCGTCGTCGACCCCGATGACGCCTACAAGTGGGTCTCGGTCACCGGTCGCGCGCGCATGACCGAGGCGGGCGCCGACGAGCAGATCGATCGGCTCTCAGCGAAGTACACCGGCAACCCCGAGTACCAGGCACGCACGCCGGACGAGGTGCGGGTCCGCGTCGACATCGCGGTGGAGAAGGCCGACTCGTCGGGTTTCGGCACCTAGCGCGCGTGTCGACGTTCCGCTACGTCGTCTGCGACGTCTTCACCGACGTCCCGCTCGCCGGGAACCAGCTCGCCGTTTTCACGGATGCGCGCGAAATCCCGGAGGAGATGCTGCAGCCGCTCGCCCGCGAGCTGAACTACTCGGAGACGACGTTCGTCTATCCGGCCGCGGGCGAGGGCGACGTCCGCGTCCGCATCTTCACGCCGGCCGCCGAGCTTCCCTTCGCGGGGCACCCAGTCCTCGGCACCGCGTTCGTTCTCGCCGGGCCGCTCCAGCGCGCCGCCATCTCGCTCGAGACGGGCGCGGGCGTCGTGCCGGTCGAGCTCGAGCGTGACGGCCCGCGCATCGTCTTCGGGCGCATGACGCAGCCGGTGCCGAAGGTCGAGCCGTTCCCACATGAGGACGAGGTCCTGGCCGCACTCGGCCTGAACGGCGCCGAGCTCCCGATCGAGCTCTACGACCTCGGCATCCGGCACGTGATGGTGGCGCTGCCGAACCGCGAGACGGTGGCCGCGGTCCAGCCGGACTACGCCCGCCTTGCCCGGCTCCAGGGCTTCGTCGGCACGAGCTGTTTTGCCGGCCAGAGGCCAAGCTGGAAGACTCGGATGTTCGCGCCTGCCGACGGCGTTCCCGAGGACCCGGCCACGGGCTCGGCCGCCGGCCCGCTCGCGTGCCACCTCGCACGGCACGGCCGGATCGACTGGGGCGAGGAGATCGAGATCGAGCAGGGAGTCGAGATCGGCCGGCCGAGCCGGCTCTTCGCACGCGCCTTCGGCGGCGACGGTGGTATCGAGCGCGTCGAGGTCGGCGGCTCTGCGGTCATCGTTGCCCGCGGCGAGTTCCGGTTCTGACACCGCACTTAATCGACGCGCGCGCGTAGCTCAGCGCGGAGGCGCTCCGACCCGCCCCCTGCCTGGCGTCGAGCCTCTTCGGAAAAGACGCGCGTGTGTTGCACAAAACGTGCCGAAAGAGCGCAGCAGAAGCGACAATGCCTGCGTGCGCGCCATGGTTCTCGAGCGTCCGGGAGCACCGCTCCGCGCCGCAGAGGTTCCCGATCCCGAGCCGGGCCGCGACCAAGTGCTCCTTCGCGTCGCGGCCTGCGGCGTCTGCCGCACTGACCTCCACGTCGCGGACGGCGAGCTCGCCGATCCCAAGCTGCCGCTCGTCCTCGGGCATCAGATCGTGGGCACCGACGTCGAGACGGGCGAGCGGCTCGGGATTCCGTGGCTCGGTTGGACGGACGGGACGTGCCGCTTCTGCACGAGCGGCCGCGAGAACCTCTGCCCGGAGGCGCGCTTCACCGGGTACCAGCTCGACGGAGGCTACGCCGAGCTTGCGGTCGCCGACCGGCGATTCACGTTCCCGATCCCGGAGGGATATCCGGATTTGCAGGCCGCGCCGCTCCTCTGCGCAGGCCTGATCGGATACCGCGCGCTCCGCCTCGCCGGTGACGCCGAGCGGCTCGGGCTCTACGGCTTCGGAGCGGCGGCGCACATCATCGCGCAGGTGGCGCGCCACGAAGGGCGGCGGGTGTTCGCACTCACGCGACCGGGCGACGAGGCGGCCCAGGCGTTCGGACGCGAGCTGGGGGCCGAATGGGCAGGGCCCACGGATCCGGGCCCGCCCGAGGAGCTCGATGCGGCGATCATCTTCGCGCCCGTCGGCGCACTCGTTCCGCTCGCGCTCGCGGCGCTCGCTCCCGGCGGCACGGCCGTCTGCGCAGGTATCCACATGAGCGACATCCCGCAGTTTCCCTACGAGCTCCTCTGGCACGAGCGCGTCGTCCGTTCCGTGGCGAATCTCACGCGCCGAGACGGCGAGGAGTTCCTCGCGCTCGCGCCGCGCGTCCCCGTGCAAACGGAGGTCGAGGCCTTCGCGCTCGAGGCCGCGAATGAGGCCCTCGACCGGCTGCGGTCCGGTGCCGTCCGTGGCCAGGCCGTCCTGCGGATAGCGTGAGAGCCGTGGAGCGGTTCGAGGCCACGGTCGAGGAGCGGAGCGGGGGCGGCCGCCTCGTCGCAGTGCCGCTGGACGTCCCCGCGCTCTTCGGGAAGGTCCGCGCGCCCGTCCGGGGCACCGTGAACGGCTTCCCGTACCGCTCGACCATCATGCGCTACGGCGACACGTACTATCGCGGGCTGAACCGCGAGGTCGCGAGGGGGCCGGGCCGAGGCGGGCGACCGCGTGACCGTTGAGATGGAGCTCGACGACGCGCCGCGGGAGGTGGACGTCCCGCAGGAGCTCGCTTCGGCCCTCGCCGACGCGCCAGGTGCGCGTTCGGCGTTCGACACACTCTCATTCACGCACCGCAAGGAGTACGCGGGCTGGATCGCGGAGGCGAAGCGCGAGGAGACCCGCCGGACGCGGGTCGAGAAGGCCGTCGCGATGCTCCGCGGCGGTGTGAAAACGCCCTACTAGGAGAGCGCGCCGATCGTGCGGCACGCGTCCACGTGGAAGGCGACCGCGTAGCCCAGGTCGTCGACGTGGATCCGCTCGTCGCAGTTGTGGAAGCCGCTCCCGTACACCTCGTTCGGGGTGTGGCGGAAGGGCCAGAACCCGTACGCGACCGTCCCCCACGCCTCGCGCATGAAGTGCGAGTCCGTGAACCCTGTCGACATGCCGGGGACCAGGATCGCGCCGGGGTCATGGTCGTCGAGGAACCGCTTGCACACGTCGAAGAGCGGGGTGTCGAGCGGGGAGACGGTTCCGCCGCAGGGCGGCTCGAGGAACTCGAGCTCGTAGGGCACGTCGTTGCCGAGAGCGCGGCGCAGCTCCGCCTCGAGCTCCGTCTCGGCGGTGCCCGGGAGGACGCGGCAGTCGCACTCCACGCTCGCGCGGGCGGGCATGACGTTCCGCGCGTCCGAGCCACGGAGGCGCGTCGGCGCGATCGTCGTCCCGACGAGCGAGGGCAGCGTGTCGCGAAGCACCGGATGGAGCTCGATCGCCTGCTGGAGGGCGGCCGACACGTCGCCGTCGAAGCGGCCCACGATCGCCTCGAGCGTCGCGCGGATCTCGGGCAGGAGCCGCTGCTCGGTCCGGTGCGCCGCCAGCCGCTGGATGAGGATCGCGAGCCGTGGGACGGCGTTCGCAGCCGTCCACGGCGTCGACGCGTGCCCGGCCTCGCCGATTGCCGTGACGAGCACGGGGAGCGTGGCCTTCTCGCCGTTCTGGAGCGGAACGATGACGCGCCCGTCCGCGAGCTGGAGCCGCTCGCCGCCGCCTTCGTTGAGCGCGTAGTCGACCCGCAGATCGGGCCGTTCCTTCACGAGCCAGACCATCCCGACCTGCTCTGTCCCGTCCTCCTCGTCGGCCTCCGCGATGTAGACGAGGTCGCCGTGCGGCCGGAACCCCTCGCGCGCGAGCACGGCCATCGTCACCGCCCGCGTGGCCGTCTCGTTCTTCATGTCCACGGCCCCGCGGCCCCAGAGGAAGCCGTCCTCGTCGACGTCACCCGAGAAGGGGTCGCATTGCCAGTCACGCGCGTCCGCCGGGACGACGTCCGTGTGCCCGACGAGCGCGAGGCTCGGGCCGTCGCCCGTGCCGGGGATCTTCGCCACGAGGTTCGCGCGGTCCGGGTCCTTCGCGACGAGCTCGCAGGCGACGCCGTTCGCATCGAGATACTCCTTCAGCACCATCGCCGCGGGCGTCTCGCGCCCCGGCGGGTTCGACGTGTCGACGCGGATCAGGTCGCGGAGGAGCTCGACCGACTCGTCGCGGTAGTCGCGCTCGGTCATGTCCTCCTACCCCCAGGCAACGTCAACGACCTCCGGCAGCTCCACGGCGACCGAGCGCCAGAAGACCCCCCCGTCGTGGGAGACCCAGACGCGGTTGCGCGTACCGAGAAGAACATCGTCTGGATTTTCGCCGACCGCGAGCGCCCGTGCGCGGCCGAGCCCCGCACCGCGCTCGGTCCAGGTCGTCCCGCGGTCGTGCGAGACGAGGAGAGGCGGGCGCCGCGCGACCGCAAGGACGACCGTCGAGCCGCTTGCGTCGACATCGACGAACGTCTCCCGTGCCCAGGCCGGGACCAGCTCGAGCAACCGCGCTCGCTCGACCGCCTCGCCCTCGCGGCGAACGAGGATCGCGTCCTCCTCCGCGCTCTCCCCGAGCTCGAGGACGTAGACGGCGTCGACGCAGCCGGCGAGCGCGATCACCGGCCGCGCGCCGGCGCCTCGCACGAGATGCCGCACTTCAGATCGGCGCTCATCCGGCTCCCTTCGCTGGCATGACCCACATCAGGTTCGTCGGGTCCAGAATCGACGGCCCTGACCAGCCGCTCGGGAGCAGCGCCCGGCGGCGACCGAGTCTAGTCCGCGACGCCGGCCGGCGGGAGCTTCGTGCCGTTCCCCGCGGGCTCGTGCGCCGCGAGCGCCGCATCGAGCAGGAGCTCCTCCTTCAGGTCGGGCTCGGGCGAGAACGAGCGCCAGGCGAGGATGCGCTGCATGTTCCGCTCGCCGGCGAGGCCGATCGCCATGCCCCGCATGCGGCTCGGCCGGCCGGCAGGGTCCTCGCCGGGGTGGTCGAGGATCGTCTCGATCGCCGCGGCGTGCGCCGCGCCGTTCGTGGCGCAAGGCGCGTGCGCGAGCTGGTCGACGAGATCGGTCGCCGTCCGGATCCCGTACCCCTTGAGCGTAGAAAGGTCGTGCTCGGTCGCGTAGAGCCGCAGCAGCGACTGGTCGACCCAGTCGACGAACCGCTCGGGCGGGATGCGCGTGCGGAGGAGCGCGTTCCCCACGTCGGAAGTCGCGAGGTTCTGGACGCCTTCGATCCCCTCCTCGACGAGCCGGGCCTCGTACCAGACGTTCATCCCGTCGAGGTCGCTCAGGGGATCCTTCGCGTCCAGGGCGGGGACGGCCCGCTTCAGGAGCACGGCGACCAGGGACTGAATCGCCTGCCAGCCGATCGCGGGGAAGACGCCGATCACGAACGCGATCGCGTTCCGCTCGGCCTGGCCCATGGATTCGGGGAGGATCGGGTCGAGAACCCAGACGAGCAGGATCACGATGACGATCCGCATGGTCGCGTTGACGTACGCCGTCGGCTTCAGGTCGTTCTGGAAGAACCGCCGTACGAGCATCTGGAGCACGAAAAAGTAAGCGCCGAGAAACGCGAACGCGAACGACTCGGAGGGGATGGACGGGAGCCCCTGCAGCTGGAAGTCGCCGGGCGTGAACGAGCGGCCGAAAACGCTCTCCGGCTGGACGACGAAGGCCCAGCCGAGCGCGATCAGGAGCGTCGCGACGAGCACCTGGAGCTTGTGCGCCCGCTCTAGCCGGATCGACTGGCTGCGACGTCCGCGGGACCCCTCGTCGCGGAGCGGGCCGTAGAGCTCCTCGAAACGGCGCCGGTAGACGTTCTCCGCCTCGCGGTCCAAGTGCTCGTCGCCGTCGCACGTGCCGACGGCGTCGGTGCGCTCCTTCCGCCAGCGTCCGTAGTAGCGGCTCGTCTCGGGTGGCCCGGGCAGGTTCGCGTAGTCGTCGGCATGGAGGCGGAAGAGCGTCAGCACGTACTCGCGCCAGACGGTCGGCGTCTTCCGGGACGCGAACTGGAGGTAGAGGATCGCGGGCAGGAGCGAGAAGTAGGCGATGACGCCGATCTTCAGGACGACGGTCTTGCTGTCGTCCTCGAGGAGGATCGCGAGCGCCACCACGGCGGCGACGACGAAGACGAACGGGACGTATTCCGAGGCGCGGACGCCCGCGAGCCTCAGGCGGCTCGAGACGGGTGGGGCATCGACATTGGTTGCGGCTTCGGCGGGCACGGCATCTCCACGGTGTCACGCCCCCGGGCCGCATCGAGGTTGTGCTCGTTCTAACCCTCCGGGGCGGATCGTGTCAAGTGCCGCGAGGGGCGTCGGCGGGCTCCGGCGCCAGGCGCCGCATCGTCTCGACGGCCCGGGTCAACGCCTCTGCCGTGAAGAGGAAGGGCTGGGCGTTTCCGAGCTCGTGCACGGGCCCATCGAACTGGTCCGACCCTAGGGCACCGTTCAGGGCATAGCGAAGCGGGATCTCGTGGCAGACGACGAGGACGTGCTCGTGCGGGCCCGCGACGATCCGCTTGAACGCGCGGGCATAGCGGCGTGCGGCGTCGTTCAGGCTCTCTCCGCCGGGGAAGGCGTCGTCGCGTGTGTGCGCGCGTTTGTAGGCGCGGTACGACTGGATCGACTCCCCCTCGAGGTCGCCGATGTCGATGTCGTTCAGGAGCGGCTCCTCGAAGAGCGGTACGCCTCGGCCCCCGAGCGCCGCGTCCGCCGTCTGGCGAGTCCGGCCGAAGGCCGTGTGGACGCAGGCGTCAAGCGGGACGTTCCGAAGCTGGAGCCCCAGGAGCCGCGACTCCTCGACGCCGCGCTGAGTGAGGAGCACCTCCACCGCCGGGTCGCCGTTGACACGGCCGACCTCGTTCAGCGTCGACTCGCCGTGCCGCGCGATGATGACAATCCGGACGCCCGCCATCAGATCACGAACCGCTCTTCCCGGATGACGCCCGCGGCGAACCGCTCGAGCGAGAAGGGGGACAGGTCGAGCGTCGGCTCGCGGCCGACTACGAGCTCGGCCAGGTGCTCGCCGACCGCCGGCGCCTGCTGGAAGCCGTGGCCCGAGAAGCCGGTCGCATAGAGGAAACGGCCCGGGTCCGCGAGCTCGCCGACGATCGCGTTGTGGTCCGGGCTCATCTCGTAGAGGCCCGTCCAGGACGCGCGGACGGGGAGCTCGGCCAGTAGCGGAAGCCGCCGTGCGGCGTGCTCCGCGACGTCCTCGAGCTCGGTCTCGCGCGCGCCGAAGACGAGGCCGTCGCCCTCGCTGTGGAAGTAAAGTCCGGTCGCGAAGTCGACGGTCAGCGGGAGGGGCGCAGGAAGGCCGCCCGATTCCGGCGTGAAGTGAAGCGCGCGACGTTCTCCGTGGACGGGGAGGTCGATCCCGAGGAGTGCGGCCACCTCCCGCGACCACGCGCCCGCGGCGCAGACCAGCATGTCCGTGGCGATCCGGAAGCGCGGCGTCGCGACGGCGGCGATGCGGCCGGCGTCGAGCTCGATCTCGCTGACCGTCTCGCCCTGGCGGATGCGGACGCCCCGGTCGCGCGCCGAGCTTGCCCAGCCGGCGACGACCGCCTCGGGCGTCGCGTACCCGTCGGTCGGACAGAACGTCGCTGCGACGAGGTCGTCCGTCACGAGTCCCGGGACGATCTCCTCCGCGTCGGCGGGGGAGATCTCGCGCGACGGGACGCCGAGCCGCTGCTGGAGGGCGAGCGCCGCGCGGAAGCGCGCCGCGTCCTCCTCACGGTCGAGGAGGAAGAGATAGCCGGGCTGCACGAGCCCGATATCGACGCCGTGGCGCTCCTCGAAGGACTCGAGCTCCGCGAGGGAGCGAAGGGCGATGCGCACGTTCAGCTCGTCCGCGAACTGCGCGCGAATGCCGCCCGCCGACTTGCTGGTCGAGCCCGAGCCTAGCGCGTCGCGCTCGAGGAGAACGACGTCCGTGACCCCGAGCTCGGTCAGATGCCAGGCGACGCTCGTGCCGACGGCGCCGCCGCCCACGATCACCACCTCGGCGGACTCGTCGGGCACGAACGCGACTCTAGAGGCTCGATGTGCGGTAGCCAGGGCCCGCGGCCACCACATACCGAGCCTCTAGTAGGCTCGGCCCGGTGCACCGCTTCGACTTCCAGGGCGTGAAGGAGCGGCTCGCGGCCGAGAACGGCGGCTACGAGATCGTGCATGAGTCGGAGGGGCTCGAGGTCGGCGTCTACGTCCTCGTCGCGCCCGAGCCCGACCGCCAGCAGCCGCACGAGGACGATGAGATCTACGTCGTGCTCGAAGGGCGCGGCACGCTCGAGGTCGAGGGCGAGGCGGTGCCGCTCGAGGAGGGCGAGGCGGTCTTCGTCGAGGCCCACGCAGAGCACAGGTTCACCTCGTACGAGTGGCTCTCCGTGCTCGTGCTGTTCGACCGCCGCAGCCGCCGGGCCTAGGTCCGTGCGCGTCTTCGTGACGGGCGCCACCGGGTTCCTCGGGCGTCACCTCGTGCCGCTGCTCGTCGAGCGGGGCGACGACGTCGTCGCGCTCGTGCGTCCGGCGACGGCGGCCTCTTGGCTCGAGGAGCGCGGGGTGCGCATCGTCCGCGGCGACCTCCTCGGTGGCGACGCGGTCCCGGCCGCCCCCGGCGCCGAGCTCGTCTTCCATCTCGCGGGCGTCGTCGCGCACGAGCGGCGCGATCTCTCGCGGCTCGTCCGGGCGAACGTCGAGGGTCTTCGCCTGGCGCTCGAGGCCGCGCCCTCCGGCGCACGGTTCGTCCACGTGTCGTCCGTGGCCGCGATCGGGCCGGCGCCCGCGCCCGACCGGCCCGCGACCGAGGAGCAGCCGTTCCCGCTGCACGCCGGGCGCTATCCGTACGCGGCCACGAAGCGCGAAGGCGAGGCGGTCGCCCGCGCGGCCGCCGACCAGGGGCGTGACGTCGTGATCGCATGCCCGGGCTTCCTGCTCGGGCCTGACGACGTCTACGGGATCTCGACGTGGCCCGTGCGCCGCTACCTCGAGGGGACGCTCAGGATCCACGAGCGGGGCGGCCTCTCGCACGTCGACGCCCGGGACGTCGCGGTCGGGCTGGTCAACCTGGCCGAGCGCGGCCGGAGCGGCGAGCGGACGATCCTCACGAACCGCGACGGCAACATGAGCCACGAGAGGCTCTACGAGCGGATCGCCGCGGTCACCGGCGTGCGGCGGCGCACGGTCGGCCTTCCCCCGCGGGTCGCCGCACTGGGGTCGACCCTCGTCCCGTGGCCGGTGAAGCCGGGCGAGGTGCGTGCCGCCGCGAACTGGTGGTTCTACGACCCCGCGAAGGCCGAGCGCGAGCTCGGCTGGTCGCCGCGGCCGCTGGAGGAGACAATCCGCGACACGGCCGGGCAGTACCTCTAACCCACTGGTCGAGCACCACGTGGCAATCGGCGACGACACCCAGCTTGCAACGATGCTCTGTGTCGGCGACCTCGAGCGCTCGCTCGACTTCTACGGCCGCCTCGGTTCTCGCGGAGCTCCGGGCGCGGGGCATCGAGTTCCTCACGCCGCCCAAGTCGCCGCCCTGGGGCGGCTGGCGCTGCTTCGCCCGCGACCCGGACGGCTTCGTCGTCGAGGTCGAGGACCACCCGGGAGCGTAGTCGCCGACCCTCCTTCAGCAACGGTGCAGCTGCCGGCTAGGACATCGGGATCTGCCGCAGGACCCGCGGCTCGATCCGGTCCAGGATCTCCGTGAGGCTCTCGCCGGTCGCCGTGATCCCGTGGTTGCGAAGCCCGATGACGGCGTGTGCCGGGTCAGGCTCCTGCGCGAGGAGTTCCGAGACGCTCGTCGCGAGCTCCTCCGTCCCGCACGGGTAGTTCACGTCGGTCGC
>Ga0126313_10001187_pt1 | contig 13520 bp, 13 predicted proteins | sample Plot105A_FD_89954 | JGI IMG/M metagenome (GOLD analysis project Ga0126313, IMG submission 89954) | Serpentine soil microbial communities from UC McLaughlin Reserve, CA, USA - Plot105A | ecosystem: Environmental > Terrestrial > Soil > Grasslands | place: USA: UC McLaughlin Reserve, Lake County...
AGGCCCAGGGATACTTCTACATTCCGGGGATGTGCGGACCGCGGAAAGCAACCTCGAAGTGCTCAGGCCACATCCGCGCCTCCCAGGGATATGAGCGTTGCGCCACTTCTTGGTCGGGCTAGAAGGAATCCTTGGCCCCTTACAAATTGCGCTGCTTGCGCTTGCTATCCGTCGTAAGGTCATGCGGTGAGGTAGTTAGGAGAGCAATGCACTCCGACCCACAACGCCTTGAAGACATCAGCAGCATCCGTGACGCCATGCGCCAGATTAGCCTGGAGGCCCAAGCAGTCGTAGACCTTCTGGATATGAGGATAGAAGACGAACGCCTAGACGGTAGGACGGAGGCAGTGGATGTTCGCACTGTCCTCGAACTCATCCAGAACCTCAGCCTGGATGCCAGTGAGAAACTGGACGCTTACCAGCAGCGCTACTCAGATTCGTAAAGCGGTGTGAGTCGCAAAAGTCGCCGTCTGATAGCTGAATGTCTCGCCAGATGTAAGGAGAGGAGACTCTCCACGCGCATGTGGGACCCCTTTGGGCTTTTTTGAGGCCCCGGCGTCCACTTCTTAATATGCACGCCACGGCAAAGGGGTTCGAGTGTGTCACAGGCCTCCCCTGCACGCGCTGCGAGCACTTTTTCCTGCAAGCACCAACGTCGCGTAGTCTTATTACGTGCGCCCCTCCTGCCTGCGAGGCTTAACCCTTGTGTGGTAGTGATGATTCTGTCGGCACTGGCGGCTGCAAAATACCTTGTCCTGCCGGGGCTTGCGTCCTTTCCCTACTTCACCCGTGGGCATTGGAGCCGCGTAGGAGATGATGCGCCCGCAGTACCTGCACCGCGAGAGGTCTCTGCCAGACGTTACGAGACTGTAGAACTGGAGATAGATGGCCCCCAAGAGGTTGCGTGGGTGCCAGCCCGTAGTCAATCGGTCTATGGTTAGGAACTGCTGGAAGCCCTCAGTGTCCTCTGGCGTGTAAATAGCCGGAGAAGCGAAGAGGCCCAGCCGCTCCTGTATGAGGCTGCTAGCCCGTCTCAAGGCCTCGTCTATCAAAGCGTCGGTCCGTGAGACGCCGGGCCGCTCCTGTGTTTTCTGGACCATGAGCCTTCTTAGCTCCAACCTTTCCGGGTCTTTCTGGGTGGGAAAGAGGACCTCTTCCAACCTCGCTTTGTCTCCGTTTAAGGCCGCCTCGTAAAGGGCCAAGACCTCGTTAGCAACGTACGCCTCCTCCCTAAGCGCCGCGAGGGTCTCTCCGGGGCCACCGGTATCCAGGTAACGTCCAGGAGGGAAGACGACGTCGGGCATGTATTCGGTAGACGGAGCGTATGTCTCCACGTGCGGATTGTCAGAGAAATCGGGGAAAGGGACGCGCTCGTACGCCAAGCCCAACAGACCGTATTGGCCAATCCACTGCTCTAACGCCCCAGTGAGGTCCTCTCGCTCGGCTATTCGCGCAAACTCCAGGCACAGGTAGGGTGTGTCGAACAGCGGGTCGTGACCCCTGACCATCCTGCCCCTAGCCTCGAAGTAAGGGAGATGGTCCTCGCCTTGTTCGACCCGCTCATACCTCTCATAGACCCCCCAATAATGATACGGAGGTCCGAGGCCTTCCTCCTCCGAGAAAGGATTAGTGCTGCGGAGGTCATCCCGTCCTATCCTGCGCATTTTTCTACCCCTATTCTACGAATAGGTTCGTTTCCTACGTTTAAAATCGCACTATCTGTAGGAACAGAGTGTATACTCAACGTAACTCGAAAGCAAGTCGTGGGAGGAAATAGGCTTGAATAGCACGCAGAAGGAGTGGTTGACCGTTACTGATTTGCAGGCATGGTTGGGTCTCGGGCGGTCGAAGGCCTACCAGCTAGTCCAGTCCGGGGAGATACCCAGCCACCACATAGGCCGCATACGCCGCGTCCGGCGACGGGATGTCGAAGCGTGGTTGGAGCGGAACAGGCAGAGCGGGAAGAGCATCTAGGTATGGGCGGCCTGGAGCGTATCCTGGAGCACCTTGAAGGCGTAAAGCCTACCCCCAGTGGAGAATACGCAGCCCTCTGCCCAGCCCACGACGACCACGAGCCCAGCTTGAGCTTGAGGGAAGCCGAGGAGGGCAAGGTGCTGCTGCACTGCCATGCTGGGTGCGACTACCAGGACATCTTGGAAGCCGTAGGCCTGGACACTAAAGACCTCTTTCCTCCTCACGTGGAGAACGTAGTGTTGTGGCGGTCGTCCGATTGGCGCTTAACCGCTACCTACGAAGTCAAAGACCCCGAGGGACGCCTGGTGGCACTGCATGAGAGGTTGGAGAAGGGCGCGGATGAGAAGAAGTACCGGTGGAGGTTGTCTGACGGCAGATACGGGTTGGATGGCATGCCCCTCGCATCCCTCCCACTATATGGGTCCGAACGGGTGAAGAACTGGCCCAGGGAGGCACTCATCGTGTTGGTGGAAGGAGAGAAGGCCACCGAAGCTCTGTTGAAGGTTGGCTTCCGGGCACTCGGTACCGTAACGGGCGCCAGCGGCACGCCAAGCGCAGAATCCTTGAAGATGCTGAGGGGACGCCGGGTGGTGCTGTGGCCAGACAACGACGAGGCCGGGCGTGAGCACATGGAGCGCGTCGCCGAAACCCTCGTGGACATGGCTGCAGAGGTGAGGATATACACGTGGGAGGAGGCGAGAAGCTATGCTTAAGGGAGTGGACGCTGCAGACCATCCGTCGGTCATCAGCGGTGAGCGTAAGGACCTCATGAGGTTGTTGAGAGACTTGGAGAGCGCCCCCCGATGGCAACGGTTTACACACCCGAAACAGAGCGAGGTGGGTCGCCATGGGCTGTTGGCGAGCAGGGTGGACCTTGGAAAAGCTATACGCGAGGGCGTCGAACCACCCGCCCAACGCATACCCGGAGTTCTCTATGCCCAGGGGATACACGAGCTCACGGGCGAGCCCGGCTGCGGCAAGACGTTGGCCGCCTTGTGGATGGCGCTGGAGGAAGTCCAAGCCGGGAGACCAGTGCTCTACCTTGACGAGGAGAACTTAACCACGGTTATGGCGGAGCGGCTGGAAAGCATGGGCGCCGACCCAGAGGCCTTGAGCGACCGTCTGGTGTACCTCCAGCGGCCCACCATAAGCCTGCAAGACAAGGAATCTATAAAGGACCTGCTCGCCGTGGTCGAGGAGCAGGAACCCTCATTGGTAATTATCGACTCCATGGCAGACTTCCTGGCATTGTCGGAGTGCAATGAGAACGATGCCAGCGAGGTCACCCAGTGGTACCAAGCTGTTGTCGCTCCCATAGCCGAGCGTGCCGCCGTGGTGGTGCTTGACCACCTCACGAAGAACACCAACGGTAAGTACGCCAGGGGCAGCAGTGCCAAGAGAGCCGAGAGCATGGCGGCGTGGCGGGTCACCAAGAAGTGCGACTTCGACCGCGAGAGGGTTGGAGAGCTGAGGTTCACCCGCGAGAAGGACAGGGCAGCGTGCTTTCCTGAAGAGCTGAGCTTCAAGGTCGGTGGCGACGGGAGCGGCCAGCTCCTATTCCAGCGGTCTAATGAAGACGCCCAGGAAACCGATAAGGCTGAGCTTACGGACAGCCAGTGCCTCATTCTTGAAGTCCTTGAGCGCCACTCAGAGGGTTTGCTCTATACGGAGTGGTTCAAGGCCAGCGGCAAGTCCAAGACAACTTTCAATGAGGCGAGGCGTTTCTTGGAAGAGAAGAGGTTGGTTAGAAAGGACGACGACCGCTACTATGCCGTGTTTGGTGCGGAGGGTGCGGACGCACCGAATGGCTCCTGAGCTCACCGGCATAACGATAAGGTGCGTGCGGTTGCGAATCCTTATAGATTCGCACCGCCGCACCACAATGCCCGCACTAAACGACTACTGTCTGTGAAGGTGGTGGTCATGGCCGCCCGCGTAAGGAGAGGAGTAGACGTATGACTTACGAACAGATGACTTGGACGTGTGAGACTTGCGGGGAACGCATCGTTGGCGTGGAGCAGGGATGGGTCGAATGGCTCTATGCTGCGCCGGGGAGGAAGGTAGAGGAAGGAGAGCCTGCGGCCAAAGGGATGAGGCTGGTGCATGCCAGGCCCTATAGCCCGCTGAAATTGTCTCGTACAGGCTGCCAGTACGATGAGATGGCCGAGTATGAAGCGAGTGGGTATTCACTTTCGAGCTTGGAACTCGCCCACTTGATGGGACCTGATGGGCTCATGCGGCTCCTCTTCTATATTGAGGAGGGTGAGATTCCGACGGGTGAGGTCGTCGAACTCATAAAGCGGTTGCATATTCCCGGCTACGAGCAGGCACGACCCCACCTCGAGGAGGGTATCGCAGCAGGGGAAGTCAGGCCGAGTATCTTTCCGGGCGTCGACGACCAGGAACAGATAGAGCAGGCGTTGCGCTACGCGGAGATAAAGCTGAAGGATGGTCGCCTGTAGGTTCGGTAGATTACTCACGCCGCGTAGCGGCTCTACAGCGGGTTGCGTTGATGATGACCCGCGCGAGCCATGCATCCACGACCGGTCGCGTTGGGTTCTCGGCGCGACTGTCCGCACACATCACGCGATACGAGTCAATCCCCCTGAAATCCGCTGTAGTCTACAGACTTCGTTTTCACTGCCTGCACGTAGAGGAAGTCTGCACGCCGGTAAGAAGACAGTAGCCCAAACCCCGCCTCCTCAATAGCCGCCTCCAGCTTGCCCTCCTCCCACCGGCGGGCAGGTTCGGCCACAAACAGCAAGCCGAAGGGTTGCAGCGTGCGGTGCGCCTCGGCAAGGTAGTCACGCCAGTTGCGGCCCATGAGGGAGAGCGAGAAGACGGCCACGCCCAAGCTCCCCTCCTCCAAGGGTGTTTGGGCCATGTCGCACGCGGTCACAGTCTCGTCTATGGCCACGTGGTCTAGGCCGATGACCTCGTGGGCATCTCCGAGGGCCTCCCTCAGCAGGCACTCACCGCACCCAAAGTCTCCTACCCGGAGGTCGGGCCGGGCGTGCAGGTGGCCGGCTATGTGCTCGGCTGGCACCTCCGGCCAGTCTTTGCGGGCCTCACGATACAAAGTGTGATACAGGAACCACTCTTCTGGCTTCTCCTTGAGGCGAGCGTGTACCGTCTCGGAGTTCGAACTGGTCCAGCGATTATGGAGTGTGGTGAAGTTGCCACGGGTGACGACGAGCGTCCTCGTCACCGCTGGCGGCAAAGGTACCTTGAGGCGAGGCCGTATCTCAGAGAGGTTGAGGTCCTCGCCTTCTATGCGCTCTATCCATCCCTCTAAGGCTTCGCGGCTCTTGGCCAGCAGCCGCTCCGGGGACATACGTACCGCTTCGGGGATACGTCCATCAACAGCGCAATCAGAGAGCGTGCGCTTGAACTCGATGGTTCGCAGGCGCCACTCATCCCATGACCATCGCTCCCCGTGCTGCTCCAATACTACCTGCGGAACCACCACCGTCATCTTTGAGAAGTTGCTTCCCTGCCGGCGGATACGCCCTTCGAGTTGCTCCTGCTCAGCGCTGGTCCATGGCAGAGAGACCTCCACGATGCAGTCGCAAACCGTCTGTAGGCCATCGAGGCCGGTGCCAACAGGCTTGGAGCCGATGAGAACATCTACCCTGCCTGCAAGGAAGCCCTCAAGACCCCTCTTGTCCGAGCCGGTGTAGAGACCTGCGCGGTAGCCGAGGCGCTCCACGAAGCGACGGATAGGCTCAACCATGCCATCCACATAGTGAGTGTAGATGAGGACGCCGGGCCGGATGTAGTCGCGCACGACGTCGAGCTTCGCTCCTAAAAGAGCCTGCTCTATGCCGAGCACGGTGTCAGCAGACCTTCGCAGCTCGTCGAGGAGGTCATTGCGCTCGACGCGGACCTTGTGGAAGTCCATCTCCATCTCGTAATTCGCACGGTAGCGAAACCCATAGACCATGAGAGCGCGGTGCACGGCCAGGGCATTGGCAACCGTGGCTTGGGTATTCAGGTCGGCAAAGGAACGCCCCTGGACAACCTCTAGGAGCTTCCTTGCCTCAAGCAGGTTGTTTATAACCGGGGTGGCGCTCATGCCGAGGACGTACAAGTCGTCGCCAATGTGCTCGGAGAGCAACGAAAGGAGACCCTCGACTGCCTGACGCCTGAGCGAGGTGCTCTTGTCACGCTGCTTAACTAGCTGGACCTCATCAAAGACGACCATGTCTATGCCAGCAGCCGCCAGCCTGCGAACCAGCTGGCCACGGTTCCTAAGCTGGAACTTGTCGTAGTTGAGCACCGTATAGCGGTGGCCTTGTGTCAGCGGAGAGGTTGAATGGCTCCTCATCGAGATGTGTACCACGGAGTCCGGATAGGCTGAAAGTATCTCTCGCTGCCAGCCCTCCATAGTAGCCTTGTTGGTGATAACGAGGGTGTGCCTCCTGTCGGCCAAGCGGCTCGCCAAAATTGCCGCAATAGTCTTACCCGTGCCCACGCTGGACCAGTTACCTACCCGCTTGCGCATTAGCAGCTCGTAGGCCGTCCTCTTCTGCATAACGTTGGGCGGCACGGGTGGCTGGTCGTACCCGACACCGGGCGGCCTGAAGGACCAGCCCGCAGGTACAGTCAGGTTCTCGACGGCCCACAGCTCTTCGTGAAAGTGCGAGCGGATGAGGCGGAAATAGTGACCTCCTTCTCCGGCGAGAGCCTCTTCCATGTGCCCCGAATCGGCGTTGATGTAAGCATTCCACAATGCCGCGATGCGGTTGCGGACGAGAAAGTTTGCCATCTCATCATCGAGGCCATAGTGGAGAGCCATTAGGTCATCTACGGCCCGCAAGCCCTCCGGTGTCACTAGCTCGGGAAGGCCGCCTTCCTCAGCGACGAGGGTTTGCGTCTTGCTCTCGTCCGCAAGGTACTCCTGGGGCGGGACGGCTGTCTCGGGCACCTTGCCGAGCGCCTCCTCCTCGGACGTTTCCTCGCCCGAGAGGGCGGCCTCTTCAAGCTTTGCTTCTGAGGTGCCCGTGATAGCCTCCTCCACGCCACGTCCCTCATTCTCCTTGAGGTCCTGGATAAGGCGGCTAGGTCGCTCCCTGTCGAACGCGCCGCGCAGGGCAGGCATGGCCCCGCTCTGGCTTATGATGGCGTAGAGCTCCTTTTCTTCGAGGTGCTTTAGGTGCGGGCGGAGGTCCTCAAGAAACGCCAGGAGGGTGGGGCGGTCCCAGCGGTTCACCACCCCGAGCCAGTCGGCCCAGCCCCTCCACTCGCCCTGCCCCCATGTCCCACTTTGACTGTTCTCAGCCAAAGTTATCTTCTCTTCCACCTATCGCCGTAAACCCAGTTCGGTGACGCCGGTATGTCATCCGGTTTCCGGCCAGAGCGGCAATATTCCTTCCACTCTCTGTGGTTCCTAATGCCAAGGCTCCTGACATAAGCACGTGCTTCCTCAAAGGAGCGCCACCGCCCCCTGCGCTGACCAGTGCCAAGCCAGTCGGCCATGTCTATCCAGCCTTGGTCTGCATAAACCCCTCGCGGGAATGTGGGTATGTCATCGGGCCTCTCGCCGGAGCGGGCGTACTCATTCCACTCCTCTGTGCTCCCGAGGCCGAGGCTATGCACATATTCGTGCGCCTCTTCGAACGGTCTATACGTTCGCCGTCGGTTCGCCACATAGCCGGTCCCCAACCAGTCGCCCCAGTTTAGCCAGCCATCGTCCTTGTAAACCCCGACAGGGTTACGGGGAATGTCTGGTGGCTTCTTGGGTGACTTAGAAAACTCACGCCACGCTCTGTTGCTCTCAAGGCCAAGGCTCCTGACATACGCACGTGCATCCTCGAACGGCCGCCAGGCGACCTTTTGGTTGTTGGTGTTTAGCCAGTCGGGCCACCCATTCCACTCGCTCTTGTAGGTCCTCTGAGGGTTAGACGGTATGTCGCTTGGACACTTGCCCGACTTCGCATATCTTTCCCACGCCCTAGCGCTCTTTAGCCCAAGGTTACGTGCGTGTTTGCGTGCCTCTTCAAAGGGGCGGTAGTGCTTTTGGGCTGTGGCAATAGCGCCGGTACCGAGCCAGTCGCCCATGTTTGTCCACTCATTCTTATAGGCGGTGTTAGGGTTGGTAGGAATGTCAGGGGGGCGCTCACCACTCTTGCGCCACTTTGTCCACTCCGCGACGCTCCTAAGGCCAAGGCTGCGCACGTACTCCCGCGCCTCCTCGAAGGTTCGCCAGCCCTTCTGTTCGCCTCTTCTACGTCCACTCATGCGGCTCCTCCCTCTAATACTGTCCTCAGCCAAGGTCTCTCAGGGCCTTCCCCATTGGAGCCTATCTCGGCAAGGTAGACTGAAGAGGCGGCGCAGGTCGATGAGTTGTGACTGCGAAGAGGCACGCTCGGTTAGCTCACTCGCACTCCACTTGGCGATGAATTCCTGAGTAGAGATTCCTGCCACGTCTTGAATGCTAACAACCGACCACCACTACCGCCAGACGAGAGTGGACTACCAGCTGTTAGTAGCGCATTACGAGATACGTTGCTACGGTGACGTGTGGCATGGCTACGCTGGGGCCCTTGCTCACGGGAGCGCAGCCTGTAGGGCCCCGGCTGCTGTAAAGGGTAATGTCCACATCCCCTGTTTTTGAAAGCCGTTTACGGAGGAAAGGAGAATCCCCGGTCAGAAGACCGGGGCCGAAATGTTTTTCCTGCGTTAGGGACAGCCGACCCTCGGTCAGGCGGGTCCCATATCTCGGGCTTTTTCGACCCCCCGGCCTCCGCGTATCTTGATGCCCTAGGGACAGGCAAGAGGAATACAGTATCCAGGAGCCTCATACACGCTCCGTATGGCAGAATCCCGCATTCTGAAGCCGATTCCGAGCCTCATCCCACATCTCCGAACATCTGAGTACGAGAATCGTGCTTTGTCGGGTGAGGCTGTGCCTAGCCTCGCCGTAGATGAGGTAGGCATGAACGCTATGCATGGCGCACAGTAGTTACACCAACCTCATTACCAACAGAATAAGCACCAATATGAGCACGACAACTACTAACAGGTAGCCTAACGAATACCACGGACCACGGTTGCGACTCAACGTCTACTCCTTCATTCACCCGACGCGCGGAGGGTGTATCGCCTGCTTTCAGCATGCTCACATCCTCCATGTAGGATGGGTTTCGACTCTACACATAGAAGCAACATGTCCTGCACAGCAAGGTATACGGCTTATGCCGCTGTTCATGCAGCAAGCTAGGTTTAGGGACGTGTAAGTGTCCCAAGTAAAGTTCTGACGGCTTAGACCATCTCTATCTGAGGGCTGCGGAGTTTATCTCCATGGCCCTCTTCTCTTTAAGGTTCATCTGACTCTTGCTCGTCGCTCTTCGGCTGGCTTGCGGCTTTCCAGGTATCCGAGGACCATCCCTAATGATGCTCCACCGACCAATCCAGCGACGGTGATGCTCCCTACCTCACCTACCTGCCCAACCAGCCCGGTTATAGGACGAGCAAACCGTAGGAATTCACCGGCCAAGTACCCCACGGTGAACCCTACTGCACCAGCAACGGCCAGCCCCAGTATCGTTCTCCAATCCCTAAATGCGGCACCCAGCGAGGCCCCGACCACTGCTCCCACAATCGCTGTTATAGGCACCTCAGCATAGTTGAAGAAGCCAGCCCCTAGGGTGAGTGCTGCGAAGACCCCGACTAATAGGCCTAGTGCACCCAGCCCAGCCAGAATCATGACTCGCCTGGAATCCTGTAAGGCCAGCCCTAGCGAGGCTCCCCCGACTGCTCCTCCAAGGAGGATGCCAAAGGGGAACAAGAAGGCGCCGATAGCTCCGCCTATGCCGAAACCTACTGCTCCCAAGATGACGAACCGCATCACACTCGTTGCTCTCATGGTTTCCTCCCTCTCTTACCGCACTCGTGAGGGCTGCTGGGCATGATGTGTTGCTGCTCGGAAGATGGCGTAGCCTACCAGCGCCCAAGGTACTCCTAGCAGCAAGCCTTCCACGGGTGAGACAAGGCAGAGGAAAAAGCTGACGAGAGGGCTGCGGGGTTTTCTCTGTGGCCCTCGCCACCTTGCCCGTCGGCACGCTTTAACAACGCCGATGAGGGATGACTTCTCATCGCTCGGATGCCCTGTACCCAGCAGCTCTGGCATCCGCTTCGCTGGCGAAGCACTCTTCAGGATTCGTCACGTCGTAATACTGACCACCGGGCACGTGATAGATGCCAGAGTCACCGTTGCCTTTGATGGGATGGCTTGCTGGACAATCGTTCTCCGAGATGGGCGGGACTCCACCGCCGCCACTCGGTGGCTCCGAAGCACTAGCCGACGCTGAAGGGGTATCCGAAGCCGAGGCAGAGTCCGAGGCGCTTGCAGAGGCGCTATTGGTCCTAGCGAAGAGGTCGTACTCCTCCTGGGTGAGGTCATGCTTCCAGCTACCATCCTCCAAGACAAACTGCGTATAGCGTTCAAAGGTAGAGCCGTCCGATGAGGTGATAGTTAGATAGACGTTTGCAGTCGAATCATCCACCATATCAATCGAGTCGATGTCATAGATTCCTTCGTCGCTACCCATGGTGGTGTTGTCAGCCACCCACTCGTCCTCGGTAATCTGGCTCTGAGAGTACGAGCTGAGCTTGCTATAAGTGTAGGTGTAGTTTCCATCAGCCGCCGCCGCATAGTAGTCTTCAACAGCAGCGCGGACAGAGTCTTCAGCGCTCTCGGTATTCTGCTCAGGTTGCTTGCTGGACTTGTCATTGACCTTATCTTCTAACTCGGCTACGCGCTGTTCAAGCTTCTTCTCTTTCTTCTTGCTCATGCCCTTGTTCACTGCGACTGTCTTTGGTTTCTGACTATCTCCTTGAACCTTTTTCGGGGCATTATTCTGCTCAGAACACCCAACAATGAGGATGGCCGCCACTATCATGGTTACCCTCACCATTCTCATCATGTTTGGTCCTTGTACAGTTCCTCATATCGTGAGGAGCTAATCAGGATGCTGTTCACGACGGTTTCGATACTGATGTCTGTGTAAACCGCTTTCTTGAAGTCCTCATCGGCACCCATCTGACCTACGTGGTGAAAGAACAGCCTCACGCCTCTCCCCTTATGACCGTGGCTTACACGGTAGGGAAGTCATTATAGTCCTGTGGACCGATTGAAGGATATACGACTATGAATCTGAGTGGACAGTTAGGTTCGTGAACATCCACATATTGGGTTGTTCGCAGTGGTGCCATGCTACATATAGACCATGATGCATCAGCAATCGTGTACTGCTATGCTATTCATAGGATGCAGCAGGGCATCAGAGCCATCGGAGCCGCATCCGTAGTGGCTTAGGATATTCAGAGGTTAGAGGTGTTAGACATTCTTCAAGACCCCAACTGGCCAGAGATTGGCGTTGCTGTGCCTCTGTTGATAGCGCTGACGCTGTTAGCAGTACTCATAAGCGGGCTAAGTTGGTACAGCCGCAGGCGCAAACAAAGGCAGGAAGCAGAGAAGCTGTTCTCTAATCAGGCATCGCCTCCGGTTGCTTCCGTTAGGCGAGTGCCACGTTACTCAACTGAGGAGCACGCATGCCAGCTTTTTGAGGCTATCTATGATTTAGCTGAAGGCAACCCCGGACAGTGGGTGGTAGGCCCGGAAGCAGTAGAGAGAGCGGGTATACCGTTCACTACGCACGACTACGACTCGTTAATTCGCCACCTAAAGCAGTCGGGATTGATAACCACCGACAATCTCGTTCATAACGAAGTTTGTAAGCTAACTCAAAAGGGTGCCAGAGTAATGGAGCAAGTGGCAACCTCCGCAGTTGCGCCTGATTCTATAAACAGTTCGAAGGCTTGACACGCTCAGAGTTTTGGATGACGAGGATATACGCGGACTATACGCTGAGCGTACATCGCCTAAAACTTAATCCCTTGCTGCTTGTAGGCTGAGGTGCCCTTTCCAAACATCCCACCCCATGACGGGAATTTTCGACCCCCGGCCCCCTACACCGCTCCCATTAATGGTAGATGAGGACATCGCTTGAATCGGCTATACGTACAGCAACTCAATCCACGTCCATATCTTGAACACCGCATAGGAATGCCAAATGGTCAGGAAGTTACAGCATCCTGGTCATGCACCCTGACGTAATGTCACACTAGTCACGCTATTGCAGCTACATCTCCCTAAGTATTCTCGCCTCAATATAGGACGATTAGCCTACACTACGAGGGAAGCTCTTCTGGCTATCCACTCCACCTCAAACACCACTTCGTCTGCTACCTCTTCCAAGTAGCCTACGACGTTTGTCTGACCTGTAGAGCGTGTGTATTCCAAGGCGCTCACCAACCACTCTAGGGTCGCCTTCTGGGTATTCGTACTCAACGCTGAGTCCAACGTACTCCCTCCTATGACACGGCGTTGTTGGTATTGTAGGTTAGAGAAGGTGTCCGCACTGTCGGTTAAATTACTCTTTCCATGCTCGGTTCGTACTACGTGCCACTAGTCTTTTCGACCTATAAACCGCCGGAACGCTTTACTGCTGCAACTATCTGCGGTATGAATAGAGTTAACCGGTGCCCATATCCTCCTTTCCCTTTCCCACTATCACCCTGATACGGGCACCGGCTCTGGCTACCCAAACCGTACCTTTATCGGAACCCTCGCACAACCCCACTTTAAACAGGCTTCGCGAGGCTTAACGCCGCTTTATACCTGCGACCTTGCCCTACATAGGAGCCAGCCTGCTACTCCAACTCGCGTAATTGCCTCTTACCAGACGGCCAGCACCCTTTATGCCTTCTGATTCTGATTCGTGCGCCCGTCTTCCTGTGCTGCCTGCTCGATAGCCTGACTGGTTGCATCCCACACGCTGAATCTGGCGACCTCCGTGCCGTCATCTCTACGCAGCAATGTCGCACCAGGGACGCTTACCAAGTCCAAGCGGTAGCCGTTGCCGAGAAGCGATTGTCCCTGATTGCTGTTGATGCCCTAGAGTGTTGGCGCACTGCTAGGGCTTTTTCTTCACTTATTCAGTTATCAATGTCCTAGTAGCACCATCTCTGGGCCACGTCGGTATCTTATCAATATCTCTTTGATGTTGTCAAGGAATGTATGATAATATTCCGATTGTGGAGATACCGGAGAGATTCGAGGTACTGGACTCGGAAGCGTTGGGCGCTAGGTTGGGCTACACGCGCTCGACGGTCCTAACGCATCTGTCGCGTGGACGGTGGGACAAGATACCGAGACCATCTAGGCGGCTGGCTATGGGACCAATCTGGTACGTCGGGGATGTAGAGAAATGGAAGGGGGAGAATACGTAGAAACTGACAGTTGAGTTTGACAGTTTTGACAGTTGAAAAGCGGGAGTTGACAGTTATCACGGATGCAGGGAAACAGGGTAGCTATTGCAGGGAATCCAGCATTCCTAAAGCAAAGCGCTCGCAGACGAGCGCCCCGACAGCAGGGGCTACTTATTTATCGACCTGATAAAGGTAACGATAAAGATCGCGGAGATCAACATCAGGGCCCCTGCCGCAATAAGGCCCAAAGAGACGAAGAAGATGGTGCCCGC
>Ga0126313_10001188_pt1 | contig 13513 bp, 15 predicted proteins | sample Plot105A_FD_89954 | JGI IMG/M metagenome (GOLD analysis project Ga0126313, IMG submission 89954) | Serpentine soil microbial communities from UC McLaughlin Reserve, CA, USA - Plot105A | ecosystem: Environmental > Terrestrial > Soil > Grasslands | place: USA: UC McLaughlin Reserve, Lake County...
ACTCGACCGCCGGTCCTCTGAGCTTGTTGCTCTTCGGGTCGATATCGGCATTGGCCTGCGCGATGACCCTGTCCTCCTCCTGGGTGGCGTCGAGGTGGACGATCTCGTCGCTGACCACGGCGTCCTTGACAACGCGATAGGGGGTGGTGACGAAGCCGTGCTCCGACACCTCCGCGTAAGAGGAGAGCGAGCCGATCAGGCCGATGTTCGGGCCCTCGGGCGTCTCGATCGGGCACATCCGGCCGTAGTGGGTGGGGTGGACGTCGCGGACCTCGATGGGCGCGCGCTCGCGCGTGAGACCGCCGGCCCCCAGCGCGGAGAGCCTGCGGCGGTGGGTCAGGCCGGCCAGCGAGTTCGTCTGGTCCATGAACTGCGACAGCTGGCTGGAGCCGAAGAACTCCTTGAGCGCCGCGACAACCGGGCGGATGTTGATGATCGTTTGCGGCGTGATCGTGTCCGCGTCCTCGGTGGTGAGGCGCTCCCGCACGACTCGCTCCATGCGATAGAGGCCGATCCGGAAGGCCTCCTGGATCAGCTCGCCAACCGTCCGCAGGCGGCGGTTCCCGAAGTGCTCGTACTCGTCGAGCCGGTCGGCCACCGGCTCCCGCGGCAGCGACTGCGCCTCGAGCGCGAAGTCCTTGATCGGGTCCTCTTCGGACTCGTAGTAGCCGGACTCGGGGATCCCCAGGTCCTTGGGGAGCGAGATCAGCTCCTTGATCAGCTCGATCATGTCGCGCGGAGTGAGCACGCGGGTGTCGAGCGACTCGTCGATGTGCAGCCGCGAGTTGAGCTTGTAGCGGCCGACGCGCGTGAGGTCGTAGCGCTTGGGGTCGAAGAAAAGCTGGTTGAGGAGGCTCTTGGCGGCGTCGATCGAGGGCGGCTCGCCGGGGCGCTGCTTCTTGAACAGCTCGATAAGGGCGCCGTCCTCGGACTTGGTGACCTCGGTGTCGGCCTCGAGGGTGAGGCGGATGTAAAGCGAGTCGTCGAAGAGCTTCAGGATCTCCTCGTCGGAGCCCGTCCAGCCCTCGGACACGAACTTGCCCTCGCGCAGCACCTCTCCCATCGCGCGCAGGAGCACCGTGACCGGCAGCTTGCGCTTGCGGTCGATGCGGACGTACACCCTCCCCTTCTTGTCGATCTCGAGCTCGAGCCAGGAGCCCCGGGCCGGCATCAGGTTCGCGATGAAGACCTGCTTCTCGCGATCCTTGGGCTCCATCACGTACGCGCCCGGGGAGCGAACGAGCTGGGTCACCACGACGCGCTCGGTGCCGTTGATGATGAACGTGCCCCAGTCGGTCATCCACGGGAAATCGCCCATGAACACCGACTGCTCCCGGATCTCACCGGTCTCCCGGTTCTGGAAGGCGACCTTGACCGTCAGCGGGCGAGCGTAGGTGAGATCCTTCTCCCGGCACTCCGAGATGGGAGCGACGGGCTCGTCGAAGCTGATGTCCTCGAAGACGACGGCGAGGTTGCCGGTGTAGTCCTCGATGGGCGAGACATCGTCGATCGTCTCGCGCAAGCCGCCCTTCTTCGTATCGACGAGCTTCTCGAACGAGCGACGCTGGATATCTATGAGGTGAGGGACTTCTAGGACGTTCTCCAGGCGGGAGAAACTACGACGGGTACGGGCGGCATCGGCGCGAGCCAAAGCGGCGACTCCTTCGAGATCGTGGTTCGGCGGGGAGGGCGGAGGGGCGACAAAGCGCGACCCGCCAATATAGCAAACTAAGATCCGCCCCCGCAAGGGGCGGTTGCCGGCCGGCTCCCGGACGAAGCGGCTGGCGCGGCCATCACGGACCCCGTCCCGAGGCCCCGGGTATGTGGCGGAGCGCTACCGAGGGACGGCTGCGACTATAGGCCGCGTAAAGCGTAGCGCGCTCAGGCGCTGCCCGTGTACGAGATCAGCTCGAGCAGACTCCCGTCGGGGTCGCGGAAGTAGACGCTCGTCCCGCGGCCCCGGCCGCCGTAGCGCTCGACCGGGCCCTCCTCGATCTCGACGGACTGCCGCCGCAGGTGGTCGATCGCGTCCTCGATCGCTCCCTCCCAGACGAAGCAGAGGTCGGCGCTCCCCGGGCCACCGGGGTTGCGCGCAACAGGAGTTGGCTGTGTGCCCGGCCCGTGCACGTTCAGCTGCTGGTCGCCGAAGCGATAGTGGTGGCGCCGGCCGTCTCGCTCGATCAGGCGGGCACCGAGGACGTCGCGGTAGAAGGCGTCGGCGCGCTCCCAGTCCGAGACCTCGATCACGACGTGATCGAGGCCCAAGCACCGCCGGCCTCTACTTGAGCTCGACGCTGGCGCCGGCCTCCTCAAGATCGCCCCTGAGCTTGTCGGCCTCGTCTTGCTCGAGGCCCTCCTTGACGGGCTTGGGCGCCTCGTCCACCAGGGCCTTCGCCTCCTTGAGGCCGAGGCCGGTGGCCGCGCGCACGACCTTGATCACCTGGATCTTCTTGTCGCCCGCGCCGGTGAGCACCACGTCGACCGTGCCCGCCTCCTCTTCGGCGGCGGCGCCGTCGCCCGCGGCGGGGGCTCCCGCCGGCGCTGCGGCGGTCACCGCCGTGGCGGACACGCCGAACTCCTCCTCGAGCGCCTTTACCAGCTCCGACAGCTCCAGGACCGACATCTTCTTGATCTCCTCGATCAGCTCTGCTGGTGTGGCCATGTCTAGCCCTCCTTATCTTCTTCAATCTCGCCCTCGGAGGGCGCTTCGTCTTCCTGTTCGGCCCCGGTAGCTGGCTCGTCGGCCTCGGTCGAGGGCTCGCCGCCCTCCACCTCGCCGGCGGATTGCTCGGCTTCTCGAGCGGCCTCGTCTTCCTGCGCCTCCTGCTCTGCCTCCTGGGAGGCCTCCTCGGGGGCTTCGTCCTCCTGGCGACTGGCGTCTGGCGCCTCCGCGCCCTCGCCCCCGACGAGGCCCTGCTCGGCAATTTGCTGGAGCTGGCTGGCAAACCCAGCGATCAGCTGGTTCAGGCCGCGCACCAGTCCCGTGATGGGCGACGCCACGACACCGACGAGCTGCCCCTGCAGGACGTCGCGGGCGGGCAGCTGTGCGAGCGCCAGGAGCTCGTCCACGGTCAGCGGCTCGCCGCTCATGCGACCCCCCTTGAACTCGAGCACGCGGTGCTCGCGCCTGAAGCGGTCGAGCGCCTTGGCCGCGAGCGCCACGTCCCCCCGGTCGGGGGCGACGAACGCAAAGGCTGTCGGACCTTCCAGCACCTCCTTCAAATCCTCCGCGCCCGCCCGCGCGGCGGCCCGGATCGTGAGCGTGTTCTTGACGACCCGGAAACGGGCGCCCGCCTCGTTCAGCCTCTGGCGCAGCTCCGCCGCCTGGGGAACGCTGATCCCGCGGTAGTCGACGGCGAAGACCGCCTCCGACTCCTCGATCTGCGTCGCCACCTCTTCGACGACTGCGGCTTTCTGTTCCTTGTTCATCGTTCGACGTCCCTTGCGCGACGGAGCCCGCACGCAGGCGGGCTCACGAAGGCTGGCTTCGGCGGGCTCCGCCTGCCCCGGACTTCCGCCTTCCGGCCGCCGGGGGTCTCGGGCAGGTCGCTGTGTCCAGTCAGGCTACCGTGGGCAGCTCCTCGACGATGCCGCGGGTGCGACTCGGGTCGACCCGTACGCCCGGACCCATGGTGGTAGCGAGGGTGATTGTGCGGAGGTAGCGGCCCTTGGCGGCTGCCGGCCGCGCGCGAACGATCTCATCGATTAGAGCCGCGTAGTTCTCCAGTAGGGCCCGCTCGTCGAACCCGACCTTGCCGATGGGCAGGTGGACGATCGCCATGCGGTCGGTCCGGTACTCCACCTTGCCCGCCTTGGACTCGGAGACCCCCTTGCCGACGTCGTTCGTGACGGTGCCGACCTTGGGGTTCGGCATCTTGCCCTGGGGGCCCAGGATACGGCCGAGCTTGCCCACCACGGGCATTAGGTCCGGCGTCGCGATCGCCACGTCGAAGTCGGTGAAGCCCTCCTCCACCTGCTTCGCTAGGTCTTCGTCCCCGACCCGGTCGGCGCCGGCCTCCTCTGCCTCGCGCGCCTTGTCGCCCCTGGCGAACACCACCACGCTCATCTCCTTGCCGAGCCCGTGCGGGAGGGCGATCGTGCCCCGCAGCTGCTCCTCCGCGTGACGGACGTTGAGGCCGGTGCGGATGTGGCACTCCACGGTCTCGTCGAACTTCGCCTTGTTGAAGCCCTTGATCAGCTGGACCGCCTCTGCCGGCGAGTACCGCCTCTCCCGATCGACCTGCTCGTAGCTCTGGCGATAGCGCTTGCCGTGCCCCCGCATGGCTAGGTGACCTCCACGCCCATGGACCGCGCGGTGCCCTCGATGATCCTCGACGCCTGGTCGAGGTCGTGCGCGTTGAGGTCGGGCATCTTCTTCTCGGCGATCTGCCGGACCTGGTCGCGGGAGATGGTGCCGACCTTCTCGCGGTTGGGCTCGCCCGACCCCTTCTCGATCCCGGCCGCCTGCTTGATGAGCACCGCCGCCGGCGGCGTCTTGGTGATGAAGGTGAAAGAACGGTCCTCGAAGACGGTGATCTCCACCGGGATGATCGTGCCGGCGTCCTGCTGGGTCTGAGCGTTGAAGGCCTTGCAGAACTCCATGATGTTCACGCCATGCTGGCCGAGCGCAGGGCCGACCGGGGGCGCCGGGTTGGCGGCCCCCGCCGGCACCTGGAGCTTGATCATGGTCAGGACCTTTCTCGCCATTGGATCTGAGAAGTGATGTCGAAGTAGCTAATCGGAGCGCTGGCAGGATGCCCGCACGATTGGATCTGAGACGGATGTCGAAGTAGCAAATCAGAGCGCGGGCGGGATGCCCGCAAGATCAAATTTTCTTCACCTGGTCGAAGCCGACCTCGACCGGTGTCTCGCGGCCGAAGATCGACACCAGTACCTTCAGCTTGGCAGCGTCCTCATTGATCTCGGAGATCTCCCCGGAGAAGTCGGACAGCGGACCCGAGACGACCTTGACGGACTCGCCGATCGAGAACTGCGCGCGGGCGCGCGGCCGCTCGGCGGCCTCGCGATGGAGGAGACGATCGACCTCGACCTGGTTGAGCGGAACCGGCTTGTTCGAGGCGCCGACGAAGCCGGTCACCCCAGGCGTGTTCTTCACGAGTTGCCAGGAGTCGTCCGTGAGGTTCATGTTCACGAGCAGGTAGCCCGGCATCGTCCGGGTCTCCTTCTGGATCTTCTGGCCGTCCTTAAGCTCCTGCACCTGCTCGGTGGGAATGACGATCGAACGGATGTTGTTCTCCTGCCCGAGCGAGATGCGGCGGTGCTCGAGGTTCTGCTTGACCTTGTTCTCGTGACCGGAGTAGGTGTTGACTGCGTACCAGCGGAACATCGTCCTACCTCAGCGGGGCGTCCGACCCCGCGCTTCGATTTGGCGCTTCGACATCAGGGTCTCCGTTACAGAATGGCTTTGATGATGCGAGAGAAGATCGCGTCCAGCAGGCCGAGGTAGCCGCCCGCGATCAGGACGAAGCCGAGCACGACGCCGGTCAGCGTGGTCAGCGCCTGACGGTTCGGCCACTCGACCCGCTGCAGCTCGGCCCAGACCGCGACGAGAAACTGTACGACACGTGGGCGGTCCCTGGCTGCCGCCCGCTCGGCCGCCTGACGACCGCGGCGACCACGGGGCGCGTAGGCCTCGTCCTCCTCTGCCTCCTCCTCGGCCTCGACCTCGTATTCCTCGAGGTGCTCGTCCTCCTCGAGCTCCGGCTCGTCCTCGAGCACCGCGTCCGAGCGTCCCTCCTCCTTGGGCGGGGCCCCGGCCGCGAGGTTGGGGTCGATCTCCGGGATGACACCGGGGACCGGGGAGCCGTCCCCCGCGGGCTCGGGGGGAGCCTTCTGCTCCTCGAGCCTGCGCGCGCGGCGCTCGGCCTGCCGCTGCTTGGCGCGCTGGCGATTCCGGGCCACCTGCCTCGCCCCCTACTCCTCTCTCGCGCGCGCGACGGAGAGCACGGTCGGCGCGTCTTCCTTGAAGCGCCCCATCAGCGCGTCTCCTTGTGCGGCGTGTGTCGCCCGCACCAGCGGCAGTACTTGCGCAGCTCGATCCGCTCCGGATCGTTGCGCTTGGACTTCTCCGTCTGGTAGTTGCGCCGCTTGCACTCCTCGCACGCGAGGGTCACGGCGATTCTCACGTCTCCGCGGGCCATTGTTCCTGAAGGTAGATGCGGGCTGGTAGATGCGGGCTGGCGCCCGAAAAAACCCCGCCGCGGGGGTCGCTTCCCAGTCTAGCGCGGGCTCGCGGAGCGTCGTCGCCGGTCGAGCGCGTCGAGCACCTCTGCATCGGCCTCCATGTCGAACTTGCGTGCGAAGTCGCAATCGCTCTTCAGCAGGGGCTCGAGGTCGGCGCTCACGAGCGTCTCTGGATGGGGGGCTCCGGGCGCCGGAAACGAGACGAAGCGGCGGTTTTCGCGGGCGACGCGCAGAGAGCTGTCGTTGAGCAGGACCGTGGCGAAAAAGGACTCGCTGGGGATCGCGACGCGGCGGTAGTAACGCATCAGCCGCCTTCGAGCGCGGGCCGCCGCCAGGACGGCGGCGATCGCGTCGCGCCCCAGCGTCAGCCAGTCCGCCGACACGAAGCAGCGGAGGCCGTCGCCGAACGGAAGGCTCGCGCGCCGCACTCCAAGCTTCGGGCGCAGTGGAGTCGGAAGCTCCCGGAGGTAAGCGATGGGACGGACCGCTCGGGGAAGGCGGGGCGTGCCCCGGGGCGCCGGGTAGTGCCGGTATGCGTAGCGGAGGAAGAACTCGTCGGCCGGCGGCTCGGGAAGCCTGCGCGTGTCGAGCTCCCAGGCCTGACCCAGCATCGCGTCGTGGCCGCTCGTCGCGAGACCCTCCTCTATGGCGGCCATCGGCCGCAGCGGGTAGTCCTGACCTGACAGCACCAGCAGCCAGTCGGGGTCGAGCTCCTCCGCCGCTTGCCGGAGGCATCCCAGCAGCAGCTGGAGCTGCGACCAGCCGCCCCACTCGAATTCGAAGTCATCGTGGAGCGCCAGCGCCCCCAGCCGCTCGAGCTCCGCCTCGTCCAGATGCGAGCGGCGCCCGTCGTGCCGAACCAGGACCTCGCCCGCGGGCCCCTCGCTGAGCGCGGCGACGAGTCGCAGCACCTGCTCGGGGTTCCGGTGCGAGACGACGACATATGCGATCCGCACGCGCAAAGATGATGCACGAGGGCCCCCGGGCGGGTTACCCTGGGTACGAGCGGCATCGGGGAACCTGAGACGGGTCAAGCAGGCCTGGGAGCGGCTCGAGCGCGAGGGTCAATGCGAGCGGCATGTATGAGCCCTTCGAGCATTGCCGTCCAGACTGTGAGTTCCGCATGGCGGCCAGCCGCGGCGAGCTACTCCACGGAGTCGAGGCCGCACGGACCTTCTTCCGCGATCAGCGCAACGCGGTGGGGACATCAAGGTCTCTCCTTATGGCTTCCGCGAGAGGGGCGACTGCGTCGAGGTGCTCGGCTGGATCAGGCTGATCCTTCCGGATGGTGGGACGGCCGACTCCCAGGGCCGCTCGACCTACCGCTTCCATGACGGCCAGATCGTCGAAGCCGACTACTCACCGGCCTCGACCGCGGCCTGAACAACCGTACGTCGGGCCGGGGGTGGCCACGCCGGGCCGCGCCTAGAATGGCGTGACCAGGCCGCCGTAGCTCAGTCGGTAGAGCACGTGCATGGTAAGCACGGGGTCCCCGGTTCGAGTCCGGGCGGCGGCTTTCGCGCCGATCCTTTCGAAGCTAGTGGGGGGAGCAGGATTCGAACCTGCGTAGGCTTAGCCGGCGCGTTTACAGCGCGCTCCCTTTGACCGCTCGGGCATCCCCCCGAGTCGAAGGAATCACGATTGTAGAAGGGCATCTTCGCCCTGTTGGGCAGGGATCGGATCGCCCCGCTCGACCTCGACGTCCGCGTCTCGATCGGTCCGCAGGACCGGCCGACGACTTACGAGGCGTCGCGCAGGCGCTGGGCCTCGGGCAGGCCCTCGAGCTTCTTGAGGGTGTTGTTCTCGATCTGCCTAATCCGCTCGCGGGTGACCCCGAACGCGCGGCCGACCTCCTCGAGCGTGCGCGCCTGGTGGCCCTTGAGCCCATAGCGCATCTCGATGACCTCGCGCTCGCGCTGGGGTAGCGCGTCGAGGGCGCGGCTCACGTTCTCCCTGCGGAGGTTCTCGGATGCGAGCTCGAAGGGGGACTCGGCGGTCTCGTCCTCAACGAAGTCGCCGAGCTCCGAGTCCTCCTCCTCGCCGATGGGCTTCTCGAGGGAGACGGGGAGCTGGGCGATCCGGAGGATGTCCTTGACCTCGCGCGCGGTCCACTGGAGCTCACCGGCGATCTCCTCTGGAGTGGGCTCGCGGCCGAACTCCTGCACGAGCTGGCGCTCGACATGGACGACCTTGTTCAGCTTCTCGACCATGTGGACGGGGATGCGGATGGTGCGTGCCTTGTCGGCGATCGCTCTCGTGACCGCCTGCCGGATCCACCAGGTCGCGTAGGTGGAGAACTTGTAGCCGCGCCTGTAGTCGAACTTCTCCACCGCGCGGATGAGTCCCAAGGAACCCTCTTGGATCAGGTCGAGGAACGAAAGGCCGCGGCCGAGGTAGCCCTTCGCGATCGATACCACCAGGCGCAAGTTGGCCTCGATCATCTGCTGCTTCGCGTACATGTCCCCGCGCTCGATGCGCTTGGCGAGCATTACCTCCTGGTCCGCGGTCAGGAGGTCCACCCGCCCGATCGAGCGCAGGTAGAGACGCAGGGAGTCGAGGCTGGGCTCGACCGTGAGGTCGATCTCGGTCTTCTTCTGAGCCACGGGCTGCCCGTCTACCGGGGCCACCGGGCCGGTCGCCTGGGCCGGGCGCCCGTCGGCGGAGACGATCTCGATGCCGCTGTCGACCAAATAGACGTGCAGGTCGCGCATCTGCTCCTTCGTGATCTCGATCTCCTCGAGGCAGGCGGCGATCTCCTCGAAGGTGAGGTAGCCACGCTCGCGACCCTCGGCAACGAGCGCTCTGAGCTCCTCGTGCTCTAGATCAGGCGGTTCGGCGTGACCTGACAGCAGCCCTACTCCCTCGTGCTTCTCCGTCAACCCTCGCTCCTTGAAACGCTTCAGGGGGCCGATTGTCCCCCTGCCTCGTCTATGTCAGGTTGTTCGGGTCGCGGCACCTGCCGCGAGGGGCTGCGCCATCTGGGTCCAAACGAGTCCCCGGCGTCAAGCCGTCACGAGTGTACAACGGATCGTGCCGATTGCTGCTTCCGAGGCGTCGGTATGGTGAGGGGCCGCCATGAACGACCGCAGCGCGCTCCTCGGCGACGACGTCCAGGCCCGTCGGCCGGCGACCCACGTGAGCCTCTCCAGGGTCGGGGTGACGGGCGTCGAGAAGGTGCTCCGAATCCGCTCGGACGGCTCGGAGCAGCTCTTCTACGCCGAGCTCGAGTGCTTCGTCGACCTTCCGCCGGATCAGAAGGGCGCCCACCTGTCGCGCTTCGAGGAGGTCGTGAACGAGGCGATCGACGAGGTCGTGCTGCGGGAGGCGCTCAAGGCCGACACCCTCGCCTCGCACATCGCCGAGCGCGTCCGCGACCGGCAGGGTGGGCTGCGCGCCGAGGTCACCATCGCCGCCCGCTACCCGGAACACAAGCCGGCGCCGGTCTCCGGCACGCCGACGCAGGAGATCTACACGCTGTTCGGCTCGGCCGTCGCGTCTAGTCGCGGCACGCGCCGGCTCGTGGGCGTCGAGGCCCAGGGAATGACGGCCTGCCCGTGCGCCCAGGAGCTCGTCATGGACAAAGCTCAGAAGCGGCTGCGCTCGGACGGCTTCACCGACGACGAGATCGCGCGGGTGTTCGAGCATGTTCCGGTGGCGACGCACAACCAGCGCGGCATCGGGACTCTGTACATCGGCTGTCCAGAGGGCTGCGACCAGGCGATCGAGGCGGCCTCGCTGCTGGAGATCGTCGAGTCGGCCATGAGCTCGGAGATCTACGAGCTGATGAAGCGGCCGGACGAGCTGGAGGTGGTCGAGAAGGCGCACATGCAGCCGCGCTTCGTCGAGGATTGCGTCCGCGAGATGGTTCGAATGGCCGTGGGGCGCTTCGAGCACCTCGGTGAGGGCGCCTTCCTTTTGGCACGGCAAGAGAACCTCGAGACGATCCACAAGCACAACGTCGTCGCCGAGCGGCACGGCCTGATCGCGCGGCTACTGCGCGAGATGGAGGGCGATGATCACCTCGCGCGGCACGTGACCATGCGGGAATGGCTGGAGGGCGGTTGAGCGACGGCTTCGCGCCGGTCCGCTTCACGGCCGGCGGGGCACGCGTTAGGAGGGCTTGCCGGTGATCCGCGCGCGTGCGAGCGCGCGCGTCACCTCTTCGAGCCTGCGCCTGAAGTTCAGGAAGTAGTCGGCTTCGAGCCTGCGCCTGAAGTTCAGGAAGTAGTCGGCGCCCGAGACGACTGCCGAGCTTGCTCGCCGGGATGACCACGCCCTGCTGGCCGGCGGCTATCCGCAGTCCGCTCACGGCGAACTAGCGCGCGATGATCACCATCGCGACCCATGGCTCGAGCCGGTCCAGGCTGACGAGCGCGATCAGCGCCGCGGCGATCATCAGCTTGTCGGCGACCGGGTCCATCACCTTCCCGAACGTCGTGACCGCCTGCCGCGAGCGTGCGATGTAGCCGTCGAGGCCGTCGGTGAGCGCGGCGATCGCGAAGACCGTGGCCGCGATCGTGGATCCTCCGGGCGTCTCGACCGTCAGCGCGACCACGAGCACCCCGCACCAGGAGGAGCCGCGCGAGCGTGAGGGCATTCGGGAGGTTGAGTGGGAACATGAGCCGCGGTCAGGCTACCCGGCGGCGGCTCAGGTACTCCAGGCCGGCCGTGCTCCCGATCGGCCCGAGCGGCGACACGGTGGCCGCCAGCAGCGGCCACGGGAAGATCCCGCGACGGCATCCCTCGGCCACCAGCAGGCACAACAGGATCCAGCCGAAGCCGTGCGTCCACCCCAGTACGAGCTGGGCTTCGTCGCTCAGCCCGCCAATCCAGACGACGATCAGCGAGGTCAGCACGCACATCTCGGCGGCCGAGTACATCCGCACCGCCTGGAAGTAGGACACGCGTCTGAGGTTATTTCCCGCTACGCGGGTGCACGGCTCCTGCCAAGCCCGGTGCAGTTGTCGGAGCTCCTGTCCGCGGCTTGCGCCTGACGCTACGCGGCTACCCGCCTCTCAGCCGCATTTCCGGGCGCCGCTGCAGCGCTTGAGCCGGGCGAGCGCCCTGTGCAGTTGAGCGCGGCGGCGCTTGCTCAGGCGGCGAACTACGTTGTGGAGCTCATGGGGATCGCGGCGGAGGTTGTAGTACTCGCGCTCTCCGTTGCGGTACTCGACATAGAGGGCGGTCTTGGTGCGAAGTGCCTCGTAGGTGCTCGGGTTCCCGCTCCCCCTCGCCGGCCGATCGGGGTCGCCCGGGCCGAAGTTGGGACCGTGATGCTCGATCAGCGCCGCGCCGCGCCAGCGCCGCGGGCGCTTCCCGTGCAGCAGTGAGGCCAGGCTGCGCCCGTCTACTGACCTGGGCAGATGGGCGCCGGCGAGCCGGCTGAACGTGGGGCGCAGATCGATGTTCTCCGTCACGTGGCGGATGGTCCGTCCTCCCGGCACCCCCGGGCCGATGACGATCAGCGGGACCCGAATGTCCGTGTCGAAGGCGGTCTGCTTGCCCGGGTTCAGGCGGTGCTCGCCCATGTGGTAGCCGTTGTCGGAGCTGAAGACGATGTAGGTGTCGTCGGCCAGGCCGCGCGCGGACAGCGTCGCCTGGATGCGGGCGATCAGATCATCCACCGCCTGGATCGCCTGAGCCCGCTTGCGAAAAGCGAGGTCGATGTTCGCGATCTCGGCCCGGGTCAATGGGGGCCTGCCGCGCAGCCAGCGGGGGGCGCGCGAGTTCCTCGCGTTGAAGGCCGGTCCCTTGGGAGCTGTCAGCTCGGGGAAGTCGCCTGCGTCGCGCGGCGCCGGCGTATATGGCGCGTGGGGCGCGTAGGTGGCGAGCTCGAGTATGAACGGCTGGTGTGCGCTCGCCGCCTGATCGATGAAGGCGCTCCCCTTCCTCGCGATCACATCCGTCAGGTAGTCGCCCGGCCGGTGGCCGTACGCGACGCGACGGCCGTTCTCGCTCAGCCTGTAGTTGAAGTTCCGGTAGGCGCTGCCGCCGACGTCCCACTCCGTCCAGCCGGGCGGCACGTAGCCGCCGGCCGGCGTGTAGCCGTTCAGGTACTTCCCCATCATCGCCGTGCGGTAGCCGCGGCCCTGGAGCGCGGTCGCGAAGGTCGACCGCGCTTCTCCCCGCGCGAGGAAGAGCTGGAAGCCGCCGTCTGGCGGGCGGTTCGTGAACACGCGCGTGTTGTGCGGAAAGCGGCCGGAGAAGATCGACGCCCGTGACGGGCAGCAGAGGGAGTCGGTCACGAAGTAGCGGCTGAAGCTGACTCCCCGCTGCCTCATTCCGCGCACGTGGGGCATGTAGCGGACCAGGTTCCAGGACAGGTCGTCGGTCAGGACGAAGACGAGGTTGGGACCCCCCGCCGCCGCCGTCGGAGTGGGCGAGCCTCCCGAGCTTGCCGCGCCCGCCACGACCAGGACCACCGCGAGAAGAGCCCCGAGCAAGGCCGGCTTCCGAGGCATCGACACGTTGCGGGAACACCGGGCTGACTGACGAGTTGCGCGCAAGGCCATCGACCGCACGACGGGGACGTAACTCCCCGTGACCTCCAGTCCACGGTTCCCTTCGGCTGCCCTACGCTCGCCGCTTGCGCTTGACCCGACTCCTCCCGTATGCGGCGCTGCTTGCCGCGGCGGCCGTCCTCGTGCTGGCCAACGAGAGGCCGGGGAGCGGCCGCTCCACCTCGGGGCTGGTGACCCGGGTCGTCGACGGCGACACGGTCCAGGTCCGGCTCGAAGGCCACGCCGAGAAGGTGCGCCTGATCGGGATCGACACGCCCGAGTCGGTCGAGCCTGGCACGCCGGTGGAGTGCTTCGCCAGGGCCGCGTCGGCGGAGAGCCGCCGCCTCCTTGCTCGCCGGCGGGTCACGCTTCGGTTCGACGCCGAGCGCCGTGACCGCTACCGGCGCCTGCTGGCCTACGTCTACCGCGACGGGGATGGCCTGTTCGTCAACGCGGCCCTGCTCGGCGGCGGATTCGCGCGCCCGCTCCCAATCTCCCCCAATCTGGCCCACGCGGAGGAGTTCGCCCGTCTCGCTCGAAGGGCGAGCCGGCGCGGCCGAGGATTGTGGCGGGCATGTCGCCGCCCGGGCTAGCCGGGCGCAGCCCGTAGGAGCGTTCCGGCCTCCTCGACCGAGGCGGCGAGCGGGAGCTTCTCGCCGAAGCGCACGATCTCGAAGACGCGTTCGACGGCGGCGCCCTCCGGCAAGGCCACCGCGAGCCGCTGGCGGCGGTGCTCGAGCCGCTCCCCGAGCCGGAAGAAGAGCTCCACCCCGGAGCTGTCCACGAAGCTCAGATCGGAGAGATCGAGC
>Ga0126313_10001189_pt1 | contig 13482 bp, 11 predicted proteins | sample Plot105A_FD_89954 | JGI IMG/M metagenome (GOLD analysis project Ga0126313, IMG submission 89954) | Serpentine soil microbial communities from UC McLaughlin Reserve, CA, USA - Plot105A | ecosystem: Environmental > Terrestrial > Soil > Grasslands | place: USA: UC McLaughlin Reserve, Lake County...
CGAAGTCGTCGTGGCCGCGAAGCGGCCACGCGAAGCGTCCTCTTCCCCATAGTGGAGACCCCCGCCGGAGCGGAGGTCTGCCGCCTACTTCTTGCCCTGGCCGGGCGGCGTGCCGCCGTGGCCGGGCGCGCTGCCAGAGTGACCCGATGCGGTGCCGCTCTGCCCTGCGGCCGTGCCGCTGTGACCGGGCGCAGTGCCGCTGTGCCCCGGGGCCGTGCCGCTGTGGCCGGGAGCAGTGCCGCTGTGGCCCGGGGCCGTGCCGCCGTGGCCGGGAGCGGTGCCGCTGGGGCTGGGCGGGCTGCCGCGTTGGACAGATGGCGTGCCGCTGTGACCGGGCGAAGTGCCGCTGCGACCGGGCGAGGTCGCCGAGTGGCCAGACGTGCTCCTGGAATGCCCGGGCGAACTCTTAGCTTTGCCTCCGGTTTGGCGGTGCTCGAGCGAGGTTCCAGCGGGTGCCTTCGACTTCTCGCTCTTGTTGCCGCGCGCGCTCTTCCCGCGCGATGCCGTCTTGTTGGTTGTCGAAGCAGCCGGGCAAGGACCAATCGTGTCGCCGTGCCGCTGATGGGCCGGAAGCGCATTTCCCGAAACGGTGATAGTCACGAATGGGTGCTTCTGCGAGTGCGTGTGGTGACAGATCGTTACCTTGTTGGCGTACTGGGACGCCGCCGCGGGTGGACCCGATGATGAGACTGCCGCGGCGATCGAAGCAAGCGCTCCGACCGCGAGGGCGCTAATCGCACCGATCGCGGAACTTCGGCGCCAACCCCACTTTGAGGATCGTGTCATAACTCTCGAGTCCTCCTCTCGCTTGCCGCTCGACAAGGCCCGCAGGACGAATCTCAGCAACGCTGCGCCTGATGGGCGTAGGCGCGAGAGTCTCACCTCACAGATGGCCCTCGGCCGTAAGCATTCTGTAAAAGGTCGCGCGAGGCGACCATCTCCCGGCCGGGCGGTCGCTCGATCGCCGGTTCCGCGAACTCCCGTTCGTACTTAAGGGCAGATGCGGGAGCGGCGCTCGAGTTCGTTGGATTGGGGACGTTCTACGTCGTCAAGAGCCACGTTGGGGTTCTCGAGGCAATCCGCAGACTGGAAGCGATTTCGATGGAACACGTGGTGAGTCGGCTCGCGCAAGGCAATGCGGGGGCGGTCGGCCGCTTCGCCATCTTGAGCGTCATTCTCTCCGGTCTCCGCCCGCAGCGACAACCACGCTCGGAATCACGGCGTCGTCGTCCTCCACCTCGGCGCCGTCGTTTGCCGCGACGAAGAACTACCGCGTTGGACGAATTCCTGGGGCGGTCGCGATCGGCGATCTCGACGGTGACCCGAGTGAGGCGCGGGCTGAGCCGCTCAGCTTGAGGCTTGCTGGAGTGGGCGATCGTGGATTCGAACCACGGACCTCCGCCTTATCAGAGCGGCGCTCTAACCAACTGAGCTAATCGCCCGCAGGGCGACGATGGTAGCGCACGTCCGCCATCCCGCCCTCACCGTTTCGGCGCAGGAGCGCGGGGCTAAGATCAGGACCGGACGCAGATGCACGAGATGGTCATCTACGGGGTCAGCTTCGACTTGGTCGGGAAACAGCCGATCGTCCTCCTCAAGACCGCCGACGGCAACAAGTTCCTCCCGATCTGGATCGGGCACGCGGAGGCGGCCGCGATCCTGATGAAGCTGCAGGGCGCCTCCACCCCCCGCCCGATGACCCACGACCTGATGGCCGACGTGATCGAGCAGCTCGACGCCGAGGTCACGCGGATCACCGTCACCGAGCTCCGCGACAACACGTTCTACGCGAGCATCACCGTGCAGCAGAACGGCTCCGAGATGGACATCGACTCGCGCCCGTCCGACGCGATCGCGATCGCCGTCCGCTCCGAAGCGCCGATCTTCGCCGCCGAGCGGGTGATCGAGGAGTCGGCGATCGAGTTCGAAGGCGAGGAGGTCAATGAGGACGAGATCGTCGACGAGTTCCGCAGGTTCCTCGACGACGTCTCCCCCGACCAGTTCGCCGTCGGCGACGAAGAAGAAAATTAGGGGCGCTTCGATCTGTCGCCGGAGCCGGGCTTAGCCCGGCGGGAGGCTCACTACCGCAAGAAACAGTGGACGAAGCAGGCGCTTTGCCGGCTCCGTCCACGTTTGAACTTGCAGCCTCCGCCCGCAAGGAGGGGGTCCGTGGGGGAACCGGGGGTTCCCCCACGCTGCCGCTAGATCTTCTTGCGGCCTCTCCACTTCTTGAAGATGAACGAGATCTCGCGATGCGCCGCCCGCATCGCCTCGTCCGGGGTCATGTCGCCCCGAGCGACCCGAGCGAACATCTGCGGGATCAGGTTCTTCGAGAAGACCTCGTCGATCGCGGCGTTCGAGAAGCCGGGGTACCCGACGTTGAACGTGTACTTCTTCGAGATCTCGTCCAGAACCGTGTAGCGGCCCCTGAGCTCGTTGGGATAGTCCGTCTGCTTCGCGAGCCGCGTCTTGACCTTCGTGACGGATCGCGGGAAGGTCGGGAAGTTGTAGAAGTAGCTGTTCAGGAAGTGGCCGGTGTACTTGGTGCCGATGTCGACCAGGTACTTCTTGGCAGCGGCTTTGTTCTTCGCGAACTTCCAGACCACGTAGACGCCCATCACGTGCTCGAGCCCGCGCCGCGGGGCCGGGCCCTTCGCGATCGGCAGGATGCCGATGTCCTTGTTGAAGGAAAGCCCGCGAAGCTCAGCGCTTCGCGCGATCGAGATCGCGTTCAGGGCCAGCGAGAGCCGGCCGGCGAGGAACCCATCGTTGTTCGACGCCGCCGTCCAGGCGAAGACCTCGCTGGTCATCCCGCGCTGGTAGAGGTCCTTCATGAACTTGAGGGCCTGGATCGTGCCCTTGTTCTTGATCGTGACCCGAGCTTCGGCGTTCTGGATGAACGAGCCGAAGTTCATCAGCAGGGCGATCAGCGCCATGTTCGAGTCGAGCTCGTTCGACATCCCGATGCCGACTGGGTGTCCCATGGCCTTCAGCTTCGGCGCCGCCTTGCGGATGTTCTCCCAGCTCGTCGGCCTGAGCCCGACCTCGCCCCAGAGGTCCTTGCGGTAGTGGATGGGGTCCGGGACGTAGTTGTCCGCGAACCCGAAGTACTTCTTCGTCTTCGGGTTGTACGTGCTTCTCCGCCCTACGAAGCCGAGCTTGCCGACCTTCCTTTCGACCTGCCTGACGACGTCGTTCAAGGCGATCACCTGGTCCTCGTACTGCGCCGGCGGCGAGAGGAACTGAAACAGGTCGTGACCGCTCTGCGCCGATACCTGCGACGCCGCGATCGTCGGAAGCAGCGCCAAGTTGACGTGGTCGACCTTGACCTCCGTGTCGTTGGCCTGGCCCCAACGCTTGACCCAGACGTTGTCGAACCACTGGTCGTACTTGGGTACGAAGTGGCTCCACTGCATGATCCGGAGCGTTCCCTTGAGCTCCTTCTTGCGGTACTTGGGGACTCCCGCGACTGCGGTCTTGACGCCGGTGCCGCCGTAGACGAGCACGACCGCCCCGAGTCCCGCTCTCCGGATCAGGTCGCGTCTCGTGAGCTCGTCGTGGACGTTCGACATGTCCACGCGCTCACGCCGGTCCTTCACTCAGATCACCTCCCGTGAGATTTTCCGGGCCATTCTCTCCGTTTTTGCGACTCAGCGAAAGGCACCACCCGTGAAGCCGGCGATGAAGCGCGTCAGAAACGCGTTGTAGAGGAGCGCGAGCGGGATCGCGGGGATCAACGTCGCCGCCATCAGCGCACCCCAGTAGAAGACGTCGCCGCGGATGAGCTCGGTCGGCACGCCGGCCGAGACGGTGCGGGCGTGCGTGTCGCCGATGAACGTATTGGCGTAGACGAACTCGTTGACGACGAGCGAGAACGAGAAGATCACGACGGTCAGGATCCCCGGCACCGAGAGCGGGAAGACGACGCGCGCGAGCGCGCCCACACGCGAGGCGCCGTCGACGAGGGCTGCGTCCTCGAGCTCCGGCGGGATCGTCTTGAAGAACCCCATCAGCAGCCAGGTCGAGAACGGCACCGTGAAGGACGGGTAGACGAGGATCAACGACCAGAGGCGGTCGTGGAGGTCGAGCTCGGCGACGACCCGGTTCAGCGGGAGGAAGAGGAGCGTCGGCGGGACGAGGTACGTCAGGAAGATCCCGACGCCGACGCTCTGTCCCCAGCGCCCCGAGAGGCGCGCGAGCGCGTACCCCGCCGGCAGCGACAGGATCAGTGTGATCACGACGACCGCCAGGCCGACGATCGCCGTGTTCTTCAGCCAGGTCGGATACTCCGTCTGCTCGAACAGGAAGCGGTAGTTGTCCAGCGTCGGCCGCTCGTTGAACTTGTACGGGACGTTCTCAACGCTGTAGAGGTCGTTGTCGGCTCGCAGCGAGGTCATCAGCATCCAGTAGAAGGGGAAGGCGAGAACGATCGCGAACGGGCCAACGATCAGGTAGCTGAGGAGGCTCTCGCGGCGCGGGTTCACGTCACCTCGACGCGGCGCGCGAAGTAGAGCATCAGGACGGCGACGATCGCGAGCGCGGGCAGCAGGTACAGGGAGATCGCCGCGCCCTCACCCAGCGCGCCGCCGTTGATCCCGGTGGCGTACGCCCAGGTCGTCAGGATCTGGGTGGTGTTGAACGGCCCGCCCTGGGTGAGCACCTGCACGACGGCCAGGTCCGTGGCCGTGAAGACGATCCCGAAGAGCAATGCGACGAGCGCGATCGGCAGCTGGAGCGGGAGGGTGACGTACCAGAACTTCCGGAGGCCGGTGGCACCGTCCACGAGCGCGGCGTCGTCGATCTCCGGCGGCAGCGACGCAAGCCCCGCGATGAAGATGACGGTGGCAAACGGGATGATCCGCCAGGCGTGGACGAAGATGATCGCTGCCATCGCCAGGTTCGGCTCACCCAGCCACTGGGGCGGGTCGATCGGCTCGATCGGCGAGATCTGGATCGCTCCGGGCCAGAAGTCACGCGCAAATGCCCAGTTCGCGGCGCGGTAGGGGAAGAACGCGGGGCCACCCGGGACGATGTCGTGCGTCAGCGTCCAGTTGAAGACGCTGTAGAGCGGGTGGAAGATCCAGAGGAAGCCGACGGTGCTGAGCGAGACCGGCGCGGCCCAGGGCAGGAGGATCAGGAAGCGGAGGAACCACTTGCCGCGGAAGGTCTTCACGAGCGCGTGGGCGAGCAACCCGGCGACGATGAGCACGATCGCCTGCGAGACGACGGTGAAGATGATCGTGTTGCGAAACGCGCGGCGGAAGTTCTCGCTGTGCCACGCGTCGATGTAGTTCTGGAACCAGACGAACTTGCCGGAGAGCGAGCCCGCCGTGGCGTCGGTGAGGCTCAGGTAGACCGCGAGCACCAGCGGCATGCCGACGAGCACGACGATGAAGAGAACGGCGGGCGCGATCAGCGCCGGTCCGAGGAAGCGTCGCTCCTCGAACACGTCCTGCCAGCGCCGACCGCTTGCAACCGAGGCCAAAGCCGGAAGATCGTAAACAACCGGAGTATGTTTCTCCGGCGATGGCCGAGATCGAGCTCGAGCGGCTGACCAAGGTCTACCCCGATGGCACGCAGGCGGTGAAGGAACTCGATCTCGGAATCGCCGACGGCGAATTCGCCGTGCTCGTGGGTCCCTCCGGCTGCGGGAAGACGACGGCGCTTCGGATGGTCGCCGGACTCGAGCCGATCACCTCCGGCGAGGTGCGGATCGGCGGGCGCGTCGTCAACGACCTCCCGCCGAAGAATCGGGACGTCGCCATGGTCTTCCAGAACTACGCGTTGTACCCGCACATGACCGCCTACAAGAACATGGCCTTCGGCCTCAAGCTGCGCGACGTCCAGAAGGCCGAGATCGACCGCCGCGTGCAAGACGCGGCCCGCGTCCTCGGCCTCGGCGAGGTGCTCGGCAAACGCCCGCGGACGCTCTCCGGCGGCCAGCGGCAGCGCGTCGCCATGGGGCGCGCGATCGTCCGCGAGCCGCAGGCGTTCCTGATGGACGAGCCGCTGTCGAATCTCGACGCCAAGCTCCGCGTCGAGATGCGCGCCGAGATCGCACGCATCCAGCGCGACCTCGAGGTGACGACGATCTACGTCACGCACGACCAGACGGAGGCGTTGACGCTCGGCGACCGCGTTGCGGTGATGCGGGACGGCGTGCTGCAGCAGTTCGACGTCCCGCAGCGACTCTACGACGAGCCGGTAAACCTCTTCGTCGCGGAGTTCATCGGGTCTCCTGCGATGAACCTCGTCGGCGCCGACCTGGTCGGTGCGGACGGCGGCTTCGAGGCCAGGTTCGGCGAGCATCGACTACGCGTCGACCAGGCTGTGCTCGACGCTCGGCCGGCGCTGCCCAGCTTCGAGGGCAAGCGCCTGATCCTCGGCATCCGCCCCGAGGATCTCGAGCCGGCCGATGGCGCCTCGACCGTAGGCCGCATCTCGGCGGTCGTGGACATCCGCGAGGACATGGGCTCCGAGGTCTTCGTCCACTTCGGCGTCGGCGCGCCGCCGGTGCGGGGCAAGGATGTGGAAGCGGCCGTCGGAACCGAGGCTGTCGAGGCCACGGCCGAGCAGGCGCGGAAGCACGGAAGTCTCTTCGTCGCGCGCCTCAGCCGCGGCACACAGGTGCGGGAGGGAGACCCGATCGAGCTCGTGGCCACCCCCGACCGTCTGCACTTCTTCGATCCCGCGACCAGCCTCGGGATCTACGGCTGAGGTTATGTAGCGGCGCCCAGGATCACCTGGATCCCGTTGAAGGTGCCGTGCATGAGCATGGACGGATAGATGCTCTTCGTGCGGCTGCGGACGAACGCCAGCGCCGCGCCGATCGCGAAGAACACCGGAATCCCCTCGACGATCCCGTGGGCGAGCGCGAAGGCGAAGGCGGTCACCGCGATCGCCGCGAGGTCGCCGAACTGGACGAGCAGCGTGAAGCCGATGCCGCGGTAGAGCAGCTCCTCGACGATCGGGACGATCACGGCCGCGAGCACGACGTTGAGCAGGAAGGCCGGCAGGACGTCGACGGAGAGCCGCTTCGGGTCGAGGCCCTGCTCTTCGCCGGCGTGGAAGATCTGCTCGAGGACACCTGCCGCGAGCCACATCGCGAAGAACGTCCCGACCATGATGGCCGTCGCCCGCCGCCACGAGGCGGGGCGCCTGAGCGCGAACGCCTCGCGGAGATTGAGCCCGGTGGCGATCAGCAGCGCGAAGCTCAGGAGCAGCAGGTAGAGGATCAGCCCGACCGCCACGGTTTCGTAGCGGTAGAAGACCTCGCGGTTCGGCGTGTCGTCGGAAGCGGCTTGGCCGGCGAAGCTGAAGACGGCGATCGAGCCGACCAGCACCCACCACCAGACGAGCTTCCGCTGCATCACGCGCTCGCTCATCGCCGAGGATTGCGTCTCCGAGCGCGCCGCCCGGTCGATTCCGACGGCCGCACCGGCAAAGCCGGTGCGGCCTGAAGCCGACATCGCAGGCGATGTCTCATGCGACCCACTGCCACAACGCCCACTGCACGCAGACGACGCCGAGCAAGGTTGCGCTGAGGACGACGATCGGAGTGTGCACACGCGGGCTCTCGCCGAGCGCGGCGAGCGCGAGGAAGAACGGGAAGACGACGAGGCCGAAACGCGGCAGCGAGAGGAGCGGCCAGCGCTCGCTCGGCACGCTCAGCGGGATCGCCAGGCTCAACGCCGCGAAGAGCCCGTAGGGCGCGCCGAACCGCCGCCACGCGACGACGGTCAGGGCGGCGAAGAGGAAGAAGAACGCGAGCTGCTCGAGGTTCACGAGAGCGACCCGATCTGGGTCGGTGTCTTGGACCGCGGTCCAGTACCGCACCGAGTCGGAACCGGAGGCGAGCTGCCGGACCCCGGCCCAGCCCGCGCGGAGGCCGTCCCAGAGGCCGCCGAACGGCCCCGCCCATGAGAGGTGCCGCGACCAGACGTCCTGCGCACGGACAAAGGCCGCGGCGTCGTCGAGGCGCCACCCGAGGAAGAGCGGGTAGAGCGCGAAGAGCGCCGGCGCCAGGGCGAGGCGAAGGAGCGCGGCCCAGCGCTGCGGCGCGCGCCACGCGATCAGTGCGAGCGCCGGCAGCAGGGCGATCCCGAATGGCCGCGTCAAACACGCGAGGCCCGCCGCCGCCCCCGCGCCGAGGAAGCTCCCGCGCTCCGCGAGCAGAAAGGCCGCAAGCGCGAGGAAGAGGAAGAGCGATTCGCTGTAGACGGCGCCGAGGAAGACGGCGAACGGGAAGATCGCCAGGTACAGGACGGCGCGCCTGGCGCCGTCGGCTCCGAGCTTGTCCTCCGCCAGCCGGTAGAGCAGCGTGAACGAGCCCAGCGTCGCGGCGAGCGAGATCGCGACGCCAGCGAGCACGTAGTGACCCAGCAGGATGCGCCCGAGGATGCCCACGAGCAGCGGGTACAGCGGGTAGAACGCGGCCGCCGCTTGCTCGACCGCGCCGTAGCCGCCCTCGGCGATTCGCAGGAACCAGACGCTGTCCCAGCGGGCCCAGACGTCGACGACGAAGCCGAGGTCGCGCGTGAACTCCGGCCGGTCCCAGCGCTCCACGCGCGGATGCCGGTTCGGCTCGAAGGCGAGGAAGGAGAAGACGACGGCAGCCCAGATCGCCGCGCGGCTCCACAGGAAGAGGTCGAGAATACGGCGGATGGCGCCACGCTACTTCACGCTCGCGGAGGCGAACGCGGCCCTCGAGGAGCTCCGGCCGCTGGCGGAGCAGATGGTCGAGCGCCGCCGCGAGCTCGTCGATGCACAAGCCAGGCGCGCCGCGCTCGGCGCTCAGGTCGGCACGAACGGCGGCGACCTGACGCCGTCGGACTTCGCCGACGCGGACGACGAGCTCGAGCGCGCGGCGTCTTCACTGGCGCGATGCGTCGAGCAGATCCAGGCCGCGGGCGTGCTCGTCAAGGACCTCGACCAGGGCCTGCTCGACTTCCCGTCGCTGCGCGAGGGCGAGGAGGTCCTCCTCTGCTGGCACGTCGGCGAGGACGAGATCCGCTACTGGCACGGCGTCGAGGAGGGTTTCGCGGGACGTAAACCGATCTGAGCGACAAGCGCCGGCTCCGCTCACACGCGGCCCCGCGTGCGCCCCGTAAAGAAGGGGGTTTGCGGGGGAACCAGGGGGGTTCCCCCGCGTTTCGTCGAATAGCCTGGCCGTGGAGGCCTGGGAGCGTCTGGTCGTCGTCTGTGCCGTGATCCTCGGCGCGGCGATCGTCGCGAAGCTCGTCGACATGCGGATGGCGCGGCGGGAGCTGCCGCCCGAGGCCGCGACCCGCTACCGCGTGCTCCGCCGCAGCCTGATGGGCGCGATCATCTTCGTCGGCATCGTCTCGGCGTTGCTCGTGATCCCGCAGGTCCGGGCGGTCGCCGGCGGCCTGCTCGCGTCGTCGGCGATCCTGGGGCTCGTCATCGGGCTCGCCGCGCAGCGAACCCTCTCGAACTTCGTCGCCGGCGTGATGATCGGGCTCGCTCAGCCGATCCGTCTTGGCGACCGCGTCTCGGTGCCGGAGGGCGAGGGGGTCGTCGAGGAGATCGGGCTCGTCTACACGCGGATCAGGCAGGACGACCGCACGCGGCTCGTGATCCCGAACGACCGACTCGCCTCGGATACGATCAGGAACGCGACGATCGTGAGCCGGGAGCGGCTGGCCGAGATCACGGTGCCGGTTCCACGAGACAAGGATTTGCAGGCCGTGGTCGATCTCTTGCGGAACGTGGCAACACCTAGTGAGCTCCTTGTCACCGGCCTCGACGGCGACGCCGTCGTGACGCTGCGCGCGTGGGCCGACGATGAGCCGGCGGCGCGACAGCTCGAGAGTGAGCTCCGGATCCGCGTGCAGCACGCACTGCGCGACGCCGGCGTGTATAGCGGCGCATGAGCCCGCGCGAACGACGACGGCGCCAGCGCGTGGCGCGCCGCGCCGAGGACGACGCCTACCGCCGCAGGTCGAGGCGCCAGCGGCGCCGGCAACGCGCGAAACAACGCCGGAGGGTCGCGATCCTCGCGGCGATCGTCGTCGTGATCTTCGCCGGGATCGCCGCTGCCGGGATCACGGGCGCGGCGACGGTCGGGCCGCGCTGCGACCTTGACCGGCTGCGTCCCGTCGAGATCGGCCAGAACTCATTCGTCTACGCCGCGGACGGCTCGCTCCTGGGCTCCATCCCCGCCGAGAAGAACCGCCAGCCGGTCGCGCTCCATCGCATCAGCAAGTGGATGCGGCTGTCGACGATCGCGATCGAGGACCGGCGCTTCTACGAGCACAGCGGGATCGATCTCGAGGGGATCGCAAGGGCCCTCGCCGCCGACGTCCAGGCGGGTCGCGTGGTCGAGGGTGGATCGACGATCACGCAGCAGCTCGTCCGCAACCTCTACATCAGTCGCGAGGTCACGTTCGAGCGGAAGCTGATCGAGGCCTGTCTGGCCGTGCGCCTGAACAACCGCCGCCCCAAGCAGTGGATCCTCGAGAGCTACCTCAACACCGTCTACTACGGCAACCACGCCTACGGCGTCCAGGCCGCCGCGCAGACGTACTTCTCGAAGCCGGCGTGGAAGCTGACGCTCGGCCAGTCGGCGCTCCTGGCCGGTCTGACCCAGGCACCGTCGGTCTACGACCCGCTGAACAAGCCGGCCTCGGCCCTGCGGCGCCGGAACCAAGTGCTGCAGGCGATGCTCGCGAACGGGGACATCACGAAGCGGCAGTACGACGCGGCGGTCGGCGACCGCGAGCTGCACCTGCACCCCGGGAAGGTCTACACCCGCATCCGTGAGCCGTACTTCTTCAGCTACGTCCGCGAGCAGCTGATCACGCAGTACGGCGCCAACACCGTGCGTTCCGGCGGCCTTCGCGTCTACACGACCATCGACCGGCGCTTCCAGCAGCAGGCGCGGAACGCCATCCTCCGCACCCTTCCCTATCGGGACGACCCCGCCGCCGCAATCGTCTCGATCAACCCGGGGAACGGCGCGATCCGCGCGATGGCGGCGGTGACGCCCGGCCGCCGCGGCAACCAATTCAACCTCGCGTCGCAGGCGCGCCGCCAGGCCGGTTCCACCTTCAAGACGTTCGTCCTCGCCGCTGCGGTCAACGAGGGCGTCGACCCCGACTCGACGAGCTACAACTCGCATTTCTTCGTCTACCAGCCCGACCCGCTCTCGAAGCCGTGGGAGGTGTCGACCTACGACCACTCCTACCTCGGCTACGTCTCGATCCACCGCGCGACGCTCTCCTCCGACAACACCGTCTTCGCGCAACTGACGCTCGACGTCGGCCCGGAGAAGGTGGCGGCGATGGCGCACCTGCTCGGCGTCCGGTCAAACCTGAAGACGAGGGAGGGGGTCTACGTGCCCTCGCTCGGCCTCGGCTCGGCCGGTGTCTCGCCTCTGGACATGGCCTCGGCCTATGCGACGCTCGCTGCCGGCGGCATCTACTCGGAGCCGATGGCGATCCGGAAGGTCGTTCTTCCCGACGGGACCCTGGATACCGATGCCGGCTGGGGCAAGCCGCGGCGTCGGCGCGTGATTCGTGACTGGGTCGCTGACGAGGTCACCAAGATCCTCGAGGACAACATCGACGAGGGCACCGGGACCGGCGCAGGCGTCTTCTTCGACCGGCCTGCCGCGGGGAAGACCGGCACCACCGACGACCACACGGACGCGTGGTTCTGCGGCTACACGCCGACGCTCTCGACGACCGTGTGGGTTGGATATCCGCGCGGCCTCGTGCCGATGGAGAACGTCCACGGGATCTCGGTCGCCGGCGGCACCTTCCCCGCCACGATCTGGAACCTGTTCATGCGCTCGGCAATCGGCCGCACCGAGGCCGTCGACTTCTCGGAGCCGCGCTCCTCGCCCGAGTGGCGGCCGTTCGAGCGCGGGCAGTACGCGAACGAGTACGACGACGAGACGCCGCAGTACTACTACCCGCAGTCGCCCTCGCCTTCCCCGAGCCCCACGCCTCCGCCACCCGAGCCGCCGCCGCGTCCGCCTCCTCCGCCCGAGCCTGAGCCGGTGCCTCCGGGCCCTCTCCCACCGCCGCCTCAGCCGCCGAGCGACGAGTAGTCGCTCTGAGCTCCGCGTAGCCGTTCGTACGGCGTTGCTGCTCGCGCCGGTGTACGTCGCCGCGGCGATCGTGCCGCAGGGCGGCCTTGCCCGCGGCCGCGAATACCGCGATGTCGGCCTCTACGGTGAGTACGCGCGGGCGCTCGCCGACGGGCGCGTGCCGTATCGCGACTTCTTCGTCGAGTATCCGCCGGGCGCGTTCGCCGTCTTCACGCCGCCGGCGCTGCTGCCGGAGCAGGCCTACCGCCACAGCTTCAAGGTGCTGATGGCTCTGCTCGGCGTCGCGATGCTGATCGTCGCCGCGGTCATCCTCGCGCGAGTCGGCGCCGGCCGGCGGCGGCTCCAGGCGACGCTCGCGGCGCTCGCCCTGTCGCCGCTCGCGCTGGGGCCGGTGTCGCTGAACACCTACGACCTCTGGCCGGCGCTGCTCGTCGCCGGAGCGGTCGCCGCCCTCCTCTACGGCCGGCCGACGCTCGGCTTCGCGCTGCTCGGGTTGGCGGTGACGGCGAAGCTCTACCCGCTCGCGCTGTTGCCGCTCTTCTGCGTGGCGGCGAGGCCGCGCCTCGTGCGGCCGCTCCTTGCATTCGGCGCCGTCGTCGCCGCGGTGTTCGTGCCGTTCGCTCTCGTCGCCGGGGAAGGGCTCCGGGAGAGCCTCGAAGCGCAGTCAGGCCGTGCGCTGCAGCTCGAGAGCCTGGGCGGCGCGATCCTCGCGGCCGCCGATCGCCTCGGGCTCTACGACGCGACCGTCGTCACCGGCTCCACCGCTGCGCTCTCGCGCGACCTCGCCGGAGGGCTGCCCGATGCCGTCGCGGTCGCCTCCAGCGTCCTGCAAGCGGCTGCCGTTGTCGCCGTCGCGTGGTTCTTCGCCGTGCGCGGCCGAGCGAGCGGTGAGCGCTTGGTGATCGCCGCGGCAGCGACGCTGGTCGGGTTTCTTGCCTTTTCGCGGTTCATCTCGCCGCAGTACCTCGTCTGGCTGCTCCCGCTTGTTCCGATCGCGCGCCTCGCGCCTGCCGCGCTCGCTGCAGCCGCGATGGTGCTCGCGCAGCTCTGGTTCTTCCACTACGGCGGCGTGTTCGCGCTGGAACGGATCGTCTGGCTCGTCGTCGTTCGCGACGCCCTGCTCGTCGCGCTCTACGGGCTGCTTCTCTGGAGCACGATCACGCCGTCCTCGTCGAGGACCTTCGTCCACGCGCCGTTCAGCAACAGACGAGCGAGCGGGACGGCGGCGGTGGAGGCAGAGGAGCGCCGGTCGAGGTAGGAGGCGCGCCGGAGGTCGACTGCGACCCAGGCCGCGTCGCGGATCACGGGGAAGCTGAAGACACGGTGCCGGGCCGAGAGGTGCGCACCGAGGCCGTTCGTGCTGCTGACGGCGGCCGAGGGCGGGATCAGCTCGAGGGCACGGGCAGCGA
>Ga0126313_10001192_pt1 | contig 13472 bp, 18 predicted proteins | sample Plot105A_FD_89954 | JGI IMG/M metagenome (GOLD analysis project Ga0126313, IMG submission 89954) | Serpentine soil microbial communities from UC McLaughlin Reserve, CA, USA - Plot105A | ecosystem: Environmental > Terrestrial > Soil > Grasslands | place: USA: UC McLaughlin Reserve, Lake County...
CTGTCCAAAGGAGGCCAGCCGCTCCGTCCGCGCGGGGCCGTGGTGCCGCGTGAACTGCAGCCGGCTCTCCGCGTAGGGCAGGAAGAGGACGGCGGGTTTCCGCGGGACTTGGACCGTGACGGTCCCTCGCGAGGGATGCTGACGCAGTCCTCGCTTGAGCCGCTGCAGCGTCTGCTCGTCACCCGACGTCTTCAGCTTCCCAATCTTGCGAATGGGCAGCTCGAGGCGCCAGGCGACCAGCCCCTTCGTCCACGTGAGTCCCCGGGGGAGGGCGGAAAGCCCACACCGGCGCAGGTTGGCGCCCCCGGCGCGGGTCACCGCCTTCCACAAGTCGGACTCCACTCGCGCGCGCCTCGCCGCTTCCTCCGCCGCCGTGACCGCGTTCTCCGCGCGCGGGATGAAGGACAGCGCCAGGACGGCCAGGCCACCGGCGGCGACTGCCGCCCTGACCCACGTGCGGCGCGGCGCTTCCACCAATCGAACCGCTCCCGCCGCCCCGACGACGCAGAGAAGCGCCGCGGGAAGGTTGAAGAACCTCGGGTAGCTTGGGTACCCGCCCGCCATCATGAGCCCTAGCAGCGCAAACCAGATCGCGGCCAGGCCGGCGACTTCGAGGAACCCGCGGTCCCCCCGCCAGGCGGCGAGCGCCGTCCCGCCGATGGCCGCCAGCGAAAGCGGAACTGGTGCGGTGTACAGAGCCTGACTCAGGGGGTCCCCACCTGACTCGAGGAGATGACGTGAGAGCCTGCTCCCATAGAAAGGATCGCCGGCCCCAATCCAATCTGGCACCAGCCAGAGCGCAGGGACAGCCGCAAGGGTCAGAGCGACCCACGTCAGGCCTACCTCGGAGCGCCACCACATGAGCCCTGCGTAGACCGCGAGCAGTGGAAAGGCCTCCGGACGGGTGGCCGACACGGCGGCCCCAAGTAGCAGCGCCTGACCCTGCCGTCCCGCGAGGTGACGATCAATCGCCGCAAGCAGGAGCGCGATGGCGACGGGCTCGCTGTAGCCGTGCGAGAACTCCCGTATCCACACCAGGCTCACGACCAGCCCCACGACGGCAATCACCCCCGCCGCGGAACGCCGCACGACGCTGCCGCCACCCACAAGCCTTCCAGCGAGGCGGAACGCCAACAGAAGCCCGAGCAGGGCGATCGAGCGCGCGCACAGAATCCAGAGCTTGGGGGCGACGGAGCCCGCAAGCGACAGAGGCACGGTAGCCAGGACCGGGAGCGGCTTCCATGAAGGAGGGCCGCCTAGCTTCGTCGAGAAGGCGTAGTCGGGCTGTACCAGCTCCCGCCCCCACACGATCCAACCCCAGGAGTCCGTCGTCGGGGCCGACGGGATCAGCAGGCTAAGGGCAGCCAGTCCGACACACGCGAGGCAGGCCGCCAATGCCCGCGCGCCACGTGCTCGGTCAAGCGGACCCCCTCGGATTCGTGCGCTGCGGGCTCGTACCGAAGCGACCACCTGGAAGCGACACGGTAGCGGCCTACGCTGACGCGAGGGGACACCGATATGTCGCCGAGAACGCTGCGATCAGCCGGCCCCGTTCGGATGGAACCGGTCGCAGAGGCCGCTCGTCTGCACGCCCGGGGCTAGCCGTGCCGCCCGGCCGGCGAAGGCCACAGGCGGGTGACCGCGGCCGCGAGGCCAGGGGGCAGGCGGCCGTCGGTCGACAGCCACGAGCCGGCGAGGATGAGCAGCAGGCCCGCCACCGCGCCCGCCCCGGGACGCTCACCGAGAATCGTCACGCCGAGCGCGACCGCCACCACGGGTGAGACGTAGGTGATGACCAGCGCGCGCCCGGCCCCGACCTCGGCGACCAGTGCGCCGTAGAAGACAAAGGCCGCGGCCGTACAGAGGAGGCCCAGGACAAGCAGGGCCACGATGGCCGATGCCGACGGCACGGCCGCGGGAGGGTCGATCGCCACCGCGGGGGTGAGGAGCAGAGCGGCGAGAGCGAGGGCCGCCCCCATTGATGCGCGCGCGTCCAGATCGGCCAGGTGGCGCTTGAGGACCATGGGCCCGGCCGCGTAGCCCAGCGCCGCGAGAAGGATTGCCGTGGCACCGAGCAGCTCGTCGGTCCGCCCGGCGACGTCGACCCCTACCAACGCCACCACTCCCGCCAGGCCAATCAAGAGCCCGGCCAGCCTCGATCCGCCCGCCCGTTCCGAGGCGTCGAAGCGCAAGGCCAGCAAGACGACGAACAGAGGGGCGGCGGCGATGAGGATCGCGGCGAGCGACGATGAGACGTGCTGCTCGCCCGCCGCTATCAACGGAAACGGAACGGCGATCTCGAACAAGGCGAAGACCGCGAGCCAGGGCCAGCGCCCTCGCAGCGCTCCGAGGGCACCTACCCGCCAGGCAAGCCCAAGGAGCACCGCGCCGCCCAGCACGACGCGCGCCCAGGCCAGGAACGCAGGAGGGACGCCGTCGTCGACGGCGACCTTGATGAACAGGTAGGGAATCCCCCAGAGGGTGGAGACCGCAGCGAATGCTCCCCATGCCCGGGCGCTCACGAACGCTCGATCATGACGCGAGGGCGCGGCCGATGCTTGGGAAGATGAGTGGATGCCCACGACCCCCTCCATCCACGCCCCCCACCTGACCGCGGTGATGCGCGAGGGGGAGCGGGTCACACCGCTGGAGCTCTTCTTCGACCTGGTCTTCGTCCTCGCCATCACGCAGTGCACGGCGCTGATGGCGAAAGAGCCGACCTGGCAGGGGCTGGTCAAGGGGATGCTCGTGCTCGGCGTCCTGTGGTGGTCCTGGGTCGGCTATGCGTGGCTCACCAGCGTCGTGGACCCAGAGGAGGGCACGGTTCGCCTCGCGATCATCGCCGCGATGGCGGCGCTGCTCGTGGCCGCCCTCTGCGTGCCGCACGCGTTCGACAGCTCGGCGGGGCTGTTCGCGGCGGCCTACGGGGTCGTCCGATGGGCACAAATCGCGCTGTTCCTGGTGGCCAGCCGCGACGATCCGAACCTGCGGAAGTCGGTGGTCGGATTGGCCGGCAGCACCGCGATGGGCGTGGGACTGCTCGCGGCGGCCTCGTTCGCGGACGGCGCGATCCAGGGCTGCTTGTGGGCCGTCGCGCTCGGGCTGGACATGGCGGGTCCGTACTTCTTCGGCTCCGAGGGCTGGAAGCTCGTGCCGGGGCATTTCGCCGAGCGCCACGGGCTGATCGTGATCATCGCGCTGGGCGAGTCCATCGTCGCGATCGGCGTGGGCGCCGAGGGCGACGTCGATGCGGGAGTGGTTGCTGCGGCGGTTCTCGGCGTCCTGGTTGCAGCCGCGCTCTGGTGGCTGTACTTCGACGTGGTCGCCCTGGTCGCCGAGCGGCGCCTGATAAACGCGGCGGAGGGCCGCGAGCGGAACGAGATCGCCCGGGACTCCTTCTCCTACCTGCACTTTCCGATGGTGGCCGGGATCGTGCTGCTCGCGCTGGGGCTGAAGAAGACCCTTGAGCACGTCGAGGATCCCCTCAACCTGGTGCCGGCGGTGGCCACGCTCGGCGGCACCGCGATCTACCTGCTTGCCCATGTGGCCTTCCGTTGGCGCAACGTCCACCGGTTCAGCACGGGCCGCCTCATGTGCGCGCTCCTCCTGCTCGCGCTGATCGCGGCAGCCGTCGAGCTGCCGGCTCTCGCCACGGTCGGCATCCTCGTCGCGGCCCTCGGGGTCCTGATCGCGTACGAGGCGATCCACTTCGCCGAGCTGCGGGACCGCCTTCGCCACCAGCTCGCGACGGAGCCCGTCGCGGACTAACTCCGGCTGCTGGCTTCTGGCCGGCGAAGCGTTTTTTTAACGCTCGGTTAGCCCGCCTTCAGGGACGCTCGCCACCGTTGTCGGCGATGAGCAGCATGGCCGACAGAAGCCCAACGGCAGAGCGCCGCGCTCGTCGCGCGGGACGCGCGTGGGACGCGCGCCTCGCCGCCGAGGTGAGGCGCATGGCCGCGGAGCTGAAGTCGCCGTCGGAACGGCCACGTCCCATTAAAGGAGTGAGACGCCAATGCCCCGTGTGATGGTCACAACGGATCCCCACGACGGCCAGCCGCCCCGGACTCTGCTCGACGAGTTCGTGGATGCGGTCCATCTGGAGAGCGAGCACTCCGCCGACGCCTTCGTGGAGCGGCTCGGCTGGGCGATCGTCGACGCGGGCAACGAGGAGCCGCCCGCGACCAGCCAGCCGCGCTGGCGCTAACTGCGCTCCAGGCCGAACAGGCGGTCGCGCTCGAGGCGCTCCTCGATGGCCTCGTCGATCTGCCTGGCCACCTTGGGCATGGTGTGGGTCATGTCCCGGAAGCTCTCCGCGGACATGACGATCGCCTTGATGGACGATGTCGCGATCACCGAGGCTGTGCGGCCGATGTGGCGAACGAGCCCGATCTCGCCCAGGAAGTCACCGGGCCCGAGATCGGTGAGGTGCTTACCGCCGCTCACGACGGCGGCAGTGCCCTCCTCGATCACGAAGAACTCACAGGGGGACTGGCCCTCGTCAACGAGGTGACCCCCGCGGGGAATAACCACCTCCCGGCAGTGGACGGCGACCTTCGCCCGCTGGCGGTCCGAGAGCCACGCGAACAGCGCCAGGCGCTTCAGCCGAGTTGCGTCCACGATCCTCCTCAACCCGTCCGCGCGGTCGAAGTTACGGCGTCCCGGCGGCGCGCCAGCAAGCGGGCGGCGATCACGCCGCCGATGGCTCCGAAGAGGTGGCCTTGCCAGGAGATGCCCTCCTGGGGAACGAGGCTCGCGAGCAGCGCCCCGCCCCATACCACGACGACCAGGGCCCCCATCGCCAACTCGAGCGCGTTTCTGTCGAAGACGCCTCGGCTGATCAGGTAGCTCGCGTAGCCGAACACCACTCCGCTGGCGCCGATGTGGACCGTGTTCTCGGGCGCGAAGACCCAGGTGCCTAGCCCGCCTACGACTATCACGATCACCGTGACCGCCGCCACCCGCGCGACGCCGCTCAGCGCGATCGCGAGACCCAGTATCACGAAAGGGATCGTGTTCGAGATCAGGTGGTCGAAGCTGGCATGCAGGAAGGGGGCGGCGGCGACTCCGCGCAGACCCTCCACGTCATGCGGCTCGATGCCCCAGGTGTCGAGCCGATGGTCGTCGACCGTGTCCACCACCTCAACTAGCCACATGAGGCCGGCCATGGCCAGCACGAGGCGGAAGCCGGCGAAGCGCGCCTGCTGGGCAGGGCTGCGCTCGGAGCTCAGCTCGAGCCTGCTTCCTCGCCGGCGATCTCGCGAGCCAGTGCGATCGACTCCTCGAGCGAGACCCCAGCGCGGGCGGCGACCCAGCAGGCGACCGGCGCGGCCACGCGCTCGGAAGCGTGCGCGGCCTCCGCTGCGAGATCGAGGATCGCGGAGAACTCCTGCGAGCTCGGCGGGTCGACTCCTAGCCGAGCCGCGTAGGAATCGATCCATTCCTTCGCGTTCATCCGAAGGGCAGGCTAGCTCTTCTCCAGGACCTCGAAGCCGATCCCCGCTCGCCTAAGGCGGTCCGTGAGCGCGTCGCCCATCGCGATCGCGGTAGTCACCTGGCCGGCGCTCGCCGGCAGCTCATCCTGCGCGAGGCATAGCGCGGCCTCGGAGACCATCTTGGCGGTCTCGCCGTACCCGGGGTCCCCGCCCGAGACCTCCGTGACGGCGCGGCGGCCGCCGCCCTCCCCCTCGAAGCGAACCTTGAACCAGGCCTTGGCGCGCTGCTCCGGGGAGGGGCCCTCGCCCGGCTTCCTGCGGCCCATCAGCCACTTGCGCGCCGGCGGCACCTGGGCGAGAGCGAACAGCCCCGCCATGCCGACCGGTAGCCCCAGCGCCACCGGCAGCCGCTTCAAGACGAGGTAGTGGCTGTAGGAGAAGTCGGGCCCGTAGCGATCCAGGGCGCGCGCCGAGCGCACCACGATCACGGGGTCGATCGTGAGCATCGGGAGCGCCCACCCCCCGATGCTGCCCTGGCGCTTTGGAATTCCCCTCACGCCACGGACCCTGCGAACGTCCGACCGCGGCTCGAGCTTCCGCCGCTCCCCGCTGGCCTCGGCGAGCTGGCGCACGCGCGAGAAGGCGGTCACAGCGGACTCAAGCGTGCCTCCCGACAGGGTCCCGCCACCGCGCACGAACCCCTCGAGCTTGATCGGTACGCCCTCCGGCAACTGCTGCACCGTGAAGTAGGCGCCGAGGTCGTGCGGGATCGAGTCGAATCCGCAGCAATGGACTATCCGGGCGCCGGTCCGGGCCGCCCGCTCGTGATAACGGGTGTACATGAGGTCGACGAACTCCGGCTCACCCGTCAGGTCGACGTAGTCCGTGCCGGCCTCTGCGCAGGCGGCCACGAGCGGCTCCCCGTACCTGATGTAAGGGCCGACGGTGGTGATGACGACGCGGGTGGCGGCGGCCACGTCGCGGAGCGAATCGGGCTCCTCCGCGTCGGCGCGCAGGAGGTGTAGCTCGCCGAGCGCGGGGTCGGCGGCAGCCAGGTCCGAGCGCAGCTTCTCGAGCTTGGCGGGGTTGCGGCCGGCGAGGGCCCAGCGGACTCCGCCGGCATGGCGGGCCAGATACTCGGCGGTAAGCGCGCCGGTGAAGCCGGTGGCTCCGAACACGACGATGTCGTGCGGACGGTCGTTCAAAGCGGTCTCCTCACTCCGACCTCGTCCAGATGATCCAAGACGTCGGCGGGATCCTCGTACACGCGGAAGGCCCCCGCATACAACAGCTCCTCGCGCCCGTACCCGCCGGAGAGGAGCCCGATTCCGAGCGCGCGGGCGCGGCGGGCCGCCAGCAGGTCCCAGACGCTGTCGCCCACCACGATGCTGTCGCGGATGTCGATCCCGATCCGCTCCGCCGCCGTCAGGAAGAGGTCTGGATCCGGTTTCGCGTAGCGCACCAGATCGCGGGTGACGAGGGGCGTCTCAGAGGGCAGGCCCAACAGCGCGAGCGCCGGCCGCGCCGAGCGCTCCGCTCCGCTCGTGGCGATCGCCCATTGGATTCCCTGGCGCGTGAGGGTCGCAAGCAGCTCCTCAGCGCCGGGAAGCGGCCGAACGCTGGGGTAGTGGCGTGCGTAGGCCTGGGCGTGGATGGCGGGAAGGCGCTCGAGGGTCTCTGCGTCCAGCTCGCTCTCCAGTTCGCGCAGCAGCGCGGTCACGAACAGCCCGCCGCTCATGCCGATACGGCGGTGGAGCTTCCACACGGCAAGCGAGACGCCGAGCTGCTCCAACGCCTCGCGCCAGGCGATCACGTGCTGGTAGACACTGTCGATCAGCGTCCCATCGAGGTCGAAGATGAACGCGGGCTGAGCGGACGACCGCTCTGCTGCGCCGGCCGTCATTGCCGCCGGCGCGCTCCGGTCGCGAGCGCGCCGGCGACGCCTCCAGGCGTCTTCAAGAGACGGCGGCTGGCTGCTCCGCCGACTCGACAGGTGCGCGCTTCCTGAGCATCCGGAGGAATTCGCGCATCCAGGACGGATGATCCGGCCATGCACGCGCGGAGACCATGACGCCGTCCACTACCGCCTCTCCGTCGACGAACTCGCCGCCCACCGCCGCGACGTCGGGCTCGAGCGCCGGATATGCGGCGGTCTTGCGCCCTTCCAGCACGCCGGCCGCTCCCAGGGCGAGCGGCGCGTGGCAGAGCTGAGCCACCGGCTTCTCGTCTGAGAAGAAGTGCTGAATGATCCGCTGGCAGTCGGGGTCGTTGCGGATGTACTCGGGGGCCCGTCCTCCTGGGACGACGAGCGCAACGTAGTCGGACGGATCCACGTCCGCGAAGGCGAGGTCGGCGTCCCAGGTATAGCCCGGCTTCTCCGTGTAGGTGTCGTAGCCCTCAACGAAGTCGTGTACGACGAACTGGAGCTTCTTCTTCGATGGCCCGGCGATCTGGACGTCGTAGCCCTCCTCGGTCAGGCGCTGGTAGGGGTACATGACCTCGAGCGACTCGGCGGCGTCACCCGTCAACATCAGGATCTTTGGCATGGGACTCCTCCTTCCTCGAACTTGCGGCCCCTACAGAAGGTACTCCCGTTGGCCGGGCCGAGGCAGGCGTCCATCGCCGATGGGTGTAGACCGACCAATTGGTCACCCGTAGCCCGACGCGGAGCGTTCAGCGCCGCAGCAGCGATCGGACCAGCCCGCGCCCGATCGTCAGCGGATGGTTCGCGACCGTGGCCACCCGGCCCACCAGCGAGCCGGGATTGTGCGCCACTCCAAGCTGGCGCATGATCGTCCCGACGTCGAAGTACACGCGCTCGCAGACGAGGCGGTCCTCCTCGAACAGGAAAAACGCCGTCATCCGGCATTCGAACGCGCGGCCCGTCGCGGGCAGCCCGCGGAAGCTGCCCTCATGGGTCCCACGAAGCCAGAACTCGGCGATCACGGCGTCGTCGGCGTGATGCAGGGCGATCAGCTCGTTGCGCTGGTCGGGGAAGGCCGCGCGGCCCTCTCTGTAATACGCCCATACCTCGGGCTCTCCGTCGTACACGTCGTCCGTGCCGACCAGCTCGTAGCGCGGGTGGTCGAACGTCTCTATCGTCACGTCGAATTCGAGCCGGTTCTCCGACTCCATGTGCTCGCGCACTATGCGCTCGCGCTTCTCGCGGAGAGCGTCAGCGATCGCCATCGGCTCCCTCAGAACCCAGCGCCTTCCGCCGCAACGACCACATCTGAGAGGCCCGCTCCAGCTCGAGCCCGGCGGCCCACGGCAGCGCCGGCGGTCCCAGCTCCAAGCGCAGCGAGCGAGCCGTTCTCCGCGCCAGCGCCGGGTCGGCGCCGGCCCGGGCTGCCAACTCGACGGCGGTCTCCTCGACGACGGCATCGTCCACCGCCGCCCAGGCCAGGCCCAACGCTGCGGCCCGCTCGCCGTCCATCCGCTCGCCGAAGAGCGACAGCGCCGCGGCCGCCTCGCGCGAGCCCGTCCGCCCGAGGAGGGCGCCGTGGCCTCCGCCGGGATGCAGCCCGATTGGCAGGAAGCCGGATACGATCAAGGCGTCGCGACCCACGACCCGCAGGTCCGTGGCCAGCGCCAGGTTGAGGCCGGCACCGACCGCCCCTCCGCGCACGGCGGCCACGGTCGGCGGCTCGAGCTCTCCGACCCGCTGGAAGGCGCGGTACACGGCGCCCAGCCCCGCGAAGGTCTCGGGCGCGGCGGGGTCCCGGCCGGCGGCGGCGAGCGTGGATCGGTCCCCTCCCGCGCAGAAGAACCCGCCCGCTCCCCGGACTACCACGGCGCCGACCTGACCGTCGGCGTCTAGATCGTCGCAGGCCGCGGCCAGCTCGGCTGCCATCCCCGCTGTAAGCGCGTTGCGCCGCTCCGGCGCATCGAGTGTCAGGACGGCGACTCCGCCTTCGCGCTCGAGTCGAACCTCGCCCGCCACTGCGGGCACGCTACCGGCTGGCTGCAAGCTGGTGTTGACGACCAGCACGCTGCAGGCGGCGTGGTGCGTCACCTTGTTGGGGACGCTGCCGAGCAGGCGCCGCGCCCCCGTCATGCCCCGGTTCCCGACGACGATCAGGTCGGCGCTAACCTGCTCCGCGACACCCATCAGGGCGTCCGCGGGGTCGCCCCTGGGGCGTGGAGCTCGACCTCGGCGCCGTCCGCCCTGGTGAGGGTCGCCGCCTTGTCGAGCACGGAATCGACCTTGAAGTCGGGATCCGGAGTCCACGAGGCGGCCTCCGGAACGGAGGCTCTACCGACGGCGACCTTCGCGGCCGACGGAGTGTGGGCGTTCAGGAGGTGCAGGACACGCCCCATCCGGCGGCCAGCGCCGCGGCGCGCTTGACCGCCTCCGTGGCCGTGGGCGAGCCGTCGGTGCCCACCACGATCGAGTTGAACATCGAGAGTCTCCTCTCCTCTACCTCGAGGGTCGAGACTAATTCAAGGAGGGGTCGGCCGGCATGGTGGCCAGAAGCGAATAGGCGCCGCCCTTCCGCTGCAGCGCATCCGCCCACAGGTCGCCTTCGAGGAAGGGGTCTTCGGGATCCGCCGACTCCACTATCCAGGCGCCCTGCTCGACCTCTCCGTCGAGCTGGCCGGGTCCCCATCCCGCGTATCCCGCGTACACGCGCAGGCGCCGGAGGGCGGGCTCGGCCGCATCGGGATCGAGCAGACCGAGACTGCCGACCACGGTCGTTCCCGCCTCGCCGGCATCCTCGAAGTCCCCCAGCGCGACGACCGACTCCGGCGAGACCGGCCCGCCCACCCGCACCAGCTCGTCATGGTCGGCCAACTCGGCCAGCGCCGAGACCGCCTCACCCACGCTCGTCTCCGAGGGGCGGTTGAGCACCACGCCCATGGCGCCCTCGTCCGTATGCTCGAGCACCAGGACGACGGCGCGCCGGAAGTAGTCGAACAGCGACGGCGCAGCGATCAGGAGCTGACCCCGAAGCGAGTCGGTCATGCACGGGATTCTCGCGAGTAGTAGCTTCGCGCGCATGCGAGAGGGACTCGACGTCGGAGACGGCCTCCAGGCGGCCGCGGCGGCGCAAACGACCCCTCCGCCGGCGCAGGCCTAGGTGCGCGTACTCACGGTCGTCCATCAGCGGGACGCCGGACCCGGAGTGTTCGCGGAGGCGGCAGACGCCCTCGGCCACGAGCTCGTGGAGTGGCTGCCGAGCGAGGGCCCCCCGCCGGGGCCGGACGCGTTCGGCGCGGCGATGGTGTTCGGCGGCGCCATGGACGTCGACGAGGAGGACGAGCACCCCTGGCTTTCCGGCGAGAAGCACTTCCTGCGCGGACTGCTCGACCGCCGGATGCCCGTGCTCGGGGTCTGTCTGGGCGCCGAGCTGCTCGCCGAGGCCGCCGGCGCCGAGCCGGGCCGGGCGTCACAGCCGGAGATCGGCTGGCACGAGATCGAGCTCACGCCCGAGGCGAGCGAAGACCCGCTGCTCGGCTGGTTGCCCGAGCGCCTCGAGGGGTTCCAGTGGCACTCTTACGAGGCGCCGCTGCCCCCCGGCGCCGTGCCACTCGCGGAGAGCCGCGTGTGCCTCCAGGCGTTCCGGCTCCCAGATGGTGGCGGTTGGGGGCTGCAGTTCCACGCGGAGGTCACCCGCCAGTCGCTCGAGCGCTGGCTCGCCGACTACCGGCGGGACCTCGACGCGGTGCGAATCGGCCTCGACCCCGATTCGCTCAGGGCCGAGACCGCTCGCAAGATCGACGCCTGGAACGAGCTCGGGCGCGGGCTATGCGCGCGCTTCCTGGAGACGGCGCAGCATTGCGCCGTTACTCTGGGGTGAGGTACGCGGCGGCGAGCCCGCCATCCACCAAGAAGGTGGAGGCGGTCACGTAGGAGGACTCGTCGCTCGCGAGGAAGAGCGCGCCCTGGGCGATCTCATGCGCCTTCGCGAAGCGTCCCATGGGAAGGTGGACCAGCCGCCGTTCGGCCTGCTCCGGGTCGTTCGCGTACAGCTCGCGTAGGAGCGGTGTGTCCACCGGCCCGGGGCAGAGCGCGTTCACGCGCACCCCGCGGCGCGCGAACTGCACGCCGAGCTCCCTCGACAGGGCCAGGACGCCGCCCTTCGAGGCCGTGTAGGAGACCTGCGAGGTCGCCGACCCCATCACCGCCACGAACGAGGAGGTGTTGATCACCGAGCCCCCTCCAGCCTCGAGCAGGTGCGGGATCCCGTACTTGCAGCAGAGGAAGACGGCCTTCAGGTTCACGTCCTGGACCCGCTGCCAGGCCTCCACCGAGGTGTCGAGCACGGACGCGTCCTCAGCGGGCGAGATGCCCGCGTTGTTTAACAGCATCGTGGATGCGCTCGTGTCCCTCGCGCGTGCGCATGTACATGTCCCGCACCTGGTCCTCATCGGTCACATCGGCCTCTATCGCCACGTGCTCGGCGGGCTTGACGTCGACGCCCACCACGGTCGCGCCTTCCGCCGCGAACACCTCGCAAGCCGCGGCGCCGATGCCACCGGCCGCCCCGGTGACCACGCAGACCTTTCCGTCGAGCCGGCCCACTACTCGGTCGCGTAGTAGACGTTCTTGAGCTCCGTGTAGTGCTCGAGCGCGTGCGGGCCGAGCTCGCGGCCGACCCCGGACTGCTTGAAGCCGCCGAACGGCGTGGCCACCCGCACCGAGGTGTTCGAGTTGATCGAGATCACACCGGTCTCGATCGCGCGCGCCACCCGGAGCGCCTTTCCGCCGTCGCGTGTCCAGATGGAGCCGGAGAGGCCGTAGATGGTGTCGTTGGCCAGCCGCACCGCCTCCTCCTCGTCGCGGAAGGGGATCACGCACGCCACGGGACCGAAGATCTCCTCGCGCGCCGCGCGGTCGTCGTTCGCGACCGGGCAGAGCACCGTCGGCGGGAACCAAAAACCCGCCCCCTCCGGAGCGGAGCCGCGGATGGCCACCGGCGCCTCGCCGTTCAGGTAGGACGCCACCTTGCTGCGTTGGTCCGCCGAGATCAGCGGGCCCATCTGGGTGTCCTCGTCCAGGGGATCGCCCACCCTCAGCCCCTCCACAGCCTCCTCCAGCGCGTCCATGAAGCGGTCGAGGGCCGAGCGCTCCACGAGGATCCGGGAGCGCGCGCAGCAGTCCTGGCCGGCATTGCCGAACACGGCGATCGGCGCTGCCGCGGCGGCACGCTCGAGGTCGGCGTCGGCGAAGATCACGTTGGCCGACTTGCCGCCCAGCTCGAGGGTGACCCGCTTGATCGACCCGGCGGCAGACTCGGCGATCCGCCGGCCTACCTCGGTCGAGCCCGTGAAGGCGATCTTGGCCACGTCTGGATGCTCCACGAGCCGCTGCCCGCACACCGATCCCGGCCCCGGCACCACGTTCACCACGCCTTCCGGTATTCCCGCCTCGAGCGCGATCCGCTCGAACTCCACCGCGGTGAGGGGAGTCAGCTCGGCGGGTTTGAGCACCAGCGTGTTGCCTGCGGCGAGAGCGGGCGCGACCTTCCAGGAGGCGATCACCAGCGGGAAGTTCCACGGCACGATCAGCCCCACCACCCCCAGCGGCTCTCGGAAGGTCATGTCCACGCCGCCGGGCACGGGAATCGTGTCCCCGAGCAGGCGCTCCGGAGCGCCCGCGTAGTAGCGGAAAGTCTCGACCACCATCTCCATCTCGGCGCGGGGCATCCGAGATCGGCTTGCCGGCGTTGCGGGCCTCGATCCGGGCGAGCTCTTCGAGGCCACTCTGGAGAGCATCACCGAGGCGGTGGAGGAGCGCGGCGCGGTCGCTCGGGACGACGGCCCGCCACTCCGGAAACGCCGCCTTCGCTCGAGCCATGGCGGCGTCGGTCTCCTCGACGCCGGCCTGCGGGAGCTCGGCCATGACCTCGGCGGTAGCGGGCTCGACCACCTGGATCACGAAGCCACCTCCTTGACGCGGGCCCCTTCAACCAGAGCTCCGATGACGCGGTCGCGCTCGTCCTCCTCCGGATGCCAGAGCACGCCGAGCACGAAGCCGCGCTCCGGCAGCTCGATCGCCTCTATCAGCTCATCGGGCAGCGACCAGCCGCTCGCCAC
>Ga0126313_10001193_pt1 | contig 13469 bp, 14 predicted proteins | sample Plot105A_FD_89954 | JGI IMG/M metagenome (GOLD analysis project Ga0126313, IMG submission 89954) | Serpentine soil microbial communities from UC McLaughlin Reserve, CA, USA - Plot105A | ecosystem: Environmental > Terrestrial > Soil > Grasslands | place: USA: UC McLaughlin Reserve, Lake County...
CGAGCCGCTCGGGCGCCACAACCTCCCGGTACTCGCCCTTCCAGCGGATCTCGCGCCGGTTCGGTGGCGCGTACATGGTCAGCCGCAACCGCCCGCCGGGGCGAACGTCCATCGACACCGTGTCGAGCGGCACCTCGCACTGCGGGCCGCCGAACCAGTCCGCGAATGCGTCGGGCTCGGTCCACTCGCGCCATACACGCTCGCGCGGCGCGTCGAAGACCCGGGTCAGCGTGAAGCCGTACTCAGTCACTGCGCAATCGCTCGTCGAGGCGGTCGAATCCCTCGTCCCAGAAGGCACGGTACCCCTGCAGCCATGCGGCCGCGTCCCGCAGCGGCGCGGCGCGCAGGCGCGACGGGCGGAGCTGCGCCGAGCGGGCGCGCTCGATGAGCCCCGCCCGCTCGAGGACGCGCAGGTGCTTGGACACCGCCTGGGCGCTGATCGGGAACGGCTCGGCGAGCTCGCCCACAGTGGCCTCGCCCGCGGTCAGCCGATCGAGAATCGCGCGCCGGGTCGGGTCGGCCAGGGCGGCGAACGTGGCGCTGAGCTCGTCCGTATTCATCCGGGAGGTTGTGAAACCAGGAGGTTGGATAGGGTACCCGGCGGACCCGACGAGAGGAGGCAAGGATGGGAAGGATCGTGGTGACCGAGTTCATGTCCGTCGACGGCGTGGCGGAGGCGCCGGGCGGGGACGACAACTTCAAGTACGGCGCGTGGACGTTCGAGTACGACCGCGGTGAGGAGGGCAACAAGTTCAAGTTCGACGAGACGATGGGCTCGGACGCGCAGCTGCTCGGCCGCCGCACCTACGAGGGGTTCGCCGCGGCGTGGCCTCAGCGCTCGGACGAGTTCTCCGACAGGTTCAATTCGATGCCGAAGTACGTCGTCTCCTCGACGCTGACGAATCCCGAGTGGACCAATACCACCGTGATCGGAAGCGATCCGGTCGCCGCCGCGAAGGAGGTCCGTGAGCGGCACGACGGCGATGTGGTCGTGCACGGCAGCCTCAGCCTCGCGCAGGCGCTGCTCGACGCCGATCTCGTCGACCAGCTGAACCTCATGGTGTTCCCGGTCGTGCTGGGCTACGGCAAGAAGCTCTTCGCGGAGACCGGGGACCGCAAGCCGCTGCGGCTGGCGGATTCGAAGGTCGTCGGCGACGGCGTGGCGATCCTCATCTACCGGGCGGCACGCGACTAGCGATACTGCCGGTGTGATCACGCGGGTCGGCGAGGGCGAGACGATCACGGCGCGCGAGCGGCGCGACGTCATCCTCCTCGCCGAACACGAGGAGATCGCGATCACGCGCTCGCGCTACGGCCCCGGGGAGCGCGGGCCGGATCCCCACGTCCACCGGGAGCACACGGATTCGTTCTACGTGCTCGAGGGCGAGCTGCGCTTCGAGGTCGGGCCCGGCCTCGAGCCGGTGCAGGTGGCCCCGGCGGGTTCGTGGCGGTCCCGCCGAACGTCGTCCACACGTTCGTCAACGACGGCGGCGTCGACGCGCGCTTCCTCAACTTCCACGCGCCCGACGGCGGCTTTGCGGCATCGCTGCGCGGCCGCCGCGACGGCAACGAGGTCGCGTGGGACAGCTTCGACCCGCCGCCCGACGGCGGCCGGCCGGCCTCCGAGACGGTGGTCACCGATCCGGGCGCCGGCGAGCGGCTCGTCACCGGCAGCCGGGTGGTCTGGCTCAAGGCGGTGCTGCCGCAGCTCTGCTTTGCCGAGTGGACGCTGGACGGGCCGTTCGAGGGCCCGCCCGTCCATCACCACGACCGCCAGGTCGACGCGTTCTACGTGCTCGACGGCGAGCTCGAGCTGACCGTCGACGGCCGCGTCGTCACCGCCGAGCCGGGCACGCGCGCCTCGGTCCCGCGCGGCGTGCGCCACACCTTCACGCACGCCGCGCCGGGTACCGGGCGCGTCCTGAACGTCCATGCCCCCGAGGCGGGGTTCGCGGACGTCCTGCGGGGAATGGCCGGTTAGTGCGGGTGGCGCGCTAGGCCCGGACCTTCACCCAGTCCGAGCCGGAGAGGACGAGGTCGTCGCCGTTGGTCACGCAGAACTGGACCCAGGCGGTGCCATGCAGTGGCACCTCCTGGTTCCGGGGTATTGCGGCGCGCCACTCAAGCAATCGCCCGGTATGGATTTGGCAGGCCCGGCGCTCTAGAGCTCGGCCAGGCGCCGCTCGAGCAGGCGCCGCTCGGCGCCGGCGCCGGCCAGCGCGAGCGCCCGCTCGTAGGCGGCGCGCGACTCGGCGGTGCGGCCGAGCCGGCGCAGCAGCTCGCCGCGGGTGGCGTGCAGGTAGCGGTAGTCGCCGAGGTCAAGGCGGTCGACGATCTCGAGCCCTGCCTCCGGGCCGCGTGCCTCGGCGATGGCGACCGCACGGCTCAGCTCGACCACGCGGGAGTCGGTCAGCCGGGCAAGCTCTCCGTAGAGCGCGGCGATCTGCGCCCAGTCGCGCGGCTCGCTGGCGTGCAGGGAGGCGATCGCCGCCTGCACGACGTACGGCCCACGCCCGCACAGCGCGAGTGCCCGGTCCAGCGCCGCCCGGCCCTCGACGATCCGCTCCGGGTCCCACTGGGCCGGGTCCTGCTCGGCGAGGAGGACGAGCTCGCCGTCGCGAACCCGCGCCTCCCGGCGGGCGTCGAGCAGCAGCATCAGCGCCAGCAGCCCCTGTACCTCGGGCTCGTCGGGCATGAGCTCGGCGAGCCCCCGGCCAAGCCGGAGGGCCTCGGTCACGAGCTCGCCGCGTTCGGGCGGAGCCGAGTACCCCTCGTTGAAGATCAGGTAGACGACGGCCAGCACCGCGTCGATCCGGTCCGGCAGCAGGTGGTCGGGCGGCACGCGGAACGGAATCCCGGCCGCCTTGATCTTGCGCTTGGCCCGCACGAGCCGCTGGGCCATCGTCTTCTCGGACACCAGGAACGCGCGCGCGATCTCGGGTGTGGTCAGCCCGCCGAGCGTGCGCAGCGTGAGCGCTACCTGCGCGTCGGTGGTGAGCGCCGGATGGCAGCAGGTGAAGACGAGCTCCAGTCGCTCGTCCTTGAACGTGGGCTCCTCCATGTCGTCGTTCGTCGCCTCGGGGACCTCGAGCAGGCGGCGCTTGGCCGCCAGCGTGCGATCGCGGCGGATGCGGTCGGTGGCCCGGTTGCGCGCGGTCGTCATCAGCCACGCGCGCGGGTTGTCGGGCGCACCGTCGCGCTGCCAGCGCTCAGCGGCGATCGCGAACGCCTCCTGAGCGGCCTCCTCGGCGAGATCGAAGTCGCCGAGGAAGCCGATCAGGGCAGCGAGGACGTAGCCCCACTGGTCGCGAAAGACGTGTTCGAGGGCCGCCGTCACCCCACCATGGGCCGGACCTCGATCGCGCCGCCCAGGCGCGCCGCGGGGATCTTCGCGGCGAGCTCGATGGCGGCGTCGAGGTCGTCGGCCTCGAGGAACAGGTAACCGCCCACCGCCTCCTTCAGCTCGACGAAGGGGCCGTCGGTGGTCAGGGTCCGGCCGTCCTGCACGCGCACCGTCGTCGCGGTGGCCGGATCGTCGAGCTGACCGCCGGGGGTGACACCCGGCGCGGAGCTGACCTGCTGGTAGTCGCGGAAGACGGCCTGCTGCTCCTCCTCGGAGAGCCTGGCCCAGGCCTCGGGATCGCGCGGCGTCGGCGTGTCGCCCTGGTGGATCAACAGCATGTACTTCATGGCGTCCCTCCTTGTAGAGCGCGCCCGGAGCGCGCCTTCGGCGCGCGCTGCGTGCGCATTTCGGGATGGTCGCCGATAGAGACGAACGGCGGCGCCCGAAATCGACAGCCGCCGTCAAAGCGCGTCGGCGGCGTCCTTCACGGCGGCCACGAGCGCCCGCGTCGAGGGCCTCGCCGCGTCGCTTGCGCGGGTGACCGCGAAGACGGACCGGGTCAGCGTGCCCTCGGCGATGCGCCGGCCCGTGATGCCGGACTGGCGGTCGGCGGGCACGAGCCCGGGCATCAGCGCAACCGCGAGCCCTCGCGCCACGACCGCGAGAGCAAGGAAGGCGTCGTTGGTCCGGTGGCGGATGTCGGGCTCGAAGCCGCCGTACTCGCGGCACGCACGCAGGGTCATCTCCTCCCAGCCCATGCCCGAGGGGGCCGATGCCCACGCCTCGCTCGCCAGCTCGACCAGCGGCACGGCGTCACGATGTCGTCGGGCGACCGGGTGGCGAGCCGGCAGGAACACGTTGACGGGATCCCGCAGAAGCTCGTGCCGCTGGAGGGCCGGCTGCAGGCGCCAGGGGTGAAACTGCCACTCGTCGCCGAGAACGAGATCGAGGTCGCCGAGTGCGAGCGCCGGCAGCGCATCCTCGGGCTCGGCCTCGACCAGCTCGCAACGCAGGCCCGGCGCCTCCTGCCGCAGCGCCTGCATCGCGGGCAGGGCGAGTCGCAGCGACGCCGACTGGAAGGAGGCGATGCGGGCGCGGCCGGTGACCGTGCCCGCAGCGGCGGCCAGGTCGGCTTCGGCGCGCGAGGCGCGTTCGAGCAGCGCCTCGGCGTGCTCGACGAGCACCAGTGCGGGGTCGGTCAGGCGCACGCCGCGGCCAGCGCGCTCGAGGAGCCGGATGCCGGTCTCGCGCTCGAGCATCGCGAGCTGCTGCGAGACCGCCGACGGTGTGAACTGCAGGGCGTCGGCGACGGCGGCGATTGTGCCGCGCTCGTGCAGCTCACGCAGGAGACGGAGCCGGCGCAGGTCGAGCATCGTGAAGGAAGGCTAACGGTTGAGCCTCACGAATCATCATCGATTCTGACGCTGCTGTCCTCCACCATCCCGCTCATGCGCTCCTCCTCCGTCGGGACGCTCTTCTGCCTCGGGTCCGGGGCCGCGTTTGGCGCGATGGCGATCTTCGGCAAGCTCGCCTACGGCGAGGGCGCCACGGTCGGGACGTTGCTCGCGGTGCGTTTCCTCCTGGCCGCGGCGCTGTTCTGGGTGCTGGTGCTCGCCGGCGGCGGCGTGCGCGAGCTTCGGGCGCTCCGTGCCCGCGACGTCGCCGCCGGACTCGGGCTCGGCGCGTGCGGGTACGCGCTGCAGGCCGGGTGCTACTTCGCCGCGCTCGAGCGGATCGATGCCTCGCTGCTCTCGCTCCTGCTCTACACCTTCCCGGCCATGGTCGCCGCCGCCGCTTTCGCGCTCGGGCGCGAGCGGCTGGACCGGCGGCGCCTCGTGGCGCTGGCGGTCGCGCTCGGCGGGCTGGTGCTGGTCGTGGCCGGCGCGGGGGCGGGCGCGATCGATGCCGTCGGCGCCGCGCTGGGGCTCACCGCAGCGGTGGTCTACACGACATACATCCTGGTCAGCGACGGCGTCGTGGCGCGGGTGTCGCCGCGGGTGCTCGCGGCGCTGGTGTGCACCGGCGCGGCGGTGACCCTGACCGCCGGCTCCTCGCTGCTCGGCCAATTCCGGCCCGAGGCGCTGAGCCCCGCCGGCTGGGGATGGCTGGCCTGCCTGGCGGCGGTGTCGACCGTCGGGGCCATCAGCCTCTTCTTCGCCGGCCTGCGACGCGTCGGTCCGACGACGTCTTCGATCCTCGCCACCGTCGAGCCGCTGGTGACCGTCACGCTCGCCTTCGTCGTCTTCGGGGAGACGCTGCTCGCGGTGCAGCTCGTGGGCGGCGCGCTCGTGCTCACGGCCGTGGTGGGGCTGTCGGTGCAGCGGCGCGGGCGGCTCTCCACCGTTGCCGCTTGACATGCAGCCATCTGGCTGCCTACAATACGCAGCCAGATGGCTGCCTATTCGGGGATGGACGCGGTGTTCCGGGCGCTGGCCGACCCAAGCCGCCGCGGGCTGCTCGACCGGTTGAACGCGCGCAACGGGCAGAGCCTGCGCGAGCTGTGCCAAGGGTTGGACATGGCGCGGCAGTCGGTCAGCAAGCACCTCGCCGCGCTGGAGGCCGCAAACCTCGTGACCAGTGTGCGGCGCGGCCGCGAGCGGCTGCACTACCTCAACCCCGCGCCGATCAACGCGATCTCCGAGCGGTGGATCGATCAGTACGACCAAGCCCGGGTTCGCGCCCTCGCGGACCTGAAGAGAGCGATGGAGGACACCCCGATGCACAAGCCCTCGTTCGTCTATACGACGTACATCAACACCACCCCCGATCAGCTCTGGCAGGCGCTGACCGAGCCCGCCTTCACGGAGCGCTATTGGGGCACGACCCTCGAGTCCGACTGGCAGGTCGGGTCGACGATCACCTGGCACGACAGCGGCGCGACGATCGCCGACGCCGAGCAGGTGGTCCTCGCGGCCGACCCGCCGCGCCGCCTCGCGTACACCTGGCACACCTTCACGCCCGAGTGGGCCGACGCGCATGGGTTCGCCGAGGAGCTGCGCGCCAGGCTCGCGGCCGAGCGCCGCTCCAAGGTCACCTTCGAGATCGAGCCCGCCGGCGCGGCGTCCAAGCTCACCGTGGTGCACGACGACTTCGAGCCCGGCAGCACGGTCGCCGAGATGATCAGCGAGGGCTGGCCGGCGCTGCTGTCCGACCTCAAGAGCCTGCTCGAGACCGGTGCGACGGTGCCGACCGAGGCCGTCGAGGCGGCGTGATCAGAGGGTGACCGACACGCGCCGGTCGCCCTCATCGAGCAGGTAGAGCCCCGAGGCGGTGGCGCGGTAGAGCCGGTGCGCGGCCTCGCCGCCGACGTCGCCGGCGTCCCACGCCCGCAGGCCGGTGGCCACCGACCGGGCCGAGAACATGGCGATCGCGGCCTCGCGCTCGGGCGCGTCCACCTCCTTGGCCACGGCTTCGGCAAAGACCGCCGCAGCGCCGCCGACGGGCACGGTGGAGTCGAAGATCACGATGCCGACCTCGGGTCGCTCGCCGATGTTCGCCGAGTGGCGGGCGTCCGGCCGGGACACCCACAGGAACGCGCGGTAGTCGTCGTGGGCGTACCAGACCGGCGACGCCCAGGGCCGGCCGGCCGCATCCGCGGTCGCGAGGGTCAGGTAGCGGTTGCGGTCGACGATCTCCCGGGCCGTCACTGCTGCGTCCATCGCGCAATGATCGCGCGATGGGCCACTTCACGGCTGGGGCCGAGGCATATGCGCGCCACGTGGGCCGCTACGGCGCCGCCCTCTCGGCCGCGCACGCCGACGCCGCCCGCCTCGCGGCCGGAGATCGCGCCCTGGACGTCGGCTGCGGACCGGGCGGACTGCTCGCGGAGCTGGCTACCCGGCTGGGCGCGGCGCAGGTCGCCGGGGTCGACCCCACCGAGACGTTTCTGGCCACCGCGCGCGCCGCGGTACCGGGGGCCGACGTGCGCCTCGGATCGGCCGAGCGGCTCCCGTTCGATGCGGGCGCGTTCGATGTCGTGCTGTCGCAGCTCGTCGTCAACTTCATGGATGACGCCGAGACCGGGGTGGCGGAGATGCGGCGGGTGGCTCGCCGGGCGGTGACCTCGTGCGTGTGGGACTACGGGGGAGAGATGACGATGCTGCGCGTCTTCTGGGACGCGGCGCTCGAGCGCGATCCCGATGCGCCGGACGAGGGTCGCACGATGCGTTTCTGCACGCCCGGCGAGCTCAGGGCGCTGTGGGATGGTGCGGGGCTGCGCGAGGTGCGCACCGACGCCCTCGTCGTCCAGGCCGGATACGCCGACTTCGAGGACTACTGGTCGCCGTTCCTGTCCGGCCTCGGCCCGTCTGGCGCCTACTGCGCCTCACTCGGCGAGGACGCCCGCGCCGTGCTGCGCGACGCGTGCCTTGCACGGCTCGGCTCACCCAGCGGCCCGTTCACGCTGAGCGCGCGCGCCTGGTTCGTGCGCGGCGCGGTCTGACGCTCTTCCTCGCGGCGAGCGATCGGCCACCACGAGCGCGAGCTTGCCGCCGGGCGGCCGGTCGAGGCGCTCGACGACCTCGATGTCGATCGCCGGGTGCGCGACTCCAGCCTCGTGCAGGCGCTCGGCCAGCGCGGCCCGCAGCCGCGTGGCCGCTCCGTTGGCGCCGGCGCGCAGCGCCAGCCGGATCCGCAGACGCTCGCCCTCCTGGACGACCTGGAACTCCCGAACGTCGGGATCGCTGCTCAGCGGCGCGAACTGCACGGGGTGGACGGTGACACCGCCGAGGCGGATTACGTCCTCCGAGCGACCCTCGAGCTCGCGCAGCCGCAGCAGCACGCGTCCGCACCTGCACGGCTGAGGGTCGACCGTCACCATGTCGCCGAGCTCGAACCGGATCAGCGGCTGGGTGTGGTTGAACAGGTTGGTCACGAGCAGCCGCGCCCCCGCTTCGCCAACAGGCACCGGCAGGCCGTCGGCGTCGACGTTCTCGACGATCGAGAAGTCCTCGAAGAGGTGCACCCCGGCATGCTCGGCGCAGTCGCAGCCCCACAGCCCCCCGTCGTGCCGTAGAGGTTGAACGTGGGTCGCGAAGTGGCCCACGCCGCCCGCGGCTCCGGTGATCAGCACGCGCTGGCCCTCGGCCAGCGCGCCGTGGTCGAACAGGCCCTGCCACGCACTGAGCGCGGGAAGGGGAACCGCGGCGCTCTGCACGTCGTCGAGCGTCCGCGGCTTGCCCACGAGCAGTTCTTCCGGGACGGCGGCGAACTCGGCCGCCACCCCGTCGCGGTCGAACGGCGTCAGGGCATAGACCGGTTCGCCGTCGACGACGCCCGCGAGCTCGTAGGAGGGAATCGCCGGCAGCCGGTCCTGCGGCCACTCGAGCTCGTTCCTGGTGATCGCCGCTGCGCGCACCTCTACCAGCGCCTCGCGGGACGCCGGCCGCGGCGTGTCCACCTCCTCGACCACCAGCGTGTCGACCCCCTGGCCATGGAGCCGTACCGCGCGCATGTCGTCCTCCCCTCCGAATTGCTGTCCTGAAAGTATCTTGCCAGGAAGCTATCTTCCGTGCATGGCTGTTCGCAAGCGCGACCGCATCGACGTCATCGTCGAGCAGTGGCGGCGCGAGCGGCCTGACCTCGACGTCGCAGCGCTCGCCCTCCTTGGACGCCTCTTCCGCGTGGCGGAGCTCGCCAGCACCGAGCTGGCCCGGCCGTTGCGCGCGCGCGGCCTCGACAACGGTTGGTTCGACCTGATCGCCGCGCTGCGCCGGGCGGGACCGCCGTACGAGCTTCACCCGACCGAGCTGATGGCGACGACCCTGCTCTCGTCTGGCGGGATGACGAAGCGGATCGACCGTCTCGTCGACGCGGGGCTGGTCGAGCGGCGCCCGGATCCGCGCGACCGCCGTGCCACCCTCGTCCGGCTGACCCGGCGGGGGAAGCGGACCGCGGACGCCGCCCTCGAGATCCATGTCGCGGGCGAGGAAAGCCTGCTCGGCGCGCTGAGCCAAGCGGAGCGCCGAACCCTCGATGTGCTGCTGCGCAAGCTGCTTCAGGCGCTCGACGATCCATCTCGCTGATCGGGCGAGGCCCTCGGTGTCGCCACGCTCGTGCGCACATCGCCGGGGGGGATCGAGACGTTCCCGGACACCACGAAACCGACGGAGCGCTCGCGCGGCGCCCGATCGCTCTTCATCATTCGCGCAGCTGACGCCTTGATCCTGGCTCGCCCGCGCGGCTAAGCTCGGCGTCGAGGCGTTCATGGCGATCGCTCACGCTAGGGGAATCCGCTCTGCCACGACGCTGGCATCGATCGCCGTCGTCCTCGTGGCCGCAGGCATCGCCGTGGCGGTGTGGGTCCCGAGCTCTGATGGTCCAAGACCTGCTACGGCGCATGCGGCGCTGGCAAAGGTAGCCCTCCCCTTCGTCGAGAACGGCGGCCAGCTCGATCGGCGTGTCGCCTATTCCGCGCATGTCGGCGCTGCTTCGCTCTTCTTCACCGGCAGGGGCGTCACGTTTGCACTGGCCGGCGGATCGCGCCACGGCGCCGGCGCGGCGCGCGGAGGGTGGGCGGTCCAACAGGCGTTCCTCGGCGCGAGCGCGGCTCGTCGACCGCAGCCAAGCCGGCGTGGCCAAGCGCTCGTCAGCTATTTCGTGGGGCCGCGCTCGCATTGGAAGACCGGCCTGCACACCTATGGCAGGCTCGTCTACCGAAACGTATGGCCGGGCATCGACGTCGTGTACTCCGGGGTCGGGACGAGCCTCGAGTACAGCTTCGTCATCAGGCCCGGCGCCGACCCCGACGCGATCAGCCTCGCCTACAGGGGGGCGACGGGGGTCAGGCTCAGGCGCACGGGGCAGCTCGCGGTGTCGACGCCCGTCGGCACCTTGAAGGAACGGCCCCCCGTCGCCTACCAGCGCCTCGGGGGACGACGGGTGCCGGTGAGCGCGGCCTTCGTGGTGCCGCACGGTGGCAGGGCCCGAGCCAATGGCTCCCGATACGGCTTCTCACTCGGCGCGTACGACCGAAGCCGACCGGTCGTCCTCGACCCGGTGGTGTTCGGTTACGCCGGATATCTCGGCGGCTCCGGTGACGACCGCGCATGGGACAACGCCGTGGATGGCGACGGGAACTCCTACATCGCGGGTTACACGACCTCGCCGGACTTCCCGGCCACGCCGGGTTCGCTCTCGACGCCCCGCGGTGACCGCGATGCGTTCGTGGCCAAGCTCGACCGAACCGGGAAGCTGGTGTACGCCGACTACGTCGGCGGCGCCGGCCACCAGGACACCGCTCGCGGCGTGGCGATCGACCAAGCCGGAAACGCCTACATCACGGGGCCGACGGACTCCTCCGAAAGCAGCTTCCCGGTCACGGTAGGGCCGGACCTGACGCTCAACGGTCCCGCGGACCTGTTCGTTGCGAAGATCGACCCGTCCGGCACGCGCCTCGTCTATGCGGGTTACGTCGGGGGCAATGGCGGAGACAGCGGTCGGGACATCGCCGTCGACGGCAACGGCGCCGCGTACGTCGGCGGGACGACCGATACGGCGGATTCGAGCTTCCCGGCTGTCGGCGGTCTGGACCCGACCTACGGTGGCGGCAAACACGACGGCTTCGTCGCCAAGGTGAACGCAGCGGGCACCCGCCTCGTGTACAGCGGCTACATCGGCGGCTCGGGCCCCGAGGACAACGTTCGCGGCGTCGCCGTCGATGGGGCCGGGAGCCTCTACGTCACCGGTCACGTGGACTCGCCCGAGTCGACGCTTCCCATCAAGGTGGGACCCGACCGCAGCTACAACGGAGACCAGGACGGTTACGTCGCCAAGGTCAACCCGAGTGGCACGCGGTTCGATTACTTCGGCTACGTGGGTGGCGCGGGTCGCGAGCAGCCGCGGCGGATCGACGTTGACAGGGAGGGCAGCGCGTACATCGCCGGCAGCACCGGGTCGCCTGAAAGCGCCGGCTTCCCGGTGAAGGTGGGCCCGGACCTGACGTTCAACGGCGGGTCGCGCGACGCCTTCGTGACCAAGGTCAAGCCGGACGGCACCGGGCTGGTCTACTCCGGCTACATCGGCGGCACCGGTGATGATCAGGCCTACGGTCTCGAGGTGAAGGGGCACAACGCCTACGTCGTCGGATTGACGACCTCTTCGCCGGTGAGCTTCCCGGTTTTCGGCGGCCCGGACCTGACGTACAACGGCAGCCAGGACGGGTTTATCGCGAGGGTCAACGACGAAGGCACCGGCCTGGGGTACGCGGGCTACATCGGCGGCGGGCGCGCTGAGGTGGCGCAGGGAGTCGGCGTCGATTCGGCGGGCAACGCCTATGTCTCGGGGGTGACGGCCTCGCTCGAGGAGACCTTCCCCACCATCGGGGTTCCCGACAACAGCTTCAACGGAGGCGCGTTCGACGCCTTCGTTGCCAAGGTCGCACCCGTCGAGGGCGCCCACATCACGGTGGATGTGAACGAGCCCGTGCACGCGGGCATTCCCTTCGGCGTCAGGGCGGTGATGCGGGACGGCGCCGGCAATCCCGTCCTCAACTACAACGGTCCGGGGACCTGGTCGAGCTCCGACGGTGGCATCGTCCCCGCCGTGCCGGCCAACTTCGTGGACGGAGTCAGCACCACTGACGCAACGGTTGGGGCGCCTTTCCGCGCCGACCGCATCACGGTCTCGAGCGGCGGCGCGTCGGGGCAGAGCAGCGTGTTCAACGTGCTCGGGCCGCTCGACCACATCGCCCTCTCCGGCGTGCCGGGCTCGGTCGCCGTCGGCCAGGCCTTCACCGTGCGGGCGACCGCCAAGGACGCGCTCGACGACACCATCGTCGACTACACGGCACCGGCGACCTGGTCGGACCGCAGCGGCGCGCTGACGCCCGCCACGCCGGCTGCCTTCGACCACGGGATCAGCACAACGACCGCGAAGGTCGGGATCCCATACCACGACGATCGGATCACCCTGGCGAGCGGAGCGGCGACGACTCAAAGCGCGCTGTTCGACGTGCACGCCCCGTGACGCGGACTGCTTTGCGGTCGCCTCGCGCCGCCGACACGACGCAACGCCGAACGTCACGACGCTGGACGTGCTCGACGCCCGCGCGGCTCGACGAACAGGCCGCACTCGCCAGGTAGGCGTCAGCCGCGGCTCGAGCGGGTTGGGTTCCTAGCCGTGTTCGGCGTGCGCTGGCGGGGCGGTGCTAGCCCGCGGTTCCGGCCGGGCCGTTCGGGCCGGGGGTGGTGCTGGGTAGGGTCATTCCTCCATGCCGCCGCTACGCCTCATCGCCTGCACGCTCGCTGCGCTTGTGCTCCTCGCCTCCGACGTCCAGGCCGCCCGCCACGCCGTCAGCACCACCCGGAACGGCACCTACTACACGTTTGACGACACCCAGGCCGCCGTCGTGGCCGCCAAGGTCAGGAACGGCCGCGTCCCGACGCTCGAGGTCATGCCGCCGATCTCCAGCGGGCCCGGTGTCGGGTTCATCTATACGTCTGCGGGCCGGTTCTCGCACAAGGCCACGTGGTCGATCGGCCCGGTGTGCGGCAAGGCCGTGAGCATCGGCAGGCTCGGCATCTCGTTCGACTGCAACGCGAGGGGGCCGAACAACAGGTTGACCGCGGCGTCGCCGCTCGTCGCGACGCGGGCCCCGGTGCCGACGCCGACTCCGAACCCCTACACCGGCACGGTGACCCCGACCACCGTCGGCGGCGGGGCCGCGACCGGCACGACGGGCACGCTCACGCTCACGGTCAGCGGGGATGGAACCGTGACGGGCTCGGGCACGTTCGCGCCGGTCGACCCCATGACCGGCATCGCGTCGGGACCTCCGAGCGTCAATGTCAGCTATGGCCCCATTTCCGCCGGTACGAACGACAGCGCGGTCAAGGGCAGCAACCCGCTCTTCCTGGCCGGCGGCTGTGGCCCAACCTTCTTCACGAGGCTGGGCATGTTCTGCCTGCCGTCAGACCCGCCCGGCTTCACGCTGATCGGTGGCTTCGTCCCGGTCCCGATCTACTCCGGCGGCCTCGTCAGGGGCAGCATCTACACGGCGGCGGCCATGGGGAGCCCCCCGAGCTACGGGCCAGCGCTGCCGGCGACCTTCAGGCTGTTCGGCCCCCCGTCCGGCGGCCTTTAGTCACCCTCACCCATGGGCCAGACGATGAACCCATCTCGGCTCAAG
>Ga0126313_10001194_pt1 | contig 13466 bp, 13 predicted proteins | sample Plot105A_FD_89954 | JGI IMG/M metagenome (GOLD analysis project Ga0126313, IMG submission 89954) | Serpentine soil microbial communities from UC McLaughlin Reserve, CA, USA - Plot105A | ecosystem: Environmental > Terrestrial > Soil > Grasslands | place: USA: UC McLaughlin Reserve, Lake County...
GCGGCCGGCGTCCCGGTCGTCGCGGGCGACGTCGCCGCTCTCCGCGAAGTCGCGGGAGACGCCGCGTGTCTCCTCCCGCCGGCGGACACAGTGCGCTGGCGGGAGACGGTTGCGCACCTGATCGCGAATGCCGCCGAACGGCGCGCGCTGTCGGCTGCCGGGCGCGCTCGGGCCGCCAACTTCACCGCCGAGCGGGCGGTGGGGCTCACGGAACGCTGGCTGTTTCGGGCGCTGGAACCCTCAGCTGCACACGCTGGGTCACGGTGCTGATCTCCCGGACGCCTCTGCGTGTCAGCTTCGTCGGCGGAGGCACGGATCTGCCGGCGTTCGTCGACGAGCACGGCGGCGCCGTCGTCTCCACGACAATCGACAAGTACGTCTACGTGCTCGTGACCGAGCCCTTCGAGGACACGATCCGCGCCGGCTACGCGCGCACCGAGATCGTCGAGCGAGTCGACGAGCTCGAGCACGAGCTCATTCGTGAGGCGCTCCGCGCCACGGGAGTCGTACGCAAGATCGAGATCGTCACGGTCGCCGACGTCCCGGCCGGCACGGGGCTCGGCTCCTCGAGCGCGGTCACCGTCGGGTTGCTGAACGCTCTGTGGGCCCACAAAGGCGTGCAGAAATCCGCCGACCAGCTCGCACGGGAGGCGTGCCGGATCGAGATCGACGTCCTCGGGAGGCCTGTCGGCCGCCAGGACGCCTACGCGAGCGCGCACGGTGGGCTGCAGGCGCTTCGCTTCGACAAAGGCGACGACGTGCGCCGCGAGCCGCTCCTGCTCGGCGACGAACAGCAGAGCCGCCTAGAGGGAAACCTGCTGCTCTTCTACACCGGCCGACAACGCTCGGCCGCTCGGATCCTGTCGGGCATTCGCGAGGAGATCGACCGCAATTCGGCAACCGTTGACGCGCTTCGCAGCATGCGCGACGGCGCGCTCGCCTTGGCCGGCGCGCTCCGCGACGGCGCCGACAGCGATCTCGTCGGCTCGGCATTGCACGAGAACTGGCAGCTCAAGCGGTCGCTCCACGAAAACGTGTCGGACGACGAGATCGATGCCGCGTACAAACGCGCCCGCGGCGCCGGAGCAGTCGGCGGGAAGCTTCTCGGAGCCGGCGCGGGCGGCTTCCTCCTCCTCTACGTTCCGGAGCACGCCCAGGCGGCGGTCCGTGAGGCGCTGCGCCCGCTGCGCGAGCTTCCTTTTCGATTCGAATCCGAAGGGTCGCGGATAGTGTTCGCCGGACGATGAGCAGGCAGGCGCTCGACTCGTTCGTCGCCGAGGAGCTCCACCGCGTCGTGCGCCTCGTCGAGGAACTTCCGGTCGAGCGGATCGAGGCCGTCGGCGAGATCCTCGTCGACGCGTACCGGCACGACGGGCACGTCTTCGTCGCGGGGAACGGAGGGAGTGCGGCAACCGCGTCGCACTTTGCCTGCGACCTCGCCACGAACACCGTGCCGCGCGGCCGCCGCCGCCTTCGGGTCACGAGCCTCAACGACAACGTGCCGCTCCTCACCGCTGCGGCCAACGACCGCGGGTACGAGCGTGTCTTCGCGGATCAGCTCACGGACCTGATCCGACCTGAGGACGTGCTCGTTGCAATCTCTGGGAGCGGGCGCTCGCCGAACGTCGTAGAGGCGATTCGAACGGCGCGCCAGCGCTCAGCCGCAGCCGTGGCGCTGCTCGGGTGCGACGGCGGCGACGCGGCCGAACAGGCCGACGCGTTCATCCTCGTCCCGTCCGATGACTACGGCCAGGTCGAGGACGTCCACACGATCCTGCACCACCTCCTGACGGCGTACGTCAAGCGCCGTCTCGCCGGGGAGGAGTAGTTCGTGGTGCTGGCGCCGCGGCCGCAGAGCGTCGAGCGGCGTCGTGGCTCTGCACGGGCGTCGTCGCCTCCGCGCCTCGGAATCACGTTGATCACGCCCGGGTTCAGCGAGGACGAGACCGACGCGTGCATCCCCGCGCTCCGCACGCTCGTCGGCGCGCTCGCGCAGCGGGCGGAGGTTCGCGTGCTGACGCTCCACTACCCGTACCGCGCCGGACGGTACGCGCTCGCCGGGGCGGAGGTCCGCGCGCTCGGCGGCGCGAATGCACAGCGACTCAGCCGCGCGGTGCTCCTGACTCGCGCGATCGCGGCGGTGATCCTCGAGCAACGGAGGAACCCGGTGAACGTGCTCCACGGCGTTTGGGCCGACGAGGCGGGCCTCGTTGCGGTCACGGCCGGACGGTTGTTGAGCCTGCCTGCGGTCGTCTCGCTCGCCGGTGGCGAGCTGATCGCGCTCCGTGACATCGGGTACGGCGGCGCGTCGAGCCGCCTTCGGCGCGGGCTGCTCCACCACGTGCTCCGTCGTGCCGATCGCGTGACCGTTGGATCCGCCTCGCTCGAGCGGCTCGCTGCGTCCCACGTTCCTGCGGACCGGCTCCTTCGGCTCCCGCTGGCCGTCGACACGAACCTGTTCGCGCGCGGCCGTGCTCCCACGCAGTCGCGTTTCGGCGCAGGACCGATCCGCCTGCTCGCGGTCGGCTCGCTGACCCCGGTGAAGGATCACGCGACGCTGCTGCGGGCGTTTGCGATCGTCGCCGCACACGTTCCGAGGGTCCACCTCGACGTCGTCGGAGACGGCCCGCTCCTCGGCGCCCTGCGCGCCCAGGCCGGCGCCGTTACCGGGGCGAGCGTGACGTTCCACGGCGCCGTGCGCCACGAGGAGCTGCCGCCGTACTACCGCGCCGCCGACCTCGTCGTCGTTTCGTCGCGATTCGAGAGCCAGAGCATGGTTGCGGTCGAGGCGGCTGCGTGCGGAAGGCCGATCGCCGGCACGGCCGTCGGGGTCCTGCCGGAGCTGCCCGGCGCCGTCACCGTGCCCGCAGGCGACGCGGTCGCGCTCGCGGAGGCCGTCGTCGACGCGATCTCAGACCCGGAGGAGCTCGACCGCCGAGGCCGCGCGAATCTCGAAGCGGGGGGCCGCGAGTACGCGCTCCAGCATGTCGCCGACCGCTTCTGCGCTCTGTACGACGAGGTCGCCTCTGTCTGAGTGCCCTCCGGTCCTCCTGCTCGTGTGTGACCGGCCAGAGCTGACGCGGAGGGTCCTGGACCGAATACGGTCGGCGCGCCCGCGCGAGCTCTACGTCGGCGCAGACGGCCCCCGGACTGACGACGACGATGCGCGTCGCCGTTGGCAGGCGGCCCGCGCTGCCGCCGTCGCGGTCGACTGGGATTGCGCCGTACGCACGCTCGAGCGCGAGCGCAATCTCGGCTGCAGGCACGCGATCAGCTCGGCGATCACGTGGTTCTTCGAGCACGTCGAGGAAGGGATCATCCTCGAGGACGACTGCGTCCCCGAGCCGACCTTCTTCCGCTATTGCGCGGAGCTGCTCGAGCGCTACCGCGAGGACGAGCGGCTGATGGGGATCGGTGGCAACAACTTCCGCGCCCCGCGGCGCCCGCGCGACGAGTCGTACACCTTCTCGGCCTACCCGCAGATCTGGGGCTGGGCGACGTGGCGGCGCGCGTGGGCGAGCTATGACGACGGACTGAGCCTGTGGCCCCGCCTGCGCGAGACGGACTGGCTCGAGCGATTCCTGAGCGATCGCGCCGCCGCGCGCTTCTGGAGGAGCGTCTTCGATCGCGACCACGCCGGCCACATCGACACCTGGGACTTCGCCTGGACGTTCGCCTGTTGGGTGGAACACGGCCTCACCGCACACCCGGCGCTCAACCTCGTCTCGAACGTCGGCTTCGGGGACGCGGCGACCCACACGTCCTACGCCGCATCTCCGCTGGCGGCGGTCCCGAGCACGCCGATGGCGTTCCCGCTCGTGCACCCTCAGGCGCTCGTACGCGACTACGACGCCGACCGCTTCACCGCCGAGCACGTCCACCAGGTCCGGCTCCGCACGTCCCGCTGGCGCCGCGCGCTCGTCCGGGCGCGACGCACGCGGCTCACCCGACTGCGGCGCGCCGGCCACCGGCTCCTCCGCACGTCCCGCGGCGGCATCCGCGTTGGGGCGCCGTGAAGGTTCTCGTCACGGGCGGGGCTGGCTTCATCGGCTCGCACTGCGTCGACCTGCTGCTCACTCACGGTCACGAGGTGCGCGTGCTCGACGCGCTCGCCCCGCCGGTGCATGCCCCGGACCGGGTTCCCGACTACCTCTCGAGCGAAGTCGAGCTCCTCCTCGGAGACGTGCGCGACAGAGACGCGGTCGTTCGCGCGCTCGCTGACGTCGAGGCCGTCGTTCACCTGGCTGCATACCAGGATTACCTGCCGGACTTCTCGCACTTCCTGGACGTGAACGCGACCGGAACGGCGTTGCTCTACGAGACGATCGTCGGCGGGCGGTTGCCGATCCGAAAGGTCGTCGTGGCCAGCTCTCAGGCCGTCTACGGCGAGGGCAAGGCGCTCTGCCCCGACCAAGGCGTCCAGTACCCGCCGATGCGCCCCGCGGCCCAGCTTCGCGCCGGTCGCTGGGAGACGACCTGCCCGGAATGCCGGTCGAACTTGACCCCACTCGCGACCGACGAGACGCGCGTGAACCCCCACACGCCGTACGCGATCTCCAAGTACAGCCAGGAATTGCTCTCCCTGCGGTTGGGCGAGCGGTACGGAATCCCCGCCGTCTGCCTGCGCTTCTCGATCACTCAAGGCTCGCGGCAGTCCTTTCGGAACGCCTACTCCGGCATCCTGCGCACGTTCGTCGCGCGGATGCTCCACGGGCGGCCTCCCGTCGTCTACGAGGACGGCGGCCAGCGCCGCGACTACGTCTACGTCGGCGACGCGGCACGCGCGATCCTGCTCGTCCTGGAGGATGACCGCGCCAACGGAAGCGCGTGCAACGTCGGGACGGGCAAGGCGGTCACGGTCCTCGAGTATGCGCACCGCCTGACGAAGACGATGGGAGTCGACGTCGAGCCGGTCGTGCCCGGCCACTACCGGGTCGGAGACACGCGTCACATCGTCTCCGACAGCGCGCTGCTCGAAGGTCTCGGCTGGCGGCCGACGGCGAGCCTCGACACGATCATGACGGAGTACGTAGAGTGGGCGACGTCGCAGCCGGCGCTCGCCGACGTCTCAGACGAAGCCGGCGAGACGATGCTCAGCCTGGGCGCGCTCCGGCGGTCGGGAACGCGCGACTCAACCGGCGAGCTGCCGCCACGCCGGTAGGTGCCATGGGTAGCGCGCGAGCGCGCGCAGCAAGTGCGCACGCGCCGACGGAGCTGGGCCCGCATCGGTGAGCACGCGTGCGAGATGCGTGTGGTAGCGCGCGATGCTGCGGTGGGCCTCGAAGCGCACAACCCACGGCAGGTCGCCTTCCTGGAGAAGCTCCTCGAGCGCCTCGATCGCGGCCGAGTACGTCGACAGGCCGCGCTCGAGGCTGAGCTGCGAGTCGTGACGACGGACGACGCTGACCGGCTCCGGGACGCAGACGCCGTCCGTCGCGCGCGCGAGGCGCAAGAGAAAGAAGAACTCTTCACACGTCAGCCGGTCTTCGTCGAAGGAGCCGACGCGGTCAAACCAGCACCGGCGCATGACGAGCGTGCTCGTGTGGACGCACATGTTCCGCACCATCGCCCGCAGCGCGGACTTCGCGACGATCTCGTCGAGCGCGAGCGGCGGCGGCTGGGTGCCGTCGGGATAGAGGAGGCGCACGTTTCCGTAGGAGAAGCCGAACCGCTCGTTCGCGTCCAGGAGCGCGACCTGGCGCTCCAGCTTCGTTGGCAGCCACGTGTCGTCGGAGTCGAGGAACGCGACGAGCTCGCCGCTTGCGGCGAGAACGCCCGCGTTGAAAACGCGCGCCGGGTTCGCAGTGCGGCCGAGGAAGACCGGCGTCAGGCGCCCGCGGTAGCGGTCGAGCAGTTCCGGCGTCGAGTCGGTGGAGCCGTCGTCTGCGACGATCAGCTCGAAGTTGCGGAACGTCTGGCCAAGGACGCTTTCGATCGCCTCGCGGAGGTACTCGGCGCGGTTGTACGTCCGGATGACGACACTGACGCGCGGGCGCACGGGCACACCGTACTTCTCGCGCTGTGAGGATGCTCGCGGCGCGGTTACCGGTCTCGACGCGCGCCGGCCTCCTCGTAGGCCGCGAGCGTTTGGTCGGCGATCTCGGCCCAGCGGAACCGGCCGGCAACCTCCCGCGCCTGCTCCGCCAGCGCCGCGTACGCCGGCTGGGGCAGCGACAGCACCCGCGCAACTTCCGCCGCCAGCGCGTCGGGATCGCCGAGCGGCGTCAGTGCGCTCGGCAGCGACCGGAGCAGCTCCCGCGACCCGGGCGCGTCGTACGCGACCGTCGGGACGCCCGCGGCCAGCTGCTCGAGCGCACCCAGCGGAAACCCTTCGAGGTAGCTCGGCAGGATGCCCACGGTCGCGTCGCACAGCAGAGACGGCAGCTCGTCCGGAGCGAACGACTCGACAACGCGCAGCCGGTCGCGATCCTGGGGGGCGAACAAGGGGAGGACGTGCTTCGCGGGCAAGCCCGCGCCGAGGAACGAGACCCGCGCGTGCGGGAGCAGTTCGCGAATCCTCCGCACGAGCGTGGGCAGATCCGACAGCCCCTTCCGCTCGCTCAGATGTCCGACGAGGACGACGTGCTGCGCGGCGTGCCTGCGCTCCGGAGACCCTGCTGCCGCCGCCAGCGCTGCGAAGCAGTCCTCGCTCAACCCGTTCGGGAGCACGAGTGCCTTATCACCGTGGCCGAGCCGGTCGGTTACGAACCGCAGCTCGTCGTGGTTCAAGAGCACGATCGCGTCCGCGAACGCGAAGCTGCGCTCGACGGCGCCGACGCCGCCGTCGAGGCGCGTCGCGAGCGAGCGCAGCGCAGCCCCCGGCAACGATCCCCTCGCGGGCTTGCGCTTCCGTCCATGCTCGCGTAGCCACTCGACGTAGAAATGCACGAGCCCGTCCGACCGGCAGACGAGCACGCCGTCGTAGCCGAGCGCGTGCTTCGAGACGGGAAGATTCCCCTGCTCGGCCTGGACAACGTCGTACTCGTGGCCGTGGCGCCGGACGAACTCGACGGCGCGCCGCGGGAACAGCGCATGCTCGAAGAACGCGCCGAGCCTCGTCCGCCGCGGAAAGGCGTCGCAGAGGTCGAACCTGTCGACGACGTGCCCGCGCTCGCGGAACTCGCCGGCCAGCTCGATGCTGCAGCGCGGCAGCCCGAGGTCGGGCGTCCACGGTGTGTGCAGGACGAGCAGGATCTTCAGCGGCTCCAACGTATCCGCGCTCGCGGGACGCCGCAGCCGGCTGCTGCGTCAGACCTCGATCAGCAGCGCGTCGCCGAGCCCGCCGCCCGAGCAGATCGCGGCCAGGCCGAGCCCCCCGCCGTTGCGGCGAAGCTCGTGGATCATCGTGCCGACGATTCGCGCACCCGAGGCGCCGATGGGATGGCCGAGCGCGACCGCGCCGCCGTTCACGTTCACACGGTCCGGATCGACCCCCAGCAGCTCCGCCGAGTGGAGCGTCACCGACGAGAATGCCTCGTTCAGCTCGACCCGCTCGACGTCGTCGATCGTCTTGCCGGCCTTCGTGAGCGCGCGGCTGCCGGCCGCTGCTGGCGTGCGCGCCAGATAGGCGAAGTCGTCCGCGACGTAGCCCTGCGAGAGGATTGTCGCCAGCACCTCGAGGCCGCGCTTGCGGGCGAACTCCTCGCTGGTGACGACGAGCGCGCCGGCGCCGTCGTTGACGCCAGGCGCGTTCCCGGCGGTCGTCGTCCCTTCGGGATCGAACACCGGCTTCAGCGACGCGAGCTTCTCGTAGGACGTGTCGCGCCGCGGCCCTTCGTCGACGGCCACGCCGTCCACGAACACGATCTCGGGGTCGAAGAGGCCGCCGTCGATCGCCTTCACTGCGCGGTCATGCGATCGGAGGGCCCACCGATCCTGGTCCTCGCGGCTGATCCCGAGCTCACGCGCGACGAGCGACGCCTGCTGGATCATGTGCCGCTGGTCGAACGTCGACGTGAGGCCGTCGTGCGTCAGCAGGTCGATCAGCTCGCCGTCGCCGAGCCGGTAGCCGAAGCGCGCCTTCTTGAGCGCGTACGGCGTGTTCGTCATCGACTCCATCCCGCCCGCGACGATCACGTGGTGGTCGCCCGCGCGGATCATCTGGTCGGCGATCTCGACCGCGCGGATGCTCGACGCGCAGACCTTGTTGATCGTGTCGGTCGGGATCTCGATCGGCAGGCCGGCGCCGATCGCCGCCTGCCGGGTCGGCGCCTGCCCCACTCCCGCCTGGAGCACCTGCCCCATGACGACGTACTCGACCTCGTCGTTCGCGACACCGGCACGATCGAGCGCGGCGCGGATCGCGATCGCCCCGAGCTCCGGCGCTTCGTAGCGTGCGAGCGCACCGCCGAGCTTGCCGAACGGCGTCCTCGCAGTGGAGACGATCACGGACCGAGGCATACGTTGAGCGTAGCCGGACGAACCTCGGCGGGAGGCTAGGGGCTCATCGTCGTCTGCATGTGCGACGGCTTCGAGCGCATGTCGCTGTGGGAGCCGGTCGAGCCCTTCATCTTCGACATGCTCGGGGCCGTTGCGGGATCCGTTAGGCCGGGGACGCTGCCGGGGGCGGCGGCGATCCAGATCCCGAGGCCGAGGAACGCGAGCGCGAACGCCTTCGACAGCCGGACCCCGTAGGGGAAGACCTTCTCGGCGAAGATCACGACCGCGATCGCAGCCATCCAGAAAAGGCTCATCACGCCGACGGCGAAGAGGATCACCATCAGCCCCCAGCAGCAGCCGATGCAGAACGCGCCGTGCTCGAGCCCCATCCGCACTGCGCCGAGGCGGCCGGAGCGCCAGCCGCCGAAGACGAAGTGCATCGGCCCGCGGCAGTGACGGAGGCAAACCTCCTTGAGCGGCGTGAGCTGGTAGATCCCCGCCATCGCGACGGCTCCGCCGGCGATGTAGGGGCCGGCGCGGTCCCACGCGAGCCAGTCGCTTCCGGCTGCGATCACGAGCCGGTAGACGCCGTACGCCAGGAGCCCGTAGATCGTCCACGCGAGGAGGTAGCCCGAGACGAAGATCCACGTGGGGACGTACCCCGGGCGGCCGTGCTCCAGCCGCGACCGCGACACGCGCGCGAACATGAGGACCATCGGCAGCACCGACGGCAGCATCATCGCCGCCATCATCGTGACCCAGACACCGACGAACCAGCCGAGCCCACCCAGCGCCGTCCCAGGCCCCGCGTCCATACCCTTCATGCGGTCAAGGGTGATGATCCACGTGACGAGCGCAGCGCCCAGCAGCACTGCCGCGACCGGAAGCGGACGCACGACCGAGCGCGGCTCTCGCTCCTGCGCTGCGTGCACGCTCATCGGCCGAAAAGGATACGACGCGCGAACGTTCCGGCGGCCCTGCGCGCGAGTTGTTGCCATCTCGCGCAGGTGTTAGGTTACGGCGCGATTTTCCGGCAACAGGCTTCGCCGGCACGGAGGGTCCGGCGTTGCTCCAGTGGACGTCGCAGGAGGCATCGACTTGAAGCATCTGTTTGAGAACCACGATCTCGTCACTGACGGGTGCGGCGATCTCATCGACATGACGGGCGACGTGGTCGACGCGGTCGACCGCAGCGGCGTCTCGAACGGAATGGCCGTCGTCTATTCGCCGCACACCACCTGCGCCGTGCTGATCAACGAGCGCGAGAGCGGCTTCATGAAGGACTTCCAGGACATGCTCGACTCACTCGTGCCGAGCGAAGGGCCGTACTACCGGCACGACGACCTTTCGATCCGAACCGAAGGCCTCGAGGACGACCCGCACGAGTTCCCGAACGGGCATTCGCACTGCCGGGCGGCCCTGCTCGGCTCCGCGTCGCAGTCGATCCCGATCGTCGACGGCAAGCTGCTGCTCGGGCGCTACCAAAGCGTCTTCTTCTGCGAGCTCGACCGCGCGAAGCCGCGCAAGGTGTTCATTCAAGTAATGGGTGAGTGATGGCGGCGACCGGCATCGCCGCCGCCTCGATCGACACTCCGCCCGCGCGCGGCCTGCCCGGCCAGGCGCCGACGCGTGCGGAGGTGATGCCGCAGGCGACGCAGGAGAACTTCACCGTCGCCTCGCTCCTGCTCCCGCGCCGGGAGCGGCGGGCGCTGCTCGGGATCTACGGGTTCGCGCGGCTTGTCGACGACGCCGGCGACGAGGTGTGCGGGGACCGCACGGCGCTGCTCGACTGGCTCGAGGCAGACGTCGCCAGGATGTTCTCGGGTGTGCCGATCCATCCGCTGCTGCGTCGCTTGGCGCGGTCCGTGCACGAGCTCGACCTCCCGCGCAAACCGTTCCTGCGCTTGATCTCCGCCAACCGCCTCGACCAGGAGCGGGCGCGCTACGAGACGTACGACGAGCTCGCGGCGTACTGCGACCTGTCGGCGAACCCCGTCGGCGAGCTCGTCCTCCACGTGTTCCGCACCGCGACGCCGGACCGGGTTCGGCTCTCGGACGACGTCTGCACGGCGCTCCAGCTGGCCGAGCACCTGCAGGACGTCGGCGAAGACTTCGCGCGCGGGCGGATCTACCTGCCGTCGGAGGACTTCCGCCGCTTCGGCGTCGAGGAGGGTGACCTGCGCGTGGAGGAACCCTCGGATCCGCTCAGGAGCCTGCTCGCGTTCGAGGTCGAGCGCGCGCGGGCGCTGCTCGCGGCGGGCGTCCCGCTCGTCGCATCGCTACGAGGCCGCGCGAAGCTCGCCGTCGCAGGCTACGTCGGGGGCGGCCGCGCGGCGCTCGACGCGATCGAGCGGTCCGGCTTCGACGTCCTGCGGCGCGCGCCGAAGGCCACGACCACCGCGCGACTGGCGGCAACGGTCGAGGTTCTGCGAAAGTCGGCGCGATGACCGTCTCCACCGTCGAGTCGGGCTACGCGTACTGCCAGTCGATCACGCGCCGCGAGGCCGCGAACTTCTACTACGGGATCAGGCTGCTGCCGAAGGAGCGGCGGAACGCGCTGTGCGCGATCTACGCGCTCGCGCGCCGCGTCGACGACATCGGCGACGGCACCGCGCCCACCGCCGAGAAGCTGCGCCTCCTCGACGAGCAGCGGCGCGGCCTGTCGGCACTCGACCGTGCGTACGACGACCCTGTGCTCGTGGCGATCGGGGACGCGTCCCAGCGGTACCCGATCCCGGTCGACGCGTTCGACGAGCTGATCGACGGCGTCGAGATGGACATCCGCGGCACGAGCTACGAGACGTTCGCCGACCTGCTGCCGTATTGCCGCCGCGTCGCCGGCTCGATCGGGCGGCTCTCGCTCGGCGTCTTCGAGGCGCAGGACCGCGTCGCGGCAGCGGCATATGCCGACGACCTCGGCGTCGCGTTCCAGCTCACGAACATCCTGCGCGACATCCGCGAGGATCGGGCGCGCGGGCGCGTCTACATCCCCGCGGAGGACCTGGAGCGCTTCGGCTGCGAGCTGGACGCGCCCGACCCGGACGTGGCCGAGCTGGTCGCGTTCGAGGCGGATCGGGCGCGCGCATGGTTCGACGTCGGGCTGCGGTTGCTCCCGCTGCTCGACCGCCAGAGCGCGTCGTGCGTCGGGGCGATGGCCGGCATCTACCGGCGCCTGCTCGCCCGGATCGAGCGGCGGCCCGAGCTCGTTCTGCGCGGGCGCGTGTCTCTGCGGCCGTGGGAGAAGGGCTGGGTCGCCGTCCGCAGCCTCACCGCTTCCGGCCCGTGAGAGTCGTCGTCGTCGGGGGCGGCCTCGCGGGCCTCGTCGCAGCACTCGAATGCGCGGACGCGGGTGCCGAGGTGACGCTGCTCGAGGCACGCGCGCGGCTCGGCGGCGCGACGTTCTCGATCGAGCGCGACGGCCTCTGGATGGACAACGGCCAGCACGTCTTCCTGCGCTGTTGCACCGCCTATCGCGCGTTCCTCGGGCGCCTCGGCGTGAGCGGCGACATGACGCTGCAGGAACGGCTCGCGATTCCCGTCGTCGCCCCCGGCGGCCGGCTCGCGTGGCTTCGCCGCACGGGGCTCCCCTCCCCGCTTCACCTCGCGAACGCGATCCTCCGATTTCCCTTCCTGTCCAGGCGCGCCCGCCTCGGCGTCGCGCGCGCGATCCGGCCGCTGTCGAAGCTCGATCTCTCCGACCCCGCGCTCGACCGGCGCACGTTCGGCGACTGGCTACACGAGCACGGCCAGTCGCAGGAGGCGGTCGACGCGCTGTGGGACCTGATCGTCCTTCCCACCGTCAACCTGCCTTCCGCCGAAGCCTCGCTCGCGCTGGCCGCGAAGGTGTTCCAGACCGGCCTGCTCGACCACGCGGACGCCGGCGACATCGGCTACGCGGCGGTCCCTCTACAGCGGCTGCACGGCGACGCGGCCGCACGCGCGTTGGAGGGCGCAGGCGCGACGGTACGCCTGCGGGCACGGGCCGAGCGGATCGAGCGCAGCGGAGACGGCTTCGCCGTCGAGCTAGAGGACGGCCGCGTCGAGGCCGATGCCGTCGTGCTGGCGGTTCCGCACGAGGACGCGACGACGCTGCTGCCGGACGGCGCGCTCCCGCAGGCGCACGAGCTCGGCCGCCTCGGCAAGTCGCCGATCGTCAACCTCCACGTCGTGTACGACCGTCGCGTCACCGAGCTGCCGTTCGCGGCCGGTTACGCGAACCCGGTGCAGTGGGTGTTCGACCGCACGGCCGGGTCGGACGTCGGCGACGGTCAATACGTGGCCGTTTCGCTCTCGTCCGCGCGCGAGTACATGGGCTATCGATCGGACGAGCTGCAGGCGCAGTTCGTCCCAGCGCTCGAGCAACTGTTCCCGCGGGCGCGGTCGGCGCACGTGGAGCGCTTCTTCGTCACCCGCGAGCAGCGGGCGACGTTCCGCCAGGGACCCGGGACGGCGGTGCTGCGCCCGCGCACGCAGACGCGCGTTCCCGGCTTCTACCTCGCCGGCGCCTGGACGGATACCGGCTGGCCCGCGACCATGGAGGGCGCCGTCCGGAGCGGGCAAGCAGCGGCGAGTGCAGTGCTGGCGCGAGAGCAGGCACCCGCGGTGGAGCTCGCGGCGTGACGACGACGCTGCCCTCGTCGCTCGCCCGCGCGCGAGATCTCGTCTGGCCGGCGCTGCGCTCAGCCGTGTACGGGCTCGCGCCCGACATCCGACCGGTCGCCGCGTACCACTTCGGGTGGCTCGAAGCGGACGGATCGCCGGTCGAGAACGGCGGGGGCAAGGCCGTCCGCCCCGCGCTCGCGCTCGCCTCTGCCGCGGCAGCGGGCTCGCCGCCCGCGTCGGCGGTCGACGGCGCCGTCGCCGTCGAGCTCGTCCACAACTTCTCGCTGCTCCACGACGACATCATGGATCGCGACACCGAGCGCCACCACCGCGCAACGGCGTGGACCATCTTCGGCGAGCCGCGGGCGCTGCTCGCGGGCGACGCGCTCGTGAGCCTGTCCACGCAGGTCTTGCTCCGCGAGCCGACCAAGAACCGGACGCGCGCCGCAGGCTTGCTCTCTGACGCGACCGCCCGCATGATCGCC
>Ga0126313_10001195_pt1 | contig 13465 bp, 18 predicted proteins | sample Plot105A_FD_89954 | JGI IMG/M metagenome (GOLD analysis project Ga0126313, IMG submission 89954) | Serpentine soil microbial communities from UC McLaughlin Reserve, CA, USA - Plot105A | ecosystem: Environmental > Terrestrial > Soil > Grasslands | place: USA: UC McLaughlin Reserve, Lake County...
ACCACGAATACACCGAATGGCACGAGATAAAGCGGTTCGCCGAGGACTTCCTGCAACGACTGGTTCCCAAGGACGTTTCGAAGATCAACAGCTAGGATGCGGGACCGTCAACTCGAATAGTCGACTTGAAACTGTCATGCGGTTGGTCCGGTGGGTGCTGGTGGTGACGCTCGGAGAAGCTCTGGGCTTCACTGTGCCGGCGCTGTGGATCCCGATCAATATCGCTGCCTGGCTTGTCGGGATCGCCTGGACGCTCGCGCCCTCCCCGGTAGTCGATCAGTCAACACCCGCTCGTGATCTGATCTTGATATACGGTCTCGCCGGGCTTTGCATGGCGGCGACCGTAGCCGTCGTCACCGGTGTGGGGATGATTCGGCTGCTGAGGGCGCCGATCGAGTTGGATGACCGGAGCCATGCGGACCAAGACGGCCTCATGGGTTCGGCCGAGCACATCGACTCCGAATGTAGGGGTCGGGTTCTTCCTCGTCAGGCTGCAACTTCAGCTTGACGTCGAGAGCCGCAACTCCTGAAGGGGTCGCGACCACCGGATTCAAGTCAGGCTCTGACAGCTCTGGAAAGTCATCCGCAAGCTGCGCAACCCAGAGCAGCAGCCGCTAGAGCGCGTCGGTATCCATAGCTGGCGTGCCCCGGTAGCCGGTAAGCAGCGGCGCTGCGCGCAGTTCACGCCACATGGCCGCAGCATCGCGGTCAGTCAGCGGCAGCGATCGAAACGATCGATCCCTGAGCAGGTCGGTGTGCACACCGACCTGGCCGACCATGACGAGTGAGCCGAAGAGGGGACCATGCGCCACCCCAACGACCAGCTCCACGCCGGTTTGCACCATCCGCTGCAGGGCTACCCGAGGGTTTGCTTCGTCGAGCGAGCCTGCGATGGCCGGTAGGCCCGGCGTACGGCCGACTCGTCCGGGAGGCCGAACTGGACGCCTCCTAATTCCCCCTTGTGTGCGAGTCCGGGCTAGCTGCCCGAGGCACAACAACGACCGGACATATGGCGTGGCTTAGGCAGAAGTGGCTGATCGAGCCGTGCAGAATGCGACCCCACCCAACGTGCTCACGTGTCCCAATCACTAACAACGCGGCGTGTGTCGATTCCGCGACGAGAAGCTCCCCCGGGTCGGCGTTGTAGAACTCCAGCCGCCAGCTGGGCTCCGGCTGCGCCATCTCCCACATGGCAGTCACTGCACTTCGATACGCCGCCTCAGCTTTGTCGGCGCCCATCGTTGATGTCGGCACGCTCAGCCAACCGACCGAGGCCAACATTGTCGCCGGCAGCAGTAGCGCATGTACGGCTCGTAACTCGGCTCCAGTCGTGCGAGCTTGGTTGGCGGCCCACGCCAGCGCGGCCTGGGATGCCGGCGATACGTCCAGGCCTACGACAATTTCGCTCACTCACAGCCTCCGATCGCTTTGTTCGAACGGTACGTGGCCGCCTGACCTAGGGCACGTGGTTCATGCCCGATGTGCCCCAGCTCCTTGATCGATACCTTCACCTTGCATCGGCGTCGGCGTACGTGCCGTCTCACAGCTGCGACAACCAGCACGACACCGATGAGAAGACCTGTGCCGGCCACGGACAAGAGGATGGCTACCAGCCAGCGAAGTCCAGGCACAGTGGCTCCGACCGCTAGGTCAGCGCTGACTGCTGCCTGGCCGTCGGCGTTCATCACTACCACGGTCCAGTCGCCACTCTCCAATGAGAACGTTACGGAATGGGTGCCGGCGCCAACGCCTTGCGCCAACCAGATCTGAGCATCAGTCGGCGTAGTCTGCGGCGCCGATCCCGGCGTCGTGCGGCACACCGGAGCGGCGGGGCGCGGTGGGATGTCGACGACGGTGACGTATGCCACACCCCGCAGATAGGCCGCTGCATCGCCGGTGGAAGCTACCCCAAGGAAGACCGGGTTGGCGCCTTGAGCAGTGACCTGCACTTTGACCGTTCCCACAAACTGCTCGGGGACCCCAGCTGCAGGGCCCTCGGCCAGCCGCAGGTTGGTCGAGGCGATGGCGTACGTGGCGGTGGATAGAGCTCGCTGCTCACTCATCAGGAACCCGGCGTCGTCCCGGCTGGTGGCGTTGGCGACCGCCAGCGTCGCTCCGCCGATCCCGATTCCGGCCGCGGCTACGAGCAGCAGACTGCCAAGGACCAGCGCGACAATCCGACCCGCTGTCCAATCCGCATGCATGGTCGGCACCGCGCCCTGGGCCACAGAAGTTCCCGGCCGAGCGGCACCTAACTCAGCTTCCTGAGTCCGGGTGCTGGGCGTAAGGGCCAGCTCACCGCGATCCTCGCGCTCACCGAGGTCCAACCGGAAGGGCGGTATTGGTCGGTCATGAGCCCCGCGTAACCAGCCACCCGCAGCACCCAGCGGTTCAAGCCGAGTACCAGATCATAAATCGGGCGCGGGTAACGGCCAGTGAATAGAAGCACCACTGCGGCGATCAGCACCAGCAGGCCGATCAGGCCGCCGCCCCACACCCAACGTGCCGGCTCGTTGGTCACCGCCTCGTTGGCGACGTACAGGCCGCCGCCCAAGAAGAAGGCAAGAATGAGGTAGTGCGGTATCGCCAACAGCCACCACTTGATCAGGACCAGGCCTCGGGACAGCTGATCGCGGTAGTCGATCTCAAGGTGCGCCGGATAGTCCGGCACCTCCTGCAAGGTGAACGGCGGTTAGCGGTCCGTACCGAGCGCGCCGTAGGTGTAGTACGAGACCCGCCAGCTCCAGCGCAGCACTCCGACATTGAAGTCGAAGATCGTCTTCGGGTACCGGCCAGTGATCAGGATCGCGAAGAACGCGATCACACTCAGCACCGCGAAAGCCAGCCACAAGAAGGCCAACACGACATAGTGCGGTATCGCCAGCACCCATTTCACCAGCCATAACCAGCGGCTGAGCCCGGCATCAAGACGAGCGTCCACGTGCACTGGATAGGAAGACATCGATTTCTCCTCGTCTCGATACCTTCCAGGCTGGACGGCCGCCGCCCCCGCTAGCTAGGGACCTTTGTCCCTGACCGACCTTCGACCTTCGGCTACCTGCCCTCCTCTCTCAAACTTCGAGTTCGAGGAGGCCATCTGAAACCCTCCCTGATCTGCCAGTCAGGACCTTCGCCTCTTCGGCGGTCGCGGTTCCGCCGCGATGCTGAGCTCATGACCTCCGCCGAAAGCGGAACGAGCAGGTTCCACCCGCTAACCGCAAGGCAGTGCGAAGACCTGCTTGCCACACACCGCGCTGGAAGGGTGGCCTGGAATGCCGCCGACGGGCCTCTGGTCCTTCCGGTCACCTACCGGATATACACCGGAGAAGTGGTCTTTAGGACGTCACCGTATGGGGTGTTGTCCCAGCTGGCCCAACCGACCAACGTCGCATTCGAGATCGACGAAGTCGACGAGGAGTCGGGTGTGGGATGGAGCGTCGTAGTGCGTGGACGAGCCCGAGCAGTCACGCAGGCCTACGACCTCACGAAACTATGGGTCATGGACGGCCTCGTTCCGTGGGCGGCCGGCACCCGGAATCTGTTCGTCGGAATAACTCCAGACAGCATCACTGGCAGGGCAGTGAAGGCGCCATGGGCTGCGGACTGAGTACCTATCTACCGGCCATGACATGGCCATTCACCCAGCACGCGCACGGTCGCCCAAGAGCCCGCAGCCGGCAAGAGTTGAAGGTCACTTCTAAGGCTGAGGTATCGAGACCATGGGATCCAGGACTTCCTGCAGCGGGCGCCGCGTCGCGGATACGAGATCGGGCCATTCTGGGAGGTCGCCGTCCCCTAAAAGGGTGACCGACAGGGTGCCTGCGTAGCTGAAGACGGGTGACTCCTAGTCGGACCCGTGCAACGAGGGGTGCAAACGGTACAGCAGCGTGCAGCTCAACTCCGGCCAAGTACAACGGAACGCGAGGGCCGCGAACGTTGGTGACGAAACAGTTGACGCGCAGACCTCCACGGCGGGCCAGCCATCGAATTGCGACCCTCCTCAGGCTGACTGGAAATAGCGGGGATCCGGTGATGTCCGCGTGTGCCACGTCCGCTCCCGAGGTTTTGAGGGCCGTGGTGGTGTCGACGATAGTGGCCAGCCTGTGATGGGGCTCGGCGTCGGCTACCGGTAGAGGCACGACCACCATCCGGCCAGCATTGGCATGACGGCCCATCACCGCTATTGGCATGGAGGCGCGTAGGGCACCTCTTGGTATCAGCTCGTCACGGTCGGCCAGCCACTGGCGGAGCGCATCAGTTACCGCGGCGAGCACCAGGTCGTTAATGCTCGCACCGGTGGCCATTTCTGCTTGCTTTACTGACAGAGGAATCGAAATCACGCTGGCTTGCCGCGCCGGGCCGATGGCCCCGGAAAGCGACGTGGTAGGGGCCTGCTGACGAACAACATGGGTTGTACCACTTGCGGCTCTGAACAGCGCGGGGGCGTGGGGTAGGGCGCGGAGGAGCTGTGTAAAGGCGCACGCCTTCGTGATCAAATTGTCCAACACTAAGCGGATACGGGTCGGTTGCGGTGCCGGGTGCCATACCGGCGGCGGCTGATCTGCAAACTCGTCCAGAAGTGATGTCAGCGCGGCAACGCCGGCGAGCCCATCCACGGCGACGTGGTGGATCACGAACACCATGCCGATCCGACCACCCTCTATCCCGGGAGCGAAAAGAAGCCGCCACAGTGGCCGGTGGCGGTCGAGTGGGTCCAAGCTTCGCTGGGCCGCCCATGTCCAGAACCGCTCTAGATCGGTCGGAGCGTCGGTCGCGACCTGGACGTGTTGGTTAATGTCGAGCTGCGGGTCATCAACCCAGACCGGGAGTCCCTGCCCAAATCCTGTCCAGTGGATGCGGCGCCTGAGCAAGGGTGCTCGATAGGTTCGGTGCTCGACCTGTTCAGCGAGCCAGGAAAGGCGGAGCTGTCCGTTGTCATCCAGCCAGGGACGCCTCCTCGAAAATCCCCGCAAGGCCGATCTGCATGGGGTCTGTAGGGCCTTCGGCCCAGAAGGTCGCGAGATCCCCTGTGCTGAGCCGATGCAGTTCCCCGGACCCGTTGGTGCGTGTCACCTGGGCTCACACTGAAGCAGTGATTGTCGTCTGGTCCGCTGAAGGGCCACCGGGTGTAGGCATTGCTGCTGCACGCCGCTCGCCTCGTAGCAGCAACACCAGGAACGGAACCATGACAAGTGTCCAGGCGAGCTGGATGCCGCCGAAGAGCCACAGAGCCAGATGGAACGCAATGGCCCCCATCAGGCCAACCTGGGTCCTCCGCCCGCCGCTGATAATCAGCACCCCGACGATCAGCTCGAACACTGCGACCAGGCCGACGAACAGGGCCTGGTTCGGCACAAACACGGCACGCCATGCGTCGGTCACCCAGTCGAAGTGGGCGGTGTCTGCAAAGGTGACGTAGAAGTCGGTCTTCTTCAGGCCTGACACCAGGGCTATGAAATGCATCAGCGCGCCAGCGATGGCGAAGAGCAGAAACAGCGCAACCCGGCCGACATACCGCGCCAGCCTGCTCCGGTTGGCGAACACCCCGGCGACAATGATCGCGATGCCAGTCCCGAACCACATGATTTGCATGAAGATGTCCATGGTCACTCCTCCCGCCGATCCTGTGTTAGATCGCACCAGATCTCGTCCTGACCTGGGAGTGGCAAAAGTCCCCATCTGCGAGAGCCGTCAGGCAATACTCGCTGGACCGGTACGATCGCTGCAGGTGTGCCGGGAAGCCTGGTCGGCGTCATAACGTCGACTCCCGGGAGGGCTTGTGCTGGTTGCTGGCCCTGCCAGCTCGGCCGCGAGCAATGTGACTGATGGGTCGGCGCGGTGAGCGTCACCGCCTGGTTGGCCGTGGCGGTGTTCGTTGTTGCCTACGCGTTCATTGCGACCGAGAAGATCCATCGCGTGGTCGCCGCCGTTGGCGGCGCATCGGTGATGTTGCTGATCGGTGCCACGGACGCCGAGCACGCGTTCTTCTCGGGGGAATCCGGTATCGACTGGAATGTCATCTTCCTGCTGCTCGGAATGATGCTCATCGTCTCGGTCATGAAGCGAACCGGTGCGTTTGAGTATTTGGCGATCTGGGCGGCGAAAAGGGCAAAAGGCCGCCCGTTCCGGGTGATGGTGATCTTGGTGGTCGTAACGGCGGTGGCTTCGGCAGCGCTGGACAATGTCACCACGGTGCTGTTGATCGCGCCCGTCACTTTCTTGGTCTGCGACCGGTTGGGTGTGCCGGTGGCTCCCTTTCTGATCGCCGAGGCGCTGGCCTCCAACATCGGTGGCACGGCGACGCTGGTCGGCGACCCGCCGAATATCATCATCGCGTCTCGAGCCGGCTTGACCTATAACGACTTCCTGGTACACCTCGCGCCGCTGGTCGTCGTGGTGATGATCGTGTTTGTGGGGCTGTGCCGATTGCTGTTCCGGTCGGCGTTCCGCTACGACCCCGCTCGGGCTGCCGAGATCGCTGCCCTCCGGGAGCGTGACGCCATCCGGGATCCCCGGCTGCTGGCGATCAGTCTGGCCGTCCTGGTGATCGTGACGGGAGCGTTCGTGCTGCACACAGTGCTGCACCTCGATCCCGCCGTGGTTGCCATTCTCGGCGGGCTGCTGCTGCTCGTGCTGTCCCGGCTGGACGCAGAAGCCGTCGCCAAGGACGTCGAGTGGCCGACGTTGGTGTTCTTCGTCGGACTGTTTGTCATGGTCGGCGCCTTGGTTAACACCGGCGTCATCGAGGTGATCTCCCAAGCTGCCACCGAAGCGGTCGAAGGCCGGTTGCTGCTGGCCACGATGGGCCTGTTGTGGGGTTCGGCCCTTCTGTCGGCGATCGTAGACAACATTCCCTACGTCGCCACGATGAGCCCCATCGTGGCCGACCTCGTAGCGGCTAACAGGACCGGCCAGTCGCAGGTGCTGTGGTGGGCGTTGGCACTGGGCGCCGATTTCGGCGGCAATGCCACCGCCGTCGGCGCCTCGGCCAACGTCGTCGTACTCGGCCTGGCCGAGGGCGCCGGCAAGCCGATCAGCTTCTGGACCTTCACCAAATACGGCCTAATCGTCGCCGCGGTCACCGTGGCGATGGCGACGCTGTATCTGTGGCTGCGGTACTTCGTCATCGCCTGACCGGGACGGGGCGCAATAATCGAGGAAGGGAGACATTAGCCACCCCAGTCGAAATTCGGTTCCTCGGAGGACATTCTGCGCGCTCGCGATCTGGCCGTCCCGTTTCCGACCGTCGGGTTGGACACCTCAGCGCTCGACGCCCTGAAACTGCTGGCGGGCAGCGACCTGCCCGGCCTCATCGTCGTGGATCGGCACAGCCGGCCGATGACCATCCTCCCCGGCACACAAGTGCTCCGGATGGCGATTCCCCGGTACTGCATCGACGACCCGACACTCGCCCGGGTGGTCGACGAAGAGCACGCCGACGACTTCCTCCACGATCTGGCTGACCGCACCGTCGAACAGTGCCTGCCCCAGCAAACCCGGGAACTGGCATTCGTCGGACCCGAAGGAACGGTGTTGGAAATCGCCGCACTGATGGCCCGCACGCGGACGCCACTGGTCGTGGTCAGCATCGGCCAGGACATGCTCGGTGCCATAACCCTGGATGCCCTGGTCGACCGGATGCTTCTAACCTGAGGGCGGCTGAAGGCGCAAACCGTACCCGAGAAGTACTGCCCGGAAGCCCCCCGTACCCGTGAAGTACTGCCGGGAAGCCTCGGAGTTGTGATAGCCGTGCTGCTCTGCTCGCTGTTGTTCGTTCTTGCTAACTCGAGTCGATCGAGGAGGTCAGCTTGCCGGATCAACTGGTTTGAGATGGGGATGCCGGCTTCCCGGGCGGCGTCAAGCAGTACCGCCGCGGCGTCCTCGAGGTTGTCGCTCAGCGGCTTCTCACAAAGCACGTGCTTGCCGGCGGCGACTAACCCCTCCACTATCTCCCGATGCAGGAAGTTGGCCACGGCCACCCTAACGACATTGATGTCAGGATCCTCGGCTATCGCCTGCCAAGACGTATCGGAGCGCTCATACCCGAAGCGCCGCGCAGCAACCGAGCCGAGATCGGGACTGACGTCGCCGATGGCGACGAACCGCAGCTCTGGCAAAGTCGGCTGGTATAGCGTCGGCGCAGTGCGGTAGGCGGCCGCGTGGGCCCGGCCTGCCATCCCTGCCCCGATTACAGCAACACCGATTGTCGTTGATCCTCTCCTCGGAGTAGCACTTGGTCGGGTGCGAAAAGCATGCGGGCAGCCTTTCACTCTGCGGCAGGCACTTTGTTGAATTCGGTTTCTATGCTGGGTCGTCATGCGCTCGCAATTCGCATCCGCCTTGCACCACCCCGGTTTCCGCGATAGCAACATTCGCTCTTGAGAGGTCGAATTGTGGTGGCTGGGAGAACGGCAGGTCCGATGTGACTGATGAGCAGCACTGGACCGGCGTGCGCGCCTACGGAAGACTGCTGCGTCACGGTCCGGCCTCTCGGCCATTTCTCTTCGCCGCCCTGGCGCGGTTGACGCTGGCCATGATTCCGCTGGGCACCCTGATCCTGGTTGAACACGAACGGCAGGAATACGCCATCGCTGGCATGGTCAGCGGCGCGTACGCGATCGGCGCCGCATTGGGAACGCCGGTCTGGGGGCGGCTCATGGACCGCTTCGGCCAGGTTCCAGTGCTGCTTCCCACAGCGGCCACGAGCGCCGCCCTGCTTGTCGGGCTGGCCTTGGCCACGACGTCGGGCGCGCCCGATTCTGCCCTTATCGCGATCGCCGCTGGCGTGGGGCTCAGCTACCCAGCGATCAGCCCCGCCCTGAGATCCAGCTTCCGGATCGCGCTGCCCGACCCGGGGGCCCGGAGGGTGGCTTACGCCCTTGATGCGACTTCGGTGGAGCTCGCCTTCGTCTGCGGCCCGCTGTTGCTTTCGGCGCTGCTGCTTCCGGGAGTGCCGCTCCTGCCACTTCTAGTCACAGCCGTGCTGTTGGCGGCCGGTGCACTCGGCTACTGCGGCACGGCGGGCGCCCGCGCGGCCAACCCGGCAGTTCAGCGGGCCGCCTCGGGGCACGATCCGAAGACAACAGCCATGGGTGGGCGGACAGCGCTGGCCTCGAGCGGGATAGTTGCTGTCCTTGCTGTGATGTTGATGCTTAGTGTCGGTTTCGGGCAGCTCGATACTTCGCTGGCGGCCACCTCGGACCAAGAGCTGGGTGGCAGCCAGCAGGTGGGAATCTTGTTCGCGGCGATTGCTGGTGGCAGCACTCTCGGCGGTCTCGCCTTCGGCGCACGGTCCTGGCGCCACGACGAGCGCTGGGCCGTACCCATACTTCTCTGTGTGTTCGGGCTGTTGCTTGCTGCGCTGGCTGGGCTGCTGAGCGCTGGCGCCGGGAATCTGCTGATCCTGCTGCCGGTGCTGTTCCTCACCGGGCTGACCATCGCCCCGACATTGATCATGCAGCAGGCGCTGCTGGATCACCTGGCGCCGCCCGACCGGCTGAACGAGGCCCAGGCCTTCCTTTCGGCCTCGAATACCACTGGTGCCGCAGTGGGCACAGCGATTGCGGGCATCGTTATCGACGTCGGCGGCGTGCCGTGGTCCTTCGGTGGCGCAGCGCTGGGGGTGCTGGGCGCAGCCGGGGTCGCCCTGCTCAATCGTCGCGCTGGCCGATCTCGCGCCGCCAATCTTGATCAACCTGCTGAGCCTGCGTCTGCGGCCACCGCAGTCAGCCGCGTTGCGCAAAGCGCTAAATAGGCATGTCGTCTCTAGGCCGAGTAGACCGCAGCCTGACCATTCCTCTGGTGTATGGGAAGCTCGCGCCATGCCGCTTGATAGCCGCAACATCGCCCGGTTGCGCAACGTAACGACCCGATCGATCAGCGCTGAGAACTTCAGCGGCGCAAAGGGCGAAGGCGGTAGAGCCACTCACGGCACCGGAGCAGATGCCGCCCGAGACCTTGGGGTCGGCTGGAAGATTTCCCCGTCGGTGATCATCGCGCCTGGCACGACCTTTCCGATAGCCAGCGTCGACGGTTCCGGCATAATCACTCACATCTGGCTCACCACCCATCGCGACCACTGGCGGACGTTGGTGCTGCGGGCGTATTGGGACCACGCGCCCGATCCGGCTATTGAGGTTCCCCTCGGCGACTTCTTCGCCAACGGCTGGGGCCGGTTCGCGCAGGTCAGCTCCAGTATGATCGTCGTCAACCCGCACGGCGGCTTCAACTCCTACTGGCCGATGCCATTCCAGAGCCACGCACAGCTAACGGTGGAGAACCTCGGTAATGCCGACGCGGTGCTCTACTATCAGCTGACCTACGAGACCGATCTCGACGTCGCCGAGCTCGGCTATCTCCACGCTCAGTTCTGCCGCGACAACCCTCTTCCCACGGGCAACACGCACGTTCTGCTCGACGGCGTCGGAGGGCATGGCCACTATGTCGGCACCTACCTCGCCTGGGGCGTCAATACTCCCGGTTGGTGGGGCGAGGGCGAGCTCAAGGTCTACCTCGATGGCGACGACGATTACCCGACGATCTGCGGCACTGGCACTGAAGACTACTTCGGCGGGGCCTGGAACTTCGACGTCCCCGGCCGCGGCTATGCCGAATACACCACGCCATACCTTGGTATGCCCCAAGTGATCAGACCGGACGGCCTCTATCAGAGCCAGCAGCGCTTCGGTCTATACCGCTGGCACGTCGTCGACCCCATCCATTTCGCCACCGACCTGCGTGTCGAGATCCAGGCCCTCGGCTGGCAGGCCGGGGGCCGATATCTCCCACTGCACGACGACATCGCCTCGACGGCGTTGTTCTACCTTGACCGGCCGGACACCCGGCGACCGGAGTTCCCTAACGTCGACGCGCTGGAGACTGGTGAGTGACAGTCGACCGCGCCCCAGAAACCTGATCTATGCTGCGGCTCATGCTTATCCTCGGGCTCATTTTGTTCGGCATGCTGGTCGGTGCGGGCGCACAGCTGGTCTTGGGCAAGTCGGCCAAGGGGACCGACTGGACGCTGGCGTTGGTCGCCGGACTTATCGGGTCCTTCGTCGGTGGCCTGCTGATCAGCCTGCTGTTAGGAGACGGCCTGCAGCTCCAACCCAGCGGCATCATCGGCTCGCTAATCGGTGCGCTGCTGGTTACCGCGGGATGGCAGTGGTATCGCCGCCGCAGCAAGGCATCTCACGCCTGAAGCGCGGTGCGCACTTGGTCCAGCATGGCTTTCTCGCCTTGACTCACCTGTGTCGCATGGAAGCCCATGAAACCGCCCTCCTTAGCGGCGTCCGCAGCCGCCTGCGCGGTCGTGAGCAGCCATTCTTTAAAGGCAGCTATCTCCTCGGCGCCCGCCTTGGAGCTCACGATGGCAATCACCGCCCGGAGTTCATCCAAAATCTGTTGGCCTGCCAACGACGCGCTTGTTGGCTTGAAGTCGGTCAGCGGGTTCTGTCTCTGCTGCGTCATCGCCTGGACGTCCAAGGCGATCTCGGCAAGCAGCTGCTCGCGGGTGGGCGGATTGGTCGCCGACTTCAATGACGCCGTTGACTCTTTGGCAAGCTCTATCGGACCGCCCGGGTCCGCCAGGGAGATCGCCATCCCGGCCACGAACGGTGCCCGCCGAACGCGGATCCATTCCTCTTCGGTGAAGTCGTTCTTCGTCGTCATGCCCGTCCTCTCACTGAATCGTTGCCGCAGGCTAGCTTGGCATGTTTCTAGGCGTCCCCTCACCCATGAAGTCGGTAGAAGCGCCAGTAGTCGGTGTCGATCGGGAGAACCTCGACCTCGCTGAACCGCGCCTGAAAGGGCGTACTGACGAAGCACCGAGCGACGCACTCCGCGGCGTGGTGCTCGAGCAACTCCCGCACGTACCGCTCGGTGGTTCCGGTGCGTGCGGCCGCTCCGACGAGATTGACGCACCGCTTTCTGCGAGCGCCCGATATACCCAAGTCGTTCACCCATCCACCAGAACGACCTTAGGTGGACCCACCCCGGCGACGATAGAGACGGAGCCGGCATTGCACAGAATCGCGGTTAGCCAGATACGGCTCGACGGCGAAGGCCGCCGCTACTACCGCAAACGCCTGCTCGCCGCTGACTCGAACACCGAAGCCCTGCGCTGTCCAAGACGTCGCCTGGCCCGCGTCGTGTTCCAGATACTCAAGACCAACGCCCAGCCCGCCACCGGTCTACATCCGGCGGCCGCTGACATAGGAGAAACCATGACGTACACCCCCGGCCGTGTCATGTTGACGGGTGCTGCAGGCCGCATCGGGCGGGCAATCACTCCGCTACTTCCTGCGGACTGGGACGTGCAGCGCACGGACCTCACGGCGAGTGAAGGCATCAGCGCTTTCGACATTGGAAACGCGGACGCGTGTCGCGCGGCCTTTGTTGGCCGACGCCGTTGTACACCTGGCTGCGGTTCCCGACCCGGAGGCTTCATGGGAGCAATTGCTGCCAGCCAACGTCGTTGGAGTCTACGAAGTGGCCCAGGCTGCCGTCAGTTGCCGCGTCCGCCGCCTGGTGCTGGCCAGTAGCTTGCACGCGGTCTCGGGTATGCCTGACCAGACGCAGGCCAGAGTGGGAGATCCTCCACGTCCCGGCAATCTCTATGGCGCAACAAAGGCCTGGGCCGAGGCGATCGGGGCGTGGGTGGCAGCCACCACGCCAACATCGGTGGTCGCGCTGCGTATCGGATATTTCGCCCCTCAACCTCCCGATGCGGAGACCGTGCCAGCCCGGGAGATATCCGCATGGCTTAGCCCGCGTGACGCCGCCGAGGTGGTACGGGCTGCGGTGGAAGCCGTTGGTTTCAACTTCGTCATTGCCAATGGCATTTCTGCGAATCGCTACTGCCGGGCGGACCTGAAGGAGACGATGCACCAACTCGGCTACCGTCCCATTGACGATGCCTGGCGATCTCCTTAGGTCGTGGCGAAGGCGAGATCGTGGAAACCTCGAGTCCTGCCAGCCCGGGCCCTTGCCACGGGTCCCCACTCTGCAAGGAGCTTTAACGTGACCAAACCGCTTAAGGCCCTAGGCGAGCTGTCGGCGACGTGTACCGGCTGGGCTCTGGGAGGAGCGTTCTTGCTGCTCGGCAAGGCTCGCGGCAGGAAAGCGCTGCACCCACGAGGTGAGGTCTTTCACGGGCTGATTGATCGGCACGGTTCCGTTGGCAGGACAGGTGTTCCCTGGCTTGATGAGGCAGGCACTGACGATGTTGCGGTGCGCCTCTCGCGTTCCTTGGGTTTGCCCGCTACCCACCCAGACATCCTGGGTCTGGCTCTGCGAATCCCTGTCATGCGCGGCCAATTCGGGGATGTGCTCTTGGCAACGACTGGAACAGGATTCCTCGGCCGGTATGTGCTGTTGCCGGCACGCCAGCATGCTGTACGTGCTTATTCGTCGCTGTTTCCGTACCGAACCATGGCTGGCGCCCTCCTGCTGGCAGCAATTCCCA
>Ga0126313_10001196_pt1 | contig 13461 bp, 13 predicted proteins | sample Plot105A_FD_89954 | JGI IMG/M metagenome (GOLD analysis project Ga0126313, IMG submission 89954) | Serpentine soil microbial communities from UC McLaughlin Reserve, CA, USA - Plot105A | ecosystem: Environmental > Terrestrial > Soil > Grasslands | place: USA: UC McLaughlin Reserve, Lake County...
CTCGTCATCCTCGACCTCGTAGCCGACGGCCTTCAGGCCGGCGCCCTTGGCGAGTTGATGAAAGGTGATCTCGTCGCAGACGCCCCAGTCGGCGACAGCCAGATAATCATCGGAATGCCACAGCACCGACCCGCCGACGCTGTTGTAGAAGGCGAGCACGCCTTCCTTGCCCTTGATCACCGCGGGGTTCGCGCCCCAAGTGACCCGGTACACAGGCTCGTCGACCATCATGTCCGGGGCGACAATCTTGTCGTACTCTCCCGCGCCCTCTAGATGCACGTGACGCCAGAAGTTGAGGAGCATCGCGCGATGCAACGGCTTTGTCGTCCGCTCCAAGAGCCCGGCCGTCGGAATCATGCAGTCGTACACGGCCTGCTCGAACGTGTTCATGGGCTGTGCTCCTCCCCTCGATCCGGCGCTGGCGAGCTGGGGGCCGGATACTAGTCTTCGGCGAGCGTGCCGATGCGGCTGCGGCCCCGCGCGTCTAACGGTCTCGCCCACGCGAACACCGGCCTGCGGCGCCTATGGTCCGTCCACCACGCAGCCCCGGTGGTTCCGGGGCGCCGGCCATCGCGCTGGCGAGGACGTCGGAAGCCGTCGGACCACGCGTCGTCGTACTCGGGTCCGGTCCCGGCGAAGAGTGGCCTGACGGACGGGACTGCCGCGAACAACCGCCGATAGAAGGTCTCCTTGCCGCACACGAGCTGGGAATGTTCCTCGAGGTGGTTAGCTTCCCGCGAGGAAGGAATACATGGAGGGGCGGAACCCGGTTGATCTGGTCGCCGGTCAGCCTGGCCGTGTGATCAGCTACGGATAGGAGGGACCGTGCCGGAGGACCTGTTTAGACCGCAGCTCGGCGAGCCGCACCATTCCGCCTACGTCGTCGAGGACATCGAGACGACCGTGAGCCGCCTGGTCGATCAACTCGGCGCCGGGCCGTTTTTCCTCATCGAGAACGTGCCGCTGCGGAACGTCCTCTCGCGCGGTGAGCCGGCGGAGTTCGTTCACAACTCGGCTTTCGGCTACTGCGGCGACGGCGCGATCGAGCTGATCGAAACCGTGAGCCTGGCGCCGGAGCGCGTCGAGAAAGGCTTCTCCGCTCCGCGGCCACGGATCCAGCACGTCGCCTACGTCGTGCCGTCGACAGAGGTAGTTGATTTGCGAAGCTCGCTCGACGAGCGAGGCCTGCCGCAGTATCTGAGCACGTGGCTCGGCGAAGTCGAGACCACTCTCCACGATGCCTCCGCCGCCCTGGGCCACGACATCGAGATCCATGCCGACAACGAGGCTCTGCACGACTTCTTCGCGATGGTGAGGGGCGCCGTTGACGGTTGGGATGGCTCGGAACCGTTGCGCCCGGTCGGGAGCTGATCGCTGGCTCGGGCACGCCCGCGGTGCGGTGATCTCTAGCCGCCGCCAGCGTCGTCGAGCAGGCTGAGTTGTCGCTCGCTTCTGCATGATCAGGCGGACGCGTCCTAAGGGCGACCTTGATCGCTGAGCGCCGTGCGGCTAGGTTCGTCGCACCGGGGCAATTCGCATTCTCAGGAGGTCGTTATGGCTGGTGTCGCTGCGCTGGATTTCGATTCGCCGGACGAGACGCGGACGCCCGACAAGACTCGCGTCGACGTGATCCGGGTGGGGGGCACCACCGCGGCCCGCATGACGTTCGAGCCGGGCTGGAAGTGGTCTGAGTGCGTGAAGCCGGTCGTGGGCACGGACAGCTGCCAGGTCCGGCACGTGGGCGTCGCTCAGTCCGGCCGGCTCCATGTCACACACGAGGACGGAACCGAGGCAGAGGTCGGGCCTGGCGACGCTTACGTGATCGAGCCGGGTCATGACGCCTGGGTGGTAGGAGATGAGACCTTCGTCGGCTTCGAGTTCGAGGCGCGCTCGGCCGAGGACTACGCGCGCTCGTAGGCAGCACCTGCATGTGAGCGTCTCAGCGGCGACGCCCTGGTAACGCGCGACGTGACCCGGCGTGCCGGTGACAGCGGGCCGTGGCAGCATCGAGTGAAGAGCGCCGTGGATCCTGCCCGAGCGCCGGGCAGCATGAACCTTTGCTTCGAAGGGTGGCGGGACTGCCTTCCGCGGTGAGCGCTGGGCGCCGCCGGCGCCACTCTACAGCTTATCCCTGATATCCCTGACCTCTTGCGTAGGGAGAGCGGGCTACCCACGTCCGGCGACGTTCAGCGGCGATCGTCGCTTTCGGTGACCGAAGCGGGTGGCGTGGCGCAGTGCGCGGCGCTTGGCCCAGATTCCGCGGTAGCGGGCGATTTCGCTGCCGTTCGTCAAGTACACGGCCCAGCCGTCGCGCGTTGGTCCGATCATCAGCGCGAGCGCGCTCATGGGGAACCTCCTTCGAAAGCGGGAAGCGAGCCTGAGACCTCGGGCTCGGCCTTGGGATCAAGCGCCGGCGCGCCCGCGCGTAGCAACAACGCGCTGGCGACCGCGCCGACGGTGAAGATCGCTGCCGCCCACCAGAACGCGGTGGTGTAGCCGTGCACGGCGGCCTGGACCGCAGCCTCGGGGCCGGGCTGCTTGCCGGCGAGGTAGCTGCTTGCCGCGCTGGCGGACAGCGTGCTGAGCAGCGCGGTACCGAGCGATCCGCCGACCTGCTGCATGGTGTTCACGGTCGCCGAGGCGACCCCGGCGTCGGCGGATTCCACGCCGAGCGTGGCGGTGTTCATCGCGGGCGCCATCACGAGGCCGAGGCCCAAACCGGCGATGATCAGACCCGGGAGCACGTGGGCGGCGTAGGTCGAGTCGACGCCGAGCTGGGCGAGGAGGACCATGCCCGCGGCGGCCAAGACCATTCCCAGCGTCATCAGCGGCCGCGGTCCGGTCCGTGGCAGCAACGCGGTCGAGGCGGTCGTGGCGACCACCATCACGGCGCCCATCATCGGCAGAAACGCAAGCCCGGTCTCGATCGGCGAGAACCCAAGCGTCTGCTGCAGGTAGTAGGTGAGGAACAGGAAGACGCCGAACATCCCCGCCCCGACGATGCCGACGGCCAGGTAGGAGCCGCCACGGTTGCGGTCGAGCACGACCCGCAGCGGCAGCAGCGGGTGCGCGACGCGACGCTGGATGACAGCGAACGCGGCGAGCAGCGCCACGCCGGCGGCGAGGAAGGCGAGCGTCGCCGGGGAGCCCCAGCCGTGGGTCTCAGCCTGGGAGAAGCCGTACACGAGCGCGAACAGGCCGCCGGAGGCGGTCAGCGTGCCGGGCAGATCGATCCGCGGCCGCGCCGATGCGATCTGGTTGCGTAGCAGGCCGAGCGCCGCGATGGCGGCGGGGATGGCGAACGCCAGGTTGACGTACAGCGACCAGCGCCACGAGAGGTACTCGGTCAGCACCCCGCCGAGCAGGAGCCCCACCGCGCCGCCGCCAACGGCGATGGCGCCGTAGATGCCGAACGCCCGGCCGCGCTCCCGGAGGTCGGTGAACGTAGTGGAGAGCAGCGACAGCGCGGCCGGCGCGAGCAGCGCCCCGAAGGCGCCCTGAAGCGCGCGAGCGGCCACGAGCACCTCGAAGCTCTGTGCGGCGCCACCGATCGCTGACGCGACGGCAAAGCCAAGCAGGCCCGTCACCAAGGTCCGCTTGCGACCGAACAGATCGCCGATGCGCCCGCCGAGCAAGAGCAAACTCCCGAACGCAAGCGCGTAGCCGGTGATGACCCACTGGCGGTTGGCGTCAGAGAAGTGCAGCGCCTTCTGCGCCGAGGGCAGCGCGATGTTCACGATCGTCGCGTCGAGCACCACCATCAACTGCGCGATGCCGAGGATCGCGAGGATCCACCAGCGCCGATCGTGGTGGGGATCGGCGCCGGTGGGAGAGGCGATTTGCTCGGTGGGGTTCATATGGCCTGTCCTCTCTTGGAAGGAACTGGAGGTCCGAGCTCAAATTGGAGACATGATCTCCGGTTCTGTAGGGCGCACCTTAGCAGAACCGGAGAAGCGATCTCCGGTTGTTATAGGCTTGCTCTATGAGCGCCACATGAGTTCCCCCGACGCGACTTCGACGGCCGCCCGCGAGCGGCCGCTGCGCCGCGACGCCGAGCGCAACCGCCGGCGGATCCTCGAGGCGGCCGCGGAGGTCTTCGCGGAGCGCGGCCTTGCCGTCACGATGGACGACATCGCCGACCACGCGGGAGTCGGCGTCGGGACCGTCTACCGGCGCTTTCCCAACAAGGACCTGCTCATCGACGCGCTCTTGGAGGACCGCCTCGCCGAGCTCGTCGCCATGGCGGAACGTGCCCAGGAGGAGGACGACCCCTGGCAGGCGCTTACCGGGTTCCTAGAACGTGGCCAGGCGCTGCAGGCCGCCAACCGCGCCGTCAAGGAGCTCGTGCTAAGCACGGAGCATGGGCGCGAGCGCGTGGCCCACATGCGCGAGCGTCTCGCGCCGCTCGTCGACGCGCTCGTCGAGCGCGCCCAGTCCTCCGGCCAGCTACGACCCGACATCGACGAAACCGATGTTCCGCTCATCCAGATCATGCTCGGCGCCGTCGTCGACGTGACCCGCGACATCGAGCCCGAGACCTGGCGCCGGCTGCTGGCGATCATTGTCGACGGCCTGCGCGCCCGCCAACCACACACCCCGCTACCCGCGCCCGCGCTCGACTCCGAGCAGATCGCTCAGGTTATGCGCGCCTGGAAGCCCACTCCCTGCTGAGCGGTACAGCTATGGGCTGGCGCATGCGCGGGGAACGCCGTAACGTCGGTCAAGAGCGCGTCTCCAGCGCAGGCAGGCCGCGCCTGAGACGGACAGGCGCTGACTACGGATACGGCTCGGGCGCATACTCGAGAGGAGCTAGTCTCCGGTCCGGTGGCGGACGAGCCCGACGAGGAGAGCGGTCGGGAGGGGCCGGGTTCGAGTGGCCCCGCTACCCGCGCGTCCTCGTCGCGGTCGACGAGACGCCGGCGGCCGCGTTCGCGCTGCGCCACGTGGTCCCGTACGCCGTCGACCAGCGCTCGCAGATGACGCTGCTCACCGTTGTGCCCAATCCCCCACGCGCCGCCGCGGCCGCAGGCGTGTCCCCCCAGCGGCTCACCGATGAGATGGAGAGGGAGGCCGGGACGCACCTGCGGCAGCTTGCCGCGACGCTTCCGCAGGATCTCTCGCTCACGACCATCCTCCGCCACGGTGACCCGGCCGAAGAGATCCTCAAGCTGGCGCGCGAGCAACCGGTCGACCTGATCTGCATGGGTGCCCGCGGCCGCGGGCGGGTCACCGGCGCCCTGCTTGGATCCGTGTCGACGGCTGTGCTCCACCACAGCCCAGTCCCGGTCGTCGTACTCCACCCGCCCGGAGAGACCGGGAACGCCGTTTAGCGGCCGCCAGGCGAAGGCGACCGCTCCCGTCGAGGAACAGCACCGGGAAGGGCATCGTTTTGCGCGGGCGCGCGCCTGCTGCTCGTCGGCAGCGGCTGGCTTCGACCACAAGGACGTTGCTGTCGCGGCGGCGGCGTCGGCTTGTCAATCCGCGGACCTTGTGAAAGATTCCCGGCGAACCCAGTCTTCTCGGAGGGGAGCGGCAGGATGCAGCGATGGTGCCTCGCGGCCGCGTGCGCGGTCGCGATTTTGTGCGTTGCCGTGCCGGCAGCCGCCGCCAAGCAGCGGCCGCAGGACCGGCTCGACGCATATACGGTGGTCACGACCGCGGGGCAGCTCGCGGCGTTCGAGGAGAAGGGCCTCGACGTCGCCGAGAGCCAGGTCACGGCCTCCGGCGTCGAGGCGCAGATGATCCTGACCCGCAGTCAGGCGCAGGACGTCCGCGCCGAGGGCGCAAGCGCGACGCTCACACGCGTCAAGGGCGGCCAGACGGTCAAGCAGTTCGCGGCTGCGCAGGCGGCGAACGGCTTCACCGTGTGGAAGTCCTATGACGAGCCGGGCGGCTACCGCGACCAGATGTACGAGCTCGCGAGCAAGTACCCGGGAGTCACCAAGCTCGTCAGGATCGGTACGACGCTGCAGGGCCGCGAGATCCTCGCGCTCAAGGTCACGCAGGGCGCGCGCGGCGTGCGTGACGGGCGCCGGCCGGCGGTGCTGTTCAGCGCCACGCAGCACGCCCGGGAGTGGATCGCCACCGAGATCGACCGCCGCCTGATGTACCACTACATCGAAGGCTGGGCGGCCGAGGACCCGGAGATCGTCAAGCTGCTGCAGTCGACGGAGCTCTGGTTCGTCCCGGTCATGAACCCGGACGGCTACCAGTACTCGTTCGACGTCGAGCGGCTGTGGCGCAAGAACCTGCGCGACAACGACGGCGACGGCGAGACGACGATCGTCGACGGCGTCGATCCGAACCGCAACTACCCGGAGCACTTCAAGTACGACGAGGAGGGCTCGTCGAAGATCCTCTCTAGCCAGACTTACCGCGGGCCCGCGCCGGCGTCCGAGCGTGAGACGCAGGCGATCATGGGCCTGGCGGAGCGCGTCGGCTTCGAGTTCAACGTCAACTACCACTCCAACGGCCGCTGGCTGCTGTACCCGGAGGGCTGGCAGACCAGCTCGCCGACGGCCGACGACCCGATCTACTTCGCGTTGTCGGGCAACCTCGACCGGCCGGCGATCGAGGGCTTCCACCCGGGCCTGAGCTCGGACGTCCTCTACGTCACCAACGGCGAGGCCAACGACTTCCTGCACAAGCGGGGCGGCGCGCTGGCCTGGACCCCTGAGCTGAGCCCGGGCTGCCCGACGTGCGGGTTCGTATTCCCGGACGACGAGGCGCTCGTCCAGGAGGAGTTCGAGCGCAACCTGCCGTTCGCCGAGTCGGTCGCGAACTCCGCGGCGGATCCGGATGACCCGAAGTCCTCGCTCGGCATCGAGACCAAGCCGTTCTACCTCAAGAGCGACGACCCCTACAAGGAGGGCCTGCCGGGCTCGAACTTCACGTTCAAGTACTCCTACGGCGACCCGCAGCCGGTGCAGGTGCTGGCCAAGCGGGCGCTCGGCGCGGTCACGGCCAAGTACAAGATCAACGGCGGGCCGACCCTCAGCGCCTCGACGTCGGAGTGGAACGGCGGCGAGAAGTACAAGCCCGCGTCGGTGTACTACCGCGTGATGCGCGGCACCATCACCGGCGCCAAGCCCGGCGACAAGGTCGAGGTCTGGTTCGAGGGCGGCGGCCAGAAGAGCGAGTCGTTCAGCTACGACATGGTCTCCGACTCGAACCGCCCGCTGCTCGTGGTGGCGGCCGAGGACTACTCGGGCGCCTCGCCCGTGCAGGCCCCGGGTCCGCACTACGCGCAGACGTACCTCGGCGCGCTGGCCGCGAACGGCATCGAGGCGGACGTCTACAACGTCGACGCGAGCAACAGGACGGCGCCGGACGCCCTCGGCGTGCTCAGCCACTACAAGGGCGTCATCTGGTACACGGGCGACGACATCGTCACCCGCAAGGCCGGCTGGCCCGGCGGCAACGCCGATCGGCTCGCGCTCGACGAGATCCTCGAGATGCGCGCCTACATGGACGAGGGCGGTCGCGTCGCCTACACCGGCGAGACCGCGGGCATGCAGTACACGGCCGCCGGCGTCGGCACGCAGCAATACGACCCCAAGAACGAGGACGCCTGCAGCCTCCACGACGGCAATCCGAGCAACGGCGAGACCGGTCCCACGTGGGACTCGCGGCGCTGCCTGCTGCTGCGCGGGTCGGTGTTCGGTGGCGACCTGATCAACGACGTGCTGCAGTACTGGTTTGGCGGCATGGTCCAGATCGCCGGTGACGGCCAGACCGGGACCACCCCGTTCCCGCTGAACGGCATCGGTAACCCGTTCGACGGGCTGCAGCAGTGGTCGCTCACCGCACCGCAGCCGTCGAGCCCGCCGAGCACGTCCTCGTTTGTGACGACCAGCGGCGTGCTGCCGGTCGACGAGTACCCGCAGTTCGACAGCCGCGCGTCGGCACGGTGGGCGAAGCCGGGCGGGCCGTTCGATCCGCACACCGGCAGCAAGTACGTCTACTCGCAGATCGCCGACGTGACCTACAAGCGGCTCACGCGTGAGATCGCCGTACCCGCGGGCGGCGGCGAGCTGACGTTCTGGACGTCCTACGACACCGAGCCGGACTGGGATTACCTCACTGTCGAGGCCCGGACGGCGGGCGGCGACGACTGGACCACGCTGCCGGACGCCAACGGGCACACGTCCCAGGGCACGGGCCAGAGTTGCCCGGCGCCGAGCAGCGGTGGGTGGAGGACACTGCACCCGCACGTCGACCACTACCAAACCCGCGCGGCCGACTCAACGTGCACGCCGACCGGCACCACCGGCGCCTGGAACGCCGCTACCGGCAACTCGGGCGGCTGGCAACAGTGGAGGATCGACCTCTCCGGCTACGCCGGCAAGACGGTCGAGATCTCGATCGCCTACATCAGCGACTGGGGCACGCAGAACCTCGGCGTGTTCCTGGACGACATCGCGTGGCCAGGCGGCTCGACGTCGTTCGAGGGAACCGACACCGGCGGCTGGCAGATCACCGGCCCGCCGGAGGGCAGTGGCGCCAACGCGAACAACTGGGAGATCACCGACGCCGGTGGCTTCCCGGTCGGTGCCTCGATCACGACGCCCAAGTCGATACTGATGGGCTACGGGTTCGAGACCATCTCCACCGAGGAGCAGCGCAACGCGGTGATGGGCCGGATCGCGTCGTACCTGTTGCGGTAGACGCGCGCGCAGCCGGCGGCCGCCTCGGCGGCCGCCGGCCCGCACGCGCTCGTGCCGATGGCGACGACGAGTAGCGGGTAACCGAGCGGTCGTCAGCCTCGCTCGCGCTCAGGGCGGTCGCGGGTGTACTCGCGGTCAAAGCGCTTGGCGACCTCGCGCTCGTCCCTGTCGGGATCCATGCGGGCGGCCTCGATGTGGCGTTCGCGGGCCTCCCGCCTGCGGGCATCTGCCGCAGCGACCTGTTCCTGCGCCTGGACCTCTTCCCGGTGCGCCTCGGCGGCGCGTTTCTCGGCCTCCGCCCGCGCGCGCTCAGCCTCCACTCGCGAGACCTCCGCCTCGTGCCGACGATCCTCCGCCTCCGCCCGCGTGCGCTCGGCCTGGACACGCGACATCTCCGCCTCGGTGCGGATCCGGCGTGCTTGATTTCGCCGCGCATCGAGCCTCCTCGCGCGGCTCTTCCTGCCGAGCAATAGCACCACCGCAAGCACGATCAAGGCGACCACGACGATGGCAACGATCAATCCAGCGCTCATGCCGAACTCCCTTCTCTCGCCGGTCCGGAACTGGGAGTCACCTTCGTGGCCGGGTCAAGGATTCCTCGATCCGCCGGGCGGCTGGAGCCTGCCGGTACAGCAGCCCAGCGCCAAGACCGAACTTTGGGTTCCAATACCCCAGTCATCGGACCGGACACCCGAGCGCCGAGCCGCGTGGGGGTCCTCGACCAGCTGCGCGATTCGGACTAACTTGGCCCAAACGTACAGGAGGCCCTATGCCACGCCCCGTGTCGCACACCGGCATTACCTTGGTTGTTGGCGCCGCGCTGCTGCTATCCGCCGCCACCGCGGAAGCGAGGAGCCGGGACCGGACGATCACCCTCAAGGCGCGCTCGCAGCTGGAGCAGGTGCAGCTGGTGGACAACGCGCCGGCGGGGGCGTCGGCCGGGGATCAGCTGATCTTCAGGGAGGCTCTGTTCGATCTGCGCAGACGGCGAATCGGCAACGACGCCGCCGACTGCGTTCGGCTCTTCGACGAGAGCTTCCTGTGCACCGCCGTGTACCGGCTGCGAGGCGGGCGCATCATGGTGCAGCTCCTCCAGCCGGGCCTCAGCGGCACCAGGACCTACGACCAGGCGATCACCGGTGGGACGGGCCGGTTCGCGGGCGCGCGTGGAACGGTGACCGTCGCGCAGAGGCCACAGGGCGACCGCTTCACCTTCCGCATCAGCGTGCCGCGCAGGTAGACGTGTCCGGAACGCGGGACTGGGCTCCGCCGATCAGCGATAAGCGCGGCCGCCGCGGCGGTCGCGCTTAGCGCGAAGTCCAGGAGTCACGATCGCGGGCGCAAGGGATACTGCGCCTCAGATGGCGGAACGAAACGTGGAGATCGTGCGACAGGTCTACGAGTGTGTGAACGAACAGCGTTGGGATGGGATGGCGGAGCTGCTCGATCCGAACGTCGCGCAATATGGAACGGTCGGCGGCCTCGAGGAAGGCACCGTCGTGCGGGGCCGTAGCGAGATCAGGGAGATGTACGAGAGAGAAGCGGACGCCTGGGACCGGCAGCGGATCGAGCCAGAGAGGCTCATCGACGCTGGGGACCGGGTGGTGGTCTTCCAACGTGAGTACCAGCGCGGCAGGAGCAGCGGCGTAGAGCTCGTCGTTGAAACGGCCGCCGTCGTCGAACTCCGTAATGGCCGCGTCGTGCGGATACAGGGATACATGGACCGCGCCGCGGCCCTAAGAGCGGTCGGCGTGTCGGAGGAAGAGGCTTACTCAAGCTCGTGAGCCGTCAGCTCAGGGACGTGCTCGGCGCCGGATCGCTATCGCAATGGTGGGGGTCACGGTCTTTCGGAGGTGATCAGCTGGGATAGTCGGCGTTCGACTGCCATGGCGGAGAGACCGAGCTGCTCCAGCACGGTCACGGCGGCCCCGTTCTCTTTGAGCAACCCCCGCAACAGGTATTCGACCTCGAGGCGGTTGCTCCCCATGCGGACCGCCTCGCCGAGCGACTGCTCGAGTACGGCGCGCGCGGTCGGCAGCAGCGTGTCGGGGTCTTCATGGTTTGAGGAGCGGGAGCGGTCGGCGTCGGCACCGAGACGCTCCACGTGCCTGCGCGCGACCGGAAGCGATACGCCGAGCTCCTCAAGCGCGCGCGCCGCCAGGCCCTCGGGACAGCGCAGAATGCCCAGGAGGAAGTGCTGGCTGCCGATGCCCGGGTGCCCGAGTGACTCGCATTCTTCACGCGCGAACCGGACGACGCGGCGGGCGCCGGCGCCGAGCATCATCACGGGCGTACGGGCAGACTGCCCGTTGGACGTCTCCGGCGGCTCGCGCTTCAGGCGGCGAGAGTGCCTCTTGTGGGCGGCCTGTCGGCTGACGCCGAGCGCCTCGGCGACCCGGCTCCACGGCAGACCCGACATGACCGCCTCTTGGACGTAGTCGGCCTCGAGCCTCTCGAGATCGCTACGCAGCTCGGAAACAGCCCGCAGCCCTTCAATCGGACTGTCAGGGCGTGCCGCCCGTTCCGTGAGGTCCACCAGTCCCATCGTTGGCGGAATCCCGGGAGCACGGTCATGTCAAACGTCATTGACGAGCGCTGCCGCGTGCGCGGCCAGACGTCAGTAAATATTGACCCCGAGGCCCGCGTGAGTGGGGGGTGCCGCGCACTCCGTGCTGTCAATCGGCCTTTACAGCTCGCGCGTCTTGTCAACGTCGGCTGACGCACGAATTCGCGATGCCAAAGCGGATTTTTCCAGGTGGCCGGCAGGGACCCGGGCGCTTCGTCCCGGAGCACCGTTTTGCGGGTGACAAGTCGGGGAGGCACATACCGAGTGAATTGCGGACGCACGAAGGAGCCGCGAACGCTCCGATAACGGAGATGAATCCCATGGCCCTGCTGAGTAAGACACATCGCAACGAGGACGCCGCTCGCCGCGTGGTCGGCGCGCCGGGTGGCGTCCGGGGAGGACGAGGGCCGGGCGAAGGCGAGCGTGACGCTCGAGGGCGTCCAGCGCGCGATGCCCTATGAGGCCGATGACTAGCCAAAACCTCGAACAGGATGCACAGACCGCGACCCCGCCGGGGGAGCTACTGGCCGAGATCTCGCGTTCAATGGTGCAGCTTTACAAGGAGCTGTACGGGAAGGGCCCGAGCAAGGCCCGGACGTACATGACCGACGATCTCGTCGTCTGCGTGCTCGAAGGCGGCTTCCATCGAGGCGAGCTCGCGCTGTTCGAGCACGGTCAGGAGGGGCCGGTCGTGACGCAACGGGAGGCCGTCCAGGAGACGATGCGCGACCGCTTCATCGAGCTCATCGAGCGGTTGGTCGATCGAGAGGTTGTCTCATTCGTCAGCGGCGTAGACGCCGGGACCGAGACCTCCGCGGACGTGTTCGTGTTGGAGTCCGCGCCGGACGTGGCGACCATCGACGATTGAGTTCTACCCGGCCGGCCGCGCTGCAGGTCAGAGCGTCACGCCCGGGTCGCTCACGTCGTGCTCAGTCCACCGCGGGCAGAAGTTCTTCCCCTCCATGATCGCGCGCCCGGCCTGGTCACCCACGATCAGCGCTGTCACGGCTCGGCCCTCGTCGTCAAGGAACGAGACAGCGTGCGCGACCGGCTTCACCAAGACCGTCTCGCCCCAGACGTCGTAGTGGCGCGGAGCTGAGAGGGCGATCTCGGTGACGACCACCTCCTGACCAGCCTCGCTCCGCTCCTTGAGAAACTCGTCGATGTTCATTGCTCAATTCTCGCCGGTCGCTCGCGATCGCGTGGTTCTGTCGTCAGGCGTCGAGGGCGTCCGCTCTGTGGTCGCCCGCGGGCGCGGCCGCAGCGAGGGTATCGAGCGGGATCGGCTTTGCCGGCGGTCGCACGCTCGGCAACTCAGCCTTGTTTGGCGGTAAGCCGGTTCTAGCTGCGACGAGCCGTCCGATGAGCGGACCGCACACTGAGCCCTGGCAGCGACCCATCCCGATTCGGGTCGCACCCTTGAGGCCTCGCGGTGTTGGGGCCGTCGATGTCTCGGCGAGGGCGCGCTCGACATCGCCTAGCGTGACTCCCTCGCACCGACACACCTCGGTTGCCTCATCGATCAAGCTGAGGGCGTCAGGGCCTGGCGTGAAGAGGTCCGCGAGTAGGTCTGCGAATGCCGCCAGACGGCGGGTGCGGCGGCGGGCGCGGCGAGTCGCCCGCGGCGCGTTGTCGGGATGGCCGGTCGCGTCCGCGGCGGAGACGCCCGCGACGAGGCCCTCGCTCTCTGCGAGCTCCGCGCCGCCGATGCCCCCGATCTCGCCGGCGGCGAACACCCCGTCGACCGAGGTCCGCATCCGCTGGTCCCGCCAGACGACGAGCTGACGCTCGCGGCGAGCGAACGAGAGACGGCAGCCCAGGAGGCGCGCCAGCTCGAGGTTGGGCTGGAAGCCGTAGCCGATTCCCAGGAAGTCGAGCTCGAACGAGCGCCTCGCCGCCGGCAGGGGGCGCCAACTGGCGTCCACAGGGGATAGCTCGGCTCGCACAACCCGCTCGCGGCCCTCCGCGCGCAGCATCATGTGTCCGAAGAGCCGGGGCACACTGGCGCGAGCCAGCGTCGCCTCGTAGCGCGCGAGCTGCCAGAGCCGCTCGGGGGCGTGTCGTAGCCGGGGCGTCGCCCGCAGCAAGGCGCGCCGATGGGTGGCCTCGGCGACCGAGAGCACTTCGGCCCCAGCATCCAGGAGGGAGCAGGCCACCGGCAGGAGGAAGGGGCCTGCGCCGGCGAGGACGACGCGGCTTCCGGGCGGGACGGCGTGGGACTTTGCGAGC
>Ga0126313_10001197_pt1 | contig 13459 bp, 12 predicted proteins | sample Plot105A_FD_89954 | JGI IMG/M metagenome (GOLD analysis project Ga0126313, IMG submission 89954) | Serpentine soil microbial communities from UC McLaughlin Reserve, CA, USA - Plot105A | ecosystem: Environmental > Terrestrial > Soil > Grasslands | place: USA: UC McLaughlin Reserve, Lake County...
CGGCATCTGGGAGCTCTTCATTCCCGATCTCGAGCCCGGCACCGTCTACAAGTTCGAGCTGCTCACCGGCGACGGCAGCTGGCGCATGAAGGCCGACCCGATGGCCCGGCAGGCCGAGGTCTCCCCCGCCACCGCCTCGGTAGTGAGCGTCAGTTCACACGAGTGGGGCGACGGCGAATGGATGTCCCGTCGCGCGTCGACGAACGTGCACGAGCTGCCGATGAGCGTCTACGAGCTCCACCTCGGCTCCTGGCGACCCGGACGCGGCTACCGCGACGTGGCCGACGAGCTCATCGAGTACCTCGACTGGCTCGGCTACACGCACGTCGAGTTCATGCCGCTCGCGGAGCATCCGTTCGGCGGCTCCTGGGGATACCAGGTCACCGGCTACTACGCCGTGACCTCGCGATTCGGCACGCCCGACGACCTCAAGTACCTCATCGACCGGCTGCACCGGGCCGGCATCGGCGTGATCATGGACTGGGTGCCCGGCCACTTCCCGAAAGACGACTGGGCGCTCGCCCGGTTCGACGGCGAGGCGCTCTACGAGCACCCCGACCCCCGACGCGGTGAGCAGCTCGACTGGGGCACCTACGTCTTCGACTACGGCAACCCGCGGGTGCGCAACTTCCTCGTCGCCAACGCGCTGTTCTGGCTCGAAGAGATGCACATCGACGGCCTGCGGGTCGATGCCGTCGCCTCGATGCTCTACCTCGACTACTCGCGTGAAGAGGGCCAGTGGCTGCCCAACCAGTACGGCGGCCGCGAGCACCTCGAGGCGATCGGCTTCCTGCAGGAGGCCACAGCGACGGCGTACAAGCGCAACCCCGGCATCGCCATGATCGCCGAGGAGTCCACCTCCTGGCCCGGCGTCACTGCGCCCACGTCCTCGGGCGGGCTCGGCTTCGGGTTCAAGTGGAACATGGGCTGGATGCACGACACGCTGCAGTACATCGCGAAGGACCCGATGTACCGCGCGCACCACCACCACGACCTCACGTTCTCGTTCCTGTACGCGTTCAGCGAGCACTTCGTGCTGCCGATCAGCCACGACGAGGTCGTGCACGGCAAGGGCTCGCTCCTGCGCAAGATGCCCGGCGACCACTGGCAGCAGCTCGCGAACGTGCGTGCCTACCTGTCGTACATGTGGGCGCATCCGGGCAAGCAGCTGCTGTTCATGGGGCAGGAGTTCGGTCAGCTCTCCGAGTGGAGCGAGGAGCGCGGACTCGACTGGTGGATCCTCGACCAGCCCTCGCATCGGCAGCTCGCCGAATTCGTCGGCGAGCTGAACCGCGCCTATCGGGCGACAGCCGCGCTCTGGCAGCTCGACGACGATGCGGCGGGGTTCGAGTGGGTCGAGGGCGGCGCGGCGGCCGAGAACGTCATCGCGTTCCTGCGCTACGACCGCGACCGTCGGCCCCTGCTCTGCGTCGTCAACTTCGCCGGCCGCCCGCATGAGGGGTTCCGGCTCGGGCTGCCGTCAACCGGATTCTGGCGTGAGGTGCTGAACTCGGATGCCGCGGAGTTCGGCGGCTCGGGCGTGGGCAACCTCGGCGGGGTGCAGGCGAGCGACGCGCCCTGGGGCGGACGCCCCGCGTCGGCGTCGTTCACGCTGCCGCCGCTCGCGGCGGTCTGGTTCACGCTCGACGCGTGAGCCTCTCGCGGGCTCCGGCCCGTTGCGATCGGTTCAGTAGAGCAGATTGGTGAGGCGGCGCCTCGCGGTGACGACCCGCGGATCGTCGACGCCGACGACCTCGAAGAGCTCGACGAGTCGCTCGCGCACCCGGCGCTTGCCCTCTGCGTCGAGCGTCGGGAACAGGGTGAGGATCCGATCGAACGCGTCATCGACATGCCCGCCCGAGAGGTCGAGGTCGGCGACGTCGAGCTGCGCGTCGAGGTCATCGGGCGCTGCCGCCGCGGCGTTGCGGATCGAGTCGAGCGTCTTGCCGTGCAGACGCCCGAGCAGGTTCGCCTGGGCGAGCCCGGCGACCGCGAGCGTGTCGCGGGGATCTTGGGCGATCGCCGTGCGATAGGCGGATGCCGCAGCGTCGAAGTCGCCGCGTTCGATCGCGTCGTACGCCTCCTGGTGGAGCGGGGGCAGTGGCTCCTCGGCCGGCCCTGCCGCGGCGGCTCCCTCAGCGGCGTCGCCCGCTTCGCCTGGCTCGCCGGGCTCGATGCTCCCGGTCACGCCGTGCTGGGCGGCGAGCTCGAGGAGCTGGTCGAAGACCTGGTCAATGACGTCGTCGGGCTGCACGCCCGCGAAGAGCGGCACGGGCTGGCCCGCGACGACGGCGACGACCGTGGGGATCGCCTGGGCCTGGAAGGCCTGCACGAGCTGCGGGCTGCGGTCGGCATCGGCGGCAGCAAGCACGAGTTTGCCGCCGCGCGCCCGGACGAGCCGCTCGAGGCTCGCGAGCAGTCCCGTTGACTGCTCGCTCCACGAGGCCCAGAGCGCCACGACGACCGGAACGGTGCGCGAGAGCTCGAGCGTCGAGCCGAACGCCGCGTCATCCGTCTCGAAGACGATGGGGTCGGCCGGGCCGGATGCCGCGCGCTCGGGCTGCTGCGAACGCTGCACGAGCGCCGAGAGGTCGACCGCGCCGCGAAGGCCGTCGGGGGGAACCGGGTTCGTCATGGGATCTCCGATGCTCCGATGAGACTCTCCGACCAGCCGAGCAGGCGGATCTGCTCGCTCTCGCCCGTGCCGACGCCGGGCACGTAGAACAGCAGCTGGATGCCGATGACGCGCTGCACGCCCTTCGCGCTCTTGCCGGTGAAGCCCGAGAGCGCTGCCGCGGGGCCGGGCTGGAAGCCGATGGTGCCGCCGTCGTTGGGGGTGACCTTCTCAGTCTGATCGATCGAGACGGTCACGAGCGCGCCGGCGTCGTTCGTCGCGAGTGCGACGGTGGGGCTGTCGCCGACGATGTTCGAGAACGTGGCGTCGGCCGTGGCCGGCAGTCCGTCGTTGATGGCCTGCTGACCGGTCACGCCGAGCTGCTCGCGCAGCAGGTCGCCCTCGGGGTCGAACATGGTCGCGAACTCGGACGTGTCGCCCTTCAGCAGGACGTCGGCGTAGGCGGAGGCGACCTGGCCGGTGGGCATCACGAGGCCCTTGAACTCGGGGCTGATCGGCGCGGCGCCGACGCTCGCGGGCGCGACGAGGGGCACATCGGCGTCGGGAGCGAGGGCCATCGCGTACTCGATCTTGTAGTTCTCCCGCGGCGACTCCTGCACGAGCACGAGCGCGGTCGGAGCCACCGTCGGGTCATCGGCGTTCTTCGCGATGGTGAGCACGGTGCGCGGCCAGCCGGTGACCTGCTGCGGCAGGGTCAACGTGAGTGGCGAGGCCGGAATGGCCGTCGGGGCCGGATGATCGGCGAGGCTGCCGCGAATCGCGTAGTTGGCCGTGCGCGACTCCAGCGCAGGGCCGGTGAAGCGCTGCGTGGCCACGGTCGCATCGCGTGAGGCGTCGACCTCGTTCGCGAAGACCGCGACGCGGCGCATGATGCGCTCCATCTGCGGCACGGTGACCGCAGGCTCGGCGGCGAGCTCGCCTTCAGCAGCTTGCTCGCCCTCCTCGTCCGGTGCGGTGGTAGTCGGGGGCGCGGAGGTCGCGGGGGCGCCGAGGTCGAAGTTCGGCCAGTAGTCGGCCGAGCACGCGCTGAGGGCGAATGCAGGCACCACGAGGAGCGGGATCAGCGCCACTCGCTTGGCTCGGCCGATGGCACGCCGGCCGCCGCTCGTCACCTGATTGCGCCGGGTGGGCTTCGGGGCGCTCGGCAGCTTGGCGCGCGAACCCTTCTGCAGGTTCCGGCGCGGCCCGCGCGATCGACGGTGGTGCCGGAATCCCGAGATGACGAGCGCGATGCCCCCGAGGAAGACGATCGCGCCTCCGACGATGAGGGGCCCGGCCCAAGGCGTCGAGTTGTCGAGAGGCCAGGCGATCGCGAAGTGCGACGGTGCCTCGTCGGCGCCCGGCGCCGCGATCAGCAGTGAGATGCCCTCGGGCACGTCGACCGTGGTCGTGAGCGTGAGCTTGTCGCTGAACTCGTCGAGCCACAGGTCGGAGCCGACGGGCGACGGGGGCGGCGTGGCGGCGGCCTCGGCTTCGACAGGCAGCTCTGCCGCATCGACCGGTGGCGTGGTCGCGTCATCCGACTCCCCGACGACGAGCTCGCTCACGAGCTCGTCGGCATCGGCGTCGTAACGCACGGACGTGTACGGCGCATCGGCCAGCCACGCCTCCACATCGGATGTGCGGCCGTAGGAGAGGAAGACCTCGGGTGAGCCTGACACCGTGAGGGTCTGCTTTCCGGGATGCGCTGCGAGCGCATCAGGCGCGACCACGATGAAATCGGCGTCGTCGGTGAAGTCCGCGGACATGGAGACGCGATCGGGCTCGAGGAACACGGTGCGCTGGGCGATGCCGAACCCGATCATCACGGCCGCGGCGATGAATGCCACGATTGCGAAGACGAAGCGCACGAACTACCTCCAGTGCCGCGCGTTGCGGCTTCCGACAAAGACATTCCACACTACCGACCGTGTCTGGGAGTCTCCTAACCGGAGGCTGGGGATTCCGCCGACGGAAGGCTGGGGATTACGTACGGCAAGGCATCCGCGTGCCCGTACAATCGGATCACATCCCGCATGCGCCCCCACAAACGCGGGACACGATCCCGGAGGAAGAATGGCCGTCGAAGAAACCGAGTTCACGCAGGTGTTCCGCGGATACGACAAGGACGAGGTCGACAAGGCCCTCAACGGACTGCGCCGCGACATCATCGCGGCGAACAACCAGTCAGCCGAGAACACCAAGGAGAACAAGCGCCTGCTCGCGCGCATCGAAGAGCTCACCGCAGAGCTCGAAGAGGTCGGCAGCCCGACCTTCTCCGGACTCGGCACGAAGCTCGAGAACACCCTGCGCGTGGCCGAAGAGCAGTCAACGAGGCTCATCGCCCAGGCCGACATCGATGCTGAGAAGCTGCGCCGCGCCGCCGAAGACGAGGCGCACCTCATGCGCTCCGATGCGCACGAGCTCGCCGAGCGCACCCTCACCGAGGCACGCGCACAGGCCAACCGCATCCTCGAGAACGCCCGCGCCGAGGCCGACGACATGATCTCCCGCTCGCACGAGTCGAGCGAGCAGCTCCGTCAGGACGCCGCGCGCGACGCCGCCGCCATCCGCGGTGCGGTCGCGACCGAGACCGCCGAGATCCGCTCGAGCGCGAAGCGCGAGTCGGCGGCCATGACCGCTGCCGCTGAGCGCAAGGCCTCCGAGATCCTGGTCGCGGCGAACGCAGAGGCCACCGAGGCGCGTGCGACCGCTGCCGGACTCACGCAGGAGACCGAACAGACCCGCGCAGAGGTCGCGATCGAGCTCGACCGCGCTCGCGCCGACCTCGCCCGCGAGACCGAACAGGCCCGCATCGACCTCACCGCCGAGACGGAGCAGGCTCGACTCGACCTGGCCCGTGAGTCGGCCGAGGCCCGCGCCGCCATCGACGCCGAGATCGAGGAGCGCCGCGCCGCCCTCGTGCACGAACTCGAGCAGGCCCGCACCGACCTCGACCGCGACCTCGAGGCCAGCCGCGCCGAACTCGCCGAACAGCGCGAGCAGGCGAAGGTCGACCGCGAACGCGAGGCCGAGGCCGCGCGCCTCAAGCTGCAGCACGAGCTCGAGCGCATCCGTGCGAAGCACGGCGCCGACCTCGAGCAGATGCGGGCCGACCTCTCCCTCGAGCAGGAGCAGGCGCGAGCCGACTTCGAAGCCGAGTCCGAGCAGGCACGCATCGACCTCGACAACCAGCTCACCGCCATGCGGAAGAAGACCACGCATGAGGTGAACCGCATGCGGCGCGAGATCGAGAAGGCCCACCTCGACCTCGAGTCGGAGCTCTCGACCAAGCGCGACGAGGCCGAGCAGGAACTCCTTGCCGCCCACCAGGAAGCGGTGGCCCAGACGCAGAAGTTCCTCGACGACGCGAACGCCGAGCTGGCCGAGGCCGTCGCCCGCACCGCCGAGAGCCGCGCCGAGGCCGACCGTCTCGAGACCGAGGTTCGGGCCGAGATCGCCGTCGTCCGCGACAAGGCCGACGACGAAGCGCGCGATCGCATCGCCGCTGCGCATGAGCAGGCTCGCAAGCTCATCGCCGATGCCGAGGAGCGCACGCGTGCGCTCGTGGCTGACGCCGAAGACCGTCTCTCGCAGATCAGGATCGAGCGCGACGCGGTCGCGGGCTACTTCGAGAGCCTGCGCGGTGTGCTGACGCAGGCCGAACAGGTGGCAGCCAAGACGAAGTAGTCCTCGAGCAAGGAGCGCGCCTGTTCATGAAGATCCAGAACGCGTTCCGCATCGGCCTCGTCGGCACGCTCGGTGTCGGCGTCGGCCTGCTCATCCTCACCTCGATCGCGACGCTGTCGACGATCATCACCTACATCGGTGCGGCACTCTTCCTGGCCCTCGGCCTCGATCCGGCGATCAGCTGGCTCGAGCGCCGAGGGCTTCCGCGTTGGGGCGCCATCACCATCGTCATGACCGGCGTCGGTCTTCTCGTCGCCGGACTCGTGCTCGCCGTCGTGCCGATCATCGTCGACCAGGTCAGCCAGCTCATCGACGAGCTCCCCCGCATCATCGCCCGGGTGAGCTCCGAAGACTGGATCGACGCACTCAGGGAGCAATTCCCACAGGTCCCGATCGACGAGATCAGCACCCAGATCACGAACGGGCTCACCGACTTCTTCACGAACCCCGACAAGCTCAGCGAGCTCGCGGGCGGTGTGCTCCAGGTGGCTGTCGCGATCGGCACCGGTGTGTTCGCCGTGGTCATCGTCTTCATCCTGACCCTGTATTTCGCGGCATCCCTCAATGCCATGAAGCGCGCGACCTACCAGCTCGTGCCCGCCTCCAAGCGAGCCCGGTTCGCCGATCTCACCGAGCAGATCACGCAGTCGGTCGGGCGTTACGTGCTCGGCCAGGCTTCGCTGGCCGCGGTGAACGGCGTCCTGAGCTTCATCTTCCTGTCGATCATCCGCGCGCCGTTCCCGGCGGTGCTCGCCTTCCTCGCCTTCCTGTTCTCGCTGGTGCCACTCGTGGGCACGCTCACCGGCTCGATCGTGATCGTGCTCGTCTGCCTGATCCCCGGTCTTGGCTCACCGCTCACCGCGCTCGTGGCAGCGATCTACTACGTCGTCTACATGCAGGTCGAGGCATACCTGTTGAGTCCGCGCATCATGAATCGCGCGGTGAAGGTGCCGGGGGCGCTCGTCGTCATCGCCGCGCTGGCCGGCGGTTCGCTCCTCGGAATCCTCGGGGCGCTCGTGGCCATTCCGATCGCCGCGGCGATCCTCTTGATCATCAAGCAGGTCGTGATCCCGCGGCAGAACGAACTGTAGCGGCGATCGTCCTGTCGCGATCATTCCGGTACGGATGCCGCCGGCCACCGAGTCGGCAGCGGCATCGCGGCCGGGTTCACCGTCGCGACGATCTCGTCGAGCACTCGGCGAGTCTGCGCCTCGCCGACCCAGAGATGCCGGCCGCCCGCGACGTCGACACGTCGAAGCCGCGGGAGCGCCGCGAAGCGCTCTGCGGCCTCGGCCGGCCGCAGGTAGTCGTCGTGCTCGGGGATGAGCGCGACGAGCGCCGGCGCCGCACCCCGCCAACGGCCGAGCTCCTCGTCGCTCGTGCGGTGCAGCGGGGGCGAAAGCAGGATCGCACCGTCGATGCCGTGCTCGAGGCCGTACTTCAGAGCGAGCTCCGTGCCGAACGACCAGCCCACGAGCCACGGATGCGGCAGGTGCCGGGCCTCGACGAATTTCATGGCGGCCGCGAGATCGGCTCGCTCCTCGACGCCCTGGCCGAAGGCGCCCTCGCTCGTGCCGCGGGGCGAGGACGTGCCGCGAGTGTTGAATCGCAGCACGGCGAGGTCGGCGAGGGCGGGCAGGCGGGCTGCGGCTTTCCGCAGGATGTGCGAGTCCATGAATCCGCCCGCGGTGGGCAGCGGATGCAGCGTGACCAGCGTTGCGACCGGCTCGCGATCGAGCGGGGTCGCGAGCTCGCCCACGAGGGTGAGGCCATCGGCCGTGTGCAGCTCGATCTCTTCGCGTCGTGCGGGCAGTTCGACGCCCGCACGGATCTCGACGCTGTCGTTCTCGTCGTTCACCGTGCCCCGATCCTCCAGCAGTGCGTGTGCCAATGGCGGCGAGCGGCGAGGTCCGCCGCGTCGCCCAGCACGCCGTCGGCCCGCCAGGCCACGAGGTGCGCCGTGCCCGGTTCGACGTCGAGGCCGCAGCCAGGACAGCGGTAGGCCTTCAGCGCCTGGGCCTCGGAGACCGGTTGCACGTTCCACTCCCGACCATCGCGGTGCTCGGTTCGCCGCCATCCGGTGGTGAGCCGCTCGACGTCGAGCTCAGGATGCTCCTCGCGTGCACGGGCCGCCCGACCCTTGGATCGGTTCGAGCGTGCCATGATCCCAGTCTAGGCGGGCCGGACTGGCACCCGGGTCGGCGTCAGTACCAGCCGACGTCCTGCGAGTGCGCCCAGGCGCCGCACGGTGTTGCGTAACGACCTGAGACGTAGCCGAGGCCCCATTCGATCTGGGTGGCGGCGTTCGTCTCCCAGTCGGCTCCGGCGGTGGCCATCTTCGAACCGGGGAGCGCCTGCGGGATTCCGTAGGCTCCGCTCGAGGCGTTGTAGGCATTCACGCGCCAGCCCGATTCCTTGCTCCACAGGGCGACGAGGCAATCGAACTCGCTCGACGGCCATCCTCTCGCGGCGACGGCACCGGCAGCATAGGCCTGCGCGGAGCCGGGATCGGGGGTGATGGCCGGTGGGGCCCATCCGGCGCTCGTGGATGCCGGAGCCAGCCGCACCTCGGGCTTCTTCTCGACGACGTAGCCCTCTCGACCGACCGCGATGGTGTACTCGCCGTCGACCGTGACCTGTTGCACGGGCTCTCCGCCGAACCGCTCGGCGTCGAACGCGAAATCGGGCGACGCCGTCGCACCCGAGAACGGGTCGACCACGTTCACGAGGAGGAAGCTCACCGAGGCCGCGAACGCGAACACGACGGTGGCCGCCTGCTTCACGCCCCCGCGCCTGCGCACTGGAGTCGCCACGGCACGGCGCGGCGCTTCCGCCTCATCGATGCCATTGTGCCTACCCACGATTCGTCGAGTGTATCCGAGGCGCGAGGGCGGAGACCAATGCAGTCCGGGATGTCATCGAACCGCGAGCATGACGTCGACGACGGCATCGAGGAGGAGGTCGACCTGGGCCTCGCGGTAGCCGCCGCGCTGGGTCTTGAAGACGACGGTTCGCACGTCGTCGATCGAGATCGGCCAGCCGTCGCGGAAATACCGCATCAGCTTGTCGGCGAACCGGTCTACTTCTCGCACGCTGTATCCGCGGACGAGCGGATTCACTCGGTCGAACCGATGGCCTTCCGGACGCGCGAGCCGGTTGGAGACGACCTGGGCGGTCGCACGCGCCTCGCGGAGCCAGGCCTCGTCGCCGTGCAGGCGCGCCGCGACCTGCCGTTCCTGAGCCGCGAAAGCGTCTTCGAGACGTTCGAGGGCCGCGTCGACATGCGCTGTGGAGTATCCGCCCTTCTGCATGCCGAACGCGGTGAGCCGGATGCGATCGGAGGTCAGCGGTGCGTCATCGGGCCTGGCCGTGCCGTCGTAGGCACGACGTGCGAGCTGGAGGAACTCCTCGACCTGCGTCGTGTTGTAACCGAGGCGAGGTTTGCGCGCGCGAGGGAAGGTGGAATCCACCGCACCATTATTGCCGACGTTCACCCGAAGATCCGGAACGACACGAACGCGACCGCGGCCGACGGAAGGATGGAGGCGAGACGGTCGAGGAACCCGCCGTGGCCCGGCAGCCAGGAGCTCATGTCCTTGATGCCGATGTCGCGCTTGATGAGCGACTCCACGAGGTCGCCGAGCGTTGCCGAGAGGAAGATCGCCGCGCCGAAGATGAGGCCGAACCACCAGGTGTTGCCGAGCATCAGCGTCGAGAGCAGGACTCCCGCGACGAGGCTCATGCCCGCGCCACCCGCGAACCCCTCCCAGGTCTTCTTCGGGCTGATGATCGGCGCCATCTTGTGCTTGCCGAACATGAGCCCGAACGCATAGGCGCCGGTATCGGCGGCGACGGCCGTGATGATGAACGCGAGGGTCCACCACTGGCCGCCCTCGGCTGCCGTCAGCACGACGGCGAACGTCGCGAGGAAGGTGACGTACCCCTGGACGAAAGCACCGGCTGCGAGGTCGCGCGTGAGCGAGACGCCCGATCGGCGCAGCCTCGGGACTGCCTGCTCGCCGAAGCGCCACACGGTCACGACGAGGATGCCGCCGAGCACCGCGAGGAGTTGACCTCCTGCGCCGCCGTAATACGCGACGGGAACCGCGAGGACGGCGACCACCACGGTCGGGATGCGCGGGACGTGATAGCCGCCCTTGCGCAGCGCCTGCGTGAGTTCGTAGCTCGCGAAGCCCGCGATGAGCACCGCGAACACCAGGAAGAGCTCTTTGATCACGAGCAGGCTCAGGAGGAGCGCCGCACCGAATGCGAGCCCGATCAGCGTTGCGACGATGAGGTTGCGTCCGGTGCGGGCCTTGATCTTCTCCTGGGCCTCGTCGAACTGCGCCTTGGAGGCCTCGAACTGCCGCTCGAGATCCGCCTTGCGGGCGTTCACCTGCGCGCGGAACTCCTCGCGCGAGGTTCGTTCATGCCCCCCGGCGTCCGATTGATCCTCTTCTGGGACGCCCATGGTGTTCCCTCAGACCTCGAGGAGTTCGGCTTCCTTGCGCTTCAGCGCGTCGTCGATCGAGTCGACGTTGGACTTCGTGATCTGCTCGAGCTCCTTCTCGGCGCGCGACACCTCATCGTCGCCGACCTCGCCCTTCAGGGCGTCGAGGTCGTCTTTCGCCTTGCGTCGGATGTTGCGCACGGAGATCTTGGCGTCTTCGGCCTTGCCGCGGACGATCTTGACGTACTCCTTGCGGCGTTCCTCGGTGAGTTCGGGCAGGGTGACCCTGATGATGTTGCCGTCGTTCGAGGGGTTGGCGCCGAGGTTCGGGGTGTCGCGGATGGCCTGCTCGATGTCGCGAAGCGCGCCCTTGTCGTACGGCGTGACGAGGAGCGTGCGCGCCTCGGGGTTCTGCAGCGACGCGAGCTGCGCGAGCGGCGTGGGAGTGCCGTAGTAGCTCACCAGGATCTTCTGGAAGAGCTGGGGGTTCGCCCGACCCGTGCGTACGTTCGAGAAATCGTCTTTGGCTACCTCGACGGCCTTCTGCATGCGTGCGGTGGCATCGGAAAGTACATCCGCGATCACGGGAACTCCTTCTGGTTCGCTACTCGGGACAGTCTATCGAGTGGTGGGCTGCTCGCCGTTGCTCACGATCGTGCCGAGGTCGGCGCCGAGGATGGCCGCAGTCACGTTGCCGGCCGGGGTCATGCCGAACACCTGCATCGGCATGCCATTGTCCATGCACAGGCTGAACGCCGTGGAGTCCACCACCTTGAGGCCGCGCTGCAGCGCCTCCTGGTAGCTGATGCGGTCGATCTTGTGGGCGTCGGGGTTCGTTCGGGGATCGTCGGAGTAGACGCCGTCGACGCCGTTCTTCGCCACCAGCACGACCTCTGCATCGATCTCGAGGGCACGCTGTGCCGCCACCGTGTCGGTCGAGAAGTACGGGAGCCCGGCACCCGCTCCGAAGATCACGACGCGGCCCTTCTCGAGATGCCGCTCGGCACGACGCGGAATGTAGGGCTCGGCGACCTGGGTCATCGAGATGGCCGACTGCACACGGGTCTCGGCTCCGGCCTGCTCGAGGAAGTCCTGCAGAGCGAGCGAGTTCATCACCGTGCCGAGCATGCCCATGTAGTCGGCCCTGCCGCGATCCATGCCGCGCTGGGAGAGCTCGGCCCCTCGGAAGAAGTTGCCGCCGCCGACGACGATCGCCACCTCGACGGTTTGCGCCGCATCGGCGATCTCCCTGGCGAGCGAACTGACGACATCGGGGTTCACGCCGAGCGCTCCCCCGCCGAATGCCTCACCCGAGAGCTTCAGCATCACCCTGCGCTTGCGTTCAGTCATCCCCGACCGTCCTTCCCGTCTGGTCAAAACTACTGGTTCGCCGACACCGGCGCTGAGCCGGTTCCGGGGGTGTGGCCCCGCGCGATGCGCGAGGCCTCAACGTGCCCATGCGGATACAGCAAAGGGAGTCCGGATCGCAGCGGCGATCCGGACTCCCTTGCGGCAACTTAGGCGCCGACCTTGAAGCGAGCGAAATCGCTCACCGTGAGGCCTGCGTCGGAGAGGACCTTGGCGACGGAGAGCTTGTTGTCCTTCGCGTAGTCCTGCTCGAGCAGTGCGACCTGCTTGAAGTACGCGCCGAGGCGGCCTTCGATGATCTTCGGCAGGGCGGCCTCGGGCTTGCCCTCTTCGCGAGAGATCTGCTCGACGATGGCGCGCTCCTTCTCGACCGCGTCAGCCGGCACGTCGTCACGCGTCAGGTACTCGGGGTTCGCGAAGGAGATGTGCTGGGCGACGCTGCGCGCCGTCTCCGCGTCATCGCCCGCGTAGCCGAGCACGACGCCGACCTGCGGGGGCAGGTCCTTCGACGTCTTGTGCAGGTAGATCGAGAAGTGCTCGCCCTTGACGAGGCGGATGCGTCGGAGCTCCACCTTCTCGCCGAGGATGGCCGCCTCATCGCCGATCACGTCGGCGACGGTCTTGCCGTCGGCGGGTGCGGCGAGTGCGGACTCGACCGAGTCGGCGCGCGCCGCCGCGACGGCCGCGAGGACGCGGTCGGCGAGGCCGACGAACTTGTCGCCCTTGGCGCCGAAGTCGGTCTCGCACGCGAGCTCGAGGAGGGTCGCGGTGCCGTCGCCGTTGTCGACGGCGGCCACGAGGCCCTCGGCGGTGGAGCGGTCGGCACGCTTGGCATTGCCCTTCGCGCCCTTCAGGCGGAGGATCTCGACCGCCTTCTCGATGTCACCGTCGGCCTCCACGAGTGCGTTCTTCGTGTCGACCATGCCGGTGCCGAGGCGCTCGCGCAGGTTCTTGACGTCTTCGAGAGTGAAGTTGGCCATATCTAGAAGTCTCCTGGACTCGTGGTCTTACTTGGACTCGGCAGCAGGCTCGGCCTCGACGACCGGCTCGGCCTCGACGACCGGCTCGGCCTCGGCGACCGGCTCGGCCGCGACAGCGGCCTCGGCGTCGGCTTCCGACTCGGTCGCAGCCTCAGCCGTGGCATCCGCCGAAACAGCCGCGACGACCTCGGCGGCCTCTTCGGCCTCGGCAGTCGCCTCGTCGACCTTGGCGGTCTCGGGCGAGGACTGCTCGGGAGTCTGCGCCTGGAGGAGCTCCTGCTCCCACTCGGCGAGCGGCTCGACGGCGGAGACGTTGCCCTCGGCCTCGGGCTTCTGGTGACGCTCGATGAGGCCCTC
>Ga0126313_10001198_pt1 | contig 13458 bp, 11 predicted proteins | sample Plot105A_FD_89954 | JGI IMG/M metagenome (GOLD analysis project Ga0126313, IMG submission 89954) | Serpentine soil microbial communities from UC McLaughlin Reserve, CA, USA - Plot105A | ecosystem: Environmental > Terrestrial > Soil > Grasslands | place: USA: UC McLaughlin Reserve, Lake County...
GGCGACTGGCTCGAGAACAACATAGACTGGGCCCTGAGCCGCGAGCGCTACTGGGGCACGCCGCTCCCGATCTGGCGCACCGCTTCCGGCGATACGGTAGTGGTCGGTAGCAAGGAAGAGCTGAAGGATCTCGCCATAGACCCCGTGCCTGAGGACCTGCACAGGCCGTACATAGACAGGGTGCGCATCAGGCACCCCGAGACTGGCGAGGAGGCCGCCCGCGTCCCCGAGGTCCTGGACGCGTGGTTCGACTCGGGGAGCATGCCTTTCGCCCAGTGGGGCTACCCGCACGACGGAGCCAGCGCGGAGCGTCTCGGGAGGAGCTTCCCCGCAGACTACATCTGCGAGGGCGTCGACCAGACACGGGGCTGGTTCTACTCGTTGCTAGCCGTCTCCACGATGCTTTTCGGCAAGAGCTCGTACGAGACCTGTCTGGTCCTCGGACACATACTCGACGCCGAGGGCAAGAAGATGAGCAAGTCTCTCGGCAACGTCATAGATCCCTGGGACATCTTCGAGAAGCAAGGCGCCGACGCTTTGCGCTGGGCGCTATACACTGCCACGAGCCCCGGCAACACGCGGCGCTTCTCCAGGGATCAGGTCGACGAGGCCGTCCGCAAGTATCTGCTTACGTTATGGAACACCTACTCTTTCTTCGTGACCTACGCTCGCATCGACGGCTTCGATCCCCAGGAGGACTACGTCGAGCTCGAGGGGCGAAGCCTGATGGACCGGTGGGCCCTGAGCCAACTGCAGCTCACCGTACGGACCGTTTCGGAGAGGCTCGACGCCTACGACGTGACGGCGGCCGGAAGGGCCATAGGAGAGTTCGTGGACGAGCTCTCCAACTGGTACGTGAGACGCAGCCGCAGGCGCTTCTGGAAGGGGGAGGACGATCTGGACAAAAAGGCCGCCCACTCCACCCTCTACGAATGCCTGGTCACCGTCACCAAGCTCACCGCCCCTTTCACCCCGTTCGTCGCCGATTCCCTCTACCAGAACCTGGTCGTGAACACGGACGACGAGGCCCCGGAGAGCGTGCACCTCGCCAACTGGCCGGAGTACAGGGAGGAGCTGGTCGACGCTGGCCTCTCGGAGCGGATGTCCGCGGCGAGGCGCGTGGTCGGTCTCGGGCGGGCCGCCCGCAACGCCGCCGCCATCAAGACCCGCCAGCCCTTGAGGGAGGTCGTCGTGGTCGACGAAGCCTCGGGCGGTACGGGAGGCTCACGGATCAAGGAAGGCGTGCAGAGCCTTTCTGAGATCGTGCTCGAAGAATTGAACGTCAAGGAGCTGGTCTTCGGGGAGGCTGATGACGTGGTCGCCTACGACCTGAAGCCCAACCTCGGCGTCGTCGGGCCCAAGTACGGCAGGCTCGTCCCCGGCCTCAGGGCGGCCCTCGACGAGGCTGCGCCCGAGGTGGGTGCCCGCGCCGCCGCGGGAGAGAGCATCTCCGTGAGCGTGGAAGGGGAGGAGATCACCTTGTCGTCGGAAGAGTTGCTCGTCGAGCCGGGACAGAGGGAGGGTTACGCCCTGGAGCGTGAGGGGGGCCTCTCCGTCGCTCTGCGCACGGATCTCGACGCCGAGCTCCTCGAGGAGGGACTCGTGCGGGAGCTGGTCCACAGGGTGCAGAACCTGAGGCGCGAGAAGGGCTTCGAGATAGAGGAGAGCATCAGAGTCGGCCTCTCCGGAAATCCCAGGGTCACTTCCCTGCTGGAAGGTCGCTGGGGCGATTATTTCAAGGCCGAGGTACTGGCAAAGGAGCTCGTCCTCGACGCCGGCACCCCTGGTCGTGGCTTCGAGAACGTGACGGTCGACGGGGAGGCTCTGTGGGTCAGGATGGAGCCACTCGGTACGACAGGGTAGAGGCCCGGCGAAACGGGTATGATGTAGGGGTCACAGGCAGATTCAGGAGAGGAAGGTTTCGCGTGTTTGGCAGAAAGAGCCGGGCAGAGAGGCTGAAAGAGCAGGCCGAATCCAACTCACTGGTCCCGATGGCGACGTTGGCTGCTGCCTACGCCGGCGCCAAGCCGGTGATCGAACGCCTGCTCTACGATGACGACCTCAGGGACAACATCCGTACCTTTATCGAGTCGGCCCGCTCCATAGTGGACGATCTCTCCGACGAGAACCCCACCGAAATCATCACCAAACTGTGGGACGACGACAAGGTCCGCGGCGAAGTCGAGGCCGCTGTGGGGGCCGTCAGTCAGGGCAGCAAGCGGATACGTGGCGAGAAGGTTCGCGAGCGCGGCGGCAGGGGCGGTCGTCTGCTCTTCCTTCTCCTCGTGGCGGCCGTGGGCTTCCTGTTCTTGCACCCGAGGACGGGCCCCCGGGCGCGCAAGTTCGCCGTGGATACCTACGGTTCCCTGACCTCCGGAGAGTAAGAGCGAACGCCTTTGGGTAGTGCCGGGGTTAGTGGCCCGGGACACCGAGCGTCGGGTACAGGCGCTCGACCTCGCGGTCGAAGGCCCGTTCCCCGGCGTTCCCTCCCACGGATGAGGCAAACGAAGCGCGGAGGGCGAGGAGTCCGGTCGCGACCTCCATCCTGGTGCGCTCCGCGCGGTTGGCTGCGCTCTCGCTCGGGATCCCAGCCCTCGCCAACCGGTCGGCCTTCTCCCGCAGCCGCTGTGCCCGCTCGAAGAGGGCGGCGTGCTCGGAGGCGTACTCCCGGATGGTGTAAGCCGCCCGCGAGGTCAGAGCCGGATCAGGCTCCTGTTTTCGACGACCGAAGATCCTACCGAGCGCACGTTTGGCAGCCCCGGGGAAGGAACGTAGCCCGAGTGCATCCAAGAGAGGTAGACTGCTCTCACTCATGACGTACATGATAACCCGCCTGACGCCCGCTGTTGTAATCTTGCTCTCGGCGTTCTTGCTCTCCGCATGCTCCGGCGTCTTCGGGGAGGACCCCCGCCAACAGGCTGATGAGGCTATCAGCGATGCGAACAAGTCTATCTCCGAGCACAACGAGCTCTTCGACAAGGCCCGCTCGACCTACGCCGATGTCAAGCAGAAGATCGAATCCGGTGACGATCCTTCGAAGGAGAAGGATAACATTACCGAAGCCAAGAACGCCCTCGAAAAGGCGCGCCAGGATCTTAAGGACGCCAGAGGATCACTAGGTACCGTGGAGGACCTCGACGTCGACCCCTCAGTAAAAAAGTACGCCAGGCTGCTCACCAAGGCGATGGACGCCCAACTCACCGCCGAGGCCAAAGAGATAGACTTCTACGGCCTCCTGGAAGAAGACCCCGCCCTCGAAAACAACCGCGAGAAGGCCCTCGACCTCCTCTCCGAAGTCGGGGCCGGCTACAAGAGAGCCGAGAAAACCTACGATAAAGCCCAGGATTTCGCGAACGCGCATCCGAACTTGATCGAGGCGGCGCCGAAAGGCCAATAGAGCCATCAGCTTTCAGCTCGCGGAAGCTTTCGACTTCCGCCGTCAGCGGTCAGCTTGTCGGTGAATGGGTCGGTAGTTTTGCCCGGCGAAAGCTACCGTCCCGCACGAGATGGATCGCCAAACCAGGTTCTTGCTGAACGCTGAGTGCTGATAGCTGATGGCTCTTGTGGCTGGCATGAGGGACAAGAGTGGGTCCCCCGGCCGGCGACGCGCGACTTTACTATTGTTGTGCCGCAACGGGGGCACGGCTCGCCCGCCCGGGTGAAGACCTGGAGCTGGTGCTGGTACTTACCGGTCTCCCCGAAGGCGTCGTGGTAGGAGTCGAAGGTGGTGCCGCGCAGCTCGATGGCGCGGCCCAGGATGTCGCGGGTCGCGGCGTGGATGTCCTGTATTTCATGGCTGGAGAGGGTGCTGGCTTTGCGCGTGGGATGGACGCCGGCGGCGAAGAGAACTTCGTCCACGTAGATGTTGCCGAGGCCGGCCACTACGGATTGGTCGAGGAGCAGGCCCTTCACGCTCGCTTTGCGTCCGAAGGCGGAGGCCAGGTATTCGACCGTGAAGTCCTCGGAGAAAGGGTCGGGTCCGAGGCGTGAGATCAGGGGGTGACCGTCTTCCTCTCCCGGCTCGTAGAGGTCGAAGTAGCCGAGCCAGAGCCGCGTGAAAGAGAGCACCAGGGGTGGTTCGCCCCCGAACTCGAGCATAGCGGTGTTCATCCTGTCAGGTTCTCTCCACTCGGGCAGGCGCAAGACTCTTCCGGAGATGACGAGATGCACGAGCCCGATGACGTCCCCGAAGTCGAGGACGATGATCTTGCCCCGGCGCCCCGTCCCACGTAGCGTCTTCCCTACGAGCCGCCTCCCGAACTCTTCGGGTTCTATGTTGGTCACGTCGGGCCGGAAGGCGGCGGCCCGCAGGATCTCGCGCCCCACCGCGAGCGCGGCCACGTCCTCCGAGATGACCGTTACTTCGGGTAACTCGGGCATCTACTATCCTCCAAGAAGGTTCTCGACGTAGCCGGCGACACCGTCCTGGTCCACGCCGGGCACGACTTCGTCCGCGGCCTCGCTGACCTCGCCGGTCATCGCTCCGACCGCGACCCCGCATCCGGCGAAGCGGAGCATGTCTATGTCGTTGTCGGCGTCGCCGAAGGCCAAGACACGCCCCGGCTCTATTCCCCACCGCTCGCACAGGAACTCGAGGGCCGATGCCTTCGTGCCCTCCAGACTACCGAGCTCCACGTAGTGTGGCAGGCTGCGCGTGACGAAGAGCCGCCCGGCGAAGGCCTTCTGCGCCTCCTCGAGCCAACCCCTTATGTCGTCGGGGCGGTCCACGATAACGAGCTTCGTCGGCTCTTCCCTACTGTTCCTGAGCCAATCCGCCGGCGAGTCCACGATGGAGGCGCCGGGCTCGGGGGCGCCGCCGGTGCGTCCGGCGAGGTGATGATGTGCCCGTCGACGAAGACGCGGGCGTGCAGATCCCGCACCGCTGCCCACTCCAGCACCTCTATCCCCAGACCCCCTGGCAACGTGCGGTGCAGCAAGGTCTCCCCGTTCATCCTCCTTACCATAGAACCGCCGTAGCAGATCACGGGGTCGTATTCCGCGAAGCCAAGCGTCCCCGCGTGCTCCCTGGCGCTCTCGAAGCGTCTCCCGGTCGCGATGACGAGCCGCATCCCCCGCTCCCTGAGGCTCCGCAAGGCGGCAACGGTACCTGGCGTGATCCTCAGGTTCCGGGGCAACACGGTCCCGTCGAGATCGAAGGCGCCGAGATCGAAGGCCAATCCGTTCTTCGCATCTCTGTGTCCCACGTCCAAGAGCAACCTTCCAGATATATGTAGAGCCGAAGGGGCTCGGAGATCTTAGCATTTCAGGTTCGTCGGGAGGGGAGCGCCTGCCTTGAAGAGCTTGGGCGTGACTAATTTGAGTAGAGCGTGCGCACGCTTGCGCGAAGGCTCGTCTTCTGCCAATACTTGGCAAATGCATGGATATCTTCGCTAAACCGTTGAGGGACCGGGGATCTAGAACTGCCCCACGGCTTCGTGATGGACCATCATTAGCAACATGAGCCGTCAGCGCGCGTTGCGGAAGGTCAATCCTTATGCAACCCGCTGACAAGAGCCATGACACAGCGGAGCAACTCTCCTCAGCGAGATGACGATCCGATACACTTCCTGAAGCCTGTAACCTCTCAGCCACAGAGTGGCTTACGTAACCGTCGCCCTCAAACCAGTGCGGACCACCGACTCGCTCGATCAGCGCGGTGCATCATGTTGCTTGGGGATGCTATATAGTGGGGTGCAGCAAAAGGAGGACTGCTCAGAGAGCTTATGGCCCACCCGCCCACCGGCACCGTTACCTTCCTGTTTACCGACATAGAGGGTTCCACAAAGCTGTGGGAGAAGAGCCCAACGAGCATGCACTCTGCCCTGGCTCGCCACGACGCTATACTCAGGGAAGCCATAGAAGGGCATGGCGGTTTCGTCTTCAAGACGGTGGGCGACGCCTTCTGTGCGGCCTTTCCCACCGCTGTGGATGCTCTGGAGGCAGCCCTCTCCTGCCAGAGGTCCCTCCTCTCTGAGAAGTGGCCAGAGGAGATAGGTACCCTCAGGGTGCGGATGGCGCTGCACACAGGGACCGCCCACCAACGAGACGCAGATTATTTCGGAGCACCCCTAAATAGGGTGGCCAGGCTGCTCTCTGCCGCCCACGGAGGGCAGGTCTTACTCTCTTCCTCTACCCAGGAGCTGGTTAGAGATCAGCTCCCTAAAGACACGCATCTGAGGGACCGGGGGGAGAGACACCTCAAGGACCTCGCAAGGCCACAGAGAATCTTCCAGCTTACGGCCGCCGGTTTGCCAACGGAGTTCCCCCCATTAAGGACGCTTGATTTCTACCCCACTAACCTGCCCCTGCAGGCCACGCCTCTGATCGGACGCCAGCGGGAGGTTGAGGCCGTGTGCGCCCGGTTGCGCAGCACTGAGACGAGGCTTATGACGCTGGTGGGACCAGGAGGGACGGGCAAGACCCGTGTAGCTCTGCAGGCCGCAGCGGAGCTGGTGGAGGATTTCGAGGACGGGGTCTTCTTCGTGCCTCTGGCGGCCATAACCGACCCTGCGCTGGTGGCTCCTACCATAGCGAGAGTGCTAGGGCTCAGTGAAGGAGGTGCCCAGCCACCGGAGGAGCTCCTGGGAGGCTACCTGCGAGAGAAGCAGATGCTCCTGTTGCTGGACAACCTAGAGCAGGTAATCGAGTCGGCTTCCGTGGTGGACGCTCTGCTTTCTAGTGCCGCGAAGCTGAAGATCCTCGCGACGAGTCGCACCCCTCTAGGGCTCTATGGGGAGCAGGAGTTCCCCGTCGGGCCCCTAACTTTGCCCGACCCTGAATCCTTGCCGTCGGTAGAGAACCTACCTGAGTACGAGGCCATAAGGCTCTTTGTGGAGCGAGCCAGGGCGCTCAAACCGGAGTTCTCCCTGACGGATGAGGATGCACCGGCGGTGGTGGAGATCTGTCAGAGGCTGGACGGGCTGCCGTTGGCTATAGAGCTCGCCGCAGCGCGCATAAAGCTGCTCCCCCCGCGGGTACTGCTCGACAGGCTCGGCAACCGGCTCAAGATCCTCACCGGTGGAGCACGAAACCTGCCCGAGAGGCAGAGAACCCTAAGGAACGCCATCGAATGGAGTTACGAGCTTCTCGACGAGGGCGAGAAGTTGCTCTTCGGGAGGCTGGGAGTCTTCTCGGGTGGGGCCACGCTGGAGGCCATGGAGGCGGTGTGCGACACGGGAGGAAACCTCCCCACGGACGCATTCGATGGCGCCTCCTCGCTCCTGGACAAGAGCCTGCTGCGGCAGGAGGAAGGGACGGAGGGCGAACCGCGCTTCGCGATGCTCGAGACCATTCACGACTACGCGCTAGAGAAGCTCCAGGAGAGCGGTGACGCAGAAGGCATAAAGCGTGCCCATGCCGAATACTTTCGTTCCCTAGCGGAACAAGCCGAGCCGAGGCTGTGGGGGCCGGAGGATGCCGTGTGGTTGGACCGACTGGGACAAGAGCATGACAACATGAGGGCAGCGCTCTCCTGGTCTCTAGAGCATGGGGAGGCCGAGCTTGCCCTGAGACTAGGCGGAGCATTGCGATGGTTCTGGTACATGGAAGGATACTACGGTGAGGGAAGAACCTGGCTCGAGGCAGTGCTAGTAAAGGACGGGCGGGCGTCGGCGCAGGCACGAGCCAGAGTCCTCGAAGGGATAGGCTGGCTGGCGAACCAGCAGGGTGACGTCGATAGGGCAGAGGCGACCGCCGAAGCGGGTCTGAAGCTGAGCGCAGAAGCAGGCCTGGGTGAGGTAGTAGCAGCTAACTTCCAGAACATACTCGGGGATGCCGCGAGGCACAGGGGCGACTACGAGCGAGCAGCGCGGATGTTCGAAGAAAGCCTGGCGCTCCACCGGAGAGCGGAAGATAGAAGGGGCGTCGCATGGTCCCTGGGTAGCCTGGCCAACGTATCTGGCGACCGAGGAAACTACGAGCGAGCGAAAGAACTCTATGAGGAAGGCTTAGTTCTATCCCGAGAGTTGGGCGGCGCGCGTCCGCTCGGTGAGTACTTGATCAGCCTGGGCTACGAGTATTTGCTCGAAGGCGAGCACGACAGAGCCACAGCGCTAAACGAAGAAGCTGCGGAGTTGTACCAGAAGCGGGGCCGCAGGGGCGGTCTTCACTACGCTTTCGACAACCTGGGGTGGGCGGCGTTGGAGCAGGGAGACTACAAGCGAGCCGAGGATCTCTACGAACAGAACCTCGTTCTGTGCCGGGATCTGGGAGACAGGCTGATCGCCTCAGAGAGCATGGAGGGGTTGGCGTGCGTCGCCGGGGCAACAGGAGAAGGCGAGCGTGCGGCCAAACTCTTCGGTGCGGCGCAGACGCAGCGCGAGGCGGTAGGCTACGTGCACGCTCCCAGGGAACATGCGCTGCGTGAGCCTTACCTGGCGGCCGCCCGTTCCCGGGTAGACGACGCAGCTTGGGCCGGAACTTGGGAAGAGGGACAATCCATGACGTTCGAGGATGCTATCGCCTACGCGCTGGAGGGGGGCGCCGGCCGCTGATCTGCCTGGTAAGCGCCCGTGCCTTCTTCTCGGTGGTCTCAATGCCAGTAGAAAGAAGACTTCGATGCACACTCCTAGGATGCCCCTTGATCGTGTCAGGGAGCGTTGGGGGGTAACAACACCCAGCACCCTGGCAGTCGCCCCTCCGGGTTGAGTTCGATGTCTACCCCTTGAGCATTCTCCGGAGCGTTACAGGGCGCGTCGGTCGGCTCTAACAACACGCCGCCCGGACGACGCAGGGCCATCGCGGGGGAGACGCTTGTCATCAGGATCGCCACCATAAGGAGCGCCACCACCAGGACTTTGATCACCCGCTTCATCGACCAACCTCCTCTTTCCACTGACCTTTCCACCTCACGATAACAGACCAAAGCAGCCTGCGCGATCATAAAGAGGCCCTCCCAGGGCTCGCCCTTGCCGCGCGAAACGTTTACGTCGTGGCCGACTTGGGCGAGGAGATGTCCCCACCCTCCGGCCCTCGCGGAGGCGCCGGAGGTGTTACGCTACTAGGCGACAGCTCCACCTCCGCTCAATACGATAACCGCCGGCTCCCCAGCCGTCACCGCAGCCCAATTCCCTACGTAGGCGGGGTCTGCCAACAGCTTCTCTGCCGACCGTTTCTCCTCCTGACTCGAAGCCGAGAGGCTGCAGGGCCGACTCAGGATATTCTGCACGGCTCGCTGCCACAACTCGTGACGCGTTACTGATGCGAGGGCAGTGAGCGCAGCGAGGACCACGGCAGGCGGTCCTCCTCCTGAGTCGTGCATCATGCCTCACCAAGCACACGGGCTTTCAGCCACGAATTGCTAAAAGCTCCGCGCGGGTCGAGCCGCTCGACTAGACGGATGAAGTCGGGCCGGCGCTCGTAGAGCGGAGCGAGCGCTTCTGCGTTCGCGTTGAAGAGCTTGCCCCAGTGTGGGCGCGCCTCGAATGGGACGAGCGCGGTCTCGAGTTGCACGAGCATGTCCTCGACCGCATCTCGCTCGGGCTTCCAGGTGAAGTGGATGCCGACGGTGTCTCGACCGTAGTTCATGCTCATCCATAACCGATCTGTGGCCACTGCACGGATCTCGGACACCTGCAAGATCGGCCGGATCTTGTCTGCGAGGGTGCGCACGGCCTCGATGGCCTCCACGGCGTACCGGCGCGGGAACAGGTACTCCGACTGTAGTTCCTCCCCACTGCTCGGCGTAAAGCCCATGCGGAAATGGGGTAAGCGGTCGGCCCAAAGGCCTGGCCTGCCCAACTGTGGCGTACAGGAGCTCGCGTCGAGTCCGGGTATCGGATGCCGGTCAACTGCTGCCGCGACCGCCCCGAAGAGCTGACCCTCGACCTGCTCGGGCTCATCCGTCACCCGGCTCTTGACCCAGACTTGGTCGATGGTCTCACCCCAGCGGGTAAAGACGCTGACGCTGTAGCCACATGAGGTTATCTCGTCGAAGTGCTCGAAGAGGGCCTCCCACCTCAGGCCCTCAAAGACCCTTTGGCGCACTTCGTAGGCTGGCTCCACGTCCAGGGTAATCCGGGTGACCGCACCGAGCGCGCCAAGCCCGACCACGAGGCCGTCGAAATCGGGGTCGCCTCTAGAGGCCTCGATGATCTCACCGCTGGACGTCACGAGCTCGAGGCCAACGACGGCGGTCGCGAGGTTGCCGTTCGCGTCGCCCGAACCGTGCGTCGCCGTCGCCACGGCGCCTGCAACAGAGATGTGGGGAAGCGATGCGAGATTGTGCAAGGCCACACCTTCGGCGTTCAACGTCTCTACCAACTCGCCATACTTCATAGCCGCGTTGAAGGAGACCGTCTCCGCCGCACGGTCGACGACTACGTCCTTCGGCATAGCCTCAAGCGTCATCAGCTCTGGAGAGTCGGCGATGTCGTTGAAGGAGTGGCGGGAACCTAAAACGCGCACGCCGGGTGCGTTGGCGATAATCTCTTGCACGTGCTCGATCGTCGACGGCCGGTGCAGCTGCTGCGCCCGGTAGGTGTAATTGCCGGCCCAGTTCTCTCCTGGAGATCGATCTTGAATCATCGCCTCGCTCTTCCTCCTCTTGCCCTCATAGTCACTAATGTCTTCGACAACTACCTTCGTGAGCTTCCTCTCGTTGCAGCATACCGGCTATGTCACCATGCGCAGAGTTCACTTCCACTCCGAATCATGTTGCACGCGCCGAGTGTTTTGCAGTGGAGATGAGGACTCGCTCCTTGTCGATAGCTCATCATAGGCCGTCAGCCACCGTGTAAGATGGCAACGATATAGAGACGCGACTCGTAGGATGGGTGCTCACCAAACCCGAGAAGGCTTGGCGAGCGTCTGGGTAGCAGGGATAGGAAGGGCGAAAGGGATGAGGGCAGTGAGCCGCAAAGGTTTCTTGAGGCTCGGGGGCGCTGGACTCATCGGTGTGATGCTTGTGGGCGCCGCAGGATGCAACAGACGTCACGGTAAGGTTGTCGGGTTCCTTACCGGCACCAAGGAAACGGCTGCCCTGGAGAGAGCGGCAACAGAAATACAAGTCGACGGGTTCGAGGAGCAACACCCCAACATCGATTTGCAGCGTGTGGCATTACAGCCGGATGAGGTTCGCAGGGAGATTCAGAGAAGGTTGAGATCTGAGGAGCCTCCGGACGTCTTTGCCTACGACACCGGTCCGGGATTCGGCGGTGTGCTGGCCGACGCAGGACTCTTGCGTCCCCTGGAGAACGCCTACAAAGAAAAGGGCTGGGATATATACGACTGGGCGAAGCAGCAGGCCACCTACGACGGTGCCGTCTACGGCGTCCCTGACCAGGTCGAAGAGATAATCGTCTACTACAACAAGGACCTCGTGCCCGAGGCGCCAAATACAGTGGAGGAACTACGAGAGATCTGTAACGAGCTCAAGGGGCAGGGGAAGATCCCTCTCGCCCTTGGAAACCGGGAACAGTACCTCGCGAGTCATATGTTCAGCATGGGGGTAAGCAACGTGCTCGGCCGGGAAGGGCTGGATGACATTCTCTACGGAAAGGGTAGGTGGGATACCCCCCAGGTGGTAGAGGTCATCGATCTCATGTTCAGGGATTTCGTGGAGAGCGGTTACTATCCGAGGAGCCCGAACACCCTTAACTACGACGGGGCTAACGCATTGTTCTATTCCGGTGAGGCCGCCTTGAACCCCACCGGCACATGGCTCGTGTCGGAGATCATCCAGGCCGTCCAGGACTTTGAAGTCGGATTTTTTCCGTTCCCGTCCATAGACGGCTCCGACATCTCGCCCCCGGCCGGAGTGGGGACGGGCTGGTTCGTGGCCAAAGACGCCAGGAACCCCCAAGGGGCTATCACGTTCATCGATTACCTGCTGCAGGACGACACCGCTCGCCTGACCATCGAAAAACTCAACACGATTCCCGCCCACCCCGTTAACACCACAGGACTCGACGTTCCCGAACTGTTCCAGCAGGTGCTGGATGACCTCTCTGAATTTCCCCAGGCACAGGCTTTCGGCTACAACATCGACGTCCTGGCGCCCCAGAACTTCAACGAGGTGATGTACACCGGTTTTCGAGAGGTCATAAACGGGAGGAGATCTCCTGCAGAGCAGGCGGAGGCATTGCAACTGGCATGGGCGAGAAGGCGGGAAAGGCTTCAGTGAGAGATTGCGCCTAATCGGTGTTGGTCCCAAGGATACTCGTTCGAAGGCTGCACCGTGCTCGCATGCTGTGTTTGCTACTATACACGAGGAAGGATAATGGTGAACGGGAAGAGCAAGGAGCATTCCCCCAAAGTGTTATGAGGATTACATCATGGTGTCCAACACAATAGTAGTAGGCGGGACGGCGTCCTTCCGCAGACGCCGGGAGCGAAAGGAGATCGTGAGGTGTTCGCGCGGGTAAGCACGTACGAAGGTCGCCCGGAACTGTTGGACGAGATGCACCACGAGGGCGTAGAACACGTTCTACCGGCGCTCGAGATGCAGGACGGGTTTAGCGGAGGCTTAGTCCTCGCCGATCGTCAGAGCGGCAAGGTGCTTGCGGTGACCCTGTGGGAGAGTAAGCAAGCGATGGACGCTACCGAGGATGCCTCTAAGTGGTTGCGCATCTTCAGCGCCGAATCCGGCGGCGGTACGATAGGCAGCGTGCAGAGGTACGAGGTCTTGTTCTCGACGATTCAGGAGACGCCGCTATCCGAGCGGTCCGGCGAATCGAGAAGCGCCGAAGCTAAGCATCCTTCAGGAAGTTCGAGCCGAACTGGGTGATCCGGTAGAAGTCTATCCTTGGTACGCTGCCGGAGTGCGTCTCTCCCACCAAGGCGCCATTTCTCACCAGATCCCTTTAGTCTGTTATCCGGCCACGAGGTAAGGCGAATGAAGCTCTCATCTGTTGGCGGGGTCCGCCTACCGCCGTCCTGGGTGCCGTTCTAGTTCTTCTGATCTCTCCAAGGTAACCAGGGTGATGTCGTCCTCCTGCTCCCATTCCTCGCCGGTAAAGCGCGCCAGCTCGGAGAGGAGGAAGTCAATCAGTGAAGAACCGCCAGGGCGGTGAGTCCCTACCAGGTCTTGCAGCCTCGGGAAGCCGAACATCTCGTGGTGCGGGCCGTGTGCCTCGACCAACCCGTCGCTGTAGAAGAGGACGCTCTCGCCTCTCTCCAGCGTGATCTCCTTCTCCTCGTATTCCATCGCCGGCATGAGTCCTAAGGGCATCCCTCTCGCCCTGAGCTCCTCCACATCGCTGCCATAATGCCGCAGGTAGGGTAGGTCGTGGCCGGCGTTGGCATAGACGAGACGCCCGCTCTTAGGGTCGAGGATGGCGAAAAAGCAGGTGATGAACATGTTGGGTGGGATGTCGGCGACCAACGCGTCGTTCGTCCGCTTCAAGACTTCCGCCGGTGGGAAGAGGCGTTGGGCTGAGGCACGCAGCATGGTGCGGGTGGTCGCCATCACTAGCGCGGCGGGTATGCCCTTGTCGGTCACGTCCCCGACGACAAGACCCA
>Ga0126313_10001199_pt1 | contig 13456 bp, 14 predicted proteins | sample Plot105A_FD_89954 | JGI IMG/M metagenome (GOLD analysis project Ga0126313, IMG submission 89954) | Serpentine soil microbial communities from UC McLaughlin Reserve, CA, USA - Plot105A | ecosystem: Environmental > Terrestrial > Soil > Grasslands | place: USA: UC McLaughlin Reserve, Lake County...
GACGGCGCTACGGCTGGGACGGCATCGCCGCGGCCACGCTGGATGTCTACTGCGACCTCGTCGGCGCCCCGCTTCGCCGCCGCCCGGTGCTGGCCCTCCCCGTGGAGGTGACGGCATGAGTCTCGCGCCGCTGCGCTCCGAGTCCGCCGAGCACGTACGCGCGCTGCACGACGCGCTCGGCACGCTGTCCGACGCGGCGCTCGAGCGGGTCGAGCACTGGGGGATCGAGATCGCCGCCGTGCTCTGCGGCGGCGGCCGCCTGCTCGCGGCCGGCAACGGCGGGTCGGCGGCGCAGGCCGAGCACCTCACCGGCGAGCTCGTCGGCCGCTACCGCTGCGAGCGGCGCCCGCTGTCGGCCATCCCGCTGCACGTCGACACCGCGAGCCTGACCGCCATCGGCAACGACTACGGCGCCGACACGGCGTACGCGCGGGCGGTCAACGCGCACGGGCGGGAGGGGGACGTCCTGGTCGCGCTGAGCACCTCGGGGCGCAGCGCCAACGTCCTGCGCGCAGTCGAGGCGGGGCACCTGTGCGGGCTGCGGACCCTCGGCCTCACCGGTCCGCCGCCCAACCCGCTGGCCTCGGCGTGCGACGCCGCGCTGGCGGTGGACGCGCCGACCACCGCCACGGTGCAGGAAGTCCACCTCGTGCTCGTGCACGTGCTCTGCGACGCCGTGGAGCGCGCCCTGCCGGACATGGAGGACGAGCGGTGACGGGGCCGCTCGTCGTCGTCGGCGACGTCCTGCTCGATCGCGACGTCGCCGGCCGGGCCGAGCGCCTGATCCCGGACGCGCCGGTGCCCGTGGTCGACGTCGAGGGCGAGACGGTCCGGCCGGGCGGCGCGGGCCTGGCGGCTGCGCTCGCTGCCGGCGATGGCCAGGAGGTGACGCTCGTCGCCGCGGTGGCCGAGGACGCGGCCGGTCACGAGCTGCGTGCCGCGATCGCGGAGCGAGGCGTCGAGCTGCTGCCGCTTGCGCTCGAAGGATCGACGCCCGAGAAGGTCCGGGTGCTCGCGGGCGCGCGCCCGGTCGCGCGGCTGGACCGCGGCGAGCGCGGCGCCGCCGTGGGGGAGCCGGGCGCGGCCGCGCTGCGGGCGCTGCGCGACGCCCGCGCCGTCCTCGTCTCCGATTACGGGCGCGGGGTGGCCGCGCAACCCGCCGTGCGCGAAGCGCTGGCCGCCCTCCCGGCGGCGACCCCCGTCGTGTGGGACCCGCATCCGAACGGCCCCGAGCCGGTGGCCGGCGTCACCCTGGCCACGCCCAACCAGTCCGAGGGACGGTGGTTCGCCGGCGCCGACGACGACGCCCCGCCCGCCGCGGTCGCGACGCACCTGCGCGACCGCTGGGGCGCCGTGGCGGTGGCGCTGACCCTCGGGGCCGGCGGCGCGCTGCTCGCGCACGGCGGCGGCGCCCCACTGCTCGTGCCCGCTGAGCCGGTGCGCGGGGGCGACCCGTGCGGGGCCGGTGACCGGTTCGCCTCCGCAGCCGCGGCGGCGCTCGGTGCCGGCGCCCTGCCGTCCGAGGCGGTCGTGGCCGCCGTCGGCGCGGCCAGTGCCTTCGTCACGGCAGGAGGCGCAGGCGTGCAAAGCCCAACGCCCAACGCCCAACGCCCAACGCCCGATCCCTTTGAACTCGCCCGCGACGTTCGCGCCCGCGGCGGCACGGTGGTCGCCATCGGCGGCTGCTTCGACGTGCTGCATGCCGGCCACGTCGCGCTGCTGGCACGCGCCCGCCGCCTGGGCGACTGCCTGATCGTCTGCCTGAACTCAGACGCCTCCGTGCGCCGGCTGAAGGGCGCCGACCGCCCGCTCTGCGCGCAGGGCGACCGGGCGGCGGTGCTCCAGGCCCTCGCGAGCGTGGACGCCGTCGCCGTCTTCGACGAGGACACGCCCGAGGCGGTCCTGCACCGGCTCCGCCCGCACGTGTGGGCCAAGGGCGGCGACTACGCGGGCGCCGAGCTGCCGGAGGCCGAGCTCGTCGCCTCGTGGGGCGGCCAGGCGCTGGTGCTTCCGTACATCGCGGGACGATCGAGCTCCCGCCTGATCGAAAGGATGGTCGATGCAACCGCCTGACGGCCCGGGAACGGTGATCGTGACCGGCGGCGCGTCCGGGCTTGGCGCCGCCACCGCGCGAGCCGTCCGCGACGCACGCGGCACCGCCATCGTGCTCGACCGCAACGAGCCCGAAGACGGCTTCGAGCGGGTGCTCGTGGATCTCGCCTTCCCCCGCCAGGCCGAGCAGGCGGTCGCGAACGTGCTCGATCGCCACGCCGACGTGCGCGGCGTCGTCACGGCGGCGGCGATCGACGTGCCCGGGCGGCTCGACGACGTGGCGGGCGACACGTGGGACCGGATCGTCACGATCAACCTGCTCGGCACCGCCGCGGTCGTGCGCGCCGCGCTGCCCGTCCTCGAACGCAACGCGGGACGCGTGGTCACGGTGGCCTCGACCCTCGCGCACAAGGCGGTGTCCGATGCGACCGCCTACTGCGCGAGCAAGTTCGGCGTGATCGGCTTCAGCCGCGCGCTGGCCGACGAGACGGCGGGCCGCGTCGGAGTGACGATGCTCAGCCCCGGCGGCATGGCCACGCACTTCTTCGACGCGCGCGACGAGCGTTACAAGCCGCCGCCCGACGCGTCCCTCAACGACCCGGCGCACGTGGCGCAGGCCATCCTCTTCGCACTGCGTCAGCCCGCCGGCTGCGAGCTGCGGGAGCTGGTGATCACGCCGGCGGTCGAGTCGTCCTGGCCGCCCTAGCCGATGGCGCGCACGCTGCTCGTCCTGCGCGCGCTCGGCGTCGGCGACCTGCTCACCGCGGTGCCCGCCCTGCGGGCCCTGCATCGCACCCACCGCGCCCATCGCCTCGTGCTCGCCGCGCCCGCCGCGCTCGAGCCGCTGGCCGCGCTGACGGGGGCGGTCGACGCGGTGCTGGCGGCGCAGCCGCTGCAGCCGCTGCCCGAGGCGACCGAGTGCGCCGACGTCGCGGTCAACCTCCACGGGCGCGGTCCGCAGAGCCACCGCGTCCTCATCGAGGCGCGGCCACGCCGACTGATGGCGTTCGCGCATGCCGAGGTTCCCGAGACGGCGGGGGCGCCGGCGTGGCGCCCTGACGAGCACGAGGTCAAGCGCTGGTGCCGGCTGCTGCAGGAGTACGGCATCCCCGCCGACCCGACCGACCTGCGGCTCCCGTCACGCGCCGGCTCGCATTGCGCGACCGTCATCCACCCCGGTGCCGCGAGCCCCGCGCGCCGCTGGCCGCCCGACCGCTGGGCGAAGGTCGCGGCGGCCGAGCGGGTGGCCGGGAGGCGCGTCGTGGTCACCGGCGCACGGGCGGAGGTGGGGCTGGCCCACCGGGTGGCGGAGCAAGCCGGCCTGGACGGCGCGGCCGTCCTCGCCGGACGCACCGACGTGCGCGAGCTGGCCGAGATCGTCGCCGGCGCCCGCGCCGTCGTGGCCGGTGACACCGGGGTCGCGCATCTCGCCACCGCGTTCGGAACGTCCTCCGTGACCCTGTTCGGCCCGACGCCGCCGGCGCTCTGGGGGCCGCCGCCGGCATGGCGCGATCGCCACGTCGTGCTGTGGAAGGGGACCACCGGAGATCCGCACGCGGGCGCCCCCGATCCGGGCCTGTTGCGCATCGAGCCCGAGGAGGTCATCGCCGCCCTGCGGTCCGTCCGGTAGAACCTCCCTATCGGGAAGGACGCCGCCGTGGTGTCGGAGCTCCTTCGCGCCTTGATCCGGCGCGACGGCGACGCCGTGGCGGCCATGGTCACCGACGACTTCAGCTTCGAGCCGCTGTCGACGGAGGCGCGCGCGTCGTGGAGGGGCGCGTGGCGTGGGACAGGGTGTTCACGAGCGAGGCGGCGGCACGGGAGGCGGTGCACCGCCGGGACGGGGGCGTGTAACCGCTTGACGAGCGCTGTTTTGGGGGTTGCGAAGAGGGTACGCCAAGACAAGAAGAAGTCCAGGGACGTGGGGCGCCGGCTCCCCTGGGAGGCGGCGCGCGGACCTCGGAAGTACAACGAAAGCGAGGTCGTAGCAATCCATGTCTTCTGTCCTGCTCGAAGAAACCCCTGCCACCGTCGCGGCGGTCGAGGAGGCCGGTCGTGACGACACCAAGGGCCTGCATCGCCGCTACGCGCGGACCCGCGACCCGGCCGCGCGGGAGGCGCTCGTCCAGCGTTACCAGAGCCTCGTCCGCCGGCTTGCCGCCCACTACAACTCGGGCAGCGAGGGGTTCGACGACCTCGTCCAGGTCGGAAACGTCGGTCTGCTCAACGCGCTCGAGCGCTTCGAGCCGGAGCGGGGCCTGGCGTTCCGGTCGTTCGCGGTCCCGACCATCCTCGGCGAGCTGCGCCGCCATTTCCGCGACACCCGCTGGGCGGTCCACATGCCGCGCGGGCTGCAGGAGCGGTTCCTGCTCGTCGAGCGCGCCGTCGACCAGCTGAGCACCAAGCTCAACCGGGCGCCGACGCCCGCAGACATCGCGGAGAAGCTCGATCTCACCGAGGAGGAGGTCACCGAGGCATTCGGGGTGCGACACGGGTACGACGCCCTGTCGCTCGACCGACCCCAGAAGGATCCCGACGGCGACGAGGATCTTTCGCTGCTCGACACGCTGGGCGAGGAGGAGAGCCGCTACGAGCTGATCACGTACCGCGAGTCGGTCGCCGGCGCGATGCGCGCGCTGCCCGAGCGCGAGCGCGCGATCCTCCGCCTGCGCTTCGCGGAGGACCTGACACAGACCGAGATCGCCGAACGGCTCGGCGTCTCGCAGATGCAGGTCTCCCGGCTTCTGCGGCGCAGCCTGGACCGGCTGCGCGTGGTGGCTGAGGCGACCGGCTAGGCCCGCTCAGTCGAGCGTCGACGCCTCGGCAACGGTGCGGAGGCGCTCGAGGGCACGCCGCAGCAGGCGCGACACCTGCATCTGCGAGATCCCCAGGCGCTTGGCAATCTCGTCCTGGGTCAGGTCCTGGCCGAAGCGCAGGCGAATCGCCTCGCGGTCGCGCTCGGGGAGCGCGGCCATGGTGCCGCGGACGACGCTCGCGTACTCGACGAGCTCGAAGCGCTGGTCGTGCACGGGCACGGCGGAGAGCAGCGCCGCCGCGTCGTCGTCGTGCGTCCCGCGGCTGGGCGCGTCCAGCGACGAGGCCTGGAAGGCATCGGCGGCCTCCAGGCTCTCGAGCACCGCCTCGTGGTCGAGGTCGGTGGCGGCGCCGATCTCCGCCGGCGTAGGCGCTCGGCCGAGCCGGGCCGAGAGCTTGGTCTGGGTCGCGCGCACCTTGGCCACGTTCTCCTGGACGGCGCGGGGAACGCGGACCGCCCAGCCGGTGTCGCGGAAGTGGCGGCGCAGCTCGCCGAGGATGGTCGGCACGGCAAAGGACGAGAACCGCAGCCCGCGGTCGGCGTCGAAGCGGTCGACGGCCTGCACGAGGCCGAGGTTGGCGACCTGAAGCAGGTCCTCGAACGACTGGCTGGTGTTGCGATAGCGGCGGGCGAGCTGGGCCGCCAGCGGCATGAACCGCTCGACCAGCTGGTCGCGCGCCGCGCGGTCGCCGAACCGCTGCAGGCGGAGGAACAGCCGGCGCTCTTCAGCGGCGCGGACGGCATCGGTCTGCGTCGCCTCGACGTCGTTGTCGACGGCGGCGCGCACAGGAGACATCGGTGAGACAGGCACCTCCCTAAGGTCGCCTTCCAGACACTGTATGAGGGGAAACGCGCACGACAAGGGCCGATTGGGAAGTGCCACACGGCAGAGCTGCGGCGGTTCCCCCCAGTCCGTCCCCATCTCGTCACGCTTGACGGGTCCGTGGGCGAGCCCCGCCGCGGGAAACCGCTACCCCGTCCGCCGCGCGCCATCCGTTGTATTCAGCGGCGGACGCCGCGCCCGAAGACGGCCGCGATGACGCCGGCCACGATCACCCAAGTCAGGATGTTCGTGGCCGTTCCCACATGATCCGAGATCGTGAGCAGCCCGTCGACGACGGCCGCCACCGCGGCGAGCCCGAGGCCGCCCCGCACCGCGGCCTCCGAGCGCACGTCCGCCGGCTGGGGCGCCAGTGCGAACAGCGCGAGCGCGGCGCCCACGAGCAGGTCCGCCGCGCCGTAGAGGGCGTTGGAGCCGGCGGCCGCCGCGACGACGAACAGCACCAGCCCGGCCACCGCCAGGACGATGGGCGTCAGGCGGCCGACATCGCTCACCGAAAGCATCGTACGTCGTACTAGCATTCCGGCGCGTGAGCACCGAGACCCATCCCTCGCGCCGCGCCGACGTCCTGAATGCATCGCCGCCGATGTTCGAGTCGCGCTTGCTCGACAAGCTGTCGCGCGTCCATCCCGCCGTCGTCCCGGCCATCTTCGTGCCGGCAATCACGGTCTTCGCCGTGCTGGCGCTCGGGCGCCTGAGCGTGCTCGAGGCGATCGCGTACGCGATCGGCGGCTACCTGTTCTGGACTCTCAGCGAGTACGCGATCCACCGCTTCGTGTTCCACTTCGAGCCCGAGAAGGGGATCGGGGCGCGGCTGCACTGGATCATCCACGGCGTCCACCACGACCATCCCAACGACCCTCTGCGGCTGGTCATGCCGCCGTCGGTCAGCGTGCCGCTGAGCGCCCTGTTCTTCCTGCTGTTCTGGGCGGTGCTTCCGCTCGGCGCCGCATTCGCCGTGGCCACCGGCTTCTTCGCCGGCTACCTGGCCTACGACATGACCCACTACTACGTCCATCACCGGATGCCGAAGTCGGCGCTCGGCAAGAAGCTGCGCGAGCTGCACATGCGGCACCACTTTCAGGATCACACGAAGGGGTACGGGATCTCGGCGCCGTGGTGGGACGTCGTCTTTCGGACGTATTCGCAGCGGCGGAAGCGCGCGGGTTAGGGCGTTAGGCGTTGGGGGCGCCGGGCCCCGGCGCAGTTGGCACTACGCCGGCCCAACGCCCAATACCCAACGCCCAACGCCTCAGCCCTTCGGCTCCGTCCCAACCGCATGCGCCCCCTCGCGCGCCCCTTCCGCCTGCGCCAGCTGGCGATTCACGTGATCCCAGTCGATGTTCCGGAAGAACGCCTCGACGTACTGCTTGCGCCCGTCGGGCGTCGCCCCGAAGTCGCGCGCGTAGGCATGCTCGTAGACGTCGAGCGCCAGCACCGGGACCATGTTGTAGACCGCCCAGAGGTTCTGGGTGTCCATGATGTAGTTGAAGATCGACCCGTCGTTGAGGTCGTAGCCGACCATCACCCAGCCGCGCGCCGACGAGGCCGCCTTGCGCACGGCGTCCTTCCAGCCGGCGATGCCGCCGGGCTTGAACTCGTCCTCGAGCAGCTCGGCGAAGCGCCCCTCGGGCTCGCCGCCGTCGCCGCCCAGGTGGCCGAAGTAGAGGTCGTGGTTCTTGTAGCCGAGCAGCGCGAAGGTGTAGTCGACCGAGACGGCGCGCAGCGGCGAGTAGACCTGGTTGCCCTCGGCCTGGGCGTAGTCGAACTCGTTGAGCACCTTCCGGCACTCGTTGACCTTCTTGATGTAGCCCTCGTAGAGCTTGTAGTGGTCCTCCATCGTCTGCTTGGAGATCCCGTCGAGCTCCTTGTCGAAGGCGGGGAAGTCGCGGGGAGTGATCTCATCCCAAGGCATGCGCTACCTCCGTGTCGGTTGCGGGGTTCCTCAACGCGGCTACCCGCAATCCGGCTGATCTAGAGGCGAGTCCGTCTGGGGCGTGGTAGCCGAAACGTTGGCGAAGATCCGAGGCGTTGGGCGTTGGGCGTTGGGCCAGCGTAGGTGGCAGATGCGCCGGGGCCCGGCGCCCCCAACGCCCAATACCCAACGCCCAACGCCTACCCGATCGTCCCGTAGCTCGTCCCGACCTGACTCCCCGGCGCCACCGGCCCCGTCGCCGGGGCTGGCGGCGGCGTCCTGCTGACCGCGCGCGCGAGGAACGCGGACTCGTAGGAGACCCGGGTGTAGACGCCGGGGGAGGTCGAATCGCCGCAGCGCCGGCCGCCGAACGACACGATGCCGACGAGGGTGGGGGCGGGGCCGTCGAGTGATACCAGCGGCCCGCCGCTGTCGCCGTGGCAGGCGTCGGGCAGGCCGCCCGTCGAGCAGATCATCTGGGCGCCGTTGAACGCCTGGCGGTAGCTCATCCGGCACTTGCGGTTGCCCTGCACGGCGACCGTCGCCTCCCGCAGGGCGTCCGAGGCGGCCTTGTCGCGGTTGGTCACGATCCCCCAGCCGGTCAGCAGCAGGCGGGCGCCGGGAGCGGCCAGCCCGGCAGTCTCGGCGGTGGCGATGCCGATCGCCGGCGCCGTCGTGGGGGAGCCGAGGTGCACGACGGCGGCGTCGTGGGTCGTGCGATCGCGGCGATAGGCCGGGTCGACGTCGACGCTCGTCGCCGGCAGCCGCTGGCCGTCGGTGGCGGACAGGACGCTGCGGCCGGTGACCACGTCGAACTGGCTGGGGCCCTCGAGGATGCAGTGGGCGGCGGTGATGACCGTGGTGGCGGAGGCGACGGTGGCCCCGCAGTACGCACCGGACTGCGCGGAGAGGTTGTGCGCCACGAGCGCAGCGGTCCAGGGCGCCGTGCCGGCGGGGGCGGTCGCCCCCCCGACGATGCGGGCCGGACGCGGTGCGGCGCCGGCGGAGCCGGCCAGGGCGGCCGCCGCGGACACGGCGATCAGCGCAACGAGGGCGATCATCCGGATCCGCACGGTGGCGAGCTTGCCCGGCCCGGATAAACCGGGGGTGAGCATTAGGGTTGGAAACCGATGGGAAGGTGGACTCGCCGGGGCCGCTCCACGCTTTCGACCGTCCTCACCGTGGTCGCGATGGTCTTCGTCCTTGTCGGTGGCGCCACGCTCTACCTGCGCGAAGAGGTGTTCGACGCCGGCGCGTTCGCCCAACGCGCCACGGGGTCGCTGCAGAAGAGCGACGTCCGCGGGACGATCTCCGACATCGTCGTGGCGACGGCGATCGAGCGGGGCACGACGGAGCTCATCCAGGCCAAGCCGCTACTGCAGACCGTCGTCGACGGCGCGCTGCGCACGCCCGCCTTCGGGTCGATCTTCCGCCACGCCGCGCTGAACCTGCACAAGGCTGCGTTCACCCGCGACGACCGCTCGGTCGCGCTCGACCTCGCCGACGCCGGCCAGGTGGCGATCAGCGCGGCGAACGCCATCGCGCCGCAGCTGGCGAAGAAGATCCCCAGGGACCTGAACGCCCGGCTGATCGACTTCCGCAAGCGCCAATGGGCGACGACGACGCTGGAGGTCGCCGACAACGCTCGCTGGATCGGGATCGTCGGCCCCCTCATCGCGCTGCTGCTCATCGCGGGCGCCATCGCCGTCGCCCCCAACCGCCGCAGCGGCATCGCCCGCGTGGGCATCGCGTTGACGGTCATCGGCGTGATCGGCTTCGCGGCGCTCCTCTACCTGCGTGACGGGATCCAGCTCACCCTCCAGGGGGGCGACAGCGCGCGCGCGACCCGTGCCGGCCGGGAGCTGTTCGACGTGTACTTCGGCGACCTTCGCACCTGGTGCCTCGCCGTGGGCGGCTTCGGGCTGGTCCTCGCGGCGGCGGCGACGTCGGTGCTGCAGCCGGTCGAGATCGCCACGCGCGCCGAGCGGGCGCGGGCGCTCGCCCTGCATACTCCGACCACGCCGGCCGGCCGGATCGGCCGCGGGGCGCTGATTTTCGCCGTCGGGCTGTTCGTCGTCCTCGATCCCGGCGAGTTCCTCACCATCGTCGCCATCGTCGCCGGCGCCTTCGGGCTGTTCTTCGGAACGAGCGAGATCCTGGCGGTGGTGACGCGGCGACGGACCCGCACGGTGCGTGAGGCGGCCGGGCAGTCGCGCCGGGCGATCGCCATCACGGCCGCGCTCGTACTCCTGGTCGCCGTCGGCGCCGTGGCCACGGCGCTGGCGCTGCAGACGTCGCCGACCAAGCGGCCGCGCTTCGGCGCGGATCCCCACCCGACGTACTGCAACGGCTTCCGCGAGCTGTGCAACCGCAACCTCGACCGGGTCGCGTTCGCCTCCAGCCACAACTCGATGTCGGCCGGGGACTACCCGGGCTTCTACTTCGCCCATCACACCGGCACGATCGCCGCCCAGCTCGACTACGGCTTCCGCGGCCTGTTGATCGACGCCTACTACGGCATCCGCGACCCCAAGCGCAACCGGGTGCGCACCGACCTCAACGGCCCCGCGCGGGAAAAGGTCTCCAAGCTCGTGGGCCCGCAGGGGATCGAGGCGGCAAAGCGGCTGGCCGGCCGCATCGGCCTTGGTGGCCTCAAGGGCCGCAAGGGGCTCTATCTGTGCCGCGCCCTATGCGAGCTCGGCGCCGTTCCGATGTCCGCCGCCCTGGACGAGGTTCGGACCTTCATGGCCAAGCACCCCGACGAGGTTCTGGTCATCTTCATCGAGGACTACGTCCCCGCGACGGCGATCGCGAAGGCGTTCAAGGAGGCGGGGCTGCTGCCCTACGTGCTCGACCACGCCCGCGACCGGCCGTGGCCCACCCTGCGGCAGATGATCACGAGCGGCCGGCGGCTCCTGGTCATGGCCGAGAAGCACGCCGACCTCCCCAGGGTGCCCTGGTACGACGACGGCTTCGACGACACGCAGGACACGCCGTACTCGTTCAAGACGGTCGACCAGCTGCGCGACTATCCCCGCTCGTGTGCGCGGTTGCGGGGCAATCCCAACAGCCCCCTGTTCCTGGTCAACCACTGGATCGAGAAGCTCAACCCGTCGCCGGCGCAGAGCGCCGACATCAACGGCTTCCGCTTCCTGCTGCGCCGCGTGAAGACGTGCGCCCGAATGCGGGGGCTGTTCCCGGCCCTCGTGGCGGTCAACTTCTACGACCGCGGCGACGTGCTCGGGGTGGTCAACCTCCTCAACGGGCTGCCGCCGGACGCAAAGGGCCGGCTGCCTGCCCGCAAGGGCCCTTAGCTCAGGCGCGCGCGAAGCTCCGCGACCTGCCGCTCGAGGCGCTCGACGCGGTGCAGGAGGTCCTCGGCGGCCGCCGGAGCGGCGACGGGCGCGGGCGCCGGCGGCATCGCCTCCTGCTCGGCCTCGCCGCCCATCCGCTGCGCGTAGCGGTCCTCCTTCTGGCCCGGGCGGCGCGCGAGGCGGGCGACGAGCTCGCGGGCCGAGAGCCGGTCGAGCACGTCCTGCACCTCGCCGAGGCCCGCGAACGGATGCATGCGCTCGGTGCGCGTCTTGAGCTCGCCGAGCGTCTGCGGCCCGCGCAGCATCAGGACGCACAGGACGGCCTGCTCGTCGCGCCCGAGCCCGATCGCCTCGTCGACCAGGTGGCGGTACTTCGCGGCCCGGCTGCCGGCGCCGCTGGCCAGCCGCGTCCAGCCGCGGCGGTGCAGTCGGTGCAGGGCCTCGCGGATCGTTGCCTCGTCGTAGTCGACCACCGGATCGCGGTTGGTGGACTGGTTGCAAGCCAGCCGCAGGGCGTTGAGGCTGAGGGGATAGGCATCCGGGGTCGTCCGCTGCTTCTCGAGCAGGCACCCGAGCACCCGGATCTCGACGGCGTCCGGATCCATCCCGTTACGCCCCCGGGCTCAGGGGCCGAGCCTGGCGCCGCGAGGGCGGGTCGTGAAGCAGCATCTGCGGCACGGTCACGAGCTGATAGCCGCGGGCGCGCAGGCGGTGGACGATGGCGGGAAGGGCGGCGAGGGTCTGGCTGCGGTCGCCGCCGCCGTCGTGCATGAGGATGATCGCGCCGTTGCGGGCGCCGTCGACCGCGCGCTGCACGATCGCGCGGTTGCCCGGCCGCGTGAAGTCCTCGGTGTCGACCGTCCAGAGCACCGCGAGCATGCGGTGCCGGCGCAGCACCTGCAGGGTGGCGGCGTCGAACGCGCCAGCCGGAGGCCGGAACAGCCGCGGATAGGGCACGCCGAAGGAGCGGATGCGCAACGCCGCGTCCTGAACCGCCTTGGCCTGCAGGCGGCTTGGCAGGCTGGGGAGGTTCTGGTGCTGCTCGGTGTGATCGCCGATGGCGAACCCGGCCCGCACGGCGTCGCGCAGGCCGCCGTCGAAGCTGTTGAGCTGCTGGCCGACGACGAAGAAGGTCGCCGGGACGTGCAGCCGCTGCAGCGTGCGTACGAACTGCGGCGTCAGCGGCCCCGGGCCGTCGTCGATGGTCAGCGCGATCTCGCGCTTGCGCGGGCTGCCGCGGGAGACGAACGGCGTGTAGCTCAGGACTCTGCTGATGGCACGGGACTCGCGCCGGTACTCCGCGCTGGTGGGCGCGTGCTGCTTGCGCGCGCCCCGCGCCGAGCCGGACGAGCGTTGCTGCTTGCTGCTCGAGCTCCCGCCGGAGAGCGCCGCGATCACGACGATGACGAGCGCGAGCGCGCCAAGGACGGCCCCCAGCAGCGTCAGTCGGCGGCGGCGCAGCTGCCGCTGTCGCGCCTCGCGGCGGCGGCGCAGCTCTTCGGGCGAGCGGACGCGGTCAGCGCGAGGCGGGGACGGGTAGCGCGTCGCGGGGCCGGCCATTCGCGGCAGGGTAGCCCGCCACCTGGGGCGGGTCGGCAAGCGGCGCTGCGGCCCCAGTCTGGCTAACCGATGGCCGGCTGCCGCTCGACGACGTCGAGCTCGCGGTCGACGCTCGTGACGTGCAGGATGCGGCCGATGGTGCCGCCGCTGTACACGATGCGGACGCGGCGGCCCTCTTGGCGGGCGCGCGCGTGGGCCCGCAGGATCAGGCGCAGCCCGGACGAGTCCATGAAGTCCAGTCCACAGAGGTCGATGACCAGCTCCGGCCACTTCTCGCCCTCGGCGCGGACCAGCTCGTCGTCGAAGCGGGGGGCGCCGTAGAGGTCAAGCTCGCCGTAAGGGGCGAGCCGAAGCGACTCGCCTTCCTCGTTTCGTTCCACCGTGAAACGGACCATGCCCACGGGCCTTGTCCCCGTGGCGCGGCCGGCGCAATCCTCCCTACGCGCCAGGTTCGGACGGACGCAGGCCGCATCCCGGGGGGCCGGCCTCGAGCTGCGCCGGGCTCGGCGGGTCGACGGCCATCAGCTCGGGCACGGTGACCGGCCGGAGGTGCTTGCGGGCGAGGGCGTCCAGCACCTGCGGTAGCGCGGGGAGGGTCTGCCCCTCGTTCTCGTGCATGAGCACGATCGACCCGGGCCGCGCGCGGCGGCGCATGGTGTCGACCACCGCGGCTGTGTCGGCCCCCTCGATGTCCTGCACGTCGACGTCCCAGAGCACCTGGAGCATCCCTTCGGCGCGCACGACCGCGTCGATGGGCGGGGTCCGGGCGCCCGACGGCGGCCGCATCAACCGCACCGGCGCATGGGTGACCGCGGTGATGGCACGCGCGGCATCGTCGATCTCGCGGCCGGCGTCGACCAGCGCGAGCGCGGTGAGCTGCACGTGGTGGAAGGTGTGGTCGCCGATCGCCCCGGCCTGGGCCTCCAGCGGCAGGACCGACCGGTAGCGCGCGACGTTGC
>Ga0126313_10001202_pt1 | contig 13449 bp, 12 predicted proteins | sample Plot105A_FD_89954 | JGI IMG/M metagenome (GOLD analysis project Ga0126313, IMG submission 89954) | Serpentine soil microbial communities from UC McLaughlin Reserve, CA, USA - Plot105A | ecosystem: Environmental > Terrestrial > Soil > Grasslands | place: USA: UC McLaughlin Reserve, Lake County...
CAGATAGGCGTAATCGTGGCTCGGATCGACGCCGACGTCGGCGACCAGATCTTCCGTGTCGGTCACGATCGCCTTCGACACCAGCTCGATCTTGCCCCACTCGCCCGGCCCCTCCAGGAACCCTGGACCGGGCGGCGGCATCTCGTGCTGGGCCGCCGCGGTGGCGGGCACCGCGAGCGCCACGATCGCGGCAAGGGCCGTCAGCGCGCAGGGCGCGCGTCCGCTTGTCATACAACCCCCTTTTGAAGGCACGGCGCGCTCCCCCGCCGTGCGCTTTCACGTTGCCCCGGAATGTATCGAACGCCACGAGCTGCGCGCGTCGGTACGGTGACATCCGTGAGATCGCACGTCCTCGCGTTCATCGACGACTCACGACGAAGCGCCGGAGTGGTGTCCGCAGCAGGGGATCTCGCAAGCTCGAGCGATGCGAGTCTGACGCTCGTGGCGGTCGCCGTCGTCGAGGACGAGCGGCGCGGTTGCTGCGATCTCCGCACGGGCCTCTGGAACCGGACGCAGCGCGAGCTCGCGGCGGAGCAGCTGCGAAGCGCGCAGGCGCAGCTCGCGCCCGGCGTTCGTCCGAAGCTGGCCGTCGCGGAGGGTTCGAGCGTCGAGGAATCCCTGGTTCAGGAGTCCCGCTCCGGCGATTACGACGTGATCGTGGTCGCGGACGAGCGCAGACCACTGCTGCCGTGGAAGGTGAGGCTGGCGGACCGTCTTCGCGCCCGCGTCGCCTGCGAGGTCAAGACGCCGGGCGGCCGCTAGCCCGGAACCGCGGTTTGGCTCTCACCGACGGTGGGTGGCGACTGCCCGGCTGTCCTACGAAACGTGGGAGTTCAGGCTTGAGGGGAGCCGATTACGCCGGAACCGGGCCGATCTCGGCCGTGGTCGCGTGCGCGCCTCCCGTCCGCGGGCCTCAGCCGGCCATCATCAACTCGGGGAGCGGTTGCGCATGAGAAGTGCGTTCCGTTTGCTCGCGTCCACCGCCGTAGCGCTGGGGCTGCTCACCGGCACTGCGAGCGCGCAGGATCAGGCGTTCAAGATGGACGAGATATTCACGTCACCGCAGGTGAAGGCGACCCACTCCGACCTCGCGTTCTGGGGCAAGCACGCCTTCGTCGGCTACTACACCGGCGACGCCGGGACTCCGGCGGGCAGCGGCCCGCGCGGCGGCGTACGGATCTTCGACATCTCCAATCCGGCCGTCCCGGTAGAGATCAAGAACTTCCCCTGCGACGGCCTTCAGGCCGACCCGATCGTCTGGGATCGCAACGGCAACGGCGTCGCCGACCTGCTCATGCTCGCGGTCGACCGCACGATGGAGAGTCCCGCGTGTGGAGCTCCGCGCAGCAACACGCCTGCCGGCTGCATACCGACGCCCGGTGGGCCGTCGTGCGTGCCGAACCATGGCGATCCGGACGGCTGGGAAGACGTGCGCATCTTCGAGATGAGCGACGACCCGGCGAACCCCTTCGCGACCATCCAGCAGGTCAAGGCGGTGTACACCGACTGCGGCGCGCACACCATCACGCTGTGGCCCGGGATGATGGACCAGGGCAAGGCGCTGGTCTACGTGTCCTCGTACCCGCTCCGGCCGGGGCCGACGTGCGGTGACACCGAGTACCTGAACACCGCCAACCCGTACGACGGCGATCCCGGGAGCCCCGCCAACCCGATGCACGGCGTGATCCAGGTGATCGAGGTCCCGCTCAACAACCTCGCGGCGGCCAAGGAGATCGCACAGCCGGCGCTCAGCTACCCGGGCGATCCGGACGGCAAGATGGAGTGGTGCGAGAAGGGCCTCTGCGCGGGCTTCGAGCCGGCCGCGGTGGCCTGCCACGACATCGTCGTGCACATGGGGCACAACCTCGCCGGCGCCGCCTGCGCCGAGCAGGGGCAGGTGTGGAACATCGGCGCCGACGGCATTCCCGACACGCAGCACCCGATCATGGTCGGCGACGACGAGGTCAGCGGCGGCGCCAACGCCCAATTCCCGGGAGCGGTCGACTTCTTCCACTCCGTGATGTTCAACAACGACGGGACCGTCGTGAACTGGGTCGACGAGTCGTTCGGACGCGGGTGCCCGACGACGACGACGTACGGGTCGCGCCCGTGGAACCCGGCAGGCGGCGTCCACAAGACCGGCAGGATGTTCTTCACCGACATGGACGGGAACTTCCTGAGCGAGTTCCACGTCGGCGACGTGCGGCCCGACCCGCGGGCCGGGGAGTACTGCTCCGCGCACATGGGCATGGCCGTGATGGGCATCAAGCGCGACCTGCTCGTCAACGCCTGGTACACCGGCGGCGTCGACGTGATCGACTTCAGCAAGCCGACGCGGCTGAAGGAGATCGCGTACTACGACCCCGCGCGGCAGACGGGAACCTGGTCGGCGTACCCGTACACGGGGCCGCTGTTCGCGACGGGGCCCGGTCTCCCGATCTACACGTCCGATGGCGTCGAGCTCAACGCGGAGGCGCAGGGGATGGTGGCGTACCGCGGGATCCTGCCGAAGGTCGGCAGCCACACCGTGGACCACCTGAACCCGCAGACGATGGAGGAGGAGCACTAGCGAACACGGGTCCCGGAATCGGCGGGGAGGGCGGCGACCGCCGCCCTCTCGCGCCGATCGCTCACCTGCGGGATAGCGGCGGCCGCTTTTGGGGGAGCACCTAAGTCAACTGGCATACTCGCCCGGCCCCATGCCCGACCAGGCGCCACTCCAGGGTGAGCTCCAGATCCAGATCACATGCGGCGCACGGCGCCGGATCCCTGAATCGGCTCGCGTTCAGCGCGACCGTGCACTGCCTCACCGGCTGCACGATCGGCGAGGTTCTCGGCATGATCATCGGCACCGCGCTCGGCTGGTCGGACCTCCAGACGATCGTGCTCGCGGTCGTGCTCGCGTTCTTCTTCGGCTACTCGCTCACGAGCCTGCCGCTCCTGCGCTCCGGCCTCACGCTCGCGGCGGTCGCCCCGATCGCGTTCGCCTCGGACACGATCTCGATCACGATCATGGAGATCGTCGACAACGCGATCATGCTGCTCATTCCCGGGGCGATGGAGGCGTCGCTCGACGACGCCGGCTTCTGGGCGGCACTCGCGGCCGCGCTGCTGATCGCAGGAGCCGCCGCATACCCGGCCAACCGCTGGCTGCTCGCGCGCGGCAAGGGTCACGCGGTGGTGCATCAGTACCACGCAGGCCACCACCACTGAGGCCCGGCGCGACGCTCGTCACGCACAACGAGACGTGCAAGGACAAGGCCGGCGTCCCGTCTCGACCGACCGTGGAGCCCGGCGTATATTGACCCCCGTCCTTGTGAAGGGGGGATCCATGAAGGGATTCACGCGCCGGTCACTGCGGGCGCTTACCGCAACCGCCGTAGTCGGTGCCGCCGTTCCGGCGATTTCAGCGCCCGCGGCAGTAGCCGTTCACGGCGGCGACACGCGCGTCATGATCGGCAGTCCGGCGTCGCCGTTCTCGGCCAACAAGCAGAACGAGCCGGCGCTCGCGGTCGACCAGGCGCATCCCAACGTCCTTGCCGCGGGCGCCAACGACAACATCGACCTCGAGGCGTGCAACGCCGGCGACGACACCACGTGTCCGTTCACTCCGGGTGTCGGCACGTCGGGGATCGCCTTCTCGCTCAATGCCGGCGACAACTGGCTCCAGCCGACGTATACCGGCTACAGCGCACGGGTGGGCGTCGATGGCAGCTGCCTGGGTGAGATTGGCGATGATCCCGGTTGCGTACCTCTGACTCCGGACCAGGGCGGGCTGATCGGCACGCCGCCCTGGTACTACGAGAACGGCTTGGTCTCGGGCGGGGATCCCGCGCTGGCGTTCGGGCCGCGCCCGGACGCGAACGGCGCGTTCTCGTGGGCAAACGGGTCGCGCCTGTACTACGCCAACCTGACGGCGAACTTCTCCGCCAAGCGGCGCGAGTCCGCGTTCAAGGGCGTCGAGGCGATCGGCGTCTCGCGCACCGACGATGCGGCGGCCGCCGCCGCGGGAGGCACGGCCGGAAAGGCGGCGTGGAAGCCACCGGTCGTGATCACCGGCAGCCAGAGCGCCGCCGCGTTCGCGGACAAGGAGCAGATCTGGGCCGACAACGCGGCCGGCAGCGAGTTCTTCGGCAACGTGTACGTGTGCTTTGCCCGCTATGTCGGAGGACCGAGCGCGGGCTCGAACGCCCACACCTTGGACGTGGCGCGGTCGACCGACGGCGGCGACGCCTGGTCGAAGCGCACTGTCGTGAGCATCCCCGGCTCGACGTCGGGCAAGCCGTTCGCGCTCTTCAGCGGGCACAGCGGCTGCACCATCCGCACCGACAGCGACGGAACGGTGTATGCCTTCTGGCTCGGCTGGGAGCAGCAGCTCAAGGAGCAGGGCATCTACATGGCTCGCTCGTTCGACGGCGGCGCGACGTTCGAGCAGCCGCGGCGGCTGTTTCTCGCCGTGCACACGGGCGTCCTGGACCCGGCGCTCGGCCGCACCACGATGGACGGCATAGCCGGTGCGAGGAGCGACCTCTCGAACGCGCCGAGCGTCGACATCGCCAACGGCGCGCCGACCGGCGCCGGCGCCAGTGATCAGATCGTGCTCACATGGGTCGACGGCCGCGACGGCCTGAACGACGAGCACGTCTTCTTCACCACTTCGCTGGACGGCGGCGAGAGCTGGGCGGGCCTGCGCAGAGTGGAGGACGAGATCGGGCACCCGTCGGATCGCGGCTATTACTCCGCACCGGCGATCTCCCCCGACGGGGCGGACGTCTACCTCGTCTACAACGCCTTCCTCGAGCCGTACAAGAGCAGCACGATCGGAGCGGCGAACGACCGCCCGCTGGTCGGCGTCGTCACCCACGCCGACGTCGGCGCCGGCGGCGCCGTCGGCGGCTTCTCGCAGCTGCATCGCGGCGCGCCGGGCGACGCCCGCGGGTCCAGCCAGAACGACCTGACCGCCGAGTTCCTCGGCGACTACGTATACGCCGTGGCGACCAACGCCTACGGCGCGGCGGTCTGGAACGACGTCCGCCTCGCCGCGGACTGCCCCGCGATCGACGCCTGGCGGATGTCGCTTCGCGGCGGGCCTGAGGCGCCGAAACCGGCGCCGCAGCAGGATTGTCCGGCGACCTTCGGGAACAGCGACATCTTCGGCGGCTCGTACGCCGATCCGACGCCCTGACGCGCCGCCCAGGGAACCTCACGCAGCGAAGGCCGGCCGACAAGCCGGCCTTCGCGCCACGATTCGGTGTCGCGTCCGGTCACGGCGACGGGACACTGGGCGCGCCGGATGGCTCAACTGGTGTCCAAGCAAGTCCTGGTGCCGTGCGGAGGGTTCAGCCTGCCTCGCCCGCGGTGTCGGCGACACGGGCGACGTCCATGTGCCGGCGCGTTGGATCGCCCGCCCCCGGGAAGCCGGCATGTTCGCCGGCCCGCGGGCCCGGCTCCGGAGCGCCTGCCGGAGCGCCGACGAGCGCCTCGATCTCGCGGCGGCGAGTCTCGGAGATCAACGGCCACGCTCCGTCGTATCCGAAGACGTCGCGGAGCGGCGCCGACGCGTAGCGCTCCGAGACCACCTCGATCCGATCGGGATCGACCAGTGCGGGATGGCGAGCTCCGCAGGCGCGGGCGAGCGAGAGCAGCTCTGCACGGAGCGCGACGATGTAGTTGGCGGCGCGCGCGTGCTTCAGATCCGGGTCGAGCCCGCGCATGAGCCAGCGGCTCTGCGTGGCCACCCCGGTGGGGCAGCGGTCGGTGTGGCAGCGCTGAGCCTGGATGCAGCCGATTGCGAGCATCGCCTCGCGCCCGACGTTGACCATGTCGCATCCAAGCGCGAGAGCATGCAGGGCGGCGTCCGGGAAGCCCAGCCGGCCGGCACCGATGAACACGACGTCCTCGGCGAGGCCGGCGCGCGCGAACGGCGCGTAGACACGCGCCATCCCAAGCTTGAACGGCAAGGCGACGTGGTCGCTGAATACAAGCGGCGCCGCGCCGGTGCCGCCCTCGCCGCCGTCGATCGTGAGGAAGTCGGGTCCTCCACCGGTCGCGCCCATGCGCTCCGCGAGCCGGGTCCAGAACGCGAGGTCGCCGACCGCCGACTTGACGCCCACCGGCAGGCCCGTAGCGTCGGCGATCCGCTCGACGAACTCGATCAGGCCGTCGACGTCCGAGAACGCGGAGTGAGACGAGGGGCTGGCGCAGTCGCGGTACGCGGGAACGCCGCGGATGCGAGCGATCTCCTTGGTCACCTTCGGCGCCGGAAGCAAGCCCCCGAGCCCCGGCTTGGCGCCCTGGGAAAGCTTGATCTCGATCGCACGCACCGGTGCCTCGGCGATCCGCGAGCGCAGCTCGTCGAGCGAGAAGCGGCCCGCCTCGTCGCGGCAGCCGAAGTACCCCGTACCGATTTGAAAGACGAGCTCGCCGCCGTGCCGATGGGCGGGCGCGAGCCCTCCCTCCCCCGTGTTGTGCAGGCACCCGGCGACGGCCGCTCCCCGGTTGAGCGCCTCCACCGCGACGGGCGAGAGGGAGCCGTAGCTCATACCGGAGATGTTCACCAGCGACGGCGGCCGGAAGGCGCCGGCGCGACGGTGAAAGCCGCCGATGACCTTCCCGGCCGGGAGACGATAATCCGGCGCCGCGCCCGGTTCTCCCTTCGCCGGCGGCGGCACCGGGAACGGCGACTGCTTGAAGACCAGGAGACTGTCGATCGCCTCCATCTCGTTGTCGGTCCCGAATCCGAACGTGTTGATCTCGCGCTTCGCCGAGGCGTACACCCAACGCCGCTGGTCGCGCGAGAACGGCCGCTCTTCGTCGTTCGACGTGACGATGTACTGGCGCAGCTCGGGACCGACGGCCTCGAGCAGGTAGCGGAAGTGCCCCAGCACCGGGAAGTTGCGCAAGAGCGCGTGCTGCCGCTGGCGCAGATCACGAACGGCGACGCCGGCGAGGGTGGCACCGGCCAGGACTCCGGCGCGTGCGAGGGCGCGACCGGCGGTGGAAGGCATGATCAGCGGTCAGGGTCTACTTCGCGAGCGCGTTCGGCATGCTCGTCGGCCATCGCCCGCTGCTCCTGGGCCTCGCGTCGGCGCTGGTCGGCCTCGCCGGCCAGGTCGCGCGCGCGAGCGGCCCGCGCATCTGCCTCCGACTGCTCACGCCGCGCGGATTCGGCGAGCCGCTGTGCTTGCGTGTCGCGGGCCCGCGCCTCGACCCGTCGCTGGGTGATGTTGCGCTGTCGCGCGCGGCTCCCGGCCAGCAAAAGCAGCGCAATCACGGCGAGAGCGACGATGAGCAGGATGACGACCAGGACGGTGCTCATGCCAGCCGGAGGGATACCCGTCCGTCTTGCGATCCACGCGACGCGGCGATGAGCGGCGCGGTTCGCCGGTGCAGCCCCCGGGTAGTCCCCCTCCTCGGCGACCCGCGTCGAAGTGGAGGGAAAGACAGTGGGAGCACCCGACATCCAGACGGCGCTCGACTGGCGCGGGCGCTCGGTCGTCGATCGCGGCGGCGAGAAGATAGGAACGCTCCGTGAGATCTACCTCGACCAGAGCGACCGCGCCGCCTGGGGAGCGATCCACACCGCTCTATTCGGTCTCCGACAGACGCTCGTGCCGCTGAGCGACGCCCGTCTCGAGGGCGACCGTCTGCGCCTTCCCTACGAGCAAGACCACGTCAAGGCCGCGCCGAACGTGGACCCCGACGTTCAGCTGACCACGCAGGAAGAGGAGCAGCTCTACCACCACTACGGCATGGCAACCGAACAACGCGACGAGCCGACGACGTCCGCTGAGGAACCCGGCGCAGTGGCCGTGGAATCCACCGCACGGGAGCCGTCGCGAGACGATGCGATGACGCGGTCCGAGGAGGAGGTTCGGATCGGGAAGCGTACCCGCGACCGCGAGCGCGTGCGTCTCAAGAAGTACGTCGTCACCGACTACGTCGAGAAGAAGGTGCCGGTCAAGCGGGAAGAGGTCCGGCTCGAGCGGGAGCCGCCCGAAGAGCCAGATCGGGACTGACAAGGCTCCGCCGCGCCTACTGCGGTGCGTTCACCGCCAGGACGACGACGGCGGCGTCGTCCGGCAGCGGATCTTCTGAGGCGCTCACGACGGCCTCTTGAATCGCTCGGGCTGCGGCGGCCGCGGAGCGCTCCGCGGCTCCGCGCACGGCTTTGACGATCCCAGCGGTGCCGAACGCCCCGTCGTCGGTGCGGCGCCCCGAGATGCCGTCGGAGTACATCACCAGGCGGTCGCCGTCGACCAGGCGGCGCTGATGGCGGTGAAAGGCGCGGTTTCGCGCGCATACGCCGAGCGGCAGGTCCGGCTGCGTCGCGAGCTCGTCGACGGCGTTGTCGGGGCGGATGAGAAGCGGAGGTGGATGGCCGCAGTTGATCCAGCTGAAGACGGTGTAGACGGGGTTCCAGCGGGCGACGATCGCCGTCACGAAGAACTCCGTTCCACCGACGTCGGAGACGGTCTCGTGCATCGTCTGCACCGACTGCTCGAGCGTTGCGTCGTTGCGTCGCGCAGCGCGCAGCGCCGCGAGGGCGACGCTGCCGAGGCCACCGGCCTGCGGCCCCCTTCCGGCAGCGTCCGCGATCGCGATCCACGCGCCGTCGCGGTTCTCGACGTAATCGAACCAGTCGCCCCCGACTTCGTAGCTCGGCAGCACGCTTCCGGCCAGCTCGCCGCTGCCCATGCGTACGATCCGCGGAGGGAGGAGGCTCTGCTGGATCTCCGCGGCTGGGTTCATGTCCTTGCGGCGACGTGCGGCGTCGAAGACGTCGGTGTAGCCGCCCGCAAGCTCCATCGCCGCGGCGCCGAGGCGCGCGACTTCGCGCAGAGCGGACTCTGAGCCGCGCAGCGAGAGCAATACACCGACGGCGCGGCCGCGCAGCCACATCGGCGCCATGGCCACGCCCGGGAGCTCGTTCGCAAGGTGCGCCGTAAGGTCGGGAATTCCGTCTCGTGCCAGTTCCGGGCCTAGGGCGAGCGGCGCCTTCAGGCGGGCGGGGAAGTCGTCGCGGCCGGCGAGTCGCAGCAGGTGCGAGCCGTCGATGTCGACGACGTACAGCGCGACGGGAACCCCTGTGAGACGCGTCGCCTCTGCGAGCAACTGCTCTGGGAGCAGCGGCGGAGGAACCTCGTCGAGGGCGCGGACGATGTCGAGCAGGGGCGCAGCGGAGGCGCGCAGCTGCCCGGGAGGTCTGAGCCGCGCGAGCTCGAAGCGCCGCTCCTCGCTGACGTCGGTGAACGCCGCGACGAAGCCGTATGGCTTCGCGGCGGAGCTCCGGCGCAGCGGCCGCACGTCGATGGCGTACCAGCACACCCCGCCGCCGGCCGAGGGCTGTCCTCTGACGCCCTCCTGCGCATTCCGCCGGGCCACAGCCACGGTCACCGGGTGGGCGTCCGCGTCGGCGGGCGACCTGTCCTCGTACATACCTCCGCTGCGCACGAGCAGTCGACTGCCCAGCTCGATCGGCTCGGCACCGCGGAGGGCGGCTCGCCCCTCTGGGTTGAGCGCTACGACGGCGCCTTCGGAATCGAGCAGCGCCAATCCGCGGTCGAGCGGGTCCGTGATGAGCCCAAGCAGGCGCTCGGTCGTCGCGAGGCTGTCTCCAGGGCTGCTCCAGCCCGCACGGAGGCAGGCCTCGACGAAGTGCGCGATCGCGGCGCGACGCCATCGGCCCGCCGGCGTCGGCTGCAGTCCGGCGGCACGGGCCAGCCTCTCGATCAGCGGACTCAGGCCGTCGCCGGTCTCGGCGAGCAACGCCTCGGACGGCGGACCGGTCGGCCCGTCGAGCGGGAACTCGGCGCCTATGACGACGAGCGCCGAGACGACGCTCCTCAGCTCGGCGAGCGGCGGCCGGTGCTCGCTCAGCGAGCGCTCGATCGCAGCGCGCGTCCGCACGAGCGCCTCTCGCGCAACCGCCGCCTTGAGGTCGACCGGACTGCGGAAATGGCGATATAGGGTGGAACGGCTCACGCCCGCGGCGTCCGCCACGCCTCGCATCGTCAACTGCCGGCCGTCTCTGAGTAGCCGCGCCGCGGCTGCCAGCACGGCGCTGCGGGTCTCGACGGCGTCAGCGCGCCGCGCTGCTGCCCGGCGCGGCTCTTCTCCGGCCGCACGGTCCACGCTCATCGCAGTTTGTTACCAAGGCTCCGGTGCGCGGCCGGGCCGCGGGGCGCGTATTGGGACACTCCCTCCTCGGCCCGCTCGACTGCTGTCCCACTACCCGCTATCGCCGCTCGACTCGGCGTGTCTGCCGCGGGACCCATGGGTAGCGCTACGACACCGCCAGTCGAATCCGACCACAGGAGGGCGCGATGGCCACCCTCGACAAGAATCGAATCGCCCAGCTTCGCGGTCAGGATGTCGTCGGCCGTGACGAAGAGAAGATCGGCTCGCTGGCGGAGATCTACGTCGACGCCGAGACCGACGAGCCCGAATGGGCGCTGGTCAACACCGGCCTGTTGGGGACCAAGAGCGCCTTCGTGCCGCTACGCGATGCGACGGAAGTCGACGGCACACTGCACGTGCCGTTCGACAAGGCGACCGTCAAAGAGGCCCCGAAGATGGACCCGGACGGGAACCTGTCGCAGAGCGAGGAGAGCGAGCTGTACCGCTACTACGGCATGAGCGACTCCGAGACGTCGGGCGGTACGCGTGACGAGGCCCAGCGGACGGCCGGCACCGCGACGCCGGGCGAAAGCGATGACGCGATGACGCGCTCCGAGGAGGAGCTCGCGGTCGGCAAGACCGAGCGTGAGACCGGCCGCGCCCGCCTCAAGAAGTACGTCGTCAGCGAGGACGTGCAGGAGACCGTGCCGGTGCGCCGCGAGGAGGCGCGGGTCGAGCGCGAGCCGATCACCGACGAGAACATCGACAAGGCCATGTCAGGCCCCGAGATCTCAGAGGCCGAGCACGAGGTGACGCTGAGGGAGGAGGAGCCGGTCGTCGAGAAGCGGACCGTTCCCAAGGAGCGAGTGCGCCTCGAGAAGGACGTCGAGGGCGAGGAGCGCCAGATCTCCGATGAGGTGCGGAAGGAGCGCGTCGAAGTCGAGGACGACCGCTGAGCCGACGCGCGAAGCCGACGGCCGGCTCCTGACGGCCAGGAGGTGCGTTTCGAGATGCAAACCGCGAACAACGCACGTCGCTACAACGGCGACGCGCCGGGCAGTCCAGCCAAGCTGCCGAAGCGCGCGTGGTTGGGCGTGCTCAAGCGCACGGTCAAGGAGTTCAAGCGCGACAAGCTCACCGATTGGGCGGCCGCGCTGACGTACTACGGCATCCTCTCGATCTTCCCGCTGCTCCTCGTGCTCGTGTCCGTTCTCGGGCTGATCGGCCAGTCCGCGACCCAACCGCTGATCGACAACCTGGGCAAGGTCGCGCCTGGTCCGGCGAAAGAGATCTTCACAAGCGCGATTCAGAACTTGCAGCAGAGCAGGGGCGCGGCGGGTGTTCTGTTCATCGTCGGCCTCGCCGGCGCGTTATGGTCGGCCTCGGGCTATATCGCCGCTTTCATGCGCGCGTCCAACGCGATCTGGGACGTCGAGGAGGGGCGGCCGTTTTGGAAGACCGTGCCATTGCGGGTCGGCATCACGCTCGTCACTGTCGTCCTCTTGGCCGTGATGGCGCTCGCCGTCGTGTTGACGGGGCCGCTTGCGGAGCAGGCCGGAAACGTGATCGGGCTCGGTGGCACCGTCGTCACGGTCTGGGACATCGTCAAGTGGCCCGTGCTGATCGTGATCGTCAGCCTCATGTTCGCGTTCCTCTATTGGGCCGCGCCAAACGTCCGGCACCCGAGGTTCCAGTGGGTGAGCCCGGGAGGCGTGCTCGCGGTGCTCTTGTGGATCCTGGCTTCGGCGGCGTTTGCCTTCTACGTCGCGAACTTCGGCTCTTACAACAAGACGTACGGCGCGCTCGGCGGCGTGGTGATCTTCCTGGTTTGGCTCTGGATCTCGAACATCGCGGTTCTGCTGGGCGCCGAGTTCAACGCTGAGATCGAGCGCGGTCGCCAGATCGAGGCCGGCCATCCCGAAGACGAGGAGCCGTTCCTGGCGCCGCGTGACCCGGCGCACTCCTAGCAATCGAGAACCACATCCAACGAAAGGAGTCCCATGGAGGTCCCCAAGGAGAAGATCCTCGACCTGCTGAGAGAGCAGGGCAAAGCCGACGAAGCGGCCCAGGCCGACACGGAGCTGCCGCAGCAGGTCGATCCGCAACGCGACTCCGGGCTCTTGGAGAAGTTCGGCATCGACCCGCGTGAGGTGCTCTCCAAACTCAGCGGTGGCATACCAGGCCTGTAGACCCGGCACATGGCGTGCAGCTCGCCCGGGCATAACGACGCCATGCGGGTGCTATTGCCGGTCTTCCTGCTCGTGCTGATAGGGCTGTTCGTGATGGGCGTGGTCGTCCCCCGCCGTTCCCGGCGTGCGCAGGCCTGGATCGAACGGCAGCTGGCCAAGGGCGAGCGCAAGAGCGACGAGTCCGCCGGGCGGCTCGGCGACCTCACGGCCACCGGGCTCGAGCTGATGCGCAAGGCGAGCGGCGCGTCTGCCGAGGCCGGCCGCTCGGCGCACGACAAGATCACCGGTAGCTGAGAACCGTGTCCCGCAACGGCCGCCAGTTCGTTTGCGCCAAACCGCAGTACGGGTAGCTCACGTGTGACTGTGAGTGTCGACGCCCCGCTGGGCGGGCCACGACAGCGCCCAGGCGAGCCGGCGTCGTGAGAGGGACGAGCCGTTCAAGGGAGGTCCTCGTGGCACGTACGACAGGTGAAGCGGTGACGCTTCGCACGATCGAGACGGACATCCCCGCCAGGATGGACCGCCTGCCGTGGTCCAGTTGGCATTGGCTGGTCGTCATCGGCCTCGGAACCGTCTGGATCCTCGACGGCCTGGCGGTCACCATCGTCGGCGCGATCGGCGGCCGTCTTACCGAGGCGGGGAGCGGGCTCGAGCTGACCGCCGCGCAGGTGGGCTCCGCCGGGTCCGCGTACATCCTCGGCGCCTGTCTCGGCGCACTGTACTTCGGGCGCCTGGCCGACAAGATAGGGCGCAAGAAGCTGTTCATGCTCACGCTGTTGATCTTCATGAGCGGCAGCGTGCTGACGGCGTTCTCGATGAACTTCGTATGGTTCCTCGCCTGCCGTGTCATCACCGGCGCGGGCGTCGGCGGCGAGTACTCGGCGATCCACTCGGCGGTCGACGAGCTGATCCCGGCGCGCGTGCGCGGGGCGGTCGACCTGATCATCGGCGGATCGTTCTGGATCGGCACGATCCTCGGCTCGCTGGCGTCCCTGCTGCTGCTCAACACGAGCATCTTCGCTCTGGACGTCGGCTGGCGGATCGCTTTCGGCCTCGCCGCGGTGATGGCCGTGGCCATCCTGCTCGTGCGGCGCAACGTCCCGGAGAGCCCGCGCTGGCTGTTCCTGCACGGCCACGACGC